>Ga0181612_158276_pt1 | contig 12265 bp, 10 predicted proteins | sample HoacroProtozoa21_FD_119630 | JGI IMG/M metagenome (GOLD analysis project Ga0181612, IMG submission 119630) | Hoatzin crop microbial communities from Cojedes, Venezuel. Combined Assembly of Gp0051906, Gp0051904, Gp0051908
ATAACACACTTACTTCATTTGATTCTGTGCTGGGAAAAATGAGGAGCTCCCACAGTCCAAAAACATTTATTTGTTTGTGTCCTTCAGCCATCTGAGCTTTGGGGATACATGTTGAAGACCTGAGGTCAATATTAAATATCGTCTAGGTCAACTGTACAAGTCCAACATTGTGCCTGAAAAGAGAAAACAAACAAATGTTTTCCTTCTAGCAGCCTCTGGGCTTTTATTTTTATTCCCTTTTCTAAGGGAGCAAGATTAAGCAGATTTTATTTATTAAGTTTTTAAATTAAATATTTGTGGAGCAAAATATTATTTAACATCGATTTCATAATAATTCTTTTGAGATTATGCATTAGAAAAGAAACATTATCCACATTTATGCTTTAACCAGAGTTCTGTTGCTGATGCTTCCTCTAAACAAATGCATATTTTGGCTGTAGTTTTCTATATTCTTACTTTTGTCTGGCACTGTGCTGTGGAGCAAATAGATTGCGAGATGCAGCAATACACATAACCTTTAGCTTAGCTGTTATCACAAGGAAAACAGTTACTGTTGCTATGGTGGTTTGGTCAAACTGTCAGCCCATATCAACATTGTTAAAATTCACACTTGATAAAAAGATACCTTAAAAAAAAAAAGAGGGGGGAAAAGTAAAGCAAAATGCTCTACAGAAAGCAATCCAATTCTCACCTAATCTCTTTTAAAAATCTGTTGTGCTAATGCTAGCCTATATGCCCATCATTGAAATCATATAAGACTTCAAGTAAGGGTAAAGATAAGTGGAAAATAATGAAAACCAGAACATCTGTGTGTATCTTCTCTGATTACAGTGATGTTTATATTTTTATTTGCAAACCACCCAAAGGTATTTTCAAGGTCAGGAAGATACTGTCTGAAAAAATAATTTTTTAAAAAAAGAGATGATTTTCAAGTACATCTAAATTGCATTAAATCTCCATGCTATACGCTCTACAACCTGAGACTGATCCCATATGAGTCTATTATTTCTCAGCGTCTTGTTAGTCCTGCTTTGCACATAACCTTGTGAACTACTCATCTTTCCGAATAACTACGTTCAGCCCTAAAGGCGTACTGTCAACTTCTATGATTAGACTTGGAAATTTAAATTAAACTTTGTCTCGGGCACAGCTGTACACAGCAAGTGTTTAAAAGTATTCCTGCAAGGTAAATTTTTAGACAGTTCAACATTCTAAACAGTGAAATACGTGAGCCAAACCAAAATGAAACAGATCCCATAACAAACCCACTCACCTGAGCTCAGATACAAGCACAAAGTTCTTTTCATTCACAGATTTCACAGCAGTGGCGATGCCACCCCCCGCGAGGGCCAAAGAGCATTATATAAGGAACAAGGCTCCCATTAAGCATAAACACACTACAGACCACTAATACATACTGACAAGGTGCTTTTTGCTGCTCTCTTTCTTCCCCTGTCTGTTTTTCACAGAACCACTCAAAGCCAAACTCTGGTTGCTCGTCTCTGCTATAAGGATAGTGAAGGCACAGCACTGGGATCTGTCCTCCCCACAAACCCCTTCTGGTGCCCACCAGCTCCCCATGTTTTCGTCACATATTGTCTTTGCTTTTATGGTCCATGGTCTATAAAAAAACCTCAGCAGCCCTGATCCTGTTTGCTTGGAAACTCCGGAACCTCCCAGGTGCCATTTTGCACTTGTACCCATGAAGCTAATTACAGCAATTCACTGGGGGTATTTATCCTGCAGGTGTTATCCATCACCACCTCTACGAAACTGGGCCCTCACCATCTGAGACAGACTGCTTGCTGAAGGCAGACACTGGTGCTGCATTAGTAAATAGGACAAGAAACTTCTCTGCTTGGCAGAACTCTAAAAGATGAGAAACCGGTATGTTCATCTTCAGCGCTAGTCTTGTTTAACACCCAGCTAAACGCTGCTCACAAGGGACCCAGATCGTAATGACACCATGCAGTCCAGAGACCTCTGTAACGAACGTCATCAGCTTCTTGGTCTTCATCACGGTCCAAGTCTCCAGAGCACTTCTTTGTACTCACAAGTAATGTACTGACACGCTCTGCTCATCCAGCTACATCCGCAGCAAGGCACAGGAGGTTGCTAGAGGAGTCTATTTTCCCAAATATTCATTTGCTCTGCTGTCTTCAGGAAATAGGATGCCTGTTTCAGCCCTTCCAGGTATAATGGAGCCAATATTTTATCTGCTGGCTTCATGTGAAAGGGTGAGAAAGGTTGTTTTATTCCATCCTGAGGATAAGGCACAGAAACCGTGCATGCAGACCACTGATTTGTACCTATTGCTGCAGACAAACAAGTACACGTGTAAACAAAAGCAGGTTTATTTAAAAATGGTGACAAACTATGTTCTTTCTGGCATTTTAAGACAGTCCTCTCTCATTTTACATAACTAAAACTAGTAGTTTCTTTTAACGCTTTCCTAAAAATTCATCCCAAAACAGTGGCTTAGGTGCAGGTGGATCCCACATCAGAAGTGACAGCTATTGCTTTGCCTCCGCACATTACTGCAACCCAGACATCCAGCTCATAGGTGAATATAGGTTAACACATACCCCAGCAGGACTGAAACGCAAAAATGAGGCGATTATTAGAGAGTGGTGGAAAGCTACAGAGTACCACCTTGTCCTGGTAATGCATACACGCTGCTCAAGTACTCAGCATTTTGCTAGAGTCGTTCTCGGCTCCATCCTAAGGCTTCAGATTTTATCTTGGACAGGTCTCAATCTTGATTACTACAGCACGTAAATTGGCACTTGCACGTTTTGGAAAGCTAAGAGAAAAGCGGGATGCTGACAGTTAAAGATGTTTATAGTTTTTGAAGAAGTGAGGGGTGGGTCATAATAGGTTCTCTGGAAGCAATAACAGCACAGTATATTCAAGCATAAATAGAATAATCACTTATATCAGCAGGGTAGGCAAGGCTGCCATTTGCTCTGACATTAATGCGTTTATTGAGTCAGTGTTCCTGAACTCAGTATACTAATTTGTTTTTTATAGTGATTAGACCCCACTGGGAGAGAAGAAGAGAGAAGGTGTGAGACTGACCACCTATCTGATGAGCAGCATTCCCACCAATTCATTACAAGGCAGTTTGCAAATACATTCTTCCCTCTCTCACACAGTGTCAGTGCCACTTAACAACTCCGGAAAATCGAATGCAAAAGAAGAAATGCATCAGAGACGTGAAAGGAAGAAAGTCCAAGCAAATACCTATTTATAATGCTGTTGTAGATTGTGCTCAGACATATCCGTCAGGCAAAAGGATATGAACAAGCTTTTTGTTCTCAGTTCTCTCTTTCTCTCTGATATAAACTTGAGGCTCTACAGGAAAACAGAAAGCTACTTCAGCTCTCATCAAATCTCAAAACAATTTTCAGCTGGAAGAGAACTGTGTGTTGTGGAATACAACATAATAAAACGCAGGCAGGACATGTTTCTCAGCTTAAACTATCGCTCTAAGCCTGCCTGAGCTTTCTGTTAGACCTGCCAAACTGAGCTCTGCAAGTTTCCCTCCCAGCTTTTGCCAGTGCAGTGAACTCCCCTGGCAGGTAACTAGGTGTGTACGTCGGGAGGCAATCGGGCGGGGGGCGGAGGTGTCTGAGCACACTGCTATCCTTTGTGCACAGCCAGGAGCCAGCCAGGAATACTGCTGCAGCAAGAGGAGGGCAATAAATCAGGAAAAGACAACAATGTAAGAAATGGAAACATAAGAACAATTATCCTTCTGGGGCATTACATATTCAAACATGGAGGAGAAATGGCAAAAACTAAGTCAGCGCTAGTGTGTCACGGTATTAAAATTACTTCAGGTATCAGGGGATGAAGAGCAGAGAGGGGCACGAAGTTGGAGGGAAAAGCAGCTGAATCACAAGGGTAATTGTAGGCCCAGGGCGGATGGGGATGAGCTCTGAGCTGTCTGAACAGCACCGTACCATACACAGGTACAGTTACTGAAGAATGAAATGTTATTCATAAAAAACAGTTGGAGAACAAGGTGAATGGCCACCCCTGAACTTATTCAGGATCTTCTTCCAACTCTGTCTGAACATGTCGATTTTTAGGGGGGTTATTTACTGTAAACAAACAATAAACTTCTTCACAAGACATAGGCTAGGTGACTACGAGCTCCACTTTTTGCCGAGCTGGAAAATCAGTGCCATGGCTGTGTCAGGACTCTACAAATGGCTCTGCTCTCCCCGACGCGCCGCAGCAGGATGCAAGCAAGCTCTGCTCCTCCTTTAACTCCGCAGGGCATGAACTTGCTGTGGTCCAAAGCTGTGCGACTGCCCTGTGCCAGCCCCCAGGCAGGCTGCGCAGCTCCGGCGTGGTGCCATGCTGACCAGAGCACCAGCTCGGGAGCAGGGCTGGCACAAGCTGGAGGCTACGAGCACCGCGCAGCACAGACCATCCCCAGCTCCTCTTGCTCACTGCATGCGTTGTTCTGGTTTTCACAGCCGGGGACACGCTCCAACCGCAGGAAAAGCGGCTGCGAGGCACCTTGCGGCACCGCGTCCCCCACCGGCATGGCAGCCGGCTGCGGTGAGCAGCAGGCAGCGACTGCCGCGGAGATCTTCAAGACAATTTTGACAAGATTTTGTCCTAAAACAGAACAGCTTATTTACTTCAACAACAGATGCTTTCTAGGCTATCCCCGAAAGCAAAGAAGTCATTAAACACACAGCCAACCCCTCAGTCCAAGGGCTGCTAACTGGTGGTGGTAGCACTGAGTTTTCTGTTTCCCTCCCACACTATTGCTTGTCATCACCACCCGTAGCTTTCCTTCTTGCCCACTTTTACCAGGAAATGTCAGCCCCATTCCATACAGTGTTAAAATGCAATCATTTCCATACAGGTTGACAAATCAAACCGACACAGACTGCAAGGGAAAATTTCACTCCCTCTGCAGTAACACGCGTGGGCCCACAGCCCCTCGAACCTCCTGCGTCTGTGACTAATCCACGCAGGGGCCCTTCTTCAGCTGAGAGCTGAAGTGCCAAGGGCTTCAGCAACACGTAACGGCAAATGTTAGATTGCAACAACTTGTTCAAGTTGGAAGAGCTTCTATCGATTCATGCGTAACATTTAAAAGAAAAGCCCTACTCGACTTCACCTGGCAGAGGATCAGCAGCGGCCAAGGCGCAGATGCAGACTAAGCCCACACACGGGAGAGGAACCTACCTGTCAGTTATGGCGACTTACGGATTTAGCTAACAGACTATGAAAGGCGTCGTGGACATATGCATTTCTAAATTTGGGAAGACACACATCTTTTGCTTCTTGTTTTGCTCATGATGCAGAAGACAGAAAAATCGCGATGTAAATGTAACACAGCCCATGCAACCCAGCATTTGGCTCGTCATGTCTATAAAGGCAATTTTTGCTAGATGCTTTTTACAGACACTAGGTCCAAAGGGTGAAAACTGAAGCAGAACTAAAGAACTGTTAACTAAGAGGGAATTTATCCACTGACTAACTTCTAAAGAGACAGCGACATTGTGAATTTTCCATCACATGGAGTATTTAAATGAATACCAGTATTTTTGTAAAGGATGTTTTTCCATTGCATGACGCTTATTTTGGTGTGGCTTCAAGAACACCGTACTTGGTAGGACAGCCCTACATGAAACCATACCCCTCAGATAGAACCGTACCCCTTCTACTGTGTAGCAGAATCAGACCAGATCATAAAGCAAAGATCGTAAGCCTTCAGTTTTTAAAGCATATGTCCCAAAAATGTAAAGTGAGAGAATTTGGGGTGACACGTAAACCCTTTTATCCAGAATAACTTCTCTGTCTCAACCTCTCATCTGACAGGACTAGTCGGAGTGCTTTGATTTTATTAAATCAGGATAGCAAGGGCCAGGAGAGACTCTGAATGAATTCTTAAGGCTGCTTCTGGTCAACACGCAAAGCAGATTTCAAGGAGACCTTCTGCTCAACCCTCCACAGCAGGAAGCTGAGATATGAGGTAGATACGTGCACAGACGGAAAAGAAAGTAGAAAGATTCCTACCACTCAGCCTTCCCCAGACTTCGACCTTCCTTCACACTTGCAAAAACAAAGAAGATAACCAGTGCAACCACCAGCTAGACCGAAAGTCCCGTAAGTAAAACTTGTGCATGGGAGATATCAAGCCTTCGCTAGACCTGGGCCTCTGTTTCTCTTCTGGTTTCTCAGCCACGGCGATGTGCAGCTGCATCTGTCATGAGGCATTACATTCTGTCAGCGATGTAATGCAATAACAGCTACAACTGGTTCTGGCACGTAAGAAAATGACAAATCAGTCTAGAGAATTTGAAGAGACAGTTTTCTGGAGGAACGCAGGTGCAGAAGCTGGGCTTTAACGAAAGTTCTTTCAAACGCAGGAAGTAAACAATAAAAAAGGCCATTTTACCCTAAGTAGATTTTGGAAAATAGGTTTTCTATCCAAATGTTTTGCTACAGCTGCAAGTCGCAGATTCAAAAACTGACAAACAAGATTTCTTTCAAACTCCAACACGAAGTGAATGGCAGACAGTGAAAGAGACTGAGAATTTCATACCCATTAGGATCCCACAACTTCATTTTAGTTAGCAATCAAGTGCAGACTATGAGAAATTGTCCACTCTGTACATCCCACTGAATCTTTTGCTCAAAGTCCAACCATTTCATGTGTTTGGAGTTGCATCCGCACCTAGAAATAAGCAGTTAACAAAGACCTGAGAGAGACTGCAAACATTTTAGCACGGACGCTACTCTACCTTTATACAGTCCTGATAAGAAAGGGCAATTCCCTTTGTTATCAGTCTATTATATTCTGTCTTCAGTGTCCTCTCTTGCTGGTATGAAAGGTTCTTGGTGCAGCAGTACAGGTACTAAATGATCCCACATACCCATTACCAAGGTTAAGAGATGTTTTCACCAGATCACACACCTTTTTCACTTCACTTTCTGTCTACAGCCATCCAACACATTGCCTCTTCCGACAAAATAATGGTTAAAAACAAAATGGTTAAAAACAAAGAGGAGGTTCTTGATGTTTTACCGTCATCCCACAGGCCACAGACTGAAAACTCCTCCTCACCCGACTCCCTGAAGCATCACACAGCCTCCTGCCTAATGCCACGATATATTCTTCAACAGTCTAGTCAAAGCTTCCCGGCCTGAAACTCGGGCTATGGGATCCTTCCAACGTACGAGTGACAGGAGCAGCCCCTCAGCTACGGCAGTGGAGAGGGGGGAGAAGGTTCTTCTCCTTTCATGCATGGGGTGGCCTTTGAGAGTCTCCCTTCCATCTGCACGCCTTCCACTGATACCAGTGGGAGTTAAGCATCAGGAGGAGGAAAATACAGAAATGTCAATGCTAAGATGAAAATTAAGAGCAAAATACTATTTTTCACGTTAAAAAATAAAAAAATAAAAAACAAAAAACCCCACAACCAAACAAGAACTGGCAGCAAAAGGTGCGTGCTGACTCCACCCCAGATACTTTAATGTATGATTTTTGTCTCTCCATGCAGACTAGTTCACTGATGTTTTGCCAGTATCAGAGATAATCTTTTGAAATCAAATTGTATGTGTACAATATGAATTATGCTTTTGGCTTACACTGAAGCAAAACTGCACATTTCACACTTTTTTTTTTTTTTAAAGGAGAAGGAGAGAGAAAGAAAAAAAGTACAAAATTACACGTCAAAACCAACTTATCAGAGATGCAGGTAACTCCAGACATGAGGGACAACTTAACTGCAAGGGAGGATATGTATTATCAGATACATACATAACAGATTTTTTCTTCAAAAGTTACTACTGGCATGAAACTATTTTAGTATTTTCACAGGAATGTAATGTTGCTTGGAAATAACCTACCAGCACAGCACACTTACAGCTAACACAGGTGACCCACAAGCTTCTTCCAGTGACACATGGTTCAAACGTTCTCATGGTGTTTCCCCTGCAGGTAAGGCACTCAGCCCAGGAAACACAAGGATTTAGAAGTGGCAAGTAGGGCCCTGTTATCTAAGATGACTGAAATATGTTATTTACATACAAGACTGAACATCAGTTATCACCCAAATTTGAAACCAAACTCCAGTTTTGGTTCTTTATTTCTCTCTGTAAAGCATCTTAGATAGTGCCTGAGAAACTGGAGCCTCAGTCACTGTTTCTAAAGTTTTCTGAACATGAAAAATACTACGACAAATAATAAGCGATCCACTGGCCTAACAAGGATTTATTTTTCCACTAGCTGGCACATCAATTTAATTAAGGAAGACACCAAACCAATTAATAAGCCCTACTAATAAGACCCACTATCTATTAGCATATGAAGCTAAAGCAATTTCTCCCTGTGCCTATTTATGAGAGCAGTTATTCACTTGCCAACCATTAACACAGTAACAGCACTAAAAAATACCATTGTTTGAGGACTAAGTGGATGGGAAACTGCTGTGTGGTTTATGTTACATCATTTTAAAAAATGTATATCCAGTGAGAATAATAAGCAAAGGAGAAATTCCTGCAAAAAAAGAGCAAAAAAATAAATGTGTCCCCATGTTTGCCAAAGCCGCTTGAGTCAGCCACGTCCACGTACCCTTAGCTAAACTTTCCAGCACCTTGGTGGCCCTGCAGACCGTAAGAGATCCATAAGCTGTCAGGGCCAGAGCAGTAACAGGCACTGTTCAAACTAAGGTCACACTTAAGCCAGCGAAGTTTTCTCACTGAGCTCACAAAATCCTAGTAAATTAGAAAGAGTTAATTAGCAAGTCCCCCCTTTAAGCAGCAGAGCAGCAGCACCAACTCCAGCTTCACCTGACCGGGACACTTCCCGCAGCGATGAGCCAAGTGAAGATCATCGCCAAGCGCATTTCAAATCCACCCGAGCGATATAATTTTGCAAACCTCCTTGAAGCAAAGGATCATTATTCAGGAAACATTCTCTCCCAAGTAGCAGACACAATTCCATTTATCATCTCCTGTTAATTGCTGTCTCCAACCGTCTCGTTCCACTAAGACAAGCAAAAGGAAGTTTTCTGGGATAAGGCCCACCACCATGAGGAAACAGATTCAATTAGACCATTAATTTTTTGCCCTTATTTACAGCCATTTGTGCTTTTTATTCTCACTAAATCTGACCTCAGGGCAGGAATATACATTTACGTCTAGAGGAAGCTGCTGTAGGACGCTCCCAAATTCGTCCCAGTTGCTCAGATGAGAGAGAGATGGGTCTGAACAAAAATGCAGAGAGGGAGGAAGCATCAGAAACAAAACCTCATGAGTGGAATGGAAAGGGATTTCTCCCGGCATTGTAACTGTATATACCTAATGTATGCTGCTTATGCTAGGCTAGTAAAAAGTAATGGAAAACCTTTAAAATAATGAAAAAAATTGGTGTTTCCAGAGGTTTCTGGGCCCCTCAATGAATTTTATCCCCATTTAATCCACAATAAAAATACTGCAAGATCTGTGCCATTCCTTGGGAACTCCTGAATTAGCCAACAGTAAAGCAAGGGGTGTATAAATCAGTCTACCCGTGATGTACAAATGAAGAAGCAACCTAGTTGTGAAATTTATTACAAGATTAAAAACACCTCCTGAACTCAGCTCTTTTGTCAGCTCCCTATTCGGCACTGATTCACTCCACCCAAGTGAATACCAGCTGTATTTTTTGGGGACCCTCATAGAGGGGTTTGACTCTAATGCTAGTTCAGCATTACACCTTGGTATGCAGGTGTACGTATTCTGCATTTGCTTGAATGCCCTTGCTTGGCATAACTAAATCTGTTTATTTCAAATGACTCCAAACACACTTCTCCCCTCTGGTTCTGGCTATCTCTGTGCTGCTCTGTCGAAGAACAGGTGAAATTTCAGGAGATTTCGTACACCATAACACATCAAAGCTGAACATGGAGTTTGGTGAGCTCACTGTTAATGGGATCTTTCCTTGGCAGGGGAGAAAGAGAGGAGGAGCCAGCAAAAATGAAGAGGTTAATCTTATTTTTGGCCAAGCAGGTATTAATGGTAAGTATGAAAAAAGTCAGCACCCCACAGTGATGTGAAAATCACACATCAGCAAATGACTTCTGAATAACATAAAAATAAAAACTCATGGAGGTTTTGTTGAGTAGGGTTTGGGTTTTGTTATTTTAATCTAGATCACTTCAATGGTCCTGCAATATCTTGCAATGATGAAACAGGTGGGGTTACATCTGCAGCAAGGGGTTGGAATGAAGGGGAAAGAGCAGAAACTTCATAACTTACCTGTGAGAAAAGTGACTATAGTTAAGGAAGCATTTACAACAAAAATCTTCACTTATCACACAAAGTATCTGTAATTCATGAAAAGCCTAAGTTTGTTTAAACACAGTTTTCAAATTCTAAGTAGAAAATGGTAATGGAGCAGAAATGCAATGACAGCTTGGCCACCAAAAAATTTCACACTTCTCAGTAAAAAATCTACCATTTTCAAAAACATGGAGCTTAAAACCACTTTGTGCCTCTTGCTGTACAAATATCTACCAACCTGCTGTTGGTAAACATGAACATGCCCTCGCATATCAGAAACAAATGAAATTTTCCGGAAGTGATTAATCACAGCAAACAGAATCTCTCTTGCTTTTGTGCTAAACAATCATTTAGGTTTTTAATCTAGAATTTGATGCTTAAGGCAATATGAATTTTATTGCTAAACTCCAGCTTTAGCACATACTGACTTCTATAGCAGATGTGGTATTGTATCTCCCAGTTGCCCCTCAGGATATCCACGTGACGTTAAGCTGCCTGAACACCAGTAATTAAATGTGAGCTGCTGTGGAGGAACATCACAGGATACAGAGAAAGGGCAAAAATGAGGCGGTCCAAGGAAATAACTGAGAGGTGAAGGGTGGGAGGAAGTCACACGTCAGATGGGAAGTGAACTCCGCATATTTTCCAGGCTGTAATCCAGAGGAAATGGTACCTTAAAAATCAAAGATGCTAGAAAATGAAGGAAAGAGGAAGAGGAAGGCCACAGGTTAGTGAAGGTGAGGCAGGAGCAGGCAAGAGGTTATCGCAGAGTCCCACCCAGACAGGCTGTGAACATCAGGGCTGCCACCTGAACTTGCAACTATGATGGACTGGAAGAGGCTTGTGAAAAAACTCAAACCATGTATGTGACACAGGAAAACATTTTTGACAACAAGAAAAAAAATAACCTAATTCTAACATTTCTTATTATATTTCTTCTTTCTGCTCGTAACGAAATTAATTGCTACAGAATCACACACAGCCAGGCACAAAGTTCAGGGATAATATTAACTTCTTTCTGGAAAAAGAAAGAAAAAGAAAAACTGTTGGCAACTGCCAGGTAACTTATTGAATCACCTGCAATGGTCGTCTCATGTTTTGCCAAGGATGAAATATTCAGGCAATGTAATTTCCAAAGCTGGAGAAAAGGAAACCCAGCAAACAAACAAACAGCTACAAAAAACGTGGACAACATCCTATCCTGGAAAAGACTCACTAATGGATCTCAAACTAATTTGTGTCATCATTCAGCTGGTACTTTAATCATCAAGGACATCATTCCTCCCAGTGTCCTGAATTCCATAAATCAAAACTAGTTTTAATTAGAACAGTTTCCCAGCAATCCCTTGTGCACATAGCTGTGACTTCAAGTAAAAAAAAATAGAATAAAAGCATACTTCTGGCCCAGCAGCGGCACAAATACAAGACACATTTTGTGAAAAACTTCATTTTCCTCATTTCTCTTGTTACCTTTTCTGTCATTTTTTTCATTAGAGACTCCACCACTACTGATCTCCTCAAGGCAAAGCTTAGGTGAATGTGATCCTGAGCTTGCAGCACCTGATGCAAGCAGAAAAGCGCTTTCTAAAATAGCTCCTGCAGACAGCGAGCAGCAGCAGCAACCAGGAGGCAGCTGGGGGGAAAACCTCATCGCTCTCCACTGCTGCCTGCAAGGAGGTTGTAGAATGGTGGGTGTTGGGTCTCTTCTCCCAAGTAACAAGTGATAAGACACAAGGAAACGGCCTCAAATTGTGCCAGGGGAGTTTTAGAATGGATATTAGGAAAAATTTCTTCATCAAAAGGTTTGTCAAGCACTGGGAACAGGCTGCCCAGGGAAGTGGTTGAGGCACCATCCCTCAAGGCATTTAGAAGATGTGTAGATGTGGTGCTTAGGGACACGGTTTAGTGGTGGAGCTGGCAGTGTCAGCTTAACAGTTGGACTCAATGATCTTAAGGGTCTTTTCCAGCC
>Ga0181612_168173_pt1 | contig 12265 bp, 4 predicted proteins | sample HoacroProtozoa21_FD_119630 | JGI IMG/M metagenome (GOLD analysis project Ga0181612, IMG submission 119630) | Hoatzin crop microbial communities from Cojedes, Venezuel. Combined Assembly of Gp0051906, Gp0051904, Gp0051908
CTATCCCAGCCAAAATCAGGACAATCAGGTAAACCTTAATGAAGTAAATGCCCTGAAATTTCTTCTCCAAATAAGCAATTGCCATTACTGCTGCAAAGATAGTTTTGAACCACAAATGGAACCACTAATTGGAGATGAGGTAGTATGTTCATGAAGGGAAAAGCATGGATCTGAAAGGGCATGCATCTAAGTGCATATCTACATCCCACAAGGGAGCAGGTATCAGAGCTAGTAATAACTCACTACTGGAAGTAACAGGACAGCCAGTGTAAGGCTGTATGACTACTGGAAGCAAGGTCCAGTGTGCCTCTGTACAGTATCACATGAAAGAGCTAGCACACCAGCTTGTACTTTGTCTTTCTGTGTAGGATAGAGATACCACAATTTGTGGTCTACAAACGAGTTTGAAAAACAGCCTAGATTTTGCCAGCGAAACAGACCTCACTCTAGGGAAACAGCAAACTAATCTGTGAGGGAAGCAGTAAGAGCCACCAGAAAACGAGTTTCCAAACTCAGTCTGAAAGAACCCAAGAAGCAGCCCCAGCCAAGACTACATTCATTACAATCCACTGTCAAGGAGACAGCATGGAAGCTGGAATGAAAAATATCCTGACTGACAACTACAGTGCAAAGGTAGAAGAAAAAAAAATTTAATTCGGTAGTCACCACTACTAAATAAAGAGTCACAACACAAACAGCGACTGTGGATACACAAACATACACAAAGAAGGATTCTTACAGTGTGGTTATAGCAGGGGTAGGCAAATCTGCCCTAGTTTGACTTTAGAAATTACCAGACACAAGACAGTCTGGCATCTGTCTCTGCAGAGGCTGGATCTCAGAACAAATACCCATAATCCCTGCAGAGCTGAATTCCAGCCTGCTATGCCTTTGTGATCGTAAATACCTGTGCTAGCAAAACAGAAGTTTACATATTTATGCAACAGTCACTCTTTCCCATGCATTCAGAGTAGATTCACTGCTGCAAAGGCTGCTGAATTGCAGTTACTCTGTTAGGTCACTGCCAGTCTGGATTACAAAACAACTACAACATCATCCCAAGAGTAGCCATAAGCATTAATAACAGAGTGGAGAAATATGGCCAGATTATTTTAAATATCATTCTAGGGGCCATCTGTGGGAAGAAATGCAGGCTGTAAATATGACAGGAAAGTAAAGGGAAACACTGTCACTTTGAGCTGATGGCAATAGGTGGATGTGTAAGAGCTCTACCCACAACAGGGCAGTGCAAGCAAAGTAATCCCACAGAATACATTCAATGTGAAAGAAGAGTGAGAACAGTCAGCTCTCTGTCAAGCAGAAAAATAGTTCAGATGAAGGACCTTGATTTGAATCAAAGATCCTCACCAAATGGACAAAGTGGAGTCAGCAAGAGACTTTTCTCCTCCTCACAGAAGCACAAAAAAAAAAACGTGCAGGAGCATCAGAAGAGTCATTGCGTGAAGAACCTTACAGAGCTGTACAAGGACAGGGTGTCACGGCCTCTGGCTAGGGTGCATGAGCAGCCTGCTCGTGGTGGGAATCTGGAGAAGCACCAATGCGTGCTGACCCAGCATCCTGGATCAGAGGAGCTATTATCCATTGCAAATGACTGAGGATGTACACCTATTTTGTCAGAAGGAAAGTGACTCATTGTTTCTGCTAAGAAAGGTTCATTTCTATGGAGCTACATAAGCTGGTGCTGACAAGGCTGCTAGCAACCACCAATGTGCTGGAACCTCAGCTCAGCCCCTGAAGGCTCTCTGATGCAACCCTCCTTTGGGAAAAGTGCTAGGTAGCAAGCAAAAAAACATCAAAACCATAAAACCAAACCTTGACAACTGCTGAGTAGACTTTATGCAAAGCTGAGGGGAGCTGACTTCCTTATATTTAACACACATTGGTTCCTGCAGGACCTCAGTGATGTCCCAAAAGCTGTTAAGCAAATAGTCAAACCTCAGGTTATGAAAGGAGCTCAACAATTTACAGGGATAGCCAAGTCTTTTTCCAGACTTTGTTCATTGCTACAGAAAACCTTGACAGAGTTCATCTTTCAAAGACACAGAGAGGGTTTCAGCAAGTACTTGAAAAAAATGAAGCAAGTTGATTCTGTCCTAAAGCACTTAGACCTGCTGTTAGAGGCACAGTTCTGGTAAATCCAAAAAGCAGGACATGGCCAGGAGCACACAGCCTTTGGCAGGGAAAGGCTCAGCCCAAGAGGAAGATACTGCCTGAGTTCTTGGGACTGAAGGACACCATTAGCTCATCCTTGAATATGAACTGCACATGAAGCCATTAAAAAACACCTTGAAAAAACCACAGAATATTATGCATAAGCATGTACATCACTAGGGAGAAAATTCACTGATGGTAGCAAGTACATGAATCTCATTTATTTTCCATTGTGCAAAATGAGATTAAGAGCTTCACAGCTATAGATTAGAAAAGCTTCCCATTCCTATGCAAACTTCCAGGCAAGCCAACAAACCACCCAACAAGCCAGGGTGCCAAGGTAGAAAGTAATCCACAGCTGGCCACCTGACAATGAAAAAACAAAAATCCTTCAAAGTTATTGCATAGTACGAAAAGATGAAGAACCTTAGTAAACACAATATTTTGTGTGAAGTGGAACAAGACATTCTTCTGGTACACTCAGAGCAGACCTCTCAAGATGTGTGTTCTTCACACCAGGGTATTGAATCCTGCTCACAACAAGCAAGGGAGTATATCTACTAACCAAACCTGAAAGAGCAGCTGAGACTACTTATCCATAGAGTGTTAAGGGAATTATGGAGATGGGTATTAGAAAGACTGCAATAACAGAGGACAGAGCATTTCATTCCACCCAAACCAAATTTCAGGGATAGTTAATAGTAAAGATGTTCTCACTTTTCTGTCTTTCAGGCACAGATAATACTGCCTGTTGTCTGTGTAATCCATTTATAATTTATGCTCTTTGGAGCACAGAATCTACTTATTATTTTCACGCAGACAACCTAGTATGAAAGATAGATTTCTATTGCAATAACATCATAAGACAATCACAAGAGATAAAATAAAAATTAGTATGTGTTTATGTCACAGATAGTATCTCTTCATATTGCCTAGCAAAAAAAGTTCTAAGATCAAACTAAAATTAACCTGCAAATTAACTAACATATCTTCCTACCTATGTTGTCTAAGGATCAAAAAGGCCTTATTGCCAGTGACCTGGAAGATGATGACTAGTAAATATTAGTTGCTTCTGGAGATAAATATGGGGAAAAGAAAGGCTCCACACATACGACAATCCAAATGTCCTGCGCCTTAAGAAATATAAAGGTGGGAAAACCTCCAAGTGCTGATTTGCTGAGGTGATGATTGGTTGCTAGAAACAATGAGAAGAAAGGTCTACACTTGAAGACATTTAAAAACATATTCTGACATTCAGATGACAGCACTGTACTGTTGAATAGCAGCTGTATATCCTTTGTTACAGGATGTTATGCAAATTTGCAGAAAACTTACTTTAAGTTTGGACATGAAATTTTGGCACTTGTTATCAGCTACTGGGACCCGTCAGGAGCACAGCTCCAGCTTCAGACTTCAGATCAGAAGTAAAGAACAAAAAATAGAATTTAAATGTCATGTTTCCATTTTTTTTAACCTTTCTCTCTGCTAATTTCTTATTTTTCAATTGGTAGAATGAAGCAGATATTTTATTGCAGAAGGACTTTCATGCAGAACAACATTATTTTCAGGTTCACATAGCAATGACGTAATATATTTTTGTATTTTTATCTGCCAGAGTCTTGAGCTTTGAAGGTTTTTTTGAGCATGTACTGTTATGCGTATCATAATAGTAACCACAATATGTTAATCCTCCAGCAGCATAATAGCCTATATTTGCTACTCAGAGTTGCCTCCACAGAGTTAAACTGACTGTGATCCATGAAGAATAGCCAGGTAACAGCTTTGAAGAAGCAGTGATTTCTCAGCTCAGGTGGCACAATCCATCTAAACATGCAAAAGGGCCTACGGTCTGCACTGCACAGCACCTTGCCTGCCAAGGTGGCTCCAGACAAGATAGCTCGGACACCCAGAGCAGTGTAGCTGGGTTAGCGCAGTCATGTGGTTGGGCTACTAGATGACCAGCTCACGCGGGTATATCTCAATAGCGGTGTGTTGCACACGCAGGCTTTGCACCAAGTCTGCTGGTCCAAGGCTGAGCTGAGGCTTAATGGTCTGGGACTTCCAAGTACTTGTTGATACAAAATGAAAGATTTTAAAATGTATTTTCCCTGTATAGTGGATTATAGCCCACTATAAACCTGACACAGAACATGTTTCCTGTTAACAGAAGGAAAGATGATTTCCTTTAAAACAAGTTTGACATGCTACATCTAAAAATTTTAATAATGAGATTCTTTCAGAAATAAAATTGGACACAGCACAGTTAGTAAACCTGTTATGGAGCATCGCAGTGACATCTGACAGGCAGTATAAAGAAAGCTTGTTAGTAAAAGCAAATTGTTCAGCAATAGAAGCACTTTAGCATAAGGCCAGTGGGAAAAAGCAAGAGAGAGAGTTGCCTGAGCTGTAGATGTTAATGCAGGCAAAACACACCCATTATTCGGCTTACAGGAGGAAGGAGAGATGAAGAACAACAGGAAGCAAGTGTAAGTAAAATCAGAATTTACTCATGAATGTATAAAGCTATCCCTTCACATTCATCATGACAACATTATGAAGCATTTGCATACAAGGAGATAACAGCTGAAAAGAGTAAATGGTATAAAATCTTGAATGGACCGATAGGGAAGTACCCTGACACATTTGTAACCAAATTGATTTATTGGTGCAAATAGAAGTAAACTGCTATCAAAAACATCCTTTATTTCACAGTGTCTTGTAAGTTATTTTGCTTGAGGTTTGACCAAGGCTGTTTAAAATATTTGTAGTCAACATTATACACGCAGATGTGCACAGACGCTCTGGAAGGGTTGTACTGCTGCCACTACCTTTAGTTTGAACCTTATTCAGGTCACCCTAGACCCTGTGGGACTGTGCTGTTTTTTCCTGTCTAGTAGCTCAGACATGATTTTCTTTGGAGATAGCTACCCAGAAAGAGCCTTTCAACAGAATGGAAACTCTCTACCAAGAAACCCCAGGGGAACAGCTTTAAGACCTCCATAGTAGCTGCTGGGAGGATAAAAATGTATAATAATAGAACACCCGACCTCTCCTAATTGAAACCATGAATTTAGTTGGTTTCAGTTTATTTCCTCACTTGTTTGCTTAGGGTGCCGAACTGGTATTCTTACAAAAGCAGTGAACCCAGAAATTCTGGTTCAGAGATGTGCAGTTTGATAGAGGGAATTGCACAGGGAGAGCTTTTCTTCTCATGGTCCTTTGCAGCTTCAGTCTAATTGCTGTGTCGGTGGAAGAACAAAGGCTCAGCAGAAACACCCATACATATCCACAGTGTGCAGCTGCTTGTCCTTAACATCTTATAAATAGCACTGCAATGAATAATAAAGTTCTCGCATTTTAGGAGGTAAGACTGCAATGTAAAATAGGGAGGGTATTGGGTCTGGTCACTGAAGGAGTATTCAGTGGTGACAAGTCATGTAGTGTAATTAGTGAAGATCAGAGAAAAGGAAATTTTAAAGTATTTCACATCAGGAAGGACCTGCTGGAGATGCTGCAGTTTTTATATATAGTACTGCTCACCTCGCCAAATCATAAAGGGTGTCCTAAAACACTAAACGGGCTCTCAAACTGCACTTACAGGCTGATGAGAGGAGTAATTTCTTTCCTAAACTGATCTATTGTTGCTATTCACAACGAATAGAATTTATAATAATTTCAGCATTTATTTAAGATTTGAAAGCTTTCAAAAATGTTTCATGCTAAACAAATTTAGAGTGGGAGCACACAGTGTGATTTTACTTCTCAGCTGTGAAACAATCTTACTAAAAGCCCGTGCCTCCAGGGGGTGTTTTCTCAGGGTCACTATTCACAGTACTGGTCATACAGTATCTGATTCCACGATATTCACCACAATCACACTTTTTGTCTGCACTAGCATCTGGGATAGTTTTTTGTTTTAACTATGCAAAGAAACCCACTACTTTTGCTGGTTCTTTCCCCTCAACATGACTTTTCTTATGACTTACTCTTTCTCCTGCAAGGGAAAATTAGAAAGCATTAAGTGAAACATCACACCTTCAAATCATTTATTCCTATACAAATGAAAACACTCATGAGAGTCTCCAAAGGCCTTTTTTCCAGAGGATCTAGCCAGTAGCAATTAAACATTTTTCTCTTAATCATGCAGGAAAGCAATTCATAGGTGAAAAAGCTTTAAAGTCAGATGTGGGGCTACGAATACCAGAGAGCAAGCAGTTAACACAAATGCTTATGAGTTAGCAAAGTAAATGCATTCAGACTGTAGGACAGGACCAAATAACTTCATTCAGCAAAAGCAGGTAAACTCATCTACATGCTAAAAATGAAAAGCATCATCGTTTCCACAAATTGAACAGTTCTAGGGTGCACATCTCAAAGGGATTATATGCTGTCTGAATACATACTGTGTAAGTAGAATCTCATACACAGCTTTGAGAGCAAAATCTAACTGTAGGCTTTATCACCCTCAAGGCAAACAATGGTATGTCAGCTTCAAAGAGTACAAAGGATTTGCTAAGGTGTATGCAAAGAAGCAAAAGTATCTTACAGATGCAGTAAGAAATCTTCCAACAAGCCAGCGTCAATTTTTCAGCCTTCTGGCCCCAGCAGCACCTCCACCACCTCTGCCCTTGGTGTCCCAAGTACAGGAGCAACAAACTGCTCTAGCCCCATCTGCTGAAAAAGCAAGAAAGTGTGAGGAGGAAGAAATCGTTACTGGACTTTATGTAACAAGTTTATGAGAGTCAGACTTAGACCAATACGTTCATCCCTGATCTCTTTTCAATCAAATAGCCACTAGTGACAAAGAAAGGGGTGCTGTAAATATGTGTGTGGCAGCTGCTGCACTGGCCAGCTGACTGAACTGCCAGAATTAAAAGCATGAGATATTGACTGGAGCTACAATAGCTTTGTATCCTTAGTGGATCAGGGCAGAAAAGGCACCGTGACACTGCCACAGCCTTCAGCAACACACACATGATTCACAGACCAGACTAATGTGTTTTTTGTGCCACACGTTGCCCTCAGCATACAAAAAAGATCAAATAGAAACGGGAGAGAACAGACACCCAAACAAACACAGACCAGAACAGCTCCTTGAAGGAAATTAAAGGGTTTCAGTGATGATTAGGACACGTGGCCTATCCAGGGCAAATGGACTGCAGAAGACAAAATGCCAGCCAGAGACTACAGCAACACAAAGATGGGCAGAAAAATGGAAGAAGCATCAGCAGCAGAAGCAGACCAAGGAAGAGAAGCAAAACAAAAGTAAATGGAGAATTTGTGGAGTACAAGGAAACACTGCACAAGTGAAGTACGATGCCAGTGAAGACATCCAAGAAGGTGATGGGATACGCCAAGCTGCAGAATGCAAGTCCATTAACAAAGCTGTTGCTTCGTGTGGACTGAGGGAACAAGGCTGACAGAAATGCAAAGGGAGCAAACAATGTAATTATTTCACGTACAGCGAAGGAATCTTTAAATGTTTTAGGCCATGGTGGGCAAGGACAGTATTCCATTTTGACAGGTTCTCCTTGCTGGAGATACACTGTCATCTTTGTGTAATGGTGAATATCCCTAAAACCTGAAGGAACTGATAACCTAGGAAGTCTCATCAAACATTCCTCTGTACAGCAACACTGGAAAGACAGCCGTTAAATCTGTAACCTATTTAACTTAAATAGGTTAGCTCACTTAAATAGTGTCTCACGGTATAAATCTTTGGATTATTTCAGCTTCTAGATGACCTTGGAGTGTCAGTGTGAATATACGAAGATGACAGCAGGCTACACACTGCAGAATGAACTGTTTGTTGCAGCAAACTGTTGTCAACAAGCCTGGTAAAAGCGTATGACCTGCTCTACAGAGCAGCATTGTTCCCAGTCATTCATGTCTTTCAATCATTTCTGTGTACACTTAGACTTTGGGGTTTTTTGCCTTCATTGCCAGTAGCAATCATCAGGAAATGCTTAACCGTGATACCTCAGATTTACAGATTATCTCCAGTGCTACCTTATTCCCTTGAGGTCTCTCTCAAAACAAAGAGTTTGTGTTTTGTGTTAGTGTTGTGTGTCTGTCTCCTTGAGGGTGAAACACAAGATTAATCCCTTTTAAACAAGTAAACAGAAAGGGATGTGAAATGTTAAAGGGTTTCTACATCTGTCATGTCACCAGAAAGCTTTTCTTGTGCTCTGCAGAATTTTACACTAAATGCATTTCAGCAAAGAACCAATGGAGGTGCTGTACCTATGCAGATACCTATTCTTAAAGGCAGCAGAAAACAGCAGATCTGAGCTTCACCTTGGAATCAAAACTAAGCTAGTGAAATTCCACAAGAAAGCAATGCTATGTGCTCTAGAGATAGGCAACATTTCACTTTCCATCTTGCAACAAGAAAAACTAAACTACAGTAAGGGAACACTCCTTAGTCAACCTTCTTCAAAAGAAATCAGCACCAAAATCCCAAATGTCAAAGCGTAGATACTTTGATGATGTCCTGCAGGGGCAACGTCAGAGGCGGGAGAAGGTGAAAGTAAAACTAGACCAAACTCATGTATCATTCGTGTACAACTCAAAATGCAGACAGCATTCCCTAGCCACTGAAAAAGTTTCTTGAGCTTCATGACCCATACAGCTGACTTCATACTAAGAGGGCTATGATGTCCCTGTATGCTTTCCATTAGAAAGCTTGAATGCAGATTTCACTTACCAGTCTATCAGCCACAGAAGAGAATGATGGGAAACATTGGAAGAAATCTCTGTAATCAGAGCCCAAACATGCAGGGCAATGAGCCTTGTTTTCCATGACCTTTTCAAAGGTCATCCTCCTTCCCTTCAAATTTAATGTTATACCTATCTTAGCTGAAGTGTCTTACCTTAAATTTGGATTTATAGCCATTAGTAGAGAGATGACAGTCTAGAGGTTTTCCCCTGTCAATATTCTTGTAATAGTAAATCTAAAATTTCCTTTCCACTGAAAAAAGGGATAACATAATCTAGTTCATGGCAGCACACCATGTATGCATGACCCAGAAATAGGTGCTAGATTTTAATGGTCTTCAAATCAGACACAATATATACTTACATTGACATAATTTTAATATATTCTGATTTAAAGTTGCAGACAGTATCTCCTTTCCAACTTTTCTTTCCTTCCAATGCACACATCATTTAAATAAGTTTATCTTAATTATTTTCATGTTGATTTTTTTTTTTAAATGGGTAAGGCAAGCAGCGTGGAAAGAAATAAAATTGAGACTGGGAGAAATTAAATACCTATTGTTTCAAAAAAAAGATCTTCAATTTACACAGCTGCTTATCACATCAAAACACATTTATGCAACGGCATCATCAGTAATAACAACAGAGTTCTGGAAGGAGTAGTGTTTGTTCATTAACAGTTCCTGCAGAATCATAGGAGGTGATGCATAACAGATTGTTTCTTTCTGGGATCTACTGAGCTGATGGCCAATACTTTTCTCACATTCATGCTCTTACCAAACAAGAAATGGCTATTTTAAAGATATCTATGGCAGACACCTAGAGCCCGGGTTTTCAGGAGTGCTGAATATCCACCCCAGCAGGAATCAACAGGACCTGCTGGCACTTGGCCTCTCTAAAAAGTAGAGCTATAAATTCCAGTAGATTTTCTCACTGTGCTGTTATAACGACATAAAGTAGGTCATCATTTATACCTACATTGCCAGTGACCTTTTATTATTATGTGTTATTTTCAATCTTGGCATAACTTACCTGCTTGCCAAAAAAGGTGAATTTACTGCAGTTAACACAGAGAACATCTATGCATATAGTTTATATATATATTGACTGAATATATACACAAAATCATGAAAAAGAACCATAAATGTTAGCAACCCTTACTGGAGTATATATACATCTCATGAAAATCTTAATTATCATATACTCAAAGCTTTATTTAGTCTCAGGGAATATAGGAAACTGAAAATGAACTAAACACAGATCCCGACCAAAGCTAAACTAGCAGTTTTCAAAATACAGTGCTTGTCCCTGTAAGTAAAAATTCTGAATAGTGATTGAGATATACTACTGTCAGTCAGTATAGCCTGTCCATCAGAGCATTTGCAACTGTGAAATGTTGCTCTGTGTGTAGAGATATCAGTAAAAATGTCATTAACAAATCCATTCAAATTCTGCCTCACTCATGACTGAGGGACCAGATATATTAAAATGCAATGCAAGTTTTTCACAGACGTTGCCAAGCCTTAGTGCACTAGACAGGCAGCAGCTGCCTGTGCAGACAATAAGCAGCAGAACTGAAGCCAAGACTCTGAAGGTGGAACAAGATGTTAAATTCAATGATAAATCTTTATTCTGTTTTTGACCAACAGAGAAAAGACTTCAATTATGAAGACCACAATCCTACACTGAGTAGCACCTGACACTTACCTACCTGTCAGGCACTTTGAGACCAGAGTTGTGTGTTGTAGGTCAGATAAAGCCTTCCATTCTTCCCTGCAGAACCTCTATTTAGTCCTTCTTTTCTGTTTATTGTTCTGATTAAAGGGGGGGAAATCCTGGTAGGTGCAAGAGCATGTGTTTTTGTGAAATCTATCTAATTAATTGTTTAAATAGCTGTAGGCAGAGTTGATGAGCTCTAGCAGAATAGATAGGAATTAAATCCAGGGGTGAAGGGATTATGTTCTGAGGAAATCAATGTTTCGTATAGATGTATCTTCAGGCTTTGCAGCTATTATTTGTGGAATGCACTTGAAATAGATCATTCACAATGTGTTCACATTTAATTCTCAAATACTCATGAAAATATTCAATTTGGGAGATTGGGCAGGTTGTAAGTGTCCATGCAGGCTACTGTTGTGTGTAGACCCAGACAGACAGCAATCTTTGCCAAATCCTTCACTATTGCTAGCTCTTCTGAGATCACAGTGAAGTGAAATGTGTTTTTCACAAACGTTGTTCTTTTCCTTCATGGATTCTGTTGATGGTGCTTGTGGAATGATGCATGAAAAGACAAGCTGAACAATCCTGACCCCAAAGACCTAGCCTCTCCATAATACAGTGGGGATACTAAACTAGTTTCTGCTCAGCTGTACTGATCAGTAGGTGAGGAATGGAGTCCAGAGTATTCATGTTGCCAAAGCACACACTGTAGAGGTCACGGTATGCCTGGCAATCCACAAAGAGAAATGAAGACAATTCCTCTACCCCTTTACTTTAGCAACATAAAGTACTGGAGCATACTTGCACAAAGACTTCATACCAGTGCAAGAGTCTCACCCAGAGAATGCGACTTTTTCCTGATGAACAGCAGTTATCTTCCAAGTCCTTTACCTCACTGGTCTGAACACAGTCTGTTATAGGCAAATTAAGCAAAATCTTTTGTCATTTTAGTATCTATCTTTTAGAAACACACTTTTCAGAACACAAAATGTTTGCCATGTCTCAATTCTTGTGTCTCGTATCTATCGCTGATGACTTATGGACTTCCCATTAAAATTGGCAAACACGCACCTCATGCTATGTTCTGAAATAGAGGGAGAGTACTGTAAGTATTGTAGTAAACACTCTGTGTTAAGTAATACATTTTAAAGTATTATGGAGAACATTTTAAAATAAAAACCACAACTGCTGTACTCAGTTCTCTAGGAGAGGCCATACCTGTAAATAAGTTCTCAGCTACAGAAGATATCACTTCCCTGGGAGTTGATTTCTTCTCTTTCTCTGGCCACTTCCTTTTTCTACTATGTTCCCTGGCATTTTAGAGTTCTTTATTTGCCTGTTACTCTTGCTGTTAGTGTCAGGAGACCTGCCATTGAATAATAAATTACTGTCCATTTAGCTCTAACAGTTCTAGACATTTTTTCCCTGCAGAATTAAACCTAAATCTAGTTGTAACATAGATTTAACTCTGGAACTTAATAAGGTGGTAAAGGAGTCAGAGGGAAGGTGTTGAAGATGGTGAGTAAAGAGACCAAAGAAATCAAGCAACTACAACCCCAGGAGTAGTTGCTTTGCCAGGCAAGGTGGTAGACGGATATGGTCAAGATTTACAAAATCATAAAGGCAGCAGGTAGGTTGAATGCAACACAGTTACAAA
>Ga0181612_103175_pt1 | contig 12264 bp, 4 predicted proteins | sample HoacroProtozoa21_FD_119630 | JGI IMG/M metagenome (GOLD analysis project Ga0181612, IMG submission 119630) | Hoatzin crop microbial communities from Cojedes, Venezuel. Combined Assembly of Gp0051906, Gp0051904, Gp0051908
GACTTGTGGTAGGTGTCCATGCTCACGGCAGGAAAATTGCAACCAGATGATCTAAAGTCCCTTCCAACCCCAACCCTTCTATGTTTGTATGATTCCATGTGCTGTTTAGTTATTACATTCAAAATAATTTTGTGTCAGTTATGTCTGTAAACCAACAGTGTCTTTTTTTCTCCAGTTATATGAAGTCTATGGAAGTAGCATGTTCTTCTAAGCTCCAGAATCACAAAGCATTCTCCTTAACAAGCATATTTCATTAAGGAGTGTGATCAGAAAATTATTCTTTTTTATTTCTGAATTATACATATAACTCTCTTCCCACACCATACATTTGTATCATTTTAACATACTGAAATGTTGTCTAAAGCTGAAAAAATCTCTGAGTAAGGTTCACATTCACAAACTGGAAAAAAAAATTCTAATCGTAGTAAAGAGAGATACTAAGTAAATTGGCTGTAAGGCTACTGCCATGTCCTAAAAAATAAAGAAAAATAAATCAGTACAGAAAAATCTTTCTTTCATGGACCAAGAATACGAAAATTTCAAAATAGAGACATAACTGAACTATATAGTATATCACGTAGCTATACATTTAATTAAATGTAATTAACTAATTCTCTTTTAATTTGTATATAAATCACAGATGTACCTTTAATTCCTTATATCACACAAGTATACACTTAGTTATCTCACATAGCCTACCAACACAAACATATGAAAAATAGGTGAAATTAAATATTTCAGAAGTACCAACTCAGATAAAACCTCTTTCTCATACCGCAAGACTCTTTCCTGTTATGTGTTTCTAAAAAATCAAGTTTATCCATCACGTCTACTTGGTGTGTGTTAATTACAGAAATAACTATTCTCTGTTTATAAATGATGGATAATCTCTTTCTATTTGAATGCAACATTGTCTCATCAATGATTGCTCTTCATGGTAGTTTCTAGATATCTTTGGTGTCATAACTGCTCTCTCTTATTACAATGCACTGGGCACAAATGGATGCTTGCTAGTCTTATGCTTTTCTGTTTCAATCATTTTTAGTATTACACGTACACGCAGGGGTATAATATATTTTGCACATAATTTATCTATACTGAAAAAGAGGCAGAATTTCATCTATGACACTATTATATTTCTCAGTGCAAAAATTTCCCATTGTCATGTAATTATGACATTTTTCCTATTGAATGCTATTCAAAATATTCCATAGGTATATTGAAATGTCAATTTTTCTTGTGCCTATGAGCACCAAACAAAAATACGATGAAATGTTCGGTTATGTATTTATTTAAATATCAACCATATTTTTCGGAACTGAATCATTAGTCAGACAGATTGCAAACACTGTCATCGTACCAACTTTTTTATATTTGTTGATAGCACTTGACTAATCCAAATTTGCTTCAAAACAGCTGTGAAAAATTGTAGAATAATCCTATCTCTTGTCAGTTTTGTATTTTCATTTACAAGAATACTTTCCAAAGCACATTATCATACCAACACCTAGCAAATCATGCCCAACACATGCATTCTGTCCATTTTGGGACTGCTGCCTTCCACAGATGTTCCACTCTGTTTATAAGGCAACAAGGTAAAGCAAGTGTACTTAGAAATAGAGCTAAGTGACTCACCTTCAACTTCAGAACCAGTTTTAAGGTATCAAACTCCTGCTCTCTCTATCTTCTGCGGGAATAAGTTTAGAAGAGGACTAGTATACTAGTGATTTGCATGTAATCTTGTAAATGAAAACATGCCTATCATACTGCTTAGCTGTGCACTCAGATGTTGAAAGATTAGTGTCCTAAATCAATACATAAACCGAAGTGTTTTTCAATTAATTTTTGTAATATTTCACCACTAACTACCAAATAATAAGAAACCACTAGAATTTAGAAATACAATAACTGAACAGACAACAGATGGTATTGTTTGTTAGAGGGCTCCAGTTATCTCTTGGGTTTACAAAGCTCCTGTGATTGTTCTGCAGATGTTTTTTATGTTGTTTTAAGATTAGTCCAACTTCTGGGAAATATTTTTATACGTAAAATAAAGATGTGACAAAAGCATATAACATATTTATGATAGACAGCACTGGTGTACAAAATACATAATTATTAAGTATCAAGTTACTCAATACTTCTAAGAATTTAATACAAACAATTATTTAGGGAACCGTGCTTAGGAAAATACCCTCCAAAGATAAGTAGCTATTATCTGAAATTTGTAAATTCTTAAGCTAAAATTTATCCAAATGTAATCTTTTTCAGTATCACTGAGTAATTTTCATCTATTGAACAGACAATCAAACACACACCCACCCCAGCCCCAGTTCTCCATCTTTAAATGAACTGGTATAGTATCAGTTATTTTGTTTTCAGACAGCTCATTCTAATGCTCTATCACCATTTCTCCAAAAGCCAAATTAGCAGCACTAATGGGGTCTAACCACTTTCCACTGAATACAAAGGGAGTCTTTCCACCACTTCCTCTCTTGGTTAGTCCTGTTCTTTTTTGTCTAGACAGCAGAGTCACACAATTTGTCATTCTTATGAGAGGGAAATGTCACTGCTATCTAGGTGCCTCAGCAGAATGAAATAATTATATATAGCTTTTCTTATCCTTTGTTCTCAAAGCACTTTCCAAATAAGCACAAACATATATATATACATATACATATAGAAAATCCACACAAAAATTTTTGTGCAGAAATAGAAGAATGCTTAGCATTGTGTCAGGAAAAAAAAGACATAACTGAAATTTTGTGTTTGACTTTAATTACCTCTTTGTCTTACAAGTGAACAGACAGCCAGATTCTGATTTTCTTATGCTTAGATAATGCTACATGAGTCCAGAAAGGATTGTTAGGATTACCTTCTTTTTTGTGAGAAAAAGTATCAGACTCTGAAGCTGAACAGAATGCTGACAAGGTGCTCGACATTGTCTAGTTCTTAAAAAAACCTATTAGCCAGCTGAGATTTTTCTGGTTTTATACATGACCAATATGTTTGTTACAGGGTATTCTTTTTGTGTGGAAAAGCTGTTGTGTACGTTTACGAGCAGGAATCTACCTCTCTGTATTGGTCTGCATATTGGTTGGTTCATGCATTCACTTGTTTTTATATTTGATGGCACTTGTTCTCCCTTTGTTCTGTAGAAATATTTTTCATAAGAACACCAATACTGAAAAGACCTAGAACAGTAGTATATTCATTAAGAGTTTTATTAATTCAGCTAGTCATGAGGTACAATTCATCAATTGTGCATACCTTTCAGCTCTCTTTTTGCTAAGTACATCTTCTCTGGAATTTAAATTATGATGAAAAAGAGGCTGACTAATCTGAATTACTCAATTTATTCATGTTCAATAAAAAGCTATTCATCAGCTTAAACTCAGCTGTAAGTTCAAATCAAATTTAAACCACCTGGGAGTAAACAAAATTGCTCTTCTTCCCTAGCACGTCAGCTGTGGGTAAAAATAACAAGCACATTTCCAAGGAGCTCAAGATTCTGAAACCTGTTTCTACCAACTGATCTTACTGAAATGATTTAACGATTAGAAAGAAGCACCCTGGGTGCATTTTAGATTCAATATTTTGATCCATGATTAAAGATATCAGACAGAAAAAATAGTGATAAAACCATATTTGGAGATTACAAATAGGCTTCTCTTTTCACTAGTGTCAGTATTACTCAAACATTCATTGCAAGCATATTTCAGATTATATTGTCACGCTTCCTTGACTATTTTTCAGTATCTTCACCATCTTCTATCTTTTCTGTTTTCCTTCCATTTACAGACCATGTCCAAAAACTTTCTATTGGAAGAATGAGACTGTTGAAGTTATTGAAGAAGCCAGGTGGAGTGTGAGGCCTTGGCATAAACTATATGTTTAAAAATAATTTTTAGCTAGCTAGCTAGGTAAATTAAATACTGTTTCACTTGAGTTCTGTTTATTTCTGACACAACAGTTCTGTTTAAAACTCCAGCAAAAGGTGCTGATTGATCTTAAGGACTCCAGGACTGGGATAGCCAATCGTCAGGACCCTTTTCAGGAGTTAAGCTGCTTATGCTCAAAGCCACCTCTGATACAGTGCAACGCTCTAAACTGGGTTCTGGCTGCTAGGTAACTGCTATGTGTGAAAGAGGTCAGAGGTGCTCCATCACCTCTTCGGAGCTGCTCTCAAGCTCAGAACCTTATTCTTGGGCCTTGCCCAAGCTACATTGCATCTGTGCCTGATCACGTGCTCTGTGAAGCTGGATACTGACCTGCTGACTTGCCTTTCAGGCTTGACTTTGGACCTACTCCATCATTACAGAGTTGATTGGCAACCCCTTTGCATCCTCACTACTGCCATCAGACTTGCTTTGCTATTCATGTTTGGAAGTTGTGGGATTCTGCCTTTGGCCTTACAGGCATTGCCTTTCTGTCACCTGTTACTCCTGGCTTGCCTTCCTTTCTGTAGCAGCCGTTCTTACTGCTTATTCACAACAGCTCATATATTGTAGATTGCTAAATTACTATTCATGTATTTTTAGATAAATTACAGTAATTATGAGATTTCTTCCTGGCATTACACAAAAGATGGTACGAAATTAAGACACCTTCCTTTATTTTTCACCTTTTGTAAAATCCTCCTGCTTGGAAAATCTTTGAAAAAAAAATTTCATCTGTGGTATCAGTGAGATAAAAAGATATTTCTCATCGTGTTCATATTACTGTAGCTCTTAAGGATCCTAGCAAAGATTTCAAACCAATAATCACCAAGTAAATGCTCAGAGATACCAATCCTTATACCAAAAGAATGAAAGACAGGAAGGGAAAGAGCTGCAGCGAAAAAGGCAGCAACTTATCGTTTACCTATCAGATAAATGGCAGAGCTAGGCTCAGAATCCACGTAATGTTAAGTGCAGCTGGTCAAGAAATTAGATCAAACATTTTTTTTCATCCAGAAATGCTCAATGTCACTGAAAACAAAATCTTTTTCAGAAACAAGTTTCACAGATAGTGAACTGGAAAAAATCTCTCACAGCTTCACAGTACTACTGCAGTCAAAGAAAGAGAGCCAGCTACCCATTGTGGACATGAGATAGTTTAGTCACTAACGGCCTGCTCACTTCTAAGGTAGGTTCTTGCTTTTACTCCAGGTGGGAACAACCTGAATTTTGATTTCCTATATCTCAGTGGTTGTTCAAGGTCTACCACAAGCAAAGATTTTCTGAAATATCACAGTAAATGACGTTTACCAGAAATTACATAGGGACATATAGTAAGTTAGATATATTTTGCTAATTAAAAATGTAATACTAAATGACACAGTAACACTTATTGAAGTTAGTAGTAAGTGCTCCCAATGAGTAAATAGCAGGAGCTTTGGAATAGAATCACATCAGTTTATCAAAGTCAAGTAACAAAAACATCCATGGCATTAATAAAGTCTGCATATGTATATATATAGAGATGCATCAGCGTCATGTTAATGACTGAACTTGGAAGAATTTTTAGCATCTAAATTATGCTACATCATTTATTCTGCTTATTTATTTGAGTGTTTTTGTGACAAATTTAAATAGAAACCTAAATATTTATTGAGCTCTGTAAATTATTACTCATGATTTTAAAAAGAGCCAATTCTTTATGACATTTAACTCTCCTAAGCTCAGAAATTCTGAAAAGAATAATTTTAGAAACAATTTTTTAAGGTGAAGAATAACAATTTTTTTCAGCTATCTGCAAAGGAATAGCTAGAACCTCTATGGTTTTCCATCAGAGTTTTACAAGATTTTAAAGTTAAACCTGCTACTTCTATATCTGACCTTGATGCCATTTAAGTCAACAGTAAAATACTTCTTAGCTTTCTCCTGAATTACTGAAGTTATGGTCACACATGCATTTAATGTTCAAAAGTGGGTTTACTAGACAGCACACACTATCAGCACCAACCTTCATCTTGGTTTTCACTTCTGCTAAGAAGGGAAAACAAAAGGCAAGAAGGTAACATATTTAGGAACACTTACAGAGAGGCTGGGTGACTCACTGCAAGGTATGATTTATTTCTTAGTAGAAAGGAGTTGAAGGAGCTTCTATGCAAGGAAAATTTTCAAGGACAATGTCAACATACTCCTGGTTGCATTCAATCTATTTGATCAAATGGTTACTCCCATGTGACCACTTGATCTTGGAAATGCTTTTGTTTAGGTTTAAGAGTGACAGGTATTCTAAATTTTGCAGATGATTTCTTTATGGAGGTTATTTTCTGTTATGTTTCCTCCGTATAATTGTTTTTATAAGTACTGCAGTACTCAAGTAACTGGAGTTCACGAATGAAATACAGAGTTATCTTCTGAATAAGTTTTTATAAATATTAGAAATCCTTTTTGTTTTCTTTACAAGTAGTCAACACGCACTAGGCATGAATTAAAAGGATTTCTTAATGAGTCCCCCTTTTGCCCTATTCTCTACTACTCTGTTGAAAAATACTGCCGACTCATAGTTGACTTACAGCCTGTTTTACTTTTCTTTTAAATACATCTATTCATAGGTGAATAAGAGAACCATTGGCCTCCACAGCATGTGTTGAGTTTAATAGGCAGCTCTATCCTCTCTTCAGCTTCAACAGATACAACCAAATATCATTACATTTATGTTTTTGGATTTTATAAATACAGAACACTTCAGTAGGTGAGCAGATATGCCTTCCCTCAGATCCATCATTCTGAAAATACATACATCAATTATGTCAAAACTTCATACTTCAAGTTGCATTACATCATGTCCCCAAAATGCGATGTCACAAAGCAGAAGCAGACTGAAATAGAAATGTGGAGTTCAGCCATCTTAGTAATAGATACACTAAAATTATGAAATTCATTAAAAATGCATAACAGGGAGAACTTAAATATTCACAATAATAAATTTTTTTTGCTCCAATTTTTAATTATTTATCTGTGTGATTGCTGCTTCTGTGGGTGAGTATTCATAAAGAACACCAAGTGCAATCACATTATTTTTCTCTCCAATGATAACGGAGTTATGTATTGATCTCTATAAAATCATTTAATAATTTAAGCAAAAATAAATTTGTTTAAATCACAGAAGAACATTAATGTTTCACTTTATGAACTTCTTAATAGAAATTCATGAGAATATTCTTGTGGAAAAAGTGAAAAAAATAATGCATTTACTTCTAATATCTTTTCCATTAGCTAATGGAAATATACTACTGTCAGGGAGGAGCAAGCATGGCTGCTCCCTAAAGACAGGCAGTGGAATGGATAATTCTGATCCCCAACTGCCTAATCTGAACAAGTCAAGGCAATCAGTGGTGTCATTTGGACCATTTTTCTCACAGCAGGAAGGTACTCTGTGTATACTTCTCTTAGAGTAAAAAGTTGGTGTAGATTAAAGATCTCTTCTGTTGTGAGCTGCACTGCCAAGATGGGTATCCCTTAATTCCATTTTCTCCAAAACCTCTGTCTTTGACTTGTAGCTGTGAAAGTGCCAAGAGGATGCTGTTCCTTTGGCATACGTGAAAAGAAAGGAATTTGAAGAAAGACGCTGAAAAAATCAAGTGAACTGTGGATGTTCACTGCAGATACTGCCAGGTAGGAAAACTTACAAGGACAACCTTTAAAGGAATACGTATTTTTAAGCAGGTGGACTACTTCCTAATCCTGGCTGTAGCATGTACAATATATGCTTTCTGTCTACACAGTGACAGACAAAAAAAAAAAAGAATAAAAAAGAAACTAAAAATCACTGTGTTGTTAAAAGAAGATTTGATCTGGATTGTTGTTATATCCAGATGGAGAAATTTCCTTCCACCCCACCCACAGGGAATATATGGTATCATTTGCTCGTTCCAAAATCATAAAATCAAAATAGGTTTTACTTCAGGGAATTTATTAGTTAGGGAAAGTTTATCTTGCTACCTACTGACAGTTTTAGGGTAGTTGTTTGCAAAAAATGGCAGAATGGAGTATTTTACATCTATTATAATGTCTGTTATTGCTACTATCACATGCTGCTCCATTTACAACCCGTTGTCTCAGTAGTACAAGTCTACTTTGTTTTACTCGTAAGTAATTGTATTTGCTTTTTTTAGCAAGTTTCTTTTTAGCATCTTTCCTAGACAAAAACATGAATTCCGTGGGAATTTTGTGTTTTGTGTAACTATAAACAGCGGCATGTAAAACCTTCATCCTAGAAAAGCGGGAGCTAAAGAATAATAAAAATTACTACTGAATATGACTCCAATGAATACTTTTATACTAAGAATAAAAATGTCTACTTTGGATAAAGTAGGCATGTTTCAGCTTAACTTCAAAGGGTAAACTCCCTTAAGCTTCACCCATCTACATCCATAATATACTCAACAGCATATATCCATACAGCTGACCTGATGTCCATTACACAGGCAAAGCATACACTTAATGAAATAACTGGGCTATTTTATAACACTGCTCACACAGGAAGATTACTTAATTCATTATTGAGCACAGCGCCTGCTGTGATATATTTTAAATACACGATGGCAATGATCATTCATTGCTGCCCCTCAGGATGCTACACTGTTAACTACAATGCATTCTAATAAGGAGAGATAGTTGATAAAAAGAAATAAAAGACCTGATCTTTTTTCCCCCAATTGATATGTTTCCAAGAACCCTGAAGCGTTATGTGTGCTTCCACATTCATTCTCCTTCCATAAAGTATTCTAAACTATACTTCATACCTCTAAGCTATGAAAAGAGAGAAGTAGCATAGAAGTATATGTTGCGTACTTTTCATCAAATATTTTGCTATGACTTCTGTAATATAAAGTGTGTATCAAAATGAAGCAGAGTACTACCTTTCAGGTATAATGGACTTTCACACTTAACATAGGTTTATTGTTTACTTTATATTTACCAACAAAGACACACTTTTATAGCCTTTTGCACTCTGACCACTGCTATCAGTCCCAGCAGTAGACCTTCCTACTTTTCTTTGACTGTTGGCAGCTTCCTTGCCGTAGCATTAAGCTTTAGGGTATGTTGTTTGTTGAACTGTGTGGTGAACCAGTCAAGGCATTGATTTGGATTAAGAACAATCTGACAAAAAGAAGGGAGGAAAGGCAAAACTGCTTCATCTGATGCTGCCGCTGAAAAAAATGCTTTAGCTGCCTAAATTAATTAACCTGGTTAGTGTTAATTTGGTGCACATTTTCAGTTTTCAGCTGAATAAAACCCCTGTTGATTCCTGGAATAGCAGGAGACAGTGAAGCCTAGCAGAGTCAAAGAACCATGGACAGATAAGCCACTGTAAACAGCTTCATTCAGAGGTGAAATGCAAATAAATGTACAAATGAAAAAGAAAGAAAACATCTTCTGCACAGTAATGTAAAACATAAAAAGCACATTATTTTTAATAGAACTTTATGATGCCTTTTTATGCTGACTACAAATTCTGTCAAAAGTACCCATAAAACTAAACTGCAAACTGCTTGTTATTTTTCCAACTGTATATTGGAAATTAAACTTGTTGCTAACTGCAGTTATACTGGATATTTTTCCATATTGGTGGAAAATAACATTAAACAAATATTTTTTCTTTGAACAAAATAAGGAATAGTAATATTTCAGTGATGTGTCTCGTAGTAAGTAATTGTTGCTATTGTTCTTTTCCTAGGGACCATGGCTCCACGGTTTGTTTAAATCCCTCCATGAGAAAGTTGTTGCTGAAAGAAGTGATCTTGGTCTATGTTACCTTCTGCCCTAGTTATCTGTTCCTATTTCTGCCTTAGTTTCTGTGCAGCAAGTTTATCTGACTGAAACCTTCTTTTGTTGTTGTTGCAACTGCCAACAGTAGGGACATAGTTGGAATGTGGAGTGGAACTGGAAATACAGAGTATTAGCTTCAGCTGTTCTTTGTGATAGCTTCCAGGGCTAAAACAGTTAAAATGCAAACCTTAAAATTTGGATGATTTTTAACTTTTTGTATATTTTATATATATATACACACACACACACACACACACACACATATACTTACATATTTTCTATGCACATGGTTATATACATGTATGTTTGTAGAAGTATACCTATTCAGCTTAGGCTATGAGAATGAGATTTGAGCATTTCTCAGTATTTAGAAATTTTTTAGAATAAATAATCCAGACGCACAAACTTTTAAAATAAACATCAAAACTTAATGATGAACAGATCTGAAGGAACAGATTAATTACAGGATAATTGTTTATAGCTCAGACCAGCATGAAATTCCATCAAACAAAAAAGCGTTAAAAAAGATTAAAAGCTTCAGTGCTTCAAAGCATCACAAGTATTTAGTGAAGCTTAGCATAAGTAATGTTTTTTATATAGTACCATAAATCTTAAAAACCCTGCAGTGAGAAGATCTTAACCTGTGGACAATCAGGGGGGTTGAAGCCAACTAATCTAAGAGTCATGATCTGTATATTTAAAGTGAAGTTCAGTGACACATTCTGAAATTTCCAGTTTTAGTTCTCTTTCCTACAAGGCTCTCCTTTTTATTTTCTACTTGTATTTAACTTCAGTATTCCATATACTGCTCAACATGGAATTCTAAATGACTGAAGATACTTCTGGAATATTCTTAATTAAAAATTAAAGCAGGTAAAATTCTTTGTTTTACTGTTCCACACCTCATCTCATACAGAAAACCCCCTCCCTTATTTACTTTGTAATTATTTTCAGTTTATCACATCAAGCAACCCACGCTATTTCTGTCTCACCACCTCAAATATCTCCAGCTATCCTCTCATCTTTACAAATGTGGTATAATAGTCAACCAATGCTCTTGACGCATCTGTCACTTCAAGTTTTACTTCAGGATATTTCAGAAACAGTGTGATGAAGTCACATGTAATATTTTATGTCTTGTTACCGAGATACAAAAGATACAACGTAAATTCATCAAAGTAGTCAAAGAAATACCACCAGTGAGTCCATGTTTCTGAAATTTTATAACAGAGTATTAATCAGAGACACAAAGTTTACGGTGTGTAGCAAAACATACACAGTATTGTTTAACCTTGTTGGGAATTGTTTCTTTGATGTCTGTTGTAAATTAGCGTTTCCTGGCCCTTCATATTTCCACCACCTTATTAACCTAACTAACCAACTCCATGACTCAAACTAAAACCCACTACCTTTACGTATGAACCATCTTAGAAATGTTTTACAAGCCTTTCCCCCAGCTTTTTAGATATAACCGCTGCTGCTCCACAAGTTATCAAGCAATATTTAACAAAGAATGATTAGTTTCTAATAGAGTCAGATTAAAAAAATATTATTAGTGTCTCAAATGAGATACCGTTAGCAATTGCCACACACTGTGTAGAGTCTATGACCTTCTTGGGCAGAAGAGAATGCATTAGTGTCAGTCAGACAATTTTAAATTCAAACCTGGAATTCTAAAAAAAAATAAACCAGAACTATATGTACATGTGTATGCAGTCATGTGCATATATATGCCTGGGTGTCCACAAAGGTATTTATATTTACAATGGGATTGTAAAATAAATTTTGTAACTATAAAAAAATCTTTTATAAAATAACTTTGAAATAATATGTCAATCTAAACTATATTCTGTAGTGACTTCTTTGATTTCACAGTCTCAGAGGAAAAAGGAATGAATACTTACACGACAACAAAAAAAAATATTTACAAGTATTTTCAAAATACCAGAAACTTAAAAGCAGTAGTATTATACACAAGAGATTTCAGAATAGAAATATAGCAGCCTCTGTTTTATGGCATTGTGTCATCAAAATAAAGTGTAGTTATTTACTCTTTCTTAAGAGAAAAGCTAAATCAGAGTTAAACATTTCCACACCAACATGGCAACCAATGCTATTTGGTGGATTTGGGACATAATAATGGGTACGTTTGAATGGTAGCAATGAACTAGCATTTGCCCTTCTTTACCTCAAAGGTAAACCTTTAAAAAAAACACCTTTAAAAGTAACTATAACTATTCCCTGAAATGCAGTCATGCATGTTAACTGGTTTTGGCATGAGAGTAGAAATCATTCAACTGTGGAGTAGACTAAATCATAGCTGGCCACATCAACTATGGTTTCTGCTTGGTCTCTTGAGTAGGTGGAGTTGAAAGGACATTCTAATCATTCAGTATCATTAAGCACAAGCCAACTAAGACAACAGAGCAAATGTGGAGTTATGTCCTCTCTAGTACTAATTGCTCTGACTATCAAGTGTCTGTTGTGAGTCTGTAATCCA
>Ga0181612_114427_pt1 | contig 12264 bp, 5 predicted proteins | sample HoacroProtozoa21_FD_119630 | JGI IMG/M metagenome (GOLD analysis project Ga0181612, IMG submission 119630) | Hoatzin crop microbial communities from Cojedes, Venezuel. Combined Assembly of Gp0051906, Gp0051904, Gp0051908
ACAGTAAAGAGAGAAGAGAAAATTAAAGAAGTCACTGTGTCGCCATTTGAGCCCTCGTCGGGAGGAATTCAACACATTAACGTCATCGATTACACTAATGCATAACGGCAAATGCACTGCTCATCTGCTATCCTCACTTCAGGGAATAAATGAGCGGCAAGGACTGCTGGTCAATCCCATAGGCAGGAGGGGAGGAGGTCATCTTGCTCAGAGGGGTGCAGCGGTGGGTATCGATACGGAGCCCTCCGGCCCCTGGGGCAAGACTGGCTCCCTTCTGTCTCTGACTGCATTGCCCTGAACCGGGTCTCACAAAAACACCATCCTTTAAACTGAGCTGTTTGGTTAAATCGGGTTTCTGATTGCTTTCAGACAAGAACTCGCAGTGGTAAATTGCAATTAGTCCAACAGCTCTCGTAGTTGAGTTAACGCTGTTCATTTCCACAGGAGGTTCATCGCTTTTACAAAGCAGATGCCAAATCCAGGAGGAAGCCTCATGACTACCCTAAATCCTTCATCCTCTCTCTCTCCAACATGGCAGTAGCAGAGAAACAACTGCATGATCAAGGCAGCAGTTCCCAGTTCTCTGACAGGGTTAACTCAGTTCCCCCCGCTTATTCCCTAGCCCTTGCCTTCACTTAGTCTCTGTCTTCCCTGTCTACCTCAGCTATAAGTTCTTCAAAGAAAGGACCTTCAAACTGTGTGCAGAGATTCTTAGCCCAACCGGCTGTGATCTCACATGGGATCTTTGAGAGCACCAGTGAGTAACAGCAACACCACAACCAGGCAGCGCTGCAGCAGGTCACCAGAAAACCTCTGCATCAGCTCCTCTGAAAAGTTCTGCACTTTCTTCTTTGGTGACTGAGCCAGATGAGCTTACCTTCTTAGGACACAGGGTAGTTTGACTACAGCCAGTAATAGGTATAAGAAATATTTAGCTATCTACTGAACAGATTAAGGCAAAAACTAAGGTTTTTAATAACTTGTTTAAAAAGAGAACATTTTGCATTGAAGAACGCCAGCAGTAATATATTTTTTTCCTTTTAAAAAGACATACTATTCTAATCAAGGATGTGACTGTAACAACCGAGTTCCAGATTTGGGTAACTTGGTTGAGTGGCCTTTTGCTACGGTTTGGGTTGCAATACGGCCTGGGTTACCTTGTTCCCATCAGTAGCTGTTCAGCAGCACACACAAAATGAGTGCGCTGGTCACAGCTCAGCTCACATGTCTACATGGCCAAATTTGTTATCTTGAATTCAGCCTCTCTGAAATCTACTTTGATCAAGAAGTAAAGGGTTTAAAACTGATATTGCCTGGTTGATTTCTTCAGACCTAAATGACTTTTGAAAGTTTGCTCATCTTTTGCTCCTGTTGCAATTGTCCATGGTCAAAGAGAATTTCTTGCTTAGGGACTCTGCTTTGAGAAATGTATTTTTTGAAAACATTTCACTTTACATCTGTCATCTAATGTCTAATAAACTCTTAATCAGTAGGCTGCATCCCTGAAACGTCATCCCTTACCTGTAATTTGGAATGTTTCTCATTTAGTGCTTTTCCCCCCCACACTAAAAATCCTTAAAACAGTTACTTCGCAGGAGCGATGCAGCAAAGGACATCATGCTTTTACAACCTATTTACACTTCTGCAAACTAAGACGTAACAAAAGAAGTAACACACAATAGAATATTATCTAACACCACAGTGTGTCAACAACATACACACACAAACACACTCTCCCCATACATGTTTTAATTCAAGTTAATTTGCCATATATGTTTTAATTCTAACTTCAGTTGCTGAATTTCCATTCCAGCAAAGGCTTTTCTTTGCCACTGTTTGCTTTTTGTTGATTCCTCCCTCATGGAATAAACCCAAGATTTTTCTCTGACATCTTCAGAGACTTCTTTCTTTTAATCTTTTGTTACTTCTACCTAATGTCATCCATATTGAATATTCTACCTCTGCGAACCAAAAAATAAAATTAAAAAAAAGAGAAAACTACCTTTTCCCCATTTTTCTCCCAGACGTAGTACTGTTATTACCATCTATTCATAGGTAGTTTTCCTCTTGCATACACCTATTCTGCTGCCATTCCAGGCAAAGGCCACTAGGCACTGAGTGATCAAAGGAGGAGACTGGCTGTACGACCCCTCATTTGGTATAACAGCCATACTGCACCATTGGGAAAAAAAAAAAAAAAAAAAAATCAGAATTTTTTCATATTCCCTCCAGCTAAATAGTGAAGTCACCAGACCACCTCACACCACTACTTTTGATATAAAAAGATCCCAAATGGGACAGCAAATAACCTTTAGATAGCAGAGCAAGTGACATGCTTGAATAAGAGACATCCAAAAGATTTACACAGAAAATCAAAAAGAAACAGCACATTTTTAAACACTTACTTGAAACCGGCACTCAATCTCCCCCATGGAGTTCAATAAGCAGAGCAATTTCTCACCGTCTGTGCATTAAAAGCCAAGGCGAGGGAAAAACTTTCCGTTCTATCTACTAACAAAAACTGTTTGTGCATACATTGGCCTTTCAGACATATGTGGTCTTACACTTTGTCACTTTAGAGCAGATGTTTAATTGGGAGGAAGCGATTTTAAACATCTGTAGCCAACATCTGAGAAGCTGGATGAGGACCACACAGAGCCTTGAGGAAATTAAAAGTGTATGCAATTATGTCACTTCCTAGACTGTGTATTTAGGAGAATTAAAAAAATAAACAAAACCAGAAGTTTCAATAGAGAACCTTCAAAATCCTTCCTCTCCTGTTATTTGCGTTCCTCTGCCTTGGAAAATAATTGGTATTTTAGGAGATATAAAGGCTGTTACCCAAGTAACCAAGGTTTGACCAACAAGAGCCAGTGCATCCCCCAAAGGAAAAAAAAACAGGGAATAAAATCCAATATAGTATCAAGCCTTCAATCCCTTAGGGAGACAAGGCAAAACAGAGTAGTTACGCAGAAGATGAAACATTACTGGGTGTCAGGTGTATTGCAGTAACTCGGGTTTAGCGAATACACCTGCAGCATATACAACAGCAAAAGCCTTCCACCGAGAAGAGCCAGGGGATGGTCTCTCCAGAACCCAGAGCTCTCACTTGCAGCACCATTGCTGGTGGTAACCCTCCAGATGCGAGCAACTGGGCTGCCTCCTTCTTGCCAGCCACATCTTTCAGAAGTCAGGTTCTTCGCTTCACTAAAGAGCCTAGATCAGATGGAGTATTCGGCTAAGCTGCTTCTACTTGGGTAGCTGCTACAGCGGGAGGGGAAAACAGACAAGGAGGTGGCCAAATGGATCAGTTCCCATGAACGTGAGAGGAGATGGCCACGAGATTCAGCTCCAGCAATTATTCGGTGAGACTTGTGTTTTTCAAAACTGCTTTGCTTAAAGAAAGCATCATCTACAAAAATCAGAGAGTCACCAAATTTCTAAAATTCTAATTTAAAACTGAAAATCTTAACAAAATTAAGAGTGTCTTTAATTAAAATCCAAATGCAGCTTGCTTTTGCTACCCTCGTTTTCAGAAGTCATTTATTAGTGTGCTATACACAGGTAGCATTCTATTCCCCACTTGAATGTGGAAGTCAGGTCTCTTTGCATTATCAAATATGTAAAAATAAATGTTACTTCATCAGGAAGATTACTGTTTGAAAACTTTAAATTTAATTCGGAACAAGACAACAAAATGGTAACGGCTCAGCTCATGCAGGGTTTGTACAATAAGAGGAAATTCACAATGTTTCACAAAAATTCTAAGTGGCCAGTAAATATTTTTCTGAAGTCCACCAAATCATCTCTAAAAATGTTCCTCAAGGGGATGCCAAACCTTTCGATCTGCTCTCTGAGAGCAGAGAACTGCTACGTAAAACACACTGTAAGTAGCCCTAGTAAACTACTGGTACTTAGGAACAGCAAAAGAACTTGTCAGAATTTGCAACCTACAGAACGGCCGGAGTGGCTCCATGGCAGAAGTGAAAGACCAGAGGCCAGCATGGTGTGTTCTGCCATCACACATTCCCTTACACAGCTGACGTGCTTTGGCTCGATAGCAAAAATCTTCCTTTGATCTAAACTACATGCTACAGCTTTAAAAAGAAGAAAATGTAGCTCAGCAGAGGAAGATGCTGTTTCACAACATGCTCTGGGGAGGAGAAGATTCCATACTGTTTGCAAGTGCCCCGATCTTAAGCCTTCTAAGAGAGGCATCTGTTCTCTAGAACAGCACCTGTGATGCAGACAGTTTTACGAGAGGTCTCTGGACCATGAGATTGTCTAGAAACTTCTCTGTACAAATCAACGCGTATAGAGTGCCAAACTTGCACATCCTGAGCACCAAAAGCACATACCATTTAAAAGTACTGTGGTGTCTTCATTCTCTGAGTACTATAACTGGAACACGGTCTTCCCCTCCAGGGAACAAACTCAAACACCAGTAGCAAAATTTCCAAGAAAAAGATATTGTTAAAAGCTCTGTGGAAAAATTCCATTTTTGTCCTGCATGAGAATGATGGGTTACCTCAATTTACAGCACATACAGATCTTTAGAAAAAGAATAAAAAACCCCTTTAATTAATTGCTATTAATGAGCAGCCAAAGACAGAGAAACAAGTATGCCCTCTCATCTCCAATGAGTTACGACGGCCTACTCAAAGCTGACTCAGGAACTAATGTAGTTGTTTCAAGAAACAAAACAGCAAAAGATTCGGTCTTTGGCAGCTTTTAAACCATCTGTTCCACACTATTTTAATCACTTCTGCTCAGTACAGAGATTATGGGTTTCAGTTCATTTGTGGTGGAAAAACAAAGAATGCTGCAATTTTGGAGCGCGTAGGGGGAAATCCAGAATCCTCCCAACTACTCTGAGACTGGGGTGTTTGAAGAAAGCAAAAGGCTTACTGCTTGTGCGCTCGAGCGTGCTGAAACAACCCTCCCCCTCCACGAGGGATTCCTCCTGTGCCTTGAAGCAAACACAAATTGGAATGTGCCACATTGACCTGAAAACAGGGAGATGTGGGGAAGGAGCTCCTATTAGCCACTTTATTACGGCAAAACAATTAGTATCATTCTTTCCAGCGGAAGAACCCCAAAGTTCCCATTGCTATTTGCTGCGGGAAATGGCTTATTAACGTGAAGGATGTGTTTCCTCAGCTCAAAAGTTGCAGACTTCGCATGGCTTTGTTGTAGAACTGAAAGATCAGTAGGGCAGACGCAGCAGGCAGGTCTGAAGTGATGAGCACATCTCCTCTCTAACACAGTAGTATTTCCTTCTTCCTCTCCATCCCCAAAAGAAGAGCAACCAGTTCTCCGGGATGACAAGCAAACAGAAGAGGTTAGTCCCACAGCTAATTCGAATACATCTTCAACTAGACATGCCCTCTGTGCAGGTGACTGGTGGGTCAACGCAAGTGCTTGTGTTTACCCGCCTGAGCTATGCGAACGACTACTCCCCTGTATCACAGAATCACAGAATGTTTGGGGTTGGAAGAGCCCTCTGTGGGTCATCTAGTCCACCCCCCCTGCCGAAGCAGGGTCTTCATGGTTGTCATCCTCTCCGAGGAACTGCACCGTTACAGTTTCCACTTCCCACTGCGTCTCCTTAGCACTTCTGAGGGGATCTGACACAGCCCTTTGCACTGCTCTAAGCTGAAATGGCGTGCCAGATCTTTCCCAGGGCACTGAGGGGAAACACGTCATCTCCAACATCAAAAGCTGATGAAGTCTTCTTGAAAACACTGGAAGACTTCTCAGGACCTCAGATGATCCAGCCTGTGATCTAAGATGTAGGTAGGCAAACAGATTTAGCAAGCGGCAACTGGATCTCTGTCTAACCACATCAGCTGGCCCAAGCTGAATGTCTCCCTGAAAAATGCTTTTTCTGTTGTAAGCCTAATTCTCTATATTCTTGTGATCAATACCTCCCATATGTTACCGTTTAATAGTGATATCAAAGAATTGACTCAACTACACTAAGGTCAGCACAGATTTGGCTAAACAAGATCGGTACATTTGTTTGCATGGCCTTGGGTGACCAACAGCACTGGCTGGAAAATAAATAACTAAAATGTATTATGAAATTTTTCATTGTCGTGAACATTTTTCACCCAGTCCAGTGTAAATTCACATTTAGTGCCTTTTACAGTCATCAAATCTAGCAAGAAATAGAATGTATTATTAAAATGTTTGGGTTTTGCATATAGACAAAACATGCACAAAAACATAAATATAACCAGCAGTTCATTAAGAGTATAAAAGACATCCAAAGAACATAAGTAGTACGAGTAAATAGCTATTTTATACGATGAAAATACTGATAGTCAGTGCTATAAAGCTACGACATTTGTTATGGTGCAGAATAAACGCACATGCTTGCAGCTAAGAACATAATAACTCTTAACTATGTAAATTGAGGGGATAGAAAAGATCCCCTGGTTTACGTAGATTTGTGCAGCCACTTTCCATTGCTGAAGGATCCACTAAGTGGATTAATCACCTCTGATCTCAGCACACTCAGATTAAGCTAAAGATGTCCACAGGAAACATTTTCTGTCCTACAGCATATGGGAAGACAGTGAGGTCCCTCCCTTCCTCTTTTTTCACCTTAGTGGCCCAATTCGGGGGGCTTTAGCATTCCGTATGGCAAACCCAGCTACTCTAAACCCCTGCAAATCAGGACCTGAGTGACCATTACACAGTTATGGAGGCGGCCAGTCTGAATCAGAAAGGGATTGTAGCGATCTATTGTTAGGACAGAAATGTCACAGTCAATAGTGAGGCAAATATCCTGCTTCACTGTGCCCCGGAGGTAACAGCTTTACAGGTCAGAAAGCAACGCTTTCTGGAGATACTCCACTTCGGCTTCTCTAACGAGAACGAGAACGTGCGATTAGCCTTTTGCATGAGAAAGTTATTTACTGATAGCGGGAGCACTCCAAACCGCACAGATCCTGCACGCATGTTCACTTCAGAGGGTTGTTTGCCACAAGCACTTCAGAGATTTGCATTGTTTCTCAGCATCCGTGGGATGCCCCATGCTCTTGCTCTCTGCAACGTGAGTACGAAAGACAGATCATAACACTTGGTCTTAACCGGCCCTTATAACGCAACCCCAGAAAAAGACAGACAATAAAAGGAAAAGAATGAAGAGGGGGATATGGATGTGCTCCTCAAAGAACTCTCTCCAGCAGTCAGCAAACGACGGTTTTCTCTCAACTGCTTTTTCTCATACAATCTCAAATTTTTACATCTGAGATGCTTCCAAACAAAGATTTCACAGTCCTCATGCAAACAAGAGACTGTATGCTGGCTCCAACAGCCACCCACTATCCCTCTGAAGCATCTGGGGTGACCGAGAACGGAAATCCAGAGAGCTGGCTGTGGAAGTCTTCAGGGAAGCCCCAGCTGTAACTCAAAACCTCTGTAGCATGCTCTAATCACCACTGAATCTGCCCACAGAGGTGATTTTATTACAGGTTCTACTCTAACCTGTTACCCGTCTAGACAGCTTCTACATACAAACTGACTGTACCCCCGCTTTGATCCGTCTGCTATCACGATGAGTGTTTCGGATATAGTTTGACACTTTAATCCTGATTAGTATGCAAAATATGGAGATATGACTGGCAGAAAAAAAATCTAAGAAAATCAGTAAAGGAATATCCTGGTTTAAATTAATTTAACCATCATCTTAGGGAGACACATGGGATACAGTCAAGGAATACTCTGCAAAAAAGACGGTCAAAAAAAATCCACCATTCAGGTCTGAGGTTTTCTTCTACTTCACTGGCTGAGATCATGTCCAGCAAACCCCAACAATTTATAGTATTTTCATGAGAGAGCTGCCTGCCTGATGGGCTGCTTCCTTCCTCTAACTCCATGCACACAACTTCAGCAGTTGCAGTCACTGCCCTGATTCTCTCCAGGTTGTACTCTTGACCCGTGGCAGGATGATGAGCTGCTGTGGGAGAGAGGAGGACAAGGTGGGAGATGCCCAGCAGAGGCAAGTCGATGCTTCGTCAACGACAGTAGCCCAGCTCTCTCGTTCACTGTTCACAAGCTGTTCCCTCTCTTCTTACGTTACCTTACCTAGCAAAGGGAACCAAGTCAAACTGCAGCTCTGGCGTGACTTACAAGCTACCTGTTAGACCCTGCTACTCTAGACTGCGAATATAGCGGCTCAGTGGCATGAAATAAATGACATGACGCAGCCAAGTACTGACAACAAGTTCACCCGTTCTCCACCCAGGCAGCCAGCACAGGCAATGGAGCGCTTTTCCAACAGCAATAGCTTTCAGTCACTGTTGGTGAAACTGATGCAGAACTCATCAGCAGGGAAGGCTTGTTTAAAACAAAACAAAACACAAAGATATGAACACATAAATGAATACCTGTCATTTTCTGCTATTTCAAGGAAGATGATTAAATTTATGCTTTAGACTCAGGCAATTACCAGGAAATCGCGATCACCAGATAACGTACACATGGACAAACTGTTGAGTACCTTTTAAAACACAAGTCTAGATTTATTTAGCCCTCTTACCTGCTTTTCTTTTTTGAACTTCTTGCTGTTGATAACTTTATTAACTTCCTTTGCAGCCCCTAAGTCCCCATGGTGTGAGTTTTAGCAAGTGGAAGAAATCTGATCTTTTGCGGTGCACCTCCCTGATTAATCCCTTGCTAGTACATCAGGGCAACTTTACTGTGCTACTTCGGCAGGGAGCATAGTTAAAAGCTTGCGAGCAGCCCCAGCTCATTTACGAAACGTGGCTGAAATTCCCCTATGTGCATTTCTGTGTAAAAAGTATCATGTTGCCCTTCGTATTCCTACAGGGGAACTTCTTATTAGACCCTTAATGAATCAAGGCCAACAAATAATGAGTTATTTATGACATCATAAATTAAAATAATACTTGAAAGGAATTAAACCTTCTTCTCTATGACAGGCATTCTTCATTTAACACCTCTGACTACATGCTTTCTTAATTTCTGGTTTTTTTATGAAAATAAGTTACTAATTTGGCCTTCAGAGATGGAGAAAGGGATGTCTTTCGTAAGAGTGGCATGCAGAAAAATGAAATCTGAAAAGATTACTGTGTTGGGCACAGCCCTGTCACCCTGCATAGCATGCTGCATGGAGGAAAGGTGCCTTTCCTTCAGCTGAACCGATGGAGGAAAGGGGTAGTTTGGCTCCTTCCCATCCACAAAATCAGGCTTTGGACCAGCAATGCTGTCCTATTCTTTGCTGGCTCAAAAATACTGATTCAGCAAAGAATTTAAGCATGTGCCTAAATTTAAGCACTTTAATTAACTTTGACGTCAGTGAGCCTACTTGTGTGCTTATAATTAGATATGTGCTTGCTGAAGCAGAGCCCATCTGAATAGAATCTTGTTGATTTTAATTTGGCCCTTTGTCTTTGCCCCTCATTTATTCTTTGCAGTGACTGAAGGATTAGCGCTAAGGTTCTGATTCAGGAATGCACTTCAACAACTTGTCTTCACTCACAACATGCAAAAAGAGGCTAAGCGTGTCTCAAAAACTAAGCCTAGACCTAAGCGATTTCCTGAATAATGACAATTTCATGATTGAAGAATGATGAGAGAGGAGTTATTTCACTTGCCCTGTAAATTGGGTGGTCCAGTCTTTCTCTTTGTAGGTTGCATTTTTTTCAGAAGATAGAAAATCTTTTCCATTTATGTAAACAACATGCAAAAAGTTGCGCTCAACATACTATAAATGAAAATTTACAAGTAAGCAGCTACTTCACAGAGAAATTAATTTTATACACGAATCCTTTTTCACTGTTGTTAGTTCTTGCAGTGCAGAGGAACCTGCTGTAAATGTCTTATTGGTTCACTTGCACGATGGCTTTTAGGTCCCGATATCCAGGATATTTTAAAGTCACGTAAAAACAAACACAAAATAATAAAGCATTACGTTAAAAAAAAAGAAAAGAAAACGGCAGGAAAAATGCCGAGAACATGAACACCACTCGTCCAGACAGAAATACCAGTTCAAGTCCCAGAGGTCAAAAGACAGCCAGGTGCCTCCATAGCTCACGCACCAGAGCAAAGTAGCGAGATCAAAGCCCCAACTCCTGCCAGGCTGCTCTGCTAAACACCTCTCCAGGAAAATCTGATGTCTTTTAACGTGCCCATGCAATTGTATTCAGCACACAGATAGCATCTGGAACAAGCCTTTTAACTCAGATACTTCAGCCCATTCTTCTGTGTTTATGGCCTTTTAAAACCTGGAATACACAACAGCCATTATTAACTGCAGGCATCCTACAATCAAAGGCGGATTTGGATGGATACAGCAGTGGAGGGCGAAGAGGAAAACAAGGAAAACCAAGAAGTGAGTTCACTATGGAAGACCCTATAGAAAGAGTTACTCAGAATTAACAAGGAGCCCCGAAGAGTACTTCCTCCGAAGACTCTCCGCCGTCTATCGCAGCCCTCATCTACAAAGCTCACAGCGGGGTTCCGTGATCCTCTGCACCAGGATGCTGCAACACTGCATGGACAACTGGTCCCGGGACGACTGCGCTGCACCGGGATGCACTGCTACCGGAACGACTGCTGGAGCTGCGCCCAGCCACTGGAACAGCAAGGGATTTGTTACGCAGTTTGTGTTAATAAATACCAATGGGTCTTTGAAAAATATCCATCAGAAATCCCATCGATTTTGTGATTTTTCAGAAGCCCCACTTACGGCTGTGCATGTAGCGAGATGGCTACTGCTCCATTTACCCAGAAACTGTGGGCACACACCTAACGTTCTGCTTTCAGAACAACATTGGAAAAAAAGTTTTAAAAGGCCCAGCTTCACACGCCACTGATGAGAAAGCTGATGATACAAGGAAATCAACTATCCACCTACTTCATGAGGGCATGCGGAGATCCAAGAACAGAGTAAGAACATAACAGCTGGATTACTACAGCAATAGGCTTTAAGTGACAGAACTAATACCATTCTTTTAAAGCGGTTTAGTTTGTTAAGATAGGTTGACATATTGAGGTTGAAGGAGATGGAGGAAAAAATTCATTTATCTCATAATTTTAGTTATGGGGGTATTATTTGCGTATTAACTTGTGCACACCATAATGAGAACCACATTATTACCTGCAGATCTCATAAAACTTCATTATCCCATTCCCATTACTTTGGATTTTGCATTACCACATGATTGGGTTTCCCTGGACACATCTAGATTTTTCATCCTAAAATTTCTATTTTTACTGTAAGACTCAGGCTCTCCCACACCAACTCTTTTGTCCAGAATTTGTCAGCTTTGCAGGCAGAGCAGGCATACACTGTCCTTTTCCCCTGCTCCTGTACTGCGACCTCTCCCTTCTTTGCTCTGTATTTTTTTGCTGCATCAGTAAAAGTCTTGTTTCAATTCTGTCATCTTGACTCTTCTGCTGCTTTAAAAACTTACAAACAGCTGCCAAAAGAATGGACATTGCTTAAAGTGCAGGACAGATGATGTCTGGTCTGGGCACACTGAGAACACCCAATCTACAATTTTCCACCACCCTGTGCAGCCATCGACCAAGGCTTTCTCTCCAGAGAAGGGAAGGCAGCGTTCAGAAAAGCCATCACTAAAAATCACACTTCTAGACAGGAAACCTTAAGAAATAATTCCAACATTGCTATAGAAGACAGCTATTTCTGCATACAGAGCTTTCTCAAGTACAGGTTTGTATTTTCAATCTCTCTGTGACCTTTACAGCTCTACTGACCTCATGATAAGTAAAGAGCTTTGGTCAGAGAGATGAAAGGCAGATAAAAACCTCACCTATGCAAATGAACACTACAATAGAACAATGATCCTTTACAGGCTTTTTTTTTCACCGTCGCAGACTGAATGGCACCTGCAGAACGAACGGTTTCCTTTCATGGGGCAACTGACATAATTGATGTCTGACCATTCCAAGTTTCCAGTATGTTTTCAAACCACAGCCCAAATATATTTACTTCACATTACATGCACATATATGCTCACATTCCTTCCAGATCCTCAGTTTAGTTTTATTTTCTTCTCTGCAAAATTCCCCTCCAGAATGATCTGCATCACACACAGACTGTCAGCTATGTACCAGCGTCAGCTTGTTGAAGGCTATCCTTAGAGGTCACTGTCATCCTTCGATAGAGCTTAAGACTGTCTGATTGACTAATTTAAGATTTAATTCAATGTGAGGCCAGTCTATTTCCCATCCTCCCTCTATTAGAAAACATACCCCCCCCCCCCCCCC
>Ga0181612_167847_pt1 | contig 12264 bp, 11 predicted proteins | sample HoacroProtozoa21_FD_119630 | JGI IMG/M metagenome (GOLD analysis project Ga0181612, IMG submission 119630) | Hoatzin crop microbial communities from Cojedes, Venezuel. Combined Assembly of Gp0051906, Gp0051904, Gp0051908
AGGCTCTGCTGCTTTGTGCACTCTAGACCCATCATGTTAGTATGGATTTCAGCTATTATCCCAGAAAAGTCCTGTGCAGCCTGCTGTAGGTGACCCTGCTTTGGCAGGAGGGTTGGACTAGATGACCCACAGAGGTCCCTTCCAACCCCTACTATTCTGTGATTCTGTGATTCTGTGATTCTGTGAAAAGAAATATGTTTAATAGGGGCTAATAAATGATGCAACTGTTTTGTGGCAGGAGCACAGCAACCGAAGTTTATCAGCACTGTTAAGAAGCATAGCAATAAGTCACTACAGAAATATTTATTACCTACCGGTAACTGCTGGTAATTGCTGAAAAAACAACCCGAAAGACACGTCTATGCTCTTGCTGGAACGACTCACCATGATGTAATTCCCTAAGCACCTCCACTAGGAGACACCAGTAAAAACTTATGAACATGTTCTCCCTGTTAACATTCTTTCATTCTCTCTTTAATACAGCTGAAAAAAATAGCAGTGTGCACCGATAAATTCTCTACAACACAAAATCTGTTCTTTCAAGTGGCCGTAGCAAAGAAGGAGGACATTTTAGAAAGTCCTGTAATCTGTAAGCATACTGCAATTTTTTCACATTCTGTTGTCAAGGAGTTTAATTCACATATGCTTTCTTCATTTAGTGTTTAAGGGTATACAGAAATGGACCCATTTCTGCAACTGCTGTGGCTGTCAGGCTGATAGCAAAGCTTCTGTGTAATAATGCTAAGCCCCTGTTTTGGTTAATATTCACTCAACATTTGGGAAAGCTCTGAACAACTTCATACATCTTTTGCAGCAGTAAGAAATGACTAAAGCTTAGGCTGAGGTTTTGTAAGACTCTGTGAGCCAATGTCACAGCTCACCACTGCCAAAAGGGAAACCCCACTGCCTCCAGTCCACAGCTCCTCCCTCCCACCCCATTCAGGAAGGGGGGAGCAATGGCACCTTCTGGTCTCTGCACTGTCAAACTATCAAACTGGTCAAGATTCAGGCAAAATCGCAGCCACAGAACCTGGTCTGTTACCTCTCATAGGCAAACTGTTGTCCTTACAGGGCAAGAAGCCTTTAATTAACAACTCTCATCCCCCCTTCTCTCCCCCCACAGCACACTTAGCAATTCTCAACTCGTCTGGCTAGTTTCAAACCCATATTTACAACAACTGGTTAGTTTTGTTCTATTAGGTCACAGACCATTTAAACCATCTGGTTTTCCTCCAGCATGTTCTAGACCCCTGACCCCAGTGATCTCTGTATTTGAAGTTTGTCCACGTCTGAAGTAACTGTTTTTAGAGGTGACAATCCCAATTATCACTAGCTGGTGTGGGCATGGTCCCAGAGCATAAAATGTGGTTACATGATGCTTTTGCATCTTCCCCTTTCCACCACCTCCTGCCACATTTGAGTCAGGGCTATACAATCCCAGCTATAGACACGGCAGTGTTAGTGAATATTCACATCTTGTAACCACAGAAAATAATCATGAGTTCTTATGCAACTTATTTCTCCCACACTATTTATCAAACTACAAAAGTACGATCTTTTTTCTAGGAACAGTCTCACAATAGAGAGTGTCTGTATTTGATTTCTAGGGATTCTAAAATTCTTACGTGGCGCCATCTCAGGTCCTCATTTAGAAACCTGAGAAAATAAATTGTCCTATCTGGGTGTTCAGTGTCGGAAATGCTTCCTCATTTAAAAATCATAACTTTCCATAAAGGGAGTTAAATGAACAGAATTTTATCTGGGGGAAGACCTTCTAAAACATTATCTTGAGAATCGTAAGTAATGAACAGCAGGTGAGACTGCTGTCCCTAGAGCCCAGCTCTGGCCCTGAACTCCTCATACAGCAGCAAGGGGCGCTCAAGTTTATGGGCACTGTCCTCACCCCTCCAGTTACATCCAAGTCACAAAACTCTTTATCCAGACTCAAAAACTGATTTGAGGGCACTTTAAATCTCCTGGCCCAAGTCAGAAGCACTCAGTTTGTAGCAGTTTGTGGGCTGTATGTGATCCTCAAGTACAGGTTATTGAATCATAGGCAGCTTGGGAGCAGACAGGGGGTGGGATGAATTGTTCTGGCAATGTTGCAGTCTGCTCCCCAACATCCCATTTTTCCTCCCTTACAACTTTCTTCCCCCCACAGATTCATCACTTCTCAAAAACACACACAAAGTAACTTGCACAGCAGTAGCAGAGAGATGTGTCATGTAAGCATCTCCTGCTGGTTTCAGGGAGTGACCATCAGCCTAGAAAGGTGACACCACCCTCTATGGGTAGTGTAATTTCTGTGAGCTTCTCTACCCATCCCTCACAAAAGAACTGTCAGTGAAATCCCTAGGTTGACAACTGCTCTAGGCGAGCTCCATCATTCTACACCTAACTGACTGAGCCTTTTCCAGTTGCCATCTTGCCTCCTCTTGCCTTCGCATTATAGCCACAGTTCTGCTGACAGTCTGCTGCCAGAGCATCTGTCCCCCTGGCAATACCAGTAGTCCAGTAGGTCAGTTCTTACAATTTCTTGAGATTTTTTAGAGACAAATCAGAGACATACTATGGGAAATATTGAGAGAGTATTAGTTTTTTGAACAAGACACTTGAATCATTTAGTTTGCAGAGATGCAGGCTGTTACCTTAATGATTTCACTAAAGGGAAGAATCACTTCACTTTGTGAAGAAGGCATTTTTTTCATCTTGTAACTTTGGTAAAGCTCAATGTAATTATATGTGAAGGAAAATCCCTTTTCTAGCCCAGGAGCTTTCTTTTGCTGAAAATCAAAGAGTTTTTTGCCAAAAAGAAAAAAGTGAGAATATTTCCATACAAGGTCACAGTTACCCAAATAAATCACAGCCAGCTTCACGCTCCAGACTCTATTTATATTTTGAGCTAGGGAACATCTGTTTAATAGTGGGTGGTCATGTAACAGTTTCACAGACAACAGAGCTATCCTAACACTCTTGGAGATGCCAGGAAGTGACTTATCCTAAAGTTAGTGAGTTGCAGAGGTGTAAACGGGAGGCAAATTAGACCCACCATTCTGGAAGTTTCTCTTCTCAAATGCCAAATAAAACTACATGCCAGGAACTACGTGGTAGAAGACAGATATCCCAGAAAAATTCTTATTTAAAATGTAAAAGCAATCCAGAACCCTGTGGCAGTTCCTCAATAACAGTTGCATTAATTTCTGCATAAATAGATGAGAAAGACTCAGGATATGTCTACATCTTTGCAAGGTAGCCGAGTGCTATCTCGCTGTGAGTCCCAATGGTTGGATGAGGAGCTCAGTGAATGCACAGACCCTGCTAGGTTTTACCTGTACTTTACACAGGCAGTCACCTTAGAATTATCATCGAACATGAAAACTGTACAGTTTTGGATGTGGAGCTAACAGAGTACCGACATCATTAGAGCTAAACAATGTTATTCTCCCCAGCCTGTTGCCCACAGGCTGCTGCCACTTGTAGACCCATCTGACTTCATTGGCTACTGAGGGACCCTTAGGCCTAAAGTCAGCATTTTGCACACGCACCCTGACCCTTTCCACAGCACACAAACAGTCAAGAATGGAATCCTCAGCACCCTGCAAACTGAGTGAGATGCCACAGGGAACGGGAGAAGAGGTCATTGTTGAACACCTACTTCTGTGTATTTGAAGTGTCTCATTTATATGTCGGATTATGTATCTTCTTTCATTTGGATTCTTTCCTTGAAAGTGTATGTCTACTGATTTAATTTCAGAAGGTCAGAGAAGGCAGGGGGAGGGCAGAAATACGGCCTGCTACTGAGCTGCTTTTCACTCTGCAATATTGCTGTTGAAACCCTCTTCTGGAATATAAATATCTTGATCCTTGGTCGGGGCGTTTCTCTTTCTGAAGGGATCAAATCTATCTCTGCCTCCTGTCAAGGACTGTTTGTGTATTTTTGATTAAACTGTCTTTGAATAAACAGTCTGAGGTAAATAGAAAAAGAGACTTTTTCCATCTCTGTTGCCTCAGGTGAAAGTCTCAGCTATCAGGCTAAACAGCGTAGCTCTCCCATGCTAAATCTGAGCCAGGGAATCCTTTCCTATCTCATGAAAAGTGCAGGCATTGGAAGCATCTAATTCCAGAAAGCCTATTGCTATTAGTTGGATGGTAGGGTTGTGCCTTAGAATCCATTTGATTGTATTTGAAAACCAAAAGTCCATTTTGTGCAAGGCCACTCCATCAGCAGCCTGACAAAATGCCTCTGTGTCAAAAGTGAACCCCTTGCTTTCCAAAGATTCCAAAAATTTAGGCATGAAAAGGACAACAAACTGTTCACTGCCGTGAATCTTGAGTCATTCTTCTACTGACAGATTCAGAATTTCAGACTTTTGATGAACTTTAAATTTAGATATCTTCCAACTTTAGGTATAGGCAACTCCCATATATGATTTTTAAGGCTCATTAATTCCTAACTCTTACTTCATTTCGAGTGACGAAGAAACTTTATTAAGAGAGAAAAGCATGCCAATAGTCTAGCTTCTTAAACTGAGAGAGCAATGAAAAATTCATTCTTGTGAAAGTCCCATTGTGCTAAACAATTCTAGGACATGGAAGAAAAGGAACTTTACCATGAAAAGAAAAATATCTTCCCACTTTTTACATTTCCTTTGCTGTTTCTCTTACCTGGATATAAATGGGCCTTATTGAAAAATCAATAACAAGAGCTTACATGGGAAATATCCATAGGATTTTGTATATAAACCATTCTTGTCTAAAGGGCCTGATAAAACAGCTGGTAGATATTAAAGACCAGCGTTCCCTACACACAATAAATAAGTACTATGGTACCCTTCAATCGTATCCTAGAATACTGTAGTAGTATTGTTTTGGGCTGCCTGACCATAATCTCACTTCTCATAAAACATTATATTTATACTGAACAATGATAATTTAAACTGGTTGAGGATCGGACATGCAGAGTGGGGATTTACCTTGGTTAACTCAAATATGAAATTTCATGATAATCAATAGGAACACGATGTGATTCACTCAGTCTCCTTTAGATACCTACACAGGCTCAGACTAATGCGTTCTAGCAGTGCCTGTTTCTCACCACTGAACACCAAGGCATCACAGAGTGATTGGCTCAGATGCAGGCATTTGTGCTATAATGTCTTTCACGGTTAGTGGAAAAACTGCAGTAGAGATTCACTGAGGGAATTGTATCTCATCATTTGAGATCACTCCTCATATCTGAGTAGAAGTCCGGCAAAAGATGGATAAGCATTGCTTAACTTCTACTTAAACCTCAAAGTAGACAGTCGGTGCACACATGCGGTCACACGTGGGAGCTCTGCACTTGAGGTCATTTCAGTACTATAGAAGTAGCCCTTCTCTCCTGTCTGTGTAGGAGTTTGACGTGTACTCAGATTACAAACCGTTGTTGGGATACTCCAACCATCTGCTGTAGCAAAGTTTCAGTAACCTGGGAGAAGCAGCATGACAAAGTCACCCCTAACATATACTGGTGCGGTTATACCAGGGCTGATTTCGGCCCTATGCATGTCAGACAGAAGTTTATAATGAGGATTCCTTGTTCACTTCTCTGATAATGTGCTTCAACCGTTTTCAGAAATAACCGCTAACGGAAGATTCACTCCCACCACTCAGTTTCTCTTTCCTTTTAAACTGAACCAGACCTGACAGACAATGTAAAACCCTCAAAGTAACTCTAATCCATTTCCAAAAGATGCCTCAGACCATACGGTAGCCCAGGATTCTGTTTTAAATAAACCCCTGCTCATGGTCTTTGCAACCGACTATTTCTAATGTAAGTGCCCGCAAGGAGGAGGAGGTGAGAGGGGCTCATTAATAATCATGATGGTTTCAGTATTGCATAACTCGGTCGATTTAATCATCCGCTGTGCTTTATCAGGTTTGTTTTATTGCAGTTTGCTTGTGTCTGTACAGTTCCCATTTTGGGGAGCTTTAGATCCTGGTAGCTTTCATGCTATCCCCACTTCTAGCACTGTAAAAAGGCAGCCTGCTGTTTTAATCACGCCTCTCTTTTTCCAATGTTGTTTGCGCCCTGGTACAACCCATCTGCCTTGAATCTAGTGCTCCGCTGGGGCTGCACACATCTGCCAGCCAGACTACCTTCGTACACAATTACTCAATCTACCGTAAGGCTCTTTAATAGGAAACAAGTGTGACAACGGCAAGCCCTTTTTTCTCTCGCTCTCCCTTTCTTTCCCTCTCTCCCCCTCTCTCTTTTTTATTTTTTTCTTTAAAGCACATAGTCAGACCGCCCTAATGGAGATGAAGCTTAATAGATCCACCCAGGTGTAGGTGAAATGGTAGAGCCTCAAGCGTAATAGATGCTGTGCTCTTGTGCTGAAGTTCAGCACAGTGTCCTGAAGGGTTGTCTATCAGCAGTGAGATGGGTTGCTCTTTGCACAGTTAAAAAGTCAATGAGCTTCCTTCAGCTTACATGTATGACTAATTTAGAAAGCAACCTGGATCTAGGTGAGTGCTGCAGGACTGTCTCTTCAGTGCACGGACAAAGCACAGCACACAGTAAGTGGAAAATTTGTGTTTACTTATTTTACTTGGGAATTAATTAACTGTGTTTACTTTTGAGGGAATCCTCTAAAGGCTGGTGCAGAAATGAAGCAGAATAATGTTTGCATGCAGATCCCCTGTGTATTTCTTCTTGTTTCATTTCACACTGTGCCCTTGTCCTGCCACTACAGCCTGATTGCTCAGACCACTTAACTGGTCTGAAGCAGCTTTCTTATCTAAAACTGAGATATATAATGATATCAGTAACACATATGTCCATTTCTCTATGAAGATATGCATCTGCACAATATCTGGTTACTAAGCAGAAGTAGGGTTTAATCATTTCTTATATAAAATGCATAAATGAAAATCCTTAAATGAAGAAAGTAAAATACTCTAAACATTTTTCTTTTTTTTTGGGGGGGGGGAGGAGAGAAAGGAGGAAGCAATAGTTATAAATGTTAGGCATTAAAAAATAAAATTAGTTTAACTTGAAATAGAAAGCTGCACTGTTTTGTTTACCAAACCATTGATTCAAACGTACTAAGAATGTTGCCAAACTATAAACTAACCAACAGTATCAACTACAGTGACAGTAAAGCTTGAAACAAAAAAAGAAGGTCTCTTGTCTAAAATGCAAGAGACATATTAGAACCAGATGTATAGAATCTAAACTTTGACTCCTCAGTCTTTCATGCTTGGTTTAAAGCAGCCTTAAAATTGCCTTTACTTTGCATTTACAACTTTGGATTCGCTGTTAAACTGTGCTTGAACTTGAAGTCAAGATTTGATCTTAGCACACACATATTCTTCAAGCCTCCTACCAGAGTTTTACTTTGCTATTGGGAGTCTGTTTACTACTATACCATATATCCTGAAGCACATTAGCAAGCTCGCTGTGATGGACTTTCAGGTGGAATGTCAGCCAATATAAAAGAATGTGTCGGTTGCATATACAAAATGTTCTATCTAAGAAATAAACATATGCAGTATAAAAAGGATCTGCCAGCATCTCAAGTAGATGATGACACAGTGTAAGAATGCATACCAGAAGTATGTCTGAATTTATTTTCCGGAGGATCCAATGAGATGACACTTCTCACTTTCGGCTTAATTTATTCCGTACTATTACCCAGGTTGGTGGCTGTTGTCAACACTGGAAGTGGAACAAATGAGTCTGCACAGTTATGCCTATAAAGTGCTTTCAATAGTCTTCGCTTCTGCAGATGAGTTATTTTCTTTGCTCTTGGACAGACAAGTATATATAGCCATTTTAATTAGCCATGGCTTTAGGCTGCTGCAGTTATACTTTGTGTATGATAGCCATTAGCCTAACTCTGCTGCTGAAAAGCATCCAGTCTGTTAACAGTAAGCCTCTAAATACAGCAGTTAAAAAGGGATGAAGCTGGAAGTTTAGGAAGGTTTAACAGCCATTTCAGAAGAAATATTTAGACCTGTAGTTGCTGGCATCAGACAGCGGTCAACGCCTACCCCCTACAGGGAGAGAATCTCATTTCATTTTGCCTCCCCTAGCACAGGAGCCCTGTAGTAGTTTGGTTCATACACTCGAGCAGTGCAGTTATTCTTTGGCTCCAACAACTGCCCCTTAATGGCGAGGTCAGACTGTGATTAATAGAAAGTCATTTTCGGGGAGCTGGATTGCTAACAAATAGCATAACTAACAAATAGCAATAGGCATTTTCTTCCTCTAAAATTTAACCCTGTGGAAAATGGCTTTTAGAGTTTAAAAGCCATGATCAGCAGAGTTTTCTTCCACAATAGCAAAGTGTAAATGTGAATTCACAAGAAATTCCTACTTACCTTACATCAGTATGCATGTATCTTGAATATAACTTTGCAACAATCCATGTGTAATACTATATAAAAAAAGGTCCTAGATATTGCAGTACAGCTATGAGGTTAAGGTACAAACAAATACTCACATTAAGTACTCTGCCAGTATTCAGATCAAACCAAATTACTTTGTTTTTTTCCAGTCTGAAAAATTTTGAGTGGTACTTTATCCTTTGCTTTCAATGCAACTCATTGCTCTGTAAGGCATTTAGGGATAGGAACAGAAAAGAATGAAGATGCCATTAACTCATAAGTTTCTATTTACATTAATAAACATGGCAAAAATTATCCCAGTTTGCTAGCCAATGTAATTGAAGAAAACTAAAAGTTTCCTGTGTTTTGATCATACACACTGCATAACTTCTGGGTTTTAATTTTTTTTTTTTTATTTAGACATTATGCCTTTCATGTAAGTTACAGTATCGTCTACTATTTTATCTTGCATTTTTGCAATAGAAAAACTTTGAAATGTTTTAAATAAGCATCATATGATACCTTTTCTTCCCACTTGTTTACTAAGACTGAAAGTTTTTAGTGTGCGCAGAATAACCTCATAATCTACTTTTTTCTCTCTTCACCATCTTTCTGATACACACAAGCCATATACACACATACACTCACAAGAAATATTATGTCCTATGCTTTCTCCCCACTTTGAAATGGAACTCTGCATCCTTCAAAATCTCTTCTGTTGGCTTCAGTGCTTATAATAATTTAAATGTGAAAAATATGGCATTTACATATCATAGAGCCTACTCCTGACCTCAGCTACAACTCATGAGTGTAACAGAGTTTGGGATTTATGCATAAACTTGACTGTCATTACCGTTACCCCAAAAAGAGCAAGTAACAATATGTTGAGTTAATATGTTTTAATAAACATAATTTGACTGTACAGTTTACTAATAAAACTTCACTGAAGACATAAATAATGAGCAAGTCTTTTTTTCTTTCTGTAACTAGCATTTCTACAGAAGGCTTTAATTTTGCTCCCATTTGCTAGCGTAGTGGAAGCTGTAGGTATTGTATGACACAATGAATCCTGTATTATCTTCTTTGATACTATTACTCATGGTTGCTAAAGATTTAATGAGTCTTAAACTGAAAAAGATGTAGAAAAAGTGCTTATAGGCATAACAATGTGTTACTGATGAGCATCAAAAGATTACCAGCACATTAGCTAGGGTTACAGGAAAACCTCAGATCATGTATAGTCCACAAATCCAAAATATTTTCCATAAGCAATCACTGAAGAAATATTGTCTTCATCTCTATTATTATTCTTCATATAAAGCATCAGTTCTAAGCTAGTTCAGATCTTTGTTCTGCTAAGGTCAACGTACTGCAATTCTAGTTAACAAGCATTGGTAGTGTTAATTTACATTAAAATCACACCAATTATTTACACCAATACACTTCATATTTGTGAATTTTACTTTCGTAAGTCTTGGCTACTTCTGTGAGCTATGATAGATGTGAACATAATTTGGATTTCATTCTTCTTACTTTAAGTAAGTTTGAAAGCTGATTTGATGCATGAGCTGTTACTTAAGAGGGCATTTTAGGTACTGCCATGGAAACTAAGCCTTTGATCTAGAAAGCTTATGTCCATTGACAGTTGGGTTTTGGTAGTGAATGTCTGACATACTTTTTAAATAATGTCTCATGCCAAGTAGGTCAGATTTAAAGATAAATCAATATTTTAGGAATCTAGATGCAATAAGAGAATTCTTGCAGCTGTCTATATTAAAACTAAATTACTTCAAGTAAAAAAAAAAATTATTTCAAAATTTCTGGTGCATTCAGACAATGATTACATTTTGTGTCTTGCTGCTTTCGATCAGAATGAAAGTCTTAAAATTCCTTAAAGCTGTTCTTTTTGTTTATTTAACTCAGTGGTACCACAGTAAACTGGTGTTGAATTATTGATTGTTGAAAATTTTATTCTTCATATGTGGACTTGAGGATGTTCACATAAAGTGCTTGTATGAAATAACACTGTCATTTTCATTTATCATTCTGGTGTTACAGTATCAGCTTGTCAAGTGTTTTTTTCTCATAATTACTAGTAGGTTGGTCTTCAGTGGAGGTGAGCAGCTTGGATGCTGATGACAGTAGATACAAATATTTCGGAATAATGGAAATAAAACCACAGGAAGAAATTGAAACCCATGATTTCCAGATCCGAGTTGTGTATTACCCTTTTCTTCCTATGAGATATTGGAGTTCAAATGCTATTACAACAGCAAAGGAGTGCATTTTAAGAGCAACATGCCTCTGTTCTTGTTCTAAAAATGTGAGTTCACTTGAAATGATTAATGGGAAGGGCTTTCTGGGTTTTTTTTTACTGCTATTCTTTAAAGGGTGGTAAAGATATATGAACCCCATGATATACAAAAATCCCATGCACAGTGACTACAAGTTTGATTCGGTAGCTTATATTCTGGTGTAAAACCTCAGAAAACAGTGGTAAGGAAACCATGAATCAGAATAATTTATTTTTCATTATTTTTTTTTCCTTTAAATTTAAGAGTAAGAAAAAGATTCAACTAGACTAAACAATAGGATTGTTTTGTGTTTTTTTCCCAAATGTTATTTTGGATTTACTGTATTAAATTCAACTCAGGTGTTATCTTGTTTTCTTCCTTGGAATTAACAGCAGGGCTCAATTTTTGTTTTGAACAGTTTTAAAGTAACACCAGCTACAAGTTTTGTTACTCTGACAACTTTGAAATTAAAAACCTGTAAAATTGGGACAAACTGGCCAATGATACTGCACACAGGAAGGGTTGAGGTAAAAAATGTGTTTGTTAAATTTCCAGAAGGTAGTGCTGGACTTTAAAAGCTATGTGAATGTAAACCGCAGCAAATTCATGTGATGCATATCACGGACATGTGTCATACCTGTGTAATGACATTAATGTTACCCTCAAAATTTACACTGGAGAAAATGAAAGAAACATGCATGATACAAGGTAATGCGATTTCTACTGGAAGTATTTTTACTTTACTAGGTTTTCTTACCGTGCACTTTAACCTTTCTATCTGAAGAACTGATATGTGGTACAGCTTTAGTAATGTTTTTTTAAATCACAGGCCTTGTGCATCCACAGATTTTCTTTTCAATGCTATGGCAATATGAGAAAAAAACAAAATTCTATATCAAGTTTTTCAGAAATCTGAAAGAACCCAAACATATTCCTGTTCCAAAGATAGTGCCTGACATATCTACTGTCCTAGTCAAGATTTTGAAGAGGGCAAAGGGGTCTTTACGGGGACGCAAAAGTTACAGACAAGTATGTCACCAATATCACCTCTGTCCCATGTAGAATCTTCTAACATCATCCCAAGAAGTCTACCTAGTCCAATCTGCCCTATCACGTAGTGGGGCATTGACCTCATGATCCTGGCCATTATGTTTTAAAAATACCACTTAAGCCGTGATATTTTTAAAGGCTGAAGCGCAGCCTTCACAATTTTTCATGTGTATCAAGATGAAAATAAACCAAAATAATAGTCACTGTTTAGGGCCGTAGAAATGCTGCGTGAAGCCTTATGACTCTCCAAACCAAAGAACTTGTGGAATGGATGTGAACAGGGCCTGAAGGTAGTAGTCTGCAGAGCTTTTTGCTCTGCAGGGCAAAGCTTATTTCTGTTTGCCTCCATCAACAAGACAAAAATACTCATCCCTGACAGATTTTCCATTGGCTAATGAACATCTGAAAAATGATAGAGTGCTACGGTGTTGAATTATAACAAGGATAGGATAGGATAGGATAGGATAGGATAGGATAGGATAGGATAGGATAGGATAGGATAGGATAGGATTAGATAAGGTAGGGAAGGGATAGAGGTAAGGGGGGTTAT
>Ga0181612_106950_pt1 | contig 12263 bp, 12 predicted proteins | sample HoacroProtozoa21_FD_119630 | JGI IMG/M metagenome (GOLD analysis project Ga0181612, IMG submission 119630) | Hoatzin crop microbial communities from Cojedes, Venezuel. Combined Assembly of Gp0051906, Gp0051904, Gp0051908
GGGGGGGGGGAGGAGGGAAAAGAAAAAAAAGGGCACTCTGGACCAACCCCCAGGTGAAATAACAACTCAAGCCAAGGAAATGCAGAAGCTCATAAACAATGAAGGGGTGAGGGAATCCAGACTGAAAGCACCATGTTGCAATGAAGTTGTCGCCTTTCCATTTGCTAAACAGCAAGATATCTCCTTCATCCCAGCCTGCTGCAAACGCAGATAAACTGAAAAAAGAATCCCAATTGCAAGATCTTGTCTTACTGAACAGAAAACCGAAATGAGAAAATGACTCGGAGCTTTAATGATGAGCTGGGAGAGTGAAATGAAGCTGCACGAGCCAGGGAGGCCATGTCAGAGATGTCAGGGGAGAATCTCTGTAGACCACACAAGGCAGGTCACCCCGGGGGTCTCATGACAACAGGGAGAAATGGAAATGCTCACATTTTAAAGTTTTTTTCCTAGTTTTTCTGACTCTTACATATAAGGCATTTCAGAGCAGAAATATTTATCTCTCCCTGGTAGCTATTACTGGACAGATTCCACGTCTTTTGAAGATCATATTTTTGCATCTAGTTGAAAAGGAGAAATTGTTGGAGTAACTTTCTCATTTGTTTTTCATTCTGGAGATTTGAAAACACAGTTGTTAAAGTCTCCATCTTCGCTCGGCTCGGCTCTTCCCCAAGAGGAGATTACAGCAAACGTGTGCAGAGGGTACAGACACAAACCAGTTTCCTCAGCTCCCACTCATGGAGCACACCAGAGGTTTCTAGTGAGACGGCAGAGCCTTGCTGGTCTCCGTGTTGCTATGGCATTTTCTCCTATTGCCTGTTCCATGCTAGCTAGAGGCGAATTCTACCCGCTCTGCAATCACGCTTTTCTTGCACTCTTTTCTAACCACTTATTTTTCTGTTTTCCTTTGTCTGTTCCAGGGTTTGATATGATGGAAGCCTTTGGCTTAGTAGAGAAGGAATACGCCTCCATTAAAGGCGTAGCTATGGAGCCATTCATATTCAGCGGTTCCCGTACCTTCACGCTGTTCAGAGACTCTCAGCTCACCCAGAGGACCAGGTGGGAGTGGAGCTGTGACCGGCGTCGTGCTCATCGTCGGTCTCATGCATGCACATTAGCTGTGCTCGCAGCGAAGGAAGAACACTGATTTGTGGGGGAATGATGCAGCCCCACTGGCAACTTCAAAATGAAATGATAAAGCTGATGAGCTAAATCAAACCATAGGTAGACTGAAATGAATGCCAGAGTATTTTTCCTTCATATATTAAGAAATTAACCTCTGACTTTCTTCAAAGAGGAGTATGGAATATGTCACGCAGAAGTTAAGGAGACGCAATAGGGGTATTCATTATATTTTTTGTGCAGCCAAACATTTTCTCAGTCAGGTTTTTTCTTTTTACAAAATCACTTTTTCCAGCAGTGTTAGTTGCTGTGATGGGCATGGGGTCTTGTCATGTATGGACACTGCACCATTCTTCAGGCATTCTGTCCACAACCACATACACTTCAGTGATGGCAGTTTGAGGTCACATTTTCATCTTCAATCCCTTGTCCCAGCATCTCTGCTTTGGAGAGAGATCTTTGCTTTAGAAAATATTTGTCTCATAACTGCTCTCTGCAGCTTGGTCTTTAGAGATGAGAGGGAATAGCCACTGACTCTGGGTTGTGACTTGACCCTGTTTCATTGCGTACGAGGCTTCTCCACGGTGTCCCAAGTGGGCCAGGCAGCTCCCATGACCTGATTCATTTTTTATGATTATAAATCAGAAATGATCTGACTCTTGACATTCAGTTCTACTTTGTTTAAAGCCTAATCACTGGGGCACTGGCTCAGTTTAATCTTAGTTAAAGCAAAGCTTCTTAGAGTAAACAGAGTGGTGGAGATTCAGAGAACTCTTTGGTTTAAATACTTTGAAAATTATGGGCAAATCCTTTTCTTCAGCTGGTACGTATGCCTTTCAAGGACATTATTTTTTCAGAAACAGAGAGACGAATAAGAACCTGTAATTACTTATGAATCAGTCCTGAAAAGATGCTTGATGAGTTGTGTATGTGCCCATGCAAATGTGTCCTGTTTCAGATTACAGACGTATTTCAGGCATAACCAATTTCACCTTCCTTGTTGCCTTGCACCCGCTTGCTGCTGCTCCTGCCCGGTGTGCTCTTTGGCAGCGGCTGCAGAGGGAGCTGGGTCATGCCAGCAGCAGCCGACAGGCATTGCTGCATGGCTGGGGGGTCCGGCTCTGAGCCCAAATTTTGCAGTTGGTATGTGGGGACCTGGGAGGGCGTTCTGTGGGCTCTGTGCTTATCCCTGAAGGCCACTTACACTGACTTTGGCCAAGGCTACATGATGAACATTGTAAGCTACTGCTGGGCTCTATTTCGAAAAGCATTAAGGCTGCACTCGTCGTGTCTTGGCATTCCCCGAGGCAGCTCTGGCAGTGATGTACTGATGCCGACTGCTCTACCTGGGTCTCTCCTATGGCACGAGGCAAAGGCTTCCGGGGGCTCATCGCTCAGCACAGGCTTCAACAGCCTGAGAGGGATGACCAACAGCTAGGGACCAGGCTCTCTCCTGGCATATCAGCTCCCAGGGGTGAAGCTTTTCCAGGCCACCCTGCCCAAGAAACATGATGGGTGAGCACTCTCTGTAGGATGTTGCCTGCTGGCTCTTGCAGCTTGAAGCCACTGACGCTTGCTTGGCTTGTCTCATTCCAGCGACGTCCACCTCTTTGCAATCCCACCCGAGCACACCATCAGCATCCTCCTGCGCCTCCTGCCCGAGACTCCCAAGGAGCCCTTCGCTGTGTGGCAAATAACAGATGAGGACTTCCAGCCCCTCCTTGGTGTTAACCTTGACCGTAAGGTTTCTTGTTGAATACATGAAATTCAGGTATTTTCACACATTTCTGCACGTAGCAGAACTCCTTTTGGCATTCATGTGGAAAGTTTTAATGTTTTTGTTATACAGCAGCAGTTTTGGGGGAGATTTGTTGCTGCTGCCAACCTGGCATTTTAAATGTTCCCTAATGCAATTAAAAGACATAATTTCATTTTCATTCTACTTATATTCTTTATATTTACATATTCTTTTTCTTTTCTACTCTTTAAAAGTATTTCATTCTAACATAAGAAATATTTCACCGTGTTTAAGCCTGTTTATTTACTGCTGTTCAGTATGTGGGTGAAATCAACTTCTCTTATAATTCTGAGCTGTTATTTGTCCTATTTTCCCTGTAGCCAGTAAGAAATCCTTGACGTATTTCAATCATGACTACAAGGCTGATTTACAGGAAGTCTCCTTTGACCAGCAGGAAGTGAGGAAGATATTCTATGGGAGCTTTCACAAGGTCCTTATCAAGAGAGGGAGAAATGTTGCTCACGATCTCAATCCAGTCGGAAAGTATTATGCCATCAATGTGTATTGTTCAAAGCGAGGAGTGATTATACAAATGCTTTGCATCCAGATTGCTAGGGAACTGGCAAACCTATTTGATATGCTGAAGTTTATGATTGCAAAGAATTAAGGTTCATGCCATGCTCAAAATATGATTTCCACATATTGATTTCTTTCCTTTCCCCTCAGAAACTCCACAGCTGAGGGGGTTTCAGGTCTTAAAAATCAGGAAAAACTGAGAAATCAAACTTTTTAAAAATTTATGATTTTGGTGACCATTTAGTGCTGGACAGAAGGAAAAAAAATAAATCTGGCCTTGTGAGAAAGCCACCTTACTACTCATAACAGGGTTTTTTTGGCCATCAGTGTCCTCAGAGCAAAGGTATTCCACCCAAATGAGCAACAAACACTTTCTATCAGTGTCTGTTGGCAGTTTGATTATTCAGCTAGCTCTGGAAACTGAATTATTTAATACGAAAACTCCAGAAAGTCTTCTCCCAAGGACAGGTGAGGGGAACGTCAGGGAAAATTGCAGTGTTGCACAGCAGACACAGCATATCTTGGAATTTATTCCTGAGCCCCCTTGATCCATTTGCTCATTAAAACTACACCCCTAGTACCAGCAGCAGTCTGGGCAGTGGGCAGGAGGCATTACTGTCTTTAACGGACTCCCCCAGCTCGTCACGGAGCTCCAACCTGCCTCTTTCCACCTGCTGCCCAGGTGCACGTGGCCGTGAGCCACTTCAAGATCAAACTCTATCTGGACTGTAAGAAAATAGCAGAGAAACCAATCAACACCGTTGGCAGCATCTCCACCGCTGGCTTCATCATGCTGGGAAAAGTGACAAGGACCAGAGGACCCAGGAGCGGGTCTGCATCGGTGAGTCCCCAGGGGTGCGTGCCCTTGGAGAGTGGAGGGACTTAAATTTGGAGCTGGCTGGGGTAGGCAGATGGAGAGAAGAGCCATCTCGCATCATTCCCGCTCTGAATGCCTCCAGATGCTGCTGTGATGCTTGACTGTGTCCTGATCCCATTGATCTCTGTGATCTTAATGAGCTTTCCTAGTGCGGTGTTTCTCCCCCTCTCCTCCTGCCTCTGCTTGAGGTCTGTGATCAGGGGCAGCAGCATGAGTGTGTCCTGGAGGTGCTTTCAGCTGGCTGCATCGTCTGGGGACTGGGGAAGCACCAATCCTGCCCTAAGAGGCTGAAGCAGACAGGAGGGTTTGGGAATGGCTTCTGCAAGGGAAGGTTGGATGCATCAACCCCCACCAAGCGATATCAGGAAACGCCGGGGACTGAAGGCAGCAGGGCTGGATGTGCTTCAGTCTCCAGCGTGTTTTGACTTGTGTATCTGCATGCAAATGATAGCAAAATAATCTTCAGCATCAAGGCTCTTTGTCAGCTGCTACTTGAAAAAAAAAAAACAACCCAAACACTCCATGCCAGCCTGCGGGTATGTCCTGACTGCATCGCTGCAGAGAGCCTGCTTCCCACAAGAGGAAAGAATAAGGAGAAGTGTGGACTTGATATCATGCCGATAGCATGGTCCTGAGGGCAAAACCACCTGTGCATGCCATCGCCTGGCAGTCTGTTACCATATTTACTCCACAAAACGGGAGTGTTAAATATATGGAGAATAAAGGGCAAGTTCACCACTCACAATTTGCTAGTGGGACTGTAGAAAATCATTCACAACTTGCGTGAAGCTTTTACTGCTTAGCTCTGCTTTTAGATCTAGAAATTCAGGGGAAAACAGCACACTAGTTGATTTACAACTTCCCTTGCCTCAAAGCAGAGCAGTAAAAACAGTTCGTCCCTTATGCCTCCTCAGCTGCAAAGAGAGAAGCAGAGGTCTGGGGTATACCAGGGCAAAGCTGGACATTGGAATTGCCTGTAAGATATGGGGCCAGCTGTAGAACAAACCAGGGGACAGTGGTATCCAAGCAGTATTTACTTATTTCATAAATAAATTCTGTGGCAATTTGATCACAAGCCTGTGGCCAGCAAGGCAGAAATCTGCGCTCTCGTTGCCCGTCCCAAATTCCCCCTGCTAGCAGCTTAGCTAGACAGATCTAGCGGAGTAATGAACAGCTTTGTGCTGACCCTACTCCCATCGCCTTTCAAGCCCAGGGAAGTTTCACGTCTTCCATGGCTCTGCTGCCCTTGGGAAGACAGAATGTCTCATTACTGGTTATCATGGAATCTTATTTAATTTAAGATACCTTTAAATGCCGCTCGATCTACAAGGCTCATCTGCATCTGTATGCTGCACTGCATGTCACGCTCCCTGGGCTGCACAGCTTGCTCGTTGTTAAATGCATGGAGTGGAATTAAAAAGAGGATGAGAAATGGTGTCACGGAAAGAAAAAAAAAATATTTGCCTCGTTATTTTAGTTTGGCTTTGTGCAGTGTGTGCTGCTTTGTTAATCGGGGTGGGAAGATGTGTCAGTTGTGGAAGATGTGGTGAGAGAGACAGGTTGGGAGTTCTCGGGAGGGGATCACATCTGTCCTGGGAAATGCTGCTGCCACATTTACTTTTACCTCCATGCCCCTAAGGCGGGGAGCAAAGCAAAGTTTGCTTTCCCATTTTGATGATGCTGAAGCCCAATTACTTGAGAACCTGCGTGCTGTTGCAGGATTGTGAGTAAATTGGAGACTTGGCTTTTGCTGGTGTGAAGCTGCTTGTTGACTTGCTTAGCAAGACATGGAGACCTGAGGGCTCGTAGAACACTCAGCGGCCAGAGGTACTGTTCACGTTACGGCTCATTTGGGCACAAGGATATTTGGGATCACATGGAGGACTCCTGTCAAATCATCACTGAAGATTGTTTTTAGTAATTGAACATCATGAGATTTGGTGATGGACAGTGTGTGCCAATGCTACTTTCTTGTCAAACCCTCCTTTCTCCACAGTTCCAGCTGCAGTCTTTGCAGATCCTGTGCAGCAGTGTGGGAGCAGAGGAAGACAGATGCTGTGATCTCCCTGCACTGGTAAGACAAGAGGGACCGCTCTGCTAATTGACATGAAGCTGGGAAGTCTGTGGCACTGAAGTGACATTGCAAATGAATTTGATAGAGTCAAGAGGGAAACCTCTTTTTCCCCTCTTTTCTCTTAGAAATAACATCTCTGTGTTTCCTTGGTGAAGTGAACAAAACTGTGTTTGCTTCAAAGGAAAGAAAACTCAAATCCCAGTGCAGTATCTATCCCTCCTGCCATGAACTCATCTGTGACAGCATCCCTGACAGTGCTATGGGCTTTGCTGCCACCTCAGCCCTGAGGCACAGCATCCCCCTGCTCTTCCTTTCAGGCTTTCTTCTCAACACAGAAAGTTGTTTTGTGGGATCTATAAATACTTGGCAAGGAGAGAATTGTCTTCCAGTATGTGTTATGCATATTTCAGGCAGGGCTGCTTCATATTTTTTTGTTGTTTGGCAGAAAAATGAAGCACTTGGTTGTTCAGAAAAATCTCTCAGTGGAGTAAATTTCTGCTTTTCTCCAACGGATTTTTGAAACACTGAAAAATGTTACCTGTGATCCATCCCACTCCTGCTACACAGCTACTCATACCTCTTTGGCTTGCTTTTATTTCAGAGGGACGAGGAGACCTGCCCTACCTTAGCTCCTGCCTGCTCTTGTACTTCTGGCCGCCCGGGCTTGCCAGGACCTCCAGGCCCCCCTGTAAGTTCACCCTTCCACGCAGTATATTGCAAGCACTGGTGTTACTTCGGGTTGTTTGGGCATGCCAGGCATGAGGATAATGATCCTGGGGCTCCACAAGCTTTTAGATTCATTTAGGTGAGAAAAGACCCTTAAGATCAAGTCCAATCGGTAACCTAATACTACGAAGTCACCACTAAGCCATGTCTCTAAGCCATGTCTACACATCTTTTAAATACCTCCAGGGGTGGTGACTCAACCACTACCTTGGGCAGCCTGTTCCAGTGGTCGACAACCCTGCGGGTGAAGGAATTTTTCCTAATACCTAACCTAAACCTCCCCTGGTGCAACCTGAGGCCGTTTCCTCTCATGCTATCTCAGGGAGCTTTGTTGTCCTCCTTCTGCCAGGGCAAGGATGAGAGATGCCCTTTGGATTTCAGCTGCTGAGGAAACGGGGAGACAGGGAGCTGGCGATCCCAGCTGCAGCTGGGAACTGGCTGAGCATTTCCTGGCACCACGGTAAACCTCTTAAGAAAGGAAGACGGGTCACCTTTGGTGCCTGCAGAGATTTCACAGAACGGAGGCTCTGAAACTCTTTGCAAATGAAGAAACCATCACAAAACCATCCTATCCAGCTTCTCTGTTAAGTCAGAGCCCTCTAAATGTCTGTGTGGGTGGGCAGTGTAAAGAGCAAGGGGAGATATTGCAATCCTGTTGGTCCCCAAAGCTCTCTCTCTTTACAGTGACTGTGACCTGCAAGAAAAGCCTGAAGGAAATGGAAGGGAAGTTTTAACAGTCATTAAGTATGTAACAAGCTCAGGGATAAAGGACAAATGCAATATTTTGCCATATCCATTATGCATGCAGGAGCATCACCGTGAGCTTAAATTGCAGGAGGAAATATTTCAGTTAAACACGAGGAAGCAGTTATCAAAAAAGTTTGCATTTTGGAGGTCTGGGGAAAAGCTCTTTATTTGCACAAAGCAGCCAAAACCTGACAACCTGTCCAGAGCATCCCATTTCAACCACTCCAGGTGCTTTTCTCCCAGAAAATAGGCATTCAAAACACATTGACCCCCTTCCTAAAGTGAAAAGGTTTCAGATCACCCCTCGCATTACTGTAGTTTAACTGTGAACTCAGTCCCACGCTTTGCAAGGAACAGTGCCTCGTTGCAGAGTAATTACATGCTCATTCTGGTGGAAGTTTAATTACACAGCACACTCTGCTATCACAGTTTGCTTCAATATCCTAAGTGCATAATTACCAGCTTGTGTTGCCCTGTGGTTTAAACATCCCTGCAGTACAACGCTTTCAAGAGCAGGAGTCTTTTAAGCATTAGAGAAAATACGGATTTGACACATAACCTTACCCTCACACCACTAAACCCTTCGTAATTTGCTGCAGTTACAAGAGTACTTGTTGCTATTTTTAAAGCTCCAGTTAGCAAGAATATGTCCCACACTGTATTTATCGCTGTCCTTAATGAGTGTTTTTGACCAGATCCAGCTGACTTCTGAAATGAGCGTGCTGCTGAAAACACCTTTCCCAAAGCTCATTGCCTGTGCTTCTTAATTCAGATCCATTATTTTTTTAGATTCAAGAATAGAAATTTTCAGATTAAGATGTCAAAAGTTCACAGGATATCAGTTCATGCCAGAAGACTGGTTTCTGCTCTCCGTGCAGCAGCTGTGCACATGCAGAGCTAAGCCAGGCCTCCCCAGATCTGGTTGCTGTCCCCGATCTCAGTGTGTGTCTGTTCTCTTGGGATGATGTTACAAACCCCAATATAGTCCCAGTGGGTTGTAGACATGAGCACCTCTCCTTCTTCTACTCAAATGAGTTCCCATGTTCATATGTGACCCCTTCTCCATCCGTTGTCTCAGCATGGATCTGCTGGGGGAGTTGGAGGGAGGAGGTTGAACAGGTTGAGCCTTCGTCTCTCCCTGCTGGGGGTGAGCGCAGCTTCCCCACCGCCTGTCACACAGGGGCTGTGCTGTCCTCTCCTTTTTTCCGCATTTGCTGGGTGACTTGACCCATTTTCTTCTTGTCTCCATCTGCTGCAAGCTCTCTGGGGCAGAAAACATCTTCTTCTGTGTGCACCAACTTCTGTCCCCTAGGCCCCTGCTCACAGGAGTGAACATGCACCGTAATGCAGTAAAGATTATGATATTCATAACAGCAGCTTTGTGTCCTACTGGCAGGGCAGCCCTGGGAGGAGAGGACCGCAAGGGGAGCAGGGGGAGCCAGGACCCAAGGTGAGTCCCGATACTCAGCATTACCACTGGCTTTGTCTGCTTCAGGCTGTGTCGGAGGCGTGGTGCAGGGGTGCAGCTGGACGTGTTCATTCCTGGTCTGAGATGGATTCTTCAAACTGGGAACTGTGTCACTGCACCAAGCAGAGCCCTAACAGAGCCTTAAGAACTGATGCATTGAGGAGGATGGGATCACTTATTATTAATTAAATGCTCAGTTGGGCTTTGGAAATTGAGATGATGAGCCTGATTGCGCTGAATTAATGCAATACACATGGTCAGCAATGTTCTCTGAAAGCAGCCTTGTTGGAAAATGGTCAGTTCTTGTGCTGTGCTTGTTCTGGCTGCCAAGCCTCCAAACCAGACAGATTGGTACTGCTCTGGGGCACAGCAGCATGAGGAGCGAAGCAGAATAAGAAGACAAAGCCTTCAGAAGCAGCCCTGATGTGAGCGTAGGGAGCAGCTGGGACTGAACCCCCAAGCCCTGGCGGCTGGAGCAAGCCCTGGTGCAACACTGGACAACACAGGGCAGAGCCAGACCAACCCTTTGGTCCCCTACTTTGGGGTAACCTCTGGGAAAGCAGCGTGGTTACAGGGGAATGATTTTGAGTAAGAAATTAGAATGGATGCAGGTCTCAGCCACGAGGCAAGGAGCATTTCCCTTTGCTCTCTGGCCACCTTGAATAACAGGATCGGCCCACTGCTTGGGAAGGTGAATCGTGCTTTGCAGAGCACCATCTGCATCTTTGCTGTCTTCTCCCATGAAAGACGCACCAAAACCTTGGACCTAAAAGGCAAAGGCAACTGGGGTTACTAGAGATGCCTTCACTGTCCTGACTGCATCTTGAATCCTGTAGACAGTTCATGCTGATCCAGGTTGTGCAGTGCAGCCCACATGGAGAGCAGGCACTAGTTGTTTTCTTTCCTTATGTTTGATTTCATATCTTTGACTTTAGGGTGAACCAGGCCCACCTGGACAAGTAGGGCCAGAGGGTCCCAGTGGTCAACAAGGCTCTCCAGGTTCCCAGGGAATCACGGTTCAGGGTCCTGTGGTACGTGATCTCTTCCACTGCCTTTTTTGTCACTTGCTCTTTGCAGTTAGAACAAGTCTCAAAAATGAGTGTCTTCATAAATCCCCCAAAACGGGACCTGTGTATTTACATCACCCTTACTAACAGCTGGACAGCTGCACTAGTGAGAGATGATGATGATCATTTTTTCATGCTGACGAGTTAGTTATTCTTCACTTAGTTATTCTGGCAGAAGAGTGCTTTTGTCCAGACTCTCCCTACTGTGCCTTTAATAAAAACAGCCCCGGGGAGCATTCAGGCATTTTTCTTTGCAATGATCATTGTTGCTTGGCAAGGAGTGGAGGTGGAGGCTGCTGTGTGCATCTCTGGGATGGAAGAATCCCCGTGCACATGCTGTGGCTGTAAAATTCCCTATAGCATTGCAAGGAGCAGGAGCAACCTGGGACATGGATGTGGAGCAGGAGGATGCTCTTTGCGTTGATGGATACTGCAGCATGCCTAACTACTTGCTTCTGTTTCAATCCAAGGGACCTCCAGGAATCAAAGGAGAGAAAGGAGACACTGGAAGTCCTGGCATGCAGGTAATGGTAGACACCATTCCTTTTATTTGTTACCAAGATTTGCCGATTTTTCCCAGTAATTACTTTAAGAAAGATTGAAAAGCCAGAGAGTTGTTACTGTTGTCTGCCTGGAAACTTTTGGAAACTGTCTTTCATTTTGGAGCATCATCACTTTCCCAAGGGAAACTGAGTCAGTTGATGCAAGATAGACTTATGAATAACTCTGTTTCTTCTTCCGTCTTTTTCTTATGTCCCCTCTAACAAGATGAATTAGGGCAATGATAATCAGATGCCATCTTCACCCAGCAATTCTGTTTTACAGGGCATTCCTGGTGTGCAGGGAGCTCCAGGCAGGGATGGTCTTCAAGGTGCAAAGGTAAAATACCTCACCTCTGAGTTTTCATGCATGGGTGCCCAAAATTCTGCTGTGAGTGTGCCAGTGAAGACCTGAAACATCCAGCTCTCCTAATGCACTCTGTGCACAAGTGAAGAGTTTTTTTACAAAGCCAGAGGGATTGGGAAAACAAAAGCATGGTGTCATCTCAGGTTTGGCCAAATTTAACCAGATGCCACTCTTCTTGCCTGCTTGGCAGATGCATTTTTTACCCATCCCTAGAAAGCTTCTGTTAAAAGCAACACATGGAAAAACTGCCTCACCGCTTACTAGGTCTCTTTGAATCCTCTCTGAATCTCTTTGAATTAATACATGGCTGGATTTGGCTTTGCAGGGGGTGAGGGGACTAGAAGGCACAGCTGGGCCTCCAGGACCTCCAGGGCCGAGGGTGAGTACTGCCTAGGAGTGACGTGCATCGAAATCTCTTCCTCAGCAGGCGCCTGTGGCTTCTGCTGACTGGCTGTCACCCAGAGGTGTCAGGGCAAAACCCTGCTCGGGGTGCCACGGGGAATACCTGGCACATGGTGCAGATGTCCATTTTCCCTGCCTCTGGCAGTGTCAGAAGAAAAACCTTGGCTTCTGCTGGCAAGTTCTGGGGAAGCTTTGACCCCACAAGGAGACGCTTGGTTCACTATTTTTACTTTCCTGGTGCTACTGGTTTTCAACTGTTGGCTGAGTTTGGGGTATATGGCCTTTTTAGACTGAAATCAACAGGAGCTGGAGAATGCAGGCAGGTGTGAAAAGTTCCCCCCCATGCCAGTTCCAGTATCTGCTGCCAGGGCTGCATGTAGATAGGTGTATTTGCATCCTGTCATGCCCAGGATGGAAGAACCTTAAGATCTGTTCATTTACATCCATCTGCTAATTTGAAGGCACCACAGCACTCCCAAGTTCTCTGAAACAGGTACACTTCACTTTGCATGGGAAACAGAACTAAATTTGGTTTTAGATAATGGGTGGAGGACCTGATA
>Ga0181612_128219_pt1 | contig 12263 bp, 5 predicted proteins | sample HoacroProtozoa21_FD_119630 | JGI IMG/M metagenome (GOLD analysis project Ga0181612, IMG submission 119630) | Hoatzin crop microbial communities from Cojedes, Venezuel. Combined Assembly of Gp0051906, Gp0051904, Gp0051908
GGTGAATTGTTCACAAAGTTTCTTCCCTTCGCGTTGATCAGTGGGAAGCAGAGTCCCACCTTCACAGTTCATACTGACATGTGGGAGGAGTGAGGAGCCTGCCAAAGTAAGCTTTCATTACAGTTGTCAGAGATGCACACCTAACTCTCACACATAAGTATGGGTAGACTCCTTCTCAAAGGAGATTGCAAGGTAGTTGTATCAATTCCTTTGAAAACAAAGCCATTTATATTGCAGTTCCGATGCAGGGAGCAAAGAACTTAATTTTGTACAATCAAGTCTGAAACTTATGTACAAAATCTCCAGCTGTTTCAAATCCTTTTGACCCTCTTGAACATCTCCAGTGCTGTGTTCTGCAATTAATGTGAAAGTGCCTGGTTATTACAAGATAGGCTGCCAACAAAGACTTTTGTTATAATCATGTGTCATAACCTAGGCAATGAATCCACAATATAATGAAAATATAATAAAGATAAAAGACGGCATCTTAGTTACATCTACAGATAAAAAGGTGCCATGAACTTCTTATGTAGAGTTGTATCACTGAGGGAGAGAAGCTGACATCAGTCAGTTCAGGTGCCAACCTCAGGTGAAATTCGGATCAGATAAAGTTGTAGCCAAATTTTCTGTAGTCTCAATATTAAAATACAGTTATCCCCCCAAAGACAACCAAGTCTACCCAAATCCGATTCTTAAATCCAAGCTGTGTCAATAGTATAGCTACGTATAATCTTTCAGGTATCAAAAAGGTTTGTGAGAGGTATTTGGAGGTCTCAGTCTTTAGCCCCCTAAAATATCTCAGATCAAGAAAGGACAACAATGTCCAAAGTCTATACTGACTCCTGTGTAAGACCTCGTTCGTAATGCTGAAGACATGGTTATGACATCTGACAGATCACTGGCATTTTTTTTGTTAAAGTAGGTTCTGGGATAATACACAAAGTAAAGCCATATTTTCTATAGCAAATACTCCAAAGAGAGATTTTTGTACTTCATTATAAATCATTAATTTCATCAGTATAGGTTTTAAATGTTCAATATTTCCCCCTACTTGCTTAAACTCTGATTTTTTTCTTTCACATGTTGATCTTTGGATTGATCTACTTTTCCTGAAAGAGCCAAAATACTGATTAAACCAATATTTATAAGAAATTAATCATTATCATTTGTTGATGTTTATCCTCAAAAAATTACACAAATTGACTTCAGTTCAAATAATGTCACTTCTTTTTTCTCTGAGATCTCTAAACTTATTTTCATTTCTTTTGAATTAGTTACTTACTAGATTAACTATCAATATTGCAGTAAAGGTGTCAGAATCTAGCTAATAATTTCCTGGTTGCTTGTGTAAAATGGATACTTGATGTTATCTTTTGTGAACAATACAGTTATATCCCATAGTTTCCATTTAGTTTCTTATTAAGCTCTCTTCAAGTTATTTTGGGGACTTCTCTGGTTTGACAAAGTCTGTGAAAGGATTTTAAGCAATTTAGCTGCTGAAAAGAAATACAGGTATATCAGCCCTGGTGATATTTGCTTCAGAAAGTAAAATGGGAGAAATATGAATATTCTGGTATTAAAATACATGTAATCATTGAAGTCCAGATTAAGTACTTTTACAGAGGAATCAAAACATGTAAGCTGCTGAACTGTGGGCAGGTACTCCTGCCTCATTCATCATGTAGGAGTAATCCTCAAAGACCTGCAACATTGCCAGCACATCTGAGAAAGGAAGAGGTAAGGAGAGCTTTATGCCACACTCTCTTGATTTCTCTGCTTGATCACAATTAGAGAGCTAGCTGCCAGTCTGCCTCAGGACAGATGTGGAACAGTTATCTTGCCAGAGCAGTTCTGGAGGCGAGTGATGGTTCAGTGAAGTCCTGACTTCTGATGGGACTAGCAGACACAACATACTCTCTCCCCTGGAAGTGTTCTTTAAACAGGAGAACAAGATCTGGGCCATTTGTAGAGAATTTACAATTGATCTGCTTTTGTGCTTTAACTTCAGCAGGTCTAGAGGACATTGTCTGGCTCGCTCTCATAGAGAAGGCATCTGTGCAACATGTTTGTGTGTTTCAGTCCAGGAAGTCCCAGACAGAAACGTAACAACCAGTTCCTGACTTCTTCCATCGATTTACAAATATTATGGAGAAAGTCACAGACAACATGTTCCAAAATGAGTGGGTAAGGAAGATCTCTTCTAGTGATATGTATTATTTCAAAATGAGGTGTGGGGAGATTGGTGTCTTGCTCTGAAATATCTCACTGACACACATAGTCATGGACCACTGATGTAAGTCTAGTTTAGACTACCTGGAAGTTTGGCCCTATTTATTTCCACCATTAGCAAGTCTCAGAAACTGTTGTCATTCATAAATTCATTTTTCTTGTGGTTACCTCTTCAGAATTTTCTTGAAATTCTTGGAGGATGAGCCACTGAACTTATCAGTTACAAATAGGTGTGCTGTGATTCAGAACAGAGTGTCTCAGTGCAGATCTTCTGTCGCAATATTCCCAATTGTTTTCATAACCTACACTTGAACTCTTCCTAGGCTACAAGGCAAGAACAGACCATTTGGATTTTTGTTTGCTCTTTAGCCTAACGAGGCCCCTACAGAGAACATGTAAGATGTGTAGTGCAGACATTTTTCATAAACAAGTTGTGCAATCTTGTCAGTTATGTTGTTTTCCATTGCCTTCAGAAACAGAACTTTAGCATAGACATCACTTACTACATCTTCCTCCTACATTTTTTTCTTGTAAGTCTGCTCACAAAATGTCTCTTTTAAAAGAGCTAAAAGAGATTATGTTCCCAAGCTCTATCAGAACATATCTAAAGTAAGTAAATCAATACAGTTCTATTGCAACATTTCAGTCTTTAAAACAAAAACTACCAGAAACACTTACCTGCTACAAGAAGCTACACAAATACTTGTAGATACCTCCAAACAACAGTGGAGCAGGAATCAAGTGTGAACTACAAAGCTTGCACACAGATAACTTCAACACAGTTTTTGAGTGGGTACAAGAGTTGCAAAGAACAGTGTTTAGTGCAAACGATGCCTGTGACATTATATTCGAAAGATGATATATGTTAAGTTGGTAGATAGGTGGTAGATGAATCTGTATGCTATCCACCCAGTTCTAGGCAAATGCTGACTTGTAGGTACAAACAAATACAGGTGAACATTTAACAGCTGTCTTGAGAATTTACAAGAAAAATTATAACCACATCCTGTGGTAGACCTCATGACTATCAGTGATTATAGCTTAAGTTTGCGTTCAGTAAATTTATGGTGGTCTAAGGTAATGCTTCATGGCTAAAGGGAAGTGTGGTCCAAACTAGCAGACGGTGTCGTAGGATCCAGACTCTGTGATTTGGCAATGGTTTTTGCACAATCAGATGACATTTTTTGAGGCAGTTTTCAACAGATTGGAGCAATGCAATTGCACAGCCATTGCGAACATTTTCAAAAGTTTTAAAAACAAATCACAAGAAAGAAGATGAAAAAATCTCACTAGGTTCAAGGAAACACTGAATAGTTTATGTGGACAGACTTCATAGAGACAACAAATATCTTTAATGGTAGTTGTGGAATACTTGCAGATACAGGATTCGCTGAAAAATGATTTTTTTCTCCTTTGTCTTCTCTGTGCTGGCTTTCTTACAAAAAAACAAATATTTGATAATGATGATTTGTTTGAAGTGTCATTTGTTATGACTTGCAAGAGTCTTCCCAAAGCCTCCAGGAAGGATGGGAATAAAACTTACTTATCATTAAAATGGGCAGAAATAGTTGGAAAGAGTAGAAGATATACTGTATAAAAATATTTTGCAGGTGTCTGAGTTTACAATCAGTTTGCTGTCTTGTTTCTTATCAGCAAATTGTTAGGAGAAAACTACTTTCACAATGGCAGCTTTTAAAACAATGTTACTGATTAGAGTAAATTAAATTTAAAACCGCCTTTTAGTGACTTTCACAGTAAACTGGTAAAGAACAATAGCATTCTTCAGAGTATATAGACATGCTTTGGGCAAAACATCTACTACACTACTTCACCTATTAAAATTGAGCAAACCAATCAGCCTGCTTGATTGAATTGATGGTAACATCTGGTATATGAGCCCACAGGTCTATTTAAAACTGTGAATAAGTTTGCTCTCAGATCTGCCTGTCTCTGCCTTTTATCTGTCTTTGGATGGCTTTTGCTGTTGCAATTAGATAGCTCTGGTAAGTGCTGAAGTCTCTGGTTGTGTAAGTAAATATATTAAACACCTTGGGACAAATAACTCCCCTTCTAAAAGAGTGTCAGGTAGTGAACATTAACCTTATACCAAACTATTTCATATTATTACATATTCCAGATTCAGTTTTCAAGAGGCCAGGGGCTTTACAACAACCTCAGTACAATTTGTCTAGCCTGAGCAAAGATATGTAACCCAGACTGCAGCAGGCAGTGCATGGTCAACATCTGACAGACTGAGAGCTTGAAGAATGTCTCCGTCTGCTCCAGGTCCCAGAGGAATGAATGGGTCAAAGAGGAGATTTCCAAGGTTTTCCATGGGAAGGATGAAATTTAGCTGTGCAGAAATTTTCTTTTGTCTTCATTTTTTTTTCCCTTCTGTGATATAAACACGTGAGTTATACCTTGGTCTGAAGGGTTGCCCTTTATCATGGCTGTTACATGAATGCCAAGGAGCCAAGTCGCCTGGTGCCTGTGGTGAAATCTCAAATAGTGGAGAAAAGTCCTGTAAGTTGGGTGTTTGCATCTGAGATATAGATGACAGACTGCCACCCCAACAGACATCTGGGAGTGACACTGTCACTTGGAACGAGTGGCTTGAGAACAGAAGTAGGAAGGCACAGCTAATCCTAGAACTTCATTCAGATTTTGGACATTTCCAACCAGAATTAAAAGTTCATCCAACATTACACTGTTCCTATTACTGCACTATTTAATTGCTTTCTGCCGCAACTTAGGCGAATCAGTCATTATGATGATGAGCAGTTCAATTATCTGCAAACCAAGCACTTACTCTCTTTGACCTGTAAGGTACAACCTGTCCAGTGCTGAGATCCAAGCTGTGTATCAAAGCCTCACACATCTTTAATGGACTACACTGCACCGACAATTAATCATGAGCAACAGGAAAAATATAGCCAAGCTAAATGCAAATGCCCACCAGACTGCAGGCAAAAGACACCATAAGTACTTTTCTTGACAGGATTACTGATGATTACTGAGTATCATAGGTAGAAATCAACTCACCCAGTTATTACTGAAGTATATCATAAAACAGGAACTTGAATCTATTAATAGAAAAATCAGTGGGAAAAGTCATATTTCACATGTCATATTTCATATTTCATATTTCACATTTCACATTTCATATTTCATTTCTCCTCCTGAATCTCACGGACAGAGATGATCTGATGAATCCCTAGAGTAACTCCACTGGCTTCATGAAGATGCACAAAGCATAATATAGCTCAGAATACTGGGATGGCAAAACTAAAAATAAACTACCCTGGAAGGGAGAGTTCTGTTTCCTGATCAATCAGGTTGCACACCACCGGGGTGTAAAGTGCCTGTCATTCATTCAGTGGCCTGGTGTTGGTAAACCCTGTGTGAACAGGTCTCAGCTTCCACCTCAGCTTCTGCTTACTAGTAAATGAATTTTAAAGTTCCCAAATCACCTTTTTATTGGATCTCTGTTATAAAGCAACTGGATTTTTTATATGCTGATATTAAAATCAGAGCCATCACTGGTTGAAATTCATTTAACACCTGCAAATGGTGGTCATCAGTGTGTCTAACAACACAGTAAGAACAAGTTATTCAGTTATTCAAGACATTTCCCTAGGGCTTAGTATTCAGGTATAGTGCTTTCGCAAGTGACAAGTGCGTTAAGACAGGGCATGGTCTGACATTACAATAATAGCAGATATTGAATGTACTATTATATACATGTCCCTTCAGACTGCCAGCGTTTCAGTGCCTGCACTGTTCTTTAGGTGACAGACATGGAACTACAGCTCTAAGCCAGTTAATAAACTTGTCAGACCCCACTAGCTTTTGTCTTATGCTGTGCCTATGCTCTATTGCCTAATGCTGGCGATGTACTTCACGCAATTCATACTTTGCTTTAATATCTAGTTTCACAGACCTAAAAATTTTACATTGATTTATTTGTTTACAAGACATAAAATTGTCATAAACACAATAGCCATTAAACAAAAACATTATTCCACCAAAACTCTAACCCATTCAGCTTCCCTTTCATGGTCAGATTCCGTATTTATTCAGCGTGATTGGAGCATGTGGTTAAGAATAAGAACGTTGCTACAAATTTTTTATACACAAAGAAGTTTTAGATTATTTTGTTTATTCATTTTTATGCATCTGAGCATTTAAAATTCTTTTCATTTCCCATAAACTTTAAATGATGTTTCAGTCTTTCTAGGTAGATTGGCAAAATATATTCAGTTACATGGAATATTTGGACTTTGAATTTGTTTACAATGACTAAACACATTCTTTCAAGTGTAGTGCACTACAAAGGCAAGGTACAGCTAATAACAAATATTTAAGCATGCCTTGAAAAAACAGCCTCTTTGGATAGAGGAAAATTTTAAATTTGAAAGTCCTTTTCATTCTATGAGAATTGAAATGGATTTTTTGTTCTTTCTGAATTTTCTGTAACACATTTTTAAAAATAATTATCCATTTTTGGTAAAAGACTCCATGTAAATGGAAAATTTTGAGGATATCTTTTCTAGCTTTTTAGAAAAAAATGTAGAAAAAAATTTTCCTCATTAGAATTTTTATGAAGTTGGCTGCTTTTCTTTAAACTATCATTTTAAAATAAAACATATGGTTTCTCTGCAATTTTCACTCATCAGTCAGAAATATTTAGCGTAAGTAGAAGGCAAACTATCCAATTGCTATTAATTCTTTTTAGAGCTAAGTAAATATTTGGGTTTTCTATATCAACGACCACAGAGATACTTTTTGTATTCCAAATATTTGCTCACTTTCACTACATTCATAAATTTGAATACTTAGAATTTGTAAAATAGAATACCTCCATCTCATAAAATGTAGTCAGTAAGTTAATTAAAAACAAAAAAAGAGGCAGGGATATTTTAATTGTTTGACAATGGAAGATCACAGTGTTATGGGTAAGTAGTAGAGCTCAAAGCGAGCGCATAAATATTAACCAGACTGTGCAGCAGAGGATAGGTTAATTAAAGAATAAAGAAGCAAGAATCAATCTTCCCAACTCAGATCTGCTGTCAGCTTTTGTAAGTTAAGCAGAGTCACGCCTGCTAAGGAAACGGGCACCCGACCTCCAGTGAAACCCCCTCTGCTTCTGGAAGTGACGTTAGCATTTTAGACCTCAGTCCAGCAATGCCTTTAATGGCACAATATGGGAACCTCATAAATAATATCAAGGCGGTTCTGTAGAGCAAAATACGTTCATTCATAAGACATGTTCACCTGCAAATTCACAATTCAATCACACCTGCAGGAGGAAGGATTGAATTTTAGAAGACAGTGAATCAGAAAAACATTTTGATTATCAAGAAGACGTGTTCTCAGTGTGATGTAGTGGCTAATACAGCCTTTGGATGCACAGACAGGTAGGGCTGCCTACCCAGTAAGTCATGCCCGAGTTATCATTCAGAGCTGGGAGCAGCGTGTCTGTCTCGGGACAGAGCTCCACACAGACTAATCGGTCTTGCTGAGAAGTGACACAGCTCTCAGCTGTGCTGTTTTAAACTCACAGGAAAACAGGTCTTGAAAAAAAGAAACCCTCACTGCACTTGTACACAGTATTAAAGAAATCTGATGAAATGTCATACACGTTCCGCGGCCCCCGTTCAGCTTAGTGGAGGTTAAGATGAATGATTCAGTCATGGTGTACCAGCACAAACTCCCAGCCAGCATCACTCGCTATTGCTGGGCAGCTGCTGGACACAGTAAGATTTCTGATTGCTGGGCTTCTTCAGCTGCACCTGGTACGCTCATGAGAAGTACATACAACGCCAGAGTGGGAATCAGCTCCACCTACGTTTTTTAAGTGTCTACACTATAGGTGTTTACAGACCAGTCAGATTTATCACCCTTCAGTACAGCTAATGAAGATCTAGTTGATGCAGTTAATGAGACAGGACTCAGTTGCCTAAATATGGATATTTAACGCCATTTGAGATACCCCAAGGGATGTGATACATCTACACAGGGCTGGGCTGTATGACCTCGTCTCAGAAGGAGATCAGTGCCCTGCTGCAGCAGCAGCAGGACTCCCAGGTTAGCCCACAGCATCTAACTAATGCCAGACACTGATGTTTGGCAGGTGAATATTGCTACTAGAGGGTTACTTTTCTTCGCTGAGAACAGACACCTACATTGGGAATCTGAAAAGCTCTCTGGATTCATGATGTTTATCAGATTTCTGTCGTCCATAATTGTCTAAACCTATCACATGCACAGGCACTGACTCTGTAACACCTAAATTTGGTGTCTAAATCTGGACCCTCATTTCTGACAATTAGAAAGACATGAGATAATGTACTGGATGTTCCAGCCTACACATTGCTCAGGCACAGTGCTACTATTGTTTTCCAGAGGGCTATCTCGTTTCCAGAAATTAATTTTTGGAACATAAAATCCGTTTTTCTCAGACTTTCCAAAATACTGGTTCTCAAGGGGTGATCCCAGGGGTGGAAAATTTCAGCAGCTGAGTAGATGAAAAATGTGCAGGTGTGTGAATGCAGGCTGTGAATACAGTGAGCACAGCTTTGCTGCAGCCTCCCTTTGAAATGCCTGATTTTACGGACATTTGCGCTTTGACTCACACCTGCCAAGCAAAGCTGTCTAATCCCAGTTCCAGAGGCAAATGACTTGAGGCACATCAAATGAAGTTTATCAATCACGATCACTAAGGCCAAATCTATCTCATGCAGTGGAGCACTGTGGAGAGATTTAAGGTAACACAGGTCTGAGCTAGTAACCAGCAGAGTGTGCAAAACCTTGCAAATGTGCCAACTTGTATCAGGAATTAATAGATTTCATTTATGTGTAGCTGTTTGCAGGGTTTGGCTAAGGAAAAGCCAAGGATCAGCACTGAGCAAGGCTTGCTGCACAAATTTAAGTCCTCTCTGCACTACTCAACACTTCTGAATCCAGGACTGATGTCCCTGTCCCTGTTTGCGGGGAGGAAGCCAAAGCTGGAACCTCCACATCCCTGTCCCATGGAGTCCTACAACCTCCCATTAAAATATAAGACAGAAAACAGGAAAATCTGATCACCTGTGTACAGAAAGATGAAAATGTCATTGTCATCATAAATTCACTGTAAGAGGAAATGGGTTATCAGCTATTTTGTGTCCTCTCTGGCAATGTGCTGATAAAAAAAAACAACATAGAATTCCAATTCTATCTCAAATAGCTGGTTTTTCCCAATCCCCCATATTTGAGTTTGCTTTATCAGATAAGCAAGGAAATTATAATTTTAAATTTATAAAATGCTGAGCTTGTGGTTAAAACTAGTATGTCCAAAATCATAAGATTCCTGAGCATGCCCCAAGATCTTTTCAGATTTTTTTCCAGCTCATTTTCATGCTTTTTTGCCCCTGTTTCCCCTGTTGGAAGATGGGAAAAATAAATACACTCATTTTATTCAAAGGATCACAAAAAGAAATGAAATAAAATCCTGCTGCTTACAGATGCTTCAAAAGGACAAAGCTTGGAAAAACAATAAAACACTTTGAGGAATCCATTGGAGATTTGGTGTCCGGTGAAATGACATGTTAATCAATCCAAGCTATCAAAGAGTAATCGAGTGAATGTAGAACACACTTATATTCTTAGTCCTCTTGCACTCATGCAAACTATTTTCACATGTTTTTCCTATTTAATTCCCTTTTACTCTTGGTCTCGTGACCTAGAACATCATCGACAACCTACAACATATGGCCAAAATGTTGTCCTTTCATTTTCCACAGACAAAAAGCCCCATCTGTAGCAGATTCCTTAGGCAAGTCTTGATAGGTTACAAGGCTGCACCAGACATTGAATGGGTACCTGGCAAGCTCAGAGAAATCTGCCATTCACTGAGTCTGTTTCAGGCTAATAGCCAGGAGATCTCTTGTCCCAGGCACAAGGCAGAGATAACAAGAAGCTTCCCACAACAAGCCCTCAGATATGGCACGCAGAGGCTTACATGCCTTGGCAGGCTTTTCAGTGGAATATGGAGGGAGGAGATAAATTTTGTATTTCTGGGCCTTTTGGATAGTCTGAGAAAAAGTGATAAAAATTGTAATCAGATCATTATCACATTGCCAGAATGTCCACTTCAATTATAAATCTTGGATGGATAATAAATACCTATATGTAGCCTTGGGCCCATATTCTGCAGCTTTTCCATGTACACAAACATCCTTTGGCTACAGTACAAGTTTCAGACAAGCAGCAAATTTGAGGGCCAGAAGAACATCATGGCTATAGGGTGAAACTTTCTGGCTGAGTGAATTTTGGCTTGGCAGAGCGGAGGAGGAGGAGCATCAGGGCATTGCTCATGTTGCTAACACAGGCTTCAGCCTCCCACAAAGCACAGCAAAAGGCTCTGGGCTTCCTTCTGCTTCACGCCTGTCTTTGGTACTGGGTGGCATGAGGGAGCTGAGGAACACAACGAAGAACCCATTCTTCTTGGCCTTACACAAGCTTTACATAAGCTCTTGACTATGCTAAGAGAACCTCCTCCTCTGAAACTGCATTTAGCTGCATTGACGAGATTGTGATATCTCTGGCCTCAAGCTTCACATTACTCTTCACATGCTGATCATTCAACAACTTATTCTTAAACCCGTGATCAGGCTTTACTCTGAAGGCAGTGAAGTTTTACTCCAGATAAGGAAAGTTGGGCTTTGTCTACTGCTAAAGGCATTTTCACCTAGAAGTTGTTCTTGGTCAAGTAACACAGAGCTGCTCGCACCTGTGCTGCTTGGGGCTGGTCCCTCCAGGATACCCTAGCTGTGTCACCCTGCTTGATGGGTGACAAGCTCTGCAGGGCACCACTTAGTGACAATGAGTTCCCAACCTTTTCTGGGTTTCATTTCACAGATCTTAACACAGTGTTTGTGCTGCCAAAATTGCCACGTGCCAAAGTAGCGGTTCTGTAGTACAAACTGGGGCTGCGTGTTGCTGGGCACTAGACAGACTGACATCATATGGGTAATTGTTTCAGTGGGCAAGACCTGCTGCAATAGCTCCAGGTGACTGCATAATCCAAGGATTATTAGCTGTCTCGCAGCATTTTTCTAATTTATGGATGCAAATGTAAAGGTGACCTATAAAGAGAAAAAAAATGTGAGATTCTTCTTTGCTCTTACATGATGAATAAAAAAGGACTATAAAGTTTCTGTTAAAAATTATTTTCCCCATTGTGCATGTCTGTGTTACGTGCACTTTCCTGTTTTGCAGGTGTGATCTGGGATTAATCAGAGAACTACTGGCTGTACAAGAAAGCTTTAATACAGATTGTTCTGTCTAAGGTGGGAAGGAGGCTTAGTCAGACTCTTTGTTTCATTAAAAATTATATAAATGAACATTTAGCAGTTCTCTTGATAAAAATTAACTTTCAGAAAAATGAGAATCCTCATTCCTTTTCCATGATACACCAGGAAATACCACAAGGGATTGATGTTCCTGAAAAGTGCCTGCCTTTCTGTGTCTTGCCAACATATCTGCCAGTTCCTGACAATTTTTAAACCCCTTGGCCAATTTCAACCAATTCTGACTTCGGGGGCTATGGCCCCAAAATACTACATTCCTTTACATTTCACTGGAGGTCATAGCTCTACGGAGGAGAAAATTCCAAACCAGCACCCCTACAGTGGAAAATCGGGATTATTAGGAAGTGTTGCAGACATCTGTGTCAGGTCATCGTTCAACACATCTGCAGCTTCAGGTCTGACAGCTGGTAAACAGAGATCACAGGCAGAAGCTGAGGGTACTTCAGGGGACATGCTGGGAAAGCAGAGATATTGTAAAGATTTTAGGGAACGTGGAACAAACTAAATGTTGCACAAGGGATCCATTTTTTGTTAGGAAATTATCCTCAGAATAAAAGGATGTGGGCCAGATTCTTTCCTGGTATAAATCACCATGTACTTTATTACAGTAGTTGATTATCTGGCCACAGCTGCAGTGAAAAGGGAGACTTAGCTCATGAAGGAGATTCTTGCCACAGAGAA
>Ga0181612_140613_pt1 | contig 12263 bp, 7 predicted proteins | sample HoacroProtozoa21_FD_119630 | JGI IMG/M metagenome (GOLD analysis project Ga0181612, IMG submission 119630) | Hoatzin crop microbial communities from Cojedes, Venezuel. Combined Assembly of Gp0051906, Gp0051904, Gp0051908
CATAAAGAGATCAGGCATAGGAACGGTGGCAGTTTCTTCTCCGTTCTACCAGGACAACATATCTCCAGAGCAGTCATCCATGAAAAATGATGAGAAATGGTCCTAATGGATAATGCCTGTGTGAAAATTCAAAGAAAAAAGTCATGCAGATATCAGGATTGACTTCCACTTCCTCCTGTCTCTTATTTAATCTCTCCATTTTCTCCTCAGCAGCTTTGAAGGTGTCTAATTATTTTTTCTTTTCTTTTCTGCTCCTCTGCTCTGGACCACTCTTTTTTCTGCATCTATAATAAGATGAGGTTCCCTTTTAAATATTCCCTGTTATCTTATTCCACTCCAGGAAAGGATTTCCTTGAGAGAAAATGGCTGCCAGTGTGCCCCAATCCCTTACATATCCTCTCTCCCAGAATATCCAAGAACCTGCGGCTAAGTGACCATTTCCATCAGCATCAGACACATTAATCACCAGCTCATGTGTTTCCATAGCATGAGCCTGTGCAGAAGTTTGCATCTCTGCTGAGAGCAAAGCAGCCAGCCACCCTAAGTCCTAATACATCATCTACCACCCATGAATCAAGGTAGTTCATGCATGTGAAGAGTGAAAAGGTGAATGTGCCCTCAGATTATGATGTGCAGTAACTGTCAGTCAACTGCAGGATATCAGGCAAGTGAGTGGGACTCCAAGGATTGCCTCCCAAACCACCCTCTGGTCGTCCAGGGTAAGGGTCTCTCCTGTTTCTGTGTACTTTCTCCCTGCTTTGCCTCACTTCTCAGAAACTTTACAGCTGTCTATAGATGAAAGGCATTATTTGGTTTTGTTTTCCAGCCCTGTCTATTCCTTCATTTTAATATAATTTTTTAAAATTTTGCCTTTCTTATTCTGAAAACATTTGTAAAAGAATGTCTGGTCTACTTACCCTACAAGCAGTTCGTTGTCTCATTGTCCTCTGGATCTACTGGACCACTCTCTGTAGATTCCTGCTGCAAGGGAACTCCTCCTCTTTTGGGGACATAAGAGGAATTTGGAACTGAGGTGGTAGATGTAGTCCCATTTTCAGAGTCTGCAAGAGACAGAAGAGTCGTGGCACCTGTGGAAACACGGGCATTAAGACCTGTTTCTGCATCCTTTGGGTTGCTATGTAGGTGCAAATTATCAATTGACACAGGATTTCCTTTAGCTTAAACTGAACTTGAGACCGAACTTCATATCATGTACACCCTGCATTGATTCCAGGAACCTGAAGCATATGTTAGCAAAGCTGAAGTTGATATCAAATAGCCATACACCACACCATGGATTTGAAGTCATATGACAGACATTGTGCTCTCTGAAATTTAATATTAGTGTCGGGGACATCAATTATCTCCAGTACCCCAGGAATCCCAGCTCTTAAGTTGTCCTAACTTATCGTGTATCATTTGCATTGGTAATGGCTCCTGGATATTTACTTCTTTATCCATTATAACCTCACCTAGCTTTCCCTCTCCAGGGCTAAGCAAGCCAACAAATCTTTTTGACCCGAGTTCAAAAATGTAATGTAATTAAACCTAAATTTATCTAATGTAAAAAGACTACCTGGTAATAGTTTATAGCGCTCATGTATTTTCTTCTAATTTTTTTTTCACTGTGCAAGTATAAATCCATCTTATATCAACTGCTGATTTTGAAAACCTTTGGTCTGGAAGTTCCTGTAGCTCTGCCAAAACTTAGAAGCTTTTTAAATCACAGATACATACACAGACTTCCTCATTTAAAAATTATATTGTGTCACATCTTGTATGGGTAGACTGTAGAGAAGGACGCAAATCACTAGATGGTTCCTGAACAACAAAAGTGGGAGTGAGGACCACAAACTCTTAAGTAAGAGTATCTTGCTGGGAGAAGCACAATCGTTCCTCAAGCATAGGTGGACACACACACATTAACTGTACTGTAAGCACATATCTGCACAACAGAACGCACCATGTGTTCAGTAAGCCAACAAGGGCACCAACAGGAGCACAGGACCATGTCCCCTCCTACTTCTACCACTTCTCTTTCTGTTGTCTTCTATGCATTTCCCTTAGGGTACATTATCTCCCTCTGCAGGTTGGTGTTCCCACAGCTGATTTGTTTTCACTATCTTCAGTATCTTCACTCTGTGCAGGCGCTGTGCTACGCACATGCACGCCTCTTCTCCGTATCATCTTGTGATCTCACAGCTGGACTTTTTATGGACCACTGGGCACACTGCAGTGTGCCATCTGATTTATATGTGACCCCTCTTTGGTAAGGAATTTTCATATCCAATAATAGCACACTTAGCTTTAGGTGCAATGCATTTTACCATCCAGATAAACAAACTCGCCTGAGATAAGGAAAAGCCTGAAAGACCCAGTTGAATCCTGCAAGGAACATGCCAGTTGCTTCTCATGAAAGTTCTCTTTTTTTTTGAAGTTCACTGTCACATAAATACTATTTCTTTATTCTCGTAGATTAAGTTCACAAAGCCACTAGCACCATTTCCACTAACACAAGAATCATTATAGTTTCCGAATATGGGAAGATTCATTTTGAGACAGTTTGCTTTGTCCACGTCACTTTATTTTAATCTTGTTCATTTGTCACTGACAACATCACCTGCTGAGCTAAAATGTTTTTTAGACTGAAACTGGAGGATAGGCAGCCAAGATTAATGGCCCACAAATCACATGTTCGCAAATTATTTTCTTTGACCAGCACTGAATCCTCATTTATGCTATTGTTGGATAGCACTAGGAAACTGTAGTTGAAAAACAGTGCACATTCTCCAGTTACAATGTTTCGTTTTCAGTCAACTGACCTCCCAAAGTTATCAGATTCACCACTTAAAGACACCATCTGCTGACCTGTCATGGAGGGTGGTCAGAGCTGTTACAGTGGAGCACTTTTTCTACCGGATTTGTATGTAAAAGCAGCAGTAGGAGAAAAGTGCTCATTTGAGATACAGACCTACACTTCTTTATTTTGTTTGGAGGATTCTCTAGATGCTTAACTTTTGCCAAGACAACAAAGTAATAGATGTAGAGTGAAGCTGAAACCTGTTTCTTGCATAGGAGAAGGCTCTTTTGTCAAATGTGAACTTTAACTGTTGTTTCTGTTCAGCTTGAGTAGATGATTTGCCAACTTTGCTAGAGATACAGATATCATCTATATTTCACTGAGATTTTAACTGGAACCACTGCATGCACTAGAGTGCAGGCAGATGATGAAGCCAAGGAATATCATCAGTGCAATTCTGACTCTTTTTTCATGCCATACTTTGAGAATTTCCGGTTTGCTGTCTGTCTTTATGTTGCAAGAAAACTGGCTTCAAAGCAGAGTAAAGCAGAGAAAAATATACTTAGTACGCACTTACACAGGTAAGTGTTTTTCAGTCATAGAAGCACAGACCCACAAGTTTTCTTACAAGTCTGTGTATGATTGAAGTTAGATATTCCAGAGATGTGTCCTCCAAATGTTACCCCTTCTGCCAAGTATTCCAGCAGCAAACATCCAGGCTCCCTATTAAACTAAGAGATGTTTTTCTGAAAAGCCATACATATTTTCTTAGATCACTAATTATTTTGCATTGTAACTACAAAATTTTTCTTTTGTCGTTCTTCTGCACTAAGGTTATGTCTGAAACCTGAAAATCTATGTTAAGGCTATAAGGACCACAGCTGCAACTATGGGAGCTACAACTTGATTTAACTATAAATGAATGGTAAACACAACTTAAGCAGAACTTTGGCAGTAGCCAATTAGCATTGTATCCTAGTCATGTATGCAGACATCCAATGGATGAATATCTTTGTTTCATGAAAGCTCTTCCCTCCACACCTACAAAACTACATTTATCCTGTTTTCAGCAAATGCTAAGCAGTCCTTAGGTAGGGCTGTCTTTCATCCCTTAGGACGTATTTCCTACGCCTGTGCTCAGAATCTATCACGTAATGAGAACTGGCAATTTCAGATTTATTTACTAGCTAGGTAAGAAGAGCCTCAGGGACCATGAGGCTCAGCTGCTTCATTCTGTGAGTCAGCAGAGGCTTTTTTCTTCATGACTGCCTATAGGAAAAAAACAACACCACCACCACCAAAACCTACCAAAAAACTCAAAGTGAAACACCTTTGTATCATTTTCTAGCAAACTGTAGGTTTTTCTGAATATTTTGAGACCTATGTGTATGAGAGTAGGACTCATAATAGTGTTTTCAAGTCCTTTCCAAGCGGAAATATTTCCTTGTTGTTCTACAAATGTGTCAGATGAACAATTCTAGGTTTCTAGAAAATTATAATGACTCCCAAAATTTTGCCCAAAGACCATTATGCAGAGAACTCCTCTGTGTCTGAATTATTCTTTGTTCATCAATGTACAGGAGCAAAGGACTCCTTTCCTCTGTCATGACTATTCATCTGGAGTTCTAAATAAAGAACATATGGAAATACAGTGGCTTTGTGTTTGGGTTTTGTTTTTTTGACTCTGTTCATCATCAAGTAGTAAAACTCTTTATGATCTGTAAGGTCAGACCACAGGAAGCAAGAGTACTTATATCAAACAAAGACTCATTAGACTAGTTGTAGTAAATACTGTATTGTCCTTCCAATGAAGCATTTACAAATGATTTCTACCCTTTGAGGCTGACCTTGAAACTATTTCCATCTTTACCTTGATCATCTCAGCAAGAAATAATAGAAGGGAGAGGAATGATTTTACATTGCCAAGTCTTCCTTCAGAAGTTTATAAATCATCGTTTAAGCATCTGTGCAAAAACAAGAGCATCATAATCTGATTATTTATCTGACCATCCCTTCTTTCCTTCAAAAACTTTACCTGTGTGACACTGCCCTAAACATCTGCTTAAGTGGGAAGGCTGAGCCATTGCTATAAGGGGCAACACAAAATAATGAGCTCTCCAGGAATGGGCAAAGAAAAGACTGGAAACTGCAACTGACATTTTCCTTGCTGTTCTCTTCTGCACTTAAAAGAGGTATTATGCACCATCACTTTGAGACAGTAACCACACAAGGAGTCATGAAGTCACAGTTTTATTGCCTTGCTAGGGGAGAGGGAGCACCAGGCCTTTGAAACCTCTGGCCCCACACACCCGCTGTGCATATCTTCTAGGTCAGCCACACCAGGGACCAAAGTGAGGACAACGGTTTAGACTCTTAGCACGCTCTTGCTCTTGCCATGCTCCCTTTAACTGATCGACTTCTGTCACCACACCCTACCTTTTTGTTGCCATGTTGGTGTCAAAGTTTCTTAAGTCTCTAAAATGACAGGCACATGTCAAACTCTCCGTTCCCACTAAACTGCTGAATTTTGTGGCATGGACACTTTCCAGAAATCATTCTCCTGGTTGCCATCATTTTTCTTAGACAAATTTTAAAAAAAATTTCAGTTTGGCTCAATTCCATATTTGCTTTTACTTTCTCTTTACTTTCTTTTTTTCTGATAGATAGATGAGCATCATAACTGTTGCTGTTTCATCACTAACAGATGGTAAACAAAAACTGTTTAAAGAAATCAAACAAATGTTCCCGCGTGATTCACTGCCCTCCTGGTGTTGACGTACATCATCTTTTCAATAATTACCTACAGATTTCTTTTCAACTTCAATAACACTAATTGTGTGAGTATGATTTATAGCTTACATATCATATTTGTATTAAAATGTGAGGAAGAAAGTAGCACAATTTGCCCAACTAGGACAGTTTTTGTTTGTTTACTGGACAGGGCTGATTTTTGCAATAATTCACTATTTTGCATTTTTAAAGAGCTGCCTTTAAAAACATGTATATATTTGTTTGTTACATTTTATTTCCTCTGTAGTTTGTTTTTGAGTTATTTTTTCCTACTGGATTGCATCAGCTACTTATTGCAGCATATTTGCTTATCTGTTACCAGGAAGATATGTTTGGCTCTCCTGGACATCAAGTGGGACATATTATTCATGTTTCTGTACTTGAATAATGCAATGACAGCTCATAATCCTCTTACATGTGAGGATTTTCAGCAATAATTCAATGCCATATGAGATGCTTTCTCTGGCTTTTGAAACTGTCCTTCACACGTACAAGTTACCTGAAAAGTTCTGTTATTCACAGATTTCTTAGTTTAATACGCACCTGATTCTTCTTAAACATAAGCCCATGTACCTGGGTAATTCAAAATGCAAAGCCTTCTCCAGAACAGTGAGTTATACGTAAACTACTTACTACCCACTATGTATTTTTACTCTTACTGTGAAAAGTGCGTTTGTGACCTTAGTGCCACCATAAAAGTCTGGAGAGACCTGTTGGGACTATTAATTTCTGGGTTTGAGTAGTGGCAGAATTCCAGTTTCTGGAATTTTTGAGACAGCTCTTTTCAGCTTGATTAAATCTATAATATATCCATCCCAATTATTTAATATCTAGCAGAGGCTTTCTTGCCACAGTTACAGCTGCACAAAAGCACCTGACAAATTATTTTAGAGAAGTGTTTTGTGACCCAGGCCTAAGATTGGGCTCCATGTTTAGACGTCTTTGTGGCTATCACATGTCACCAGACATACCACTCAGTGATGTACAGGAATGGAAGTTCCTGCTGCAGTACTTCAGCCTTGCAAGTACTTCTGTCTACACAAGAAATGTGCTGGTGCACAACTTACTTGGGAGGTGTTCAGAGCCAGTGATGAGAAAACATGAGGAAAAAATGAGTCTAATGTCTAGCTGATTTTAGAAACTGTCATAAATATCAAGATTAAACATGTAATGGCTTCCAAATGCATTCTTAATTACTGTTACACAGTGTAACGTGTTCAAAGAAGGTGTTCCCTAAGGGCATCTGGCTATTAATGAGTTCTATTATGGATCACTGAGCAAAGAGGAGAAACAAATATAGACGAGCACAAACTTTGGACTGGGGAGACACTATTAAATAATTAACAATAGAGTAAAAGTAGCAAAGATACTCACCTCTCCTACAACCGTGTGGAAAAGAAATCCAGTTGATTCATAGGTTGCCTAAAAGAAGGAAGGGACAAAAGAATTTAAATTTGCCCATGAGACATAGTTCAGCATCAGCTTAATGTGCTATGAAGGAACAATCAGTCAAAAGAGATACGACCCTGGTTTACAGTGAGATTCTTACAATCCAGGAAAACCACAACTGAGGATACTTTAGTTCCCACAGCTGTTATCAGCACTAATCTGCACTTCTGTAAATCAGTGTAAGAGAACTACTTGCTTGCAAATAAAGGAAATTAGTGTGTTGCTAAGATGCCTGAGTAATAAACTTGGTGTCACTGACATCTCCATTTCCCCACTGAACAGAAAAATCCTTTATGGAGCCCTGTCTGCTCCTCAGTGTCTCTTTTCAAAGATTTATGAGTGTCAAAAACCAAGGCAAGGTGTTCTGTTGAAATAGACTTTGGCAATGTGCATAGTGCAAGATTTTGTAATCTTCTTTATACCATCCAGTCATATTTCCATTCTTTTATACTTTTCTTTGGTGCTGGGGAAACCACCAGAATATGTCTGCCTAATGTAAAAAAACTAGGCTCTTTAAAAACACGCATACACTTTCAAGTCTCCTTCTTTCCACCTGCCCCAAAAAAGTGCATAATTAGAGGTTCCTTATTGTAATCTATCTTTTGATTATGTTAAGTATAACTCAGCTGGTCTTGACAGAATATCCGTTAATCAAGACAAAGCCTGCAACTGAATCAACAAACTAAATGTCCCATGCTTCGCACACACATCAAACAGTGCATATGGCTTTGTTGATTGTCTTAAATCTTCTACTACATCAACGAACTCTGCAGCACAGAGGTAACTTATGGGAGCAGTATCAACCAACTGGTAAGGCCAGATGTAAAATTGTAACTGCCAGGCATTTAATTCCGTATTTTCACTCTGTGTTGAAGAATTCTATGAATAAACTATTTTCTAGATATTGTGAATTCTTCTAGAACATGATAAAATAAATATTTTTACCTTCTTATAACTTTGGCTTCCCCCTCCCCGAGTTTTAATCACAGCTGCAACTATTCATGGAGCATACTGAAAATCTGAAGTCTACTGATGTGTGGATATCAGAATCAGCGTCTATATTTCATAGAGGTTGCAGACATGTCTAGTAGAAAAGACTATGTTCTTTTATTTTCTTTGAGATTTTCAGTGCATAATTCCGAAGATCTGCCTAACTCTTCTAAACCTAGTGATATGTTGAAATTTTATGATCAGCTGACTATTCCTACAAACTCACCTAAAATTTTTATGTCACTACGTTCTACTCTTGTAGTCCTTACCTGAAACATGACAAACACAGAAATCCCTTTTCTGGATTAGTTAGACAGCATGAATCTTTCTCACACATTTGGGCAGAATAGCAAGAGAGTATTGATAATCCAAGCTGTTGGCTCTCCCTTGTTTGTATCTGGCATTTATAGCATGCTAAGAAGAGAAAGAAATAAAATCTGAAAAATGTCATGAAACAGGCCACCTTTGCACAAAGTTTATTGACAAATCTCCTATAACACACATGAGAAAAAATATATTAATTTGTGTCTTCACAATATTTCTTAACATTTTGGACACAGAGAATTTTCAGATTTGATTGGCTGGTTTAAAGCTGAATTTTTTCCCTTGCTTTTAGGACTACTAACTCAGGCGTGCTCTTGTGCCATTACCTTGGTGTGTACCTGGCCCTGCCCTGTTTAGCAGTATAGACATAGCATAAGAGCCGTGGCTCCCTTGGAGAACCACTAGTCAGTACAACAGTTTTACAGGATGTTCTATTTATCCTTTGGATGAGAAGGTGACTGGCATTTCTTTCCACGTCATATTAATCTGGAAATGAGAATACTTTGTTTCTGTAGGGGAGCTTAATCTGGGGCTTTTGCGACTGTATGTGCAAAGCACTTAGAAAATTACGGAGACTGAGGAAACTAAAATTCAGCTTACACCTCTCCATGCATTTTGTTTTCAGGATACTAAGTTACCTATTATCAAGAGACCCTGAATTTAGAAATCAAAAGAAAATAGTAGACAACTGCATTACTGATGCACTATTTCTTTTTTGTGTTAAATAGTGAACGTGAAGTTACTAAATTTGTTAGATGCAATCAACTTCAGTAGTGCTCCAAAGTATCAACTGAGTGTTAGACAGTTTAACAATATTACTAAAATCTGTGCTTTGCAAAAGAATGACGTGCATACATTATACGAATCTGAACAGAAAACCTTTGGGACATGATCTAATGGTAGCAATTATACAATATGTAGCAAGATAAAAGTTCAACAGCATAAATATTGATGGCAATTAGCTAAGAATTAAATGCACAGTTAGAAAGGTAAGTGCCGTATGAGAATTGAATGCTTCAGCAGAAATCTTGTTTGGAAAATACAGTGGGAGATTATTTCACAAAGTTGTGTTGTATCATAAATGCACTATTACTAAGGGTTTTTGATTAAGTGGAAGAGATCAGATTTGTTTCTCTGAAACTTAAAAGCCTCACATAAGCATGCAAAATGAGAACTGGCTTAGAATTAAACTGCAGCAAAGGAGACTTGGTTTTATTCCTACAACAAAGATACCGTAAGTCACCCCAAAACTTCCTGTATCCCCTGTTGATAACTACTGTGTCTTGTCTCAGTAATTTGTCATATATCATGTCTAGAGGTTTGCATCTGTTAATATAGGGATTGAGAAGAAATATGTTTCAGCTAATAAAGTTGCTTCATATAGATACCTGCACCCTGATGCCACAGTTTCACAGTCTTTTCAGACAGGGATAAATAGGTACTGATGCTGAACCAGCCGTTCCACCCTCTCCCTCCAGCCCTGGCAGTACCACCCTATCCCTATGCCACTGCCTCTTCCTTTTTGGCACAATTTGCCGTAATTGCAGGCTCTTTCTTTGGATCGAATCCCTGATTCAGACCAGATTTGTGTCAGCACAGAGTGAGGGAAGTGTCAAGGCGAGGATGGGCAGACATCAGTGGGGGTGTGTCCATATGTTTCAGCAGCAATGCCAGCATATGCTGGTTTGCACTGATTGCGGAACAACACCATCAATATGGAGAGAAATGAAATGAGGTGAGACAAAGATTGAAGTGTCAAATTCAGGAGATGATGACTGGTCTAACAAAGCAACAGCTGGTTTTCTGAGAAAGAGCAGCAATGATCATTTTCTTTGGGGAATGGCAGATCTCGCTCCTGAAGTAGAAAGACATGCCGGGGGAGAAGTTAGCAGGAAGATTTACGGGGTATGTAAAACTGTTCTTGGTGAATCATCTACTGCTTCTCTGCATCTTCTGGTAGTGAGAAGGTTTCAGCAACACAGGAACAGGAAATGTCTTTGTAAATTTGGGCTCATTTATTTTCCCTTTAAAGCCATGGGAGGTAGACAGATACTAATCCACAGGTGACAAGGACAGGTGTGAAGGAATGGCTTATACTACAGAGGACCCTTTGCTATTCATATACCCAAGAAACCAAGAAGTTTTTGAGGGAGCAACAGAATTGTCCATGTACAGCTCAAGTTGATGCTTTCTTCATAGCACCAGCAGGTAGAAAAAGCACACCAAATGTAACTAAAAGCTAAAACAGTTCCCGTTTGGTGTCTCCATTGGAGCTAGATATGTAAAGCCTAGACCTCAGAGATAAAATGTATGAAAACAGTCTCCCAGATCCTGTGCTGTGGCTACAGATCAGATCACAGCCAAAAAGCTTTGTATGGATTGTGGAGGTTGCCTGTTACCTTCACACGGGAGAAGATCACTCAAGAACCTGATGGATTAGGGACACAGGGATACCTGGATAGAAGGTAGGAGATTTCCTTTACCTATTTCCCCAGTGCTAGGTATGTCTAGATACTTCCCATGCCAAAAGTCTGTGCTATCCTTTACCAGACAGCTGTGGTTCAGCCTAGCTGGACGCCAGGTGCCCACAAATGTTGCTTGATCCCTCCCCCTCAGCTGGACAGGGGAGTAAAAATATGATGAAAGGGTCATACGTTGAGATCAAGACAGGGAGAGATCACTCACCAGTTACCATCATGGATAAAAACGACTCAGCTTGGGGAAATTAGTTTGATTTATTAACCATCAGATCAGAGTAGGATAATAAGAAATGAACCCAAATCTTAAAAATAACTTCCCCCCATCCCTCCTTTCTTCCCGGGCTTAACTTTAGTTGCGAATTCTGTGCCTGCTTCCCCCGAGTAGAGCAGGATGACAGGGAATGGGGGTTATAGTCAGTTCATCACACATTGTCTCTGCTGCTTCTTCCTCCTCAGTCTCTTCCCCTGATCCATCGTGCAGTCCTTCCCATGGGAGAGTTCTCCATGAACTGCTTCAACGTGAGTCCCTCCCACGGGCTGCAGTTCTTCATAAACTGCTTCAGTGTGAGTCCCTTCCAGGGGGTGCAGTCCTTCAGGAACAGGCTGCTCCAGCTCGGGTCCCCCACGGGGTCACAAGCCCTGCCAGCAAACCTGCTCTGACGTGGGGTCCCCAGGGGATCACTGCCTTCTTCAGGCATCCTCCTGCTCTAGCATGTGGTCCTGCACGAGCTGGAGGTGGAGATCTGCTTGGCTGTGCATGTCCATGGGCTAGAGGGGTACAGCCTGCCTTACCAGGGTCTTCACCACAGGCTGCAGGGCAATTTCTGCTCCAGTGCCTAGAGCACCTCCTCCCCCTCCTTCTTCACTGACTCGGGTGTCTGCAGAGTGGTTTCTCTTGCATCTTCTCACACCTCTCTTGTGTTGCAAATGCCATTACGTGGGGTTTTCTTCTTCTTAAATAGTTATCGCAGAAGTGCTACCACAGTCGTTGATTGGCGTGGCCTTGGCCAACGATGGGTCCATCTCAGAACAGGCTGGCACTGGCTCTATGGGAAACAGAGGAAGCTTCCAGCGGCTTCTCAGAGAAGGCACCCTGGTAGCCCCCCTGCTACTAAAACCTTGTCAGGCAAACCCATTACACAAACACATACTGTGGTCTGGATCCCTTGAAAAACTCTGGAAGAGGATAACTGAAAGGCTAAACTGTTCTTCTAGGGAGATCTTTTACCTAAGGAATGTAAAATAACGTAAACTTAGGTGGTGAGACAGAATCCTTAACAAATGGTGACCTTCTACACCTGGATAAAAATCTTTCTTTTTCAAATTCAGCACAAGTCATTTTTTAATTTTATTTCTTTACTCGCATCTTTTATAAACATTTGTTTGGCTTGTATGCTGAAAATAAGTACTTTTCTTTGCATTCATGTTAA
>Ga0181612_179328_pt1 | contig 12263 bp, 10 predicted proteins | sample HoacroProtozoa21_FD_119630 | JGI IMG/M metagenome (GOLD analysis project Ga0181612, IMG submission 119630) | Hoatzin crop microbial communities from Cojedes, Venezuel. Combined Assembly of Gp0051906, Gp0051904, Gp0051908
AGGACTCTCTGGGGGAGTCCCCCGCTTACAGGAGCACTACAGTCCTGCCATCCCGCTCTGCGGGAACACAGATGCTCTAAGAAATAGTCTTTGCTACAGACAAAACTGCCCTTACCAAAGCTGTTCAAAATGTTGTCAAAGTTGTTGAGATAGTAATAACCTTCTTCCACAACCGTCTTGTTGCCTACTGTGTGATTCACCCAGCGGTAGGAATCTGCGACCGTGCTTGTGCTGGTTGGAGAAACCAGGACAAAGAATGAGAAGAGAACTGGAAAAGCAAGGAAAATCTCAAGGGTTATAAATACCAGAACACTTAGAAGGTGGTGAGCAGGGTGGCAGTTTCTACCTCTTGGCCAACCCTCACCTTTTTCTCTGAAAGAAAGCCTCTCTCCTTCATAGCCCAGCACAAGCCCGGGGAGCACGTGGAGTCTTTCTAATCATTCAGCAAATATTATACCAGAGAAACTGAGTGTTTGAGTTAGACTCCTTAGCTCGGACCCCTAAAGCCTGGCATTTCCAAGTGGTCCTCCATCATTTAAGATGAAAAGGGCACAGGACAGCTTAGCTTCCGTGACCAGGTGAATTTATCTTGGTACAAAGTGAGGCCTAAACAAGTAACACATCTGGCCAAGCAACTCTGGCATCACCAAAGTAAAAATCTGAACGTTGCTCTAGAGCAGATGTTACAAGAGTTTCCAGCCACGGTACCATGAAGAAGCCCTCCCAGTGCAGCTACCTGAGGCAAGTTATAGAGCTCACTAAAACTGGCCAGCCCTACCACAGAAACCTCTCCCTTTCCAAACGCAGTGCAAAAGCCATTTCATCCAGCCTTACCTAGAGACACGAATTGTATCATAGGCTTTTGCAGCCTGTTGCCTTCGCTGCAAACCCCCGTTCAGACCCATCCTCTGTCCCCTTCTCTGCAGGGAGATAGAGCTGCCACAGCTCACTGCTACTGGCTGCGCACCGAAACCGCTGCAGAGGGGCATGGATTTGCGGTACTCACTTGCAGCAGTTCGGGTAGACCACACCAGCAAAGAACTCCATGCCAACAATGGCAAAGCAATAGTAGAAGATCAGCAGGGTTAAACCCAGGCTGCAGGCAAAAACAGAGAGAATACTGTGCTACTGAAGGGTTGCTAAGGCAGGGAAACACCAAGTCACAGGCTGGTTGCTCTGGCAGGAATGTCGGACGGATGGGAAGCAGCACTGAAAACCCCAGACCACCCACCCCGCCGCTGCAGCTCTGCAGTTCTTTGCCTGCTCTCGTTCAAGAGGTCCTTGGACAAGGAGCTTGCTGCTTGCTGAAGAGAGAAACTAAAGAGCAGCCTGGATTCGCTCCCAGTCTGCCTTTTTCTGGTAAACAAACGTCTCTCCACAGTTTCTTTAATAAAGAACACCACACACTGCTTCTGCCCTCTCCATGTCCTGGGACGCAGGGACTGTGCCAAGAGCAGGGTTCTCTGCTCCTTCAAGGGAGTAAGGTCTGAGGATGTCCCACTCAAACCCCAAGCTCCTTCTGCCCCACCATTTCGCAATAACGCTCTCAAGTGGCTGTACTAAGGACAGGGAAGCATCTGGGGCTGAGTACATTCACGCCAAAGTTCCTGCCAAATGGGCCTCCCCTCTCATCAGAAGCTGGGATGGGGGAGAAAACTTAAACGACTCTTAGTTCTCCTCCTAACGCAAAAGTAGGAGGTGGCCCAGGGTCAGCTGGAGTGTTGCTTATCGCACACTGCTCTAAGAATTTGGAAGATTAACAACCCACGGCAGCACACTGCAGAATCAGTAACAATCTGTTGACAGATCAGAGCATAAACAGCTATAGCAGGTCTGACAGGTCCCCAGCCTGACCCCAGTCCCAGACACTAAACCTCCACTCCGCTCTCCTCACCATCACCCAAGGAGAAGCACAGTTAGTACCTGGCCATCCGGGGGAACAACTCAAACATGGTGTCCAGGACATTTCTGTAGCGTTTCTTCAATTTAAATAGCCTGAAAGGAGAAGCCAGTAGTTACCCATGTGCTGCAACTTTCCCGGTGTTGCTGGAAGTAGTTAAAGAGGGCACCACAGTTCTCTGGACCTCCCAGGTCAATGAGCAGCAAGGTTTCCCGACACCATGCTCACAGGATCTGCTCTTGCTCAAGCGGTCTCTGCTCACCTAACAACATCCCGCTGTCCCATCTGAATGTTTATGACACATTCAGCTAAGTGTTCACAGGACTGAGGAATCTCAATGAAAAGTCTACATCGTTCTACAGAGCGTGAAGCAGAGATAGCTATTTAAAAAAAAATAAAAATCATAAGCCCTGTGTACAGGGTAAGGATTCATTACCCCTTTCCTCAGGCACAGGCGTTTCTGTGTTTCTCCCATGACTCAATAAAAATTGATGGAAGAAAACTACATTGTGCCTGCTAATTTAAGATTTGGCAACTCCATCAGCCTTTACAGAGAAAACACAGCTGCCAAACACAGGCTTTGGCAGGGGAGCAACAGAGAAAACATTATTTTTTTTTTCCCCCCTTGAGTGTCACAAAGTGTTCTTTAAATCCTCACTGAAGAGCTAAATTACATTAGCTTGTTTTTCACAAAACAACATTTTGCCTCCAATGCCTGCCTTCCCCTGTGGCTCTCAACGCCTCCTGCGAAGGTGGATGTACCTCCATCACAGCCTTGAAACGAGAGGGTTAATCCAACGCATCTGACTGAGCTGCAGAGAGGTTACAGGCCGCAGCCCTGCTCAAAATGGGAGACGCAGTTAGAGCAGGGCTGTACTTCACCCTAGAAAGCAGCAGCCTTTGAAAACTGTAATTTCTGGTAATTCAATGGAAATTATTAAACTGGCTCAGACTCTCTCACCCTGACAGAAGAGCTTTTCTCTGAACAGCATCAGACAATTTAGAGGAGGTGTAAGAACCCCACGAAGGCAGACAAAGGATAATCTGCCCCCGGTAAATCCCTTGATCTCTATTAGAGATCAGCTTAAGCTCCAAAGCACGGGGTTTCACATCCCATCCCAAGTTTTTGTTATCATTCATTTTGATAACTCGGGCTAATCTCATTACCCCACGCGATTCCTGTTTGCCGTGGTCACGTACCCACAGAGCAATCCTTGCCCTCTCCTGGTAAGGAGCTAGGTCCCCGACGGGACTGATGGATAACAAGCCTGGCTGTTTCCTTCCCCACCTTCCCGGCTCACCTCAGGAGCTGAAGGGGTCGCAAGACCACAATGAAGTAGAATGGCTCCATGTTAAATGCCAGTGCCATGAGCCCCAAAAATGCAAACAGGGTCACTGAGAAGTCAAAGCTGGAAAGAAAAAACAAAAAAAGATATAAGCAATGATTTATCACCAGTGCTTCAGCAGAGAAGATGTACTTGGTGCTGCTCCAGCTGAACAAGATACACAAGGCCAAGGGCAGACAAATAGCCTGCTGATGGCCTTGTCTACAGGCCTAAAAACTCAGCAGTTGGTCTTTCTAACCCAACAATTTTCACCATATCTCTCAAAACCATCAGTGCACACTTACAGATTCCAGCCTGAGGACAGGTACTCGACGGGCCCCAGTCCAGTGGTCTTCAGGAGTAGCTCCACACCATAGACTGTAAAAAAAGATGACAGCTACGGTCAGAAATAAGCAGCATCACGAGGACAGCTTATGCAAAGGCTTGCCCTCAAAGATGTGTGCTGCTTCAAGTACAGGAGTTCTGAACACAGGTTTAACAGCCCCCCACCCGTCCTCCCTATTCTTGGTCAGATGCCAAAGAAAGATTTTTCCCTCCAAATCAACACATATTCTTGTATTCATGGTGACTTCTCTCCAGAGCAGTCTACAAAATAATTTGTTGACTACCAAGCTATAAATGTTGAGGCACAAGCTCCTGCAGGAAAGGTCAGGGAGTGGTTCAGGGAATTCAGTCCTGCTGGTTTCTTTCCTTCTGTCTCAGGGGAACGTATCCACATCCCACAGCCCAGCCTTGACCTGCAGGGAGAGATCCTTTCAAAGGGGAGCCATCCACTTTCACCCTCTGTCCTGGCAGCAATCTCTGAGCCTGTACGTTAAAGAACACCATAATAACATGATGATGCCCTGCTTGTCATCCCCAAATCCTTCTTCCCAGGTTCCAAGGAGGGGCAGTGGGGGAGAAGCGAAGAGCTGGATGACAACATCCTCGTGAAAAGAAGTGCTGCAGAGTGCCTCTGCCTTCAAACTTTCGTGACAAGTGTTTTGCAGACTAATGGCCAGGGAAGCACTAGAGCTACCCAGCAGCCAAACAACAGGTTAGCAACCTCTCCCAGGTTCTCCAGAGAACCTCCTGCTGCAGTTTTACACACTATTTTGATTCATTGGAGCTATACTTTGCTTATTCTTGAGCAAGAGACACTGGCAGGAGAAGGGAAGTGAATTCACATCACTGGAGAGTTCCGTGGCAGTGCAATGAACCAGCTCATGAAGATGCAATTGCTTACACTTGGGGTGAAAAGGAAGACTAAGGTACACGTTCAGTGAGGAAACTCAGCCCGTCAGCTAGTTCATCTAGTCCTTTCAGTCTTCTCCTCAGCATGCCCCTGCGCTCTGTACTGCACCAAGACTGCCTCGCTTCATGTGGCCGACAGCCAGCCCGCAGCTGCAATCAGATCAGAGCTGGTAATGCCTCCTGGAATAGCCAGCGCAGATCAACACGAGCAGCCCCACACAGAGCCATCACGAATCTGGAGGAGCTTATCACTCTGCACGCTGTGCCGAACAAACGAGGCCATTCTGCTCCCAGGGCTGAAGCCAGCTTTAAGGGCGATACAGCCACTTTTTCAGACTGTTGTGCCAGAGGCGAGAGGCTCTCCAGACTGCAGCGGCACAGGGAGCTGTGTAACAGCAGCAGTGTTCACACAGGTCTGTGTGGATGCTGACAACCCCGGCCAGGCACAGCATTGTTCTAGATGGAGTCTGTACACCCCTGCCTAAGTTTTAACTTCAGACTGACTACTCTTCTGGGAACAGAGCTGTCTATTGCCCTTCCGACTCCTTATGAAATGACACAGCTCTGTTGGGAGGCATCCACTTACTTGTGAGGAAGACTATGTAGCTCCATGGGACGTTTCTGGAGAAGAAATTCCCTCCTGCAAGACACAAGAAGAACTTTTTCTAGCCTTCCCTTTCTTCAGTCTCCCAGCACCATAGTCAAGAAACAAGCTGCGATGTTTCCTACCTTGCAGCATGAAGGTTTCAACAAGAATCCAAATTCCATTCACAGCCACCACGGTATCTGGAAAACAAAGCAAAAACCCATAGCAAAACCACTCCCGGAGCAGAGGACATCCATTTCCCAGGCTAACAAAAAGAGCACAATACAGCACAAGTGGTAGGGCCATTATTTCCAATTCAAACAAACAAACTGAACTCGTTACTTGGCAGTGTCTTCTACCCTGACTTTTCCCAGGCCTTTAACAAATGCAGTACCTTTATCTTGAGAAGGAAACAAAACTAAAACAAAAAAATGGTCTGCATCATGCTGGATCATTTTTACTTACAATTGTCTTATGTTCTGCCATGTTATTACCTGCGTATTCCAGCTTCCCCCTAGTTCTGGAGAACCACTGGGGCCCCAACAGTGCAGGGCAAAGCCCCGTCACCTTGGATCTATCGCTGTTCCCCAGCATTCAAATCCTGAGAACTGAAGGTGCAGGACTTCTACTTTTCACTCAGATCTCCTCTCTCCACCCCAGCCCACCCTCTTTAATTTAGCAGCCCAATTTACAAACAGCTTCTCCTCCAACAGTCAGAAAACCCCAAGATTTCTGAGTAGGAACACAACATTTAGAACACAGCAAGTAGCACCACGAGTAAGCACTCTTTCTCCTCTAGAGGAGAGGAGCACAGATTCACTCTCGCAGTTGCCAAGCAATCCCTCCAGCAGCGAGGATGCTTGCACCTTCTCAAGCGCAGACAGAAGAAGGTGGTTGACTGTCAAGGCAGTTCCTTACCCAGCATCCTTCAGCTGCAAGATAAACACCTCAAGGCTTGTGAAAGCTAACCACCGACCTACCGAAACGCAACAAGCTGGTTCCTACAGAATCAGAGCCACGAAGCAAGGAACCAGTGAGCCTCTCCAGAAGACTCGACACAGCGAGAGCTGCAAGTCCAGGCCGCAGTGGTGGTCGGTACGCATTCCCTCCCTCTGCCAAAACTCCAGAATTTGTACACAATCCACAGCTCAGGCCAAAGACCAGGCCCCACCACTGCCTGGGAGGGGTGGCAGACACAGCGTACCAGACCCAGGGGACCAAGGGAGCCTAGCAGAGAGACGGCTCGCTCCTTCTACTTACACATGGTGTATTGGAACACGCGGGACTTCACAAGGATGTTGATGCCTGCATGAAGGAGAGTATGACAAAACAAATGTTTACGCGATCCTCCATACCTCACTCACAGATTCCTCTGTCTTCTCCTTAGAGACATTTTTCATACCAATCCTCAGCACAGAAGCTAAACAGATTAGCAGATTATTAACTTTTACTTCTCGGGACCAAGTCCAAAATCCCTCTAGAATTTTAGCAGCAATGAACTCACTATCCTTAACCCCTGAGAGGCCTTTTTTCTTTTTTTCCCCTCTATCTACTAGTTCTGTGGTGTGGATATAAGTAAAATGCAGCTGCTGAAGCACTGCCTGTGTTTGGGACAACACACAAGCTGTCAAGGAGGGCTGGGTCCATCGGCAGAGGTATGCGTAGGACTCCTATGGCAGCTGTGTGTTTGGATCAAGATGGTGTTAACTGTTTCCCACTAGCATACAACACTGCAAAAGAATGGCAGATAAGTTCCTATTTCTGAATGGCTACATGCAGTCGGGAAACTTGGGAGATGGGAGATAAAATGCGTTTGCAAGACTGATTACACTGATGGGTATTTCAGACCTCTTCCCCCTTCCCAAGCCGCTGCACTTGACCCGTACAAGCCCTACAACCACATCTTGGGACTAGGAAGCCTAGCAGTTTTAGTGAAAGCACAAATCCCACGCCACACTTGCCGCCTGGGATATGGAGAAACTCCATAAACTCCACTAGATTCAGCAATCATAAACTCTCACCTAACCTCTCTGCTGAAAAAGGAATAGCCCCCCATGATCTCAGGGTCTGGTTCACTACAAAGCTTCTGCCAAGAAGTCTCTTATTTTAAGGAAGCCAAGGTTTGGGTCAGAGCACGGGGAATATTTACATGACAGAAGTCTTCCTTGGAGACTCCGAGGGCTCTGGCCTTGGAGGCTCTGAATATGCAGTGAGTTTGTTCATAGGCCTTCCCTCAGCTGCTTACCAGGGACATAAGCGAAGGTCCCTTCAGAGGGCCCTGTCTTTGTAAAGGAGCGTTCCTTCTGTTAGTCAAACACATGCCGTCACGAAAACACAGCAGATACCTTTGAAAATAAGGAATGCCGTCCGTGGAAGGTCATCAAACCAGTGCTCACGATTTCGTTTTGCCTGGAAGCGGAACAGCCACGATCAGAAGTAGCCAATGCCACATCCCTACAAAAACGTGCAGTGATGGAGACCCGCCTTATCCCCATCATCCGCTTCTTTTAGATTGCCTTTGTTTCTTGCTCACCCTCTCTTTAATCACTGGCCTCCTTTGCTCCCCCTCCCACACATCCTTCCCCTCTTCTCCACCCAATAAATACGCACCTTCCATTTTAAGCCAACAACTTCATAGAAATTGTAAAAATCCTTTAGACTGCAAAACAGAAAGAAGCATCCGATCAGAGCCTTGGAGTTGATTAGCTCCTTAATTGTCCTTGTCAGGCATCATCAGCAGAGAGTCCCTGGAAGTTATTAACTCCTTATTAGAACCACAACCACAGCTGATGTAACTCAGCACTGACCTGTTCCCAGCCTGGCAAAGCCTACCTTCTTTCTGTAATGCTACAGCCCTTAGAGGAGACTCTGACTCTTCTGAACTCCAGAATTTTACCACTGAGAGGAAAGACCTGAGGCTTAGACAGCAAACTCCAAGGCAGAGAGATTGTACTACTCTTCATGAAGAAGTCTTGGACTGTCTTAATTACTCGTACAGTCCTTTTCTAATGTCTTTGCACATCTTCTTTTGAAGGTAACAATGAAATCTGAAACAGGACACAAAAGCAAAGAAACTCATACAACACGAGTGCCTGTCTAGCTGCTCAGGGTCAGGCCTAGAACAGCTTTTAGCTGTCTGAAAGCGAAGATGCTGAACTTCTCAGACTCTTACTGGTGTCACTAGGTGCCTAAATTTCAGAACTCAGTCTTTCTCCCTTTGCCATTTTCAATACTTCTCTGTGGCACTTGACTCTGAGCAGAAGCAGCAGCACCAGTTTCATCGGAGATTCACTCTGAGCCTGCCTGTGGCCAGAACAAAGGAAAAAGGAAGGAAGGCCTCCTGCTCTGATTCCCTCTACTGCCATGCTGGCTGGAGTTAGCCGCACCCACCCGCCAGAATGGCAATTCTCTGCCTCATAACACAGAGGATGACAGTCCTGAAACCACCAGCAGAACCAGATTTTAATTAACAAAACCCTGGGGGACACAGCCAGCTGCTGGAAAAAAACAAAAAACTTGTTAAGCTGCGAGGCCGCGCTGTGTGAAGAAATGCTCCTTGCAGGCTCTAACGCCGTTCCTCAATTTCTCGCTCCTGAGTTCTGGCAGGGGAGGTGGAAGCAGAGGCTGCCTGGTGACTGCCAGCAGCTGTATCCACAAGAGGGCACGCAGAACTCCATCACCTCCACAGGAAAACCTCAGCTCTCAGGGTATCCACCCCGCCAAGCTCCCTGCTTCCCACACAGATCCTTTCCATCGCATAACTCTATTCCCACACCCCAGACAAGCTTCCTTCCGTAAACCCAGCCATCCTCTCTCGAGTACAGCCTAGCTTCAGAGAGCAAAGCAACCTCCCTGCTCTGGGCGCAGCAGTAAGACCATCCATCCTACCTGACTAAAGGAGTATTGCTTTGATTCAGTGCTTTGAAAGTGAGATATCGCTCTCTGGCACACATCCGAGGCTTGTAAAACCGCAACAGCCCTTCAAAGTGCTTGAAGGAAATTCCAGACGGCCTCTAGAAACAAGGGAATGTTGTCATAAGCAGCGACATCAGGCAAAAGCACACAGAAGCTAGCGCATTTAATTCTCACTGTGGATTTGTTTTAAGCAGAATTTCTACATTATCGTAAGATGTCATTATAACTGAGCCCCACAAGTACCCTAAGCTATTACTTTAACGTACTGAGCTTATCCCAGAGCCAGAGCACAGAGATCAGAAAGCTCTCCCAGCAGTTGGTCCCTCCAGCAAATGCAGAGCTGTTTCCCTGTTGCCCTGTCATGTGAAAATTGTCCAGCCAGGCACCCCAAGTGACGGAGTTCAGCCACTCCTCCTGGGAAATTAGTAGACCACCTAACAGATCCCATTACTGGTGCTTTTTTAAGACTATCAGCTATTCCTCAGGACCTGTTCCTATAACGGATGTGCCCTAAACATGAACTCACCTATTAGAAGTGGGTTAGTTATTTTGGGCCTTATTTCTCATTCGGCTCCACAAGTTAAGCAAGAAATCAACACTCTCTCCCAGTGCTCTGTCCCCGTAAAGAGTTATTTGTAGGCAAATTACTCCTGTTTCTGCACTATTTACTCATGCGGTACGTAGCAATGGTACTGTACCTCCACACGTATAATCCACCCCTCCTCTAAGTACTGGTGTTTGAGAAGCAAGTCCTCAAGTGACCCACACTGAACCAGAGAGAAACCAATGATTGCATGCTCTCCAACAAACTTCACTCATTTTACTAAGACACTTCCATAACATTGCACGGCACTGAAATTCAGACTACTTTGGTTTTCCTCCAGAAACAGATACAAACAAGTTACACAAATGAAAAAAAAACCAAAACACATAGTCCTTGGTCAGCATGATTACAATCAACAGACACAAATCATCTTTTCTGCAACACGCTCTTTAAACGCTCCAGACCACTGGTGTTCTCAGAACATGGCTGCCCTCCCCTCCTGCCGCACCCCAGGCTGTTCGGAGCCTCCCTGCAGGGCCCCATACCTGTCTGGTGATCAGCAAGCGGTAGGCGTGCTGGATGGCCGTGCGCTTGTGCAGCAGCAAGGACTTAAACTTCCTCTTCTCGATGTCATTGAAGGTGTCGAACACAACAGCGAGAAGCTGCAGAGAGAAGACAGGAGACACCCTTACACTCTGCGGCTACCTGAGCCAGTGCTTCTCGAACAGGCAGGAACATCGAGACGCCAGGAGAGGCGTCGGCTGCAGGAGGGATTTATTAAGCGCTACGTGGACTGAGGCAGAACGGAGTCAGCGAGGGCCTGTTGGCCATAAGGGATCCCACAAAGGGGTCACCAAGCACACCACACGCACACTGTTCCACTTTTTGGAAGAGGTCCAGGTGTTTCTGGCCTCCTGACACTCACTAGTGGTTTTAAGAGCTAAGGCTAAACCCCACACATGCCAACAGAAAACAGTACCAAAAGCTTTGTTAAAATGCCCTAATCTCTTCCTGGAAAGCAGGTTTTGAGGGCTGCTTTCTGGATTCACCCTTCCATGGGAGCTTTGGCAAACACGTATTAAAACTAACCCTCCATCTAGGACAGCAGTGGTAAAATCCAAGCCCACTACAAGCATCAGATTACTCACCTTGGGCTGCAGAACTCCTCATGTCCTTTGACAATCCCTTTTCCACTCCTCACACCCTCACCTGAGCTGGCCTTGGCCCTGCCCCAGATGCTGCAAGAAGCAGAGCCAGCACAGCAGCCATGCTCTCACACTGCAGTTATCAGCACTCTTCAAGTCCTGCCATACTTGGTAATTCCATCCCCTTCAAACTGATTTACAAAGTATTTTAGGCAAGCCCAGATAATAAAATGCCATTTTATGAGAAATAATTAAGACAGACAAGGACAATAAATTGCATGCAACTGAGTAGGTCACTCCAAGCCTGATATTAATGTGAGAGAAGTTGAAAGATACTCATATCATTCTGTTCCCTGTGATTTAGTTCAACTCTTTGTGGTTAAACATTAAAAGACTCCTATGTGTAGCAACGCTGCCATTTCTAGAAGTATTCTGCCAAAAGATTATTACAGAGGACTCTTGGGAACGGGCAAGACTCCGCTGGGCAATGAACTCCAAAGTCAGGCAGAGAGGAGTCAAGTGCTTCAACAGGGGACTCACCAAGTTCATGATGAAGTACAGCTCAATGGAGAGATACACTATGAAGAAGACACAGGACCAGGGGTTCCGGGCGTAAGATGGCATCATCACATCAGGGAAACTGCACCCGAAAAAGACACAAGTTTAAGCACCAAACAGCTCATGCTACAGTTCCCACTACAAAGGCAAGAGCACAGGACACCGGGGAGGGGTGTGTAAACCCACTTCCATAGATCTGCACATTTCTGCAAATCACGTGGCTGCTCATGACACAGAAGTTTGCACCCAGCAACGAGCAGCAAGAACATGGGGGCATGGTGAACAAAATAAATGTGAAAAGCACATGCCTTGGACATCCCGAAAACCAAATGGGCAAAGGGGATTTGTAATGTGGCTAAGGGTTGTGCTTGCATACTTAGCAACGACAGCAATACAGCCTTGGTGCTAGAGTGTTACAACCTAAGATTTATTCCATCCTTTGCTAATTTCCTAATCCTCAGAGCTCTCCCTGACAGCAGATCAATATTTACCCACTGTTGTTATCCCCCTTTCAGAGCAGATAGGTGAACCAAAGCAGAGGAATAGGAAGTTACTTCACAACAGCAAACTGTTGGCTGACAAAGGAGCACAAACAGAAACTTTCCCTTCTTGGACCAAGGCCTAATAAGGCCGTTTCCCCCCTTATTGCCCTCACAGTGATGAAGTGGTCTGAGTTGCTTAGAGATAACTCTGCATCTGAGGTCACAGTGCCCTAAAACAAAACGAAATACCAGTTCTTCCCATGCAGGCTGACCCAGGAAACCTCTCTCACACGCAGAGGAAAGGGGTCACATTTGAAGACAGAGCATTTCTGCAAATGAACTCTGGGCTCTGCTAGACTTCTCTGGGGACAAAGCGAAAGACTGAGCTAGCAAAGCATGAACTTACTTAGAAGTGGTCAAAAGCACGAAGAGATTCACGAGGCTGTTCTCTAAGGTATTGAAGTACTGAAAGAAAAAACTCCCATGACAAAATGCAAGCAGAATTTCATCATGACGTTTCACTCAGAAAACAACCACCCAACCCACCCACCCAC
>Ga0181612_131287_pt1 | contig 12262 bp, 6 predicted proteins | sample HoacroProtozoa21_FD_119630 | JGI IMG/M metagenome (GOLD analysis project Ga0181612, IMG submission 119630) | Hoatzin crop microbial communities from Cojedes, Venezuel. Combined Assembly of Gp0051906, Gp0051904, Gp0051908
AGACTCCACAACCTCCCTGGGCAGCCTGTTCCAGTGCGGTTTCTACCACAGCTCACAGTCTCGCTCTGTCAGACGGTCTGTTGCTGCCTCTCCAGTGCTGCACCGTGTGAGGGTTCAGACCGACGACTCCACTTCTCTGACGACTCCTTGCTATTTGTGATGAAGTTCAGTCAGCCTAGCCTGGAAACAGTTTACTGAGCAACCGTGCTCCCTCTTTTTTTCTGCCCAAATAGGTGCTCTCTAGGGCCGGATTTGAACAGGGAACCAGGTAAATATGCCCTAGAGCAACCTGTTGAGGAGCAGGGCTGCAAACCAGACACAGAGTCAAAAAGTTATGCAGTGAGGTGTGAGAAGGTAGGGAAAAACTGACGCTGACAAGCCTCACAGGGCTTGGGAGAGGAGGGAGGAAAGGGTGGATGCTCTGAGGCAGGCTGTCAATGTGCTTGAGGACCAGTTTGCAGAAGGCGTACAAGCAAATGCCCCGAGGGTATGATCACCACAGAAAAGAATTGCTTGGAGGAGACGGTTTTCTGTTCTGGCCCTCGACTCTGTGTTCACTGTGATGGAACCCAGGGAGCATCTTGCAGTGGAGCTCTTCCTTACGGAGGATCCATCGAAATCAAAGTATCGCAAAGAAACAGAGCAAACTGAGAAAGTGAAAAGTAACAAGTTGCCAAACTGAGTGGCAGTGATAAAGTAGCAGGTGGAATTCAGTGCAGATAAATGTAAAGTGACTGCCGCTGCGGAAAATTTTCTAAGGTAGCAAGCTACCGAGACATACTTGAGCAGCGTTGAGTCTGCCAAACGAAAATGCTCCTGCGGGATGCCCGTGCTGCCGCACAGTACGAATACTGGGGAGCATAACGCAGGGCAATTGGATTTGTCCATACGCTGGCTCATTAGTCCAGCCTGCACGCTTGCCCTTTTGGGAATGAGCTGCTTTCGGGGAGAGGTGCTTCTGGTAGCCTTGTATTCCTCCACGAGAGCGAGCTCGCATAGGCTTCCAGCCATAAGCTAGCCTTGGGTGTTTTCTGTGCCGTGTCTTTGTGGCACGTTGTCCTCCAGAGTCCGGAGTTCTCGGGGATACCCTATGTGGGCAGCTGGGCTGCCACCATCTCGGCTAGCAGGGGAGCCGCCAGGTTGTGGGGCTGGCGTGCCACCTAAGGTGCTGGCTGTCACCTGGGTGATGAAGAGCTGACTGTACCTATCCACAGGACAGAAATGACATCATAGGTTTAAGCCACCCCTAAGGTAAACTTGATTTATCTGAGTAACACTACCTTTGTTGTTTTTTATATTTATGATACGTTTCCAGAACCTACAGAGCCTATTCATTCTTCTTAAAGACAGCATCCTCTGACCATACTCACCTCCATACAGCTAACTCTCATTACAGTTTAAAACACTGTTAAACACGTTTTGGTCCACTTGTCCAGAGACAATTCAGTTCCTGTCTTTCTGTCTCTCCAAAAGTAAACATGCAAATTAATAACTAGAAACCTAGAAACCCAATCCAGTGGTTACTGGCTCACTGTCAGTGTCTTGTTGGTACTGGTTACAATTCATAACCCTTCAGGGCTTTTTTTTTTTTTTTTTTTAAAGTAACAGCCCTCTGTCTCTTAAGAATTTTTTTTTTTTTTTTGAAGGACCAGTACAAAGTCAGTAAAAATTTATCAGGTCTCTGAATTCTCCCTGCGTACCTCTGGGTTAAACTGTTGTAGCTGCATGCTTTTGCTCTAACCTCCTGCGGGCGATGAGCTGCACGGAGTAGGGAAGTGCAGCGGGCACAGAACTACATCCCCAAAGAAGCTTAGTGAGGGCTGAGGGATCTCCTCAGCGAGCTGACTAAGAAACTTGGCCTTCACTGAAATGCAGCAGATGATGCATGCGGAATTTAGTGTGATGGCTTTTTACAATGCTTTGTTTGAGCTGTCCCTTCATTCGGCGATTGTTTTTCTCCTGCACCACAGTATTCGTAGGGCCTACTGCGTCCCATATGACGGACCATAACGAAGTTGCCTTGTAGAAGGAATCCGGCAGATATTTCAGGAATTCAGTGCTGGTTATTAGTAGCAATCATCTGGAAGTGTCCAAAACAAACACAAACAGTGATCAATCAATGGCTGTGACATATCAGTGAGTGTAAGCAGAGGGGAGCACTTAGAAGAGTTCAGAGCCAGCGTGTATGAAACCAGACAGACTACAAAGGGAGAGAACAGCTTAAAGAACATAAAAAATAAAATATACTTCCTGTTGTTCAAATTAGGTTGATACTTTATATTATGAAATTTATTTCAATGATACGTGGCCATGCTGTAAACATCTAGGATGAAAGCTTGGGAATGCATTTTTGTGTGAACAATTGGAACAAAGTCTGTGTGCCTATGTTGTAAGGATTTTATGTAAACAAACGTGGACGATGCTTAAAAGCGAATTTTGTGTTTTACTCATACATTCTTTGCTGTTTCGAGGTGAAAATTGCCAAGGTATTTAAGATTACAAGCTTTAAATGCATATTGAAAAGATGTTTTAAGTTTAAAAGTTACTTGAAAGAGGACAAGCTGCGTTCTTCATCCTTCGCGTACAAGCACATCCGCAGCCAACGCTCAGTTTATAATATTTATTCCCAAATTAGGCACTAGGACCCAACAGGCCTTGCTTTCTGTATCTATCTATCTGCTTTACTGTGGGACACTCGGAAAGGGACGGGAGGAAACCGATGAAGAACTAGTGAAGGGCTGTTTGCCTGCAAACACCCTGACGGGTTGAAAACAAGGGAAGGAGTGTAAGGCCTGTTGCTGCTTTTACCCTGACACTTCAGGGAGAAGGAGAAAAGTAGGAAAGAGGCCTATGGAAAACAGTGCCGATTCCTGAGGAGAGGAATAACTGGGTTAGGTGGGAATGGGTGGCTTGTAGCGTGTACTTAGTTTATGGTGAAACCACCCCCTTGTATTAGGGAGAAGTGGGAGCAGGTGGGAACTGAATGGCAGGGTAGAGGCATTCCTACTGAGTAAAGATCAGATTATCAGTGGGAAAAAGATCCAGCTGTCAGGAAAAGATTACTGGGGTCTTGGAAACCGTTTGGGATGTGTGCTTCTGGGGAGCTCAGGATAAGACGGTGCGAGGAAGGAGGGAGTGGGCAGTGAGTAACAGAGGCGGAGGGAGAGCACGCAAAGTGTCGAGGCTGCCAAGTTGTGGAGAGAGGAATTGTGGACAGCAGAGAAGTCAATAGAAGATACAACTGTAGAGCAGTTAGCTCGGGAAGAAGGGACCAGTGATCAGGGCTGAAAGGGGGTGAAACAGGAGAGAGGAGCAGCAAACGAGTAGAAAATGCTAGAAGCAAGCAGAAGGACGGGAGGTGGTCTAAGGGGACAGAAACGGGCAGCAAGTACCGGAAGATCTGAAGGAGAAGTGCAGGGAAGGGCATGTCCAAGGAGGATCTTGGTGGTCTGGGTTGCGCACAGGAGCGACTGAGAAGACTGACGGCTGAGATGAGCAGGAGACAGAGGAGAACCTGTTCTCTCTAGGAGCCGTGGCATGTCCGTAAGCTTGTAGTGACTTGTTAGTAAAATATGAAGGGGATTCTTGCACTCAGTGTCTGGGTGTAGCAATTCTGAGTGCCACTCCCCAGACACGGGGAAATTCAGAGTGCTCAAGGTCCCGGGGGAAGTAGCTGCTGGGGTCTTTCGGTTATTGTGGCTGTCACCCTGAATAACAGGGCACGTAATTAGACCACAAAGCCCTCTCTTGCCCTGAAAATAATTATGTATGGTGGCGTGGAAACACAGCAGAACTCTGTCCATGTAGGGCTGAGGACAGCAGGTCGAGGAGGCTGCAGAAGGATGTGAGAGCGCGTGGTGTGCTGCCCATGCTTGCCAGGCAGGGAACAGCGAGGAGAGACCGGAGGGGGCAGAGGGAGGACTGCGAGGACCTCACAGAGTACGGAGGGCTCTGGTTACAAAGCGAAGCAATGCGCTTATGAAGTGATCGTATTGAGCAAGCAGGAGTTAACCAGCGTTTTGTCATTTCGGCCAAGTTCAGTGCTGCTGTGAACTGCTGGGTTGACAACTTTTGATATGGAGGATGGTTTTTTGGCTTTTCCCCCTCTCTCAGCTTCAGCAGAGCCATCCTCTGGTGCTTGCTAAGTGTCTGCTCCTGGTCTGTACATCTCTTCATGCAGCATGGGAGCGCTCAGTGTGGAGTGGGTCCCTGCCCGCGCTTGCCCACGGATCCGTTCCCCCAGACCCACGGCCAGCCCTGTGTGGGTGGCAGCCTGTGCCTCCCGACGGGACAGATCCCAGCGCCCCAGCCAGGCCGGGTACTCGATCTGCCCTGTCCAGGGTAGAATCATAGCATCATTCAGGTTGGAAAAGACCTCTCAGACCATCAAGTCCAACCGTCAGCCCAACACCACTATGCCTGCTAAACCATGTCCTGAAGTGCCACATCTACACGTTTTTTGAACATCTCCACGGCTGGGGACTCCACCACTTCCCTGGGCAGCCTGTTAATCGCATGCTTTAATAAAAAAAGAGCATTTTATCACAGTCCCCCACCAGGTAGAAAGCGATGACCGCAGGCGAGGGGCCTGTGTTTTCCAGAGCTGAACAAGGGAAGCTTCCCCACGTGAGAGCGGGGTTTGCCTGCGCCGGGTCCGCCTGAGCTGCTGCTGCTGCCCATCTGCTCATGCTCAAGATGCGTTTGAAGTGAAAAACTGAGAGAGTCAAGAATAGTCAAAAAAAACAAAAAGCAAAATCCCAGATTTTCTCTGGCAGCTTACCCTAACCGTTGTGGTCGTGTTGGGAAAGGCACCTGTGCAGGAACAGGAGAGAAATTTGGGTAGGCGATGTAAAAGCATCTCCAAGGCAGCCGTGCGGTCCCAGGACACCTCGCTGGCGTTGGGCCATGCCCCGTCCATGCGGGCAGCGGCCCTGGCTGCCAGAGTTTTGTGCGACAAGCTGTGAAACAGCTGAAAACCAAAACACTGCATTTTCAGAGCAGGGCTTGGAGAGTGGGACTCCAACGAGGTCCACAGTCACAGAGCGAGTAACGACAAGCCGAGCCGCTGCTCATTCGTCTGCTCATTAAGGCGGCGTTGTGCCTCCTCTACGCTGAGGGGTTACAGAATTAAAGCCCACATTGTGGCATGTCTGCATCAGGAGTGGAGAGGAAGCTTCCACAGACAACCTTAGCTCTGGTATTTCCTAAGCTGACTCTGCAACAAAGAGCCTGTTGGTCTGTCCATCCGTGGATTGGAGAAACGTTTTAACACAGCGCTGCTCCGGGTTCAAGGGGAGGCTGAATGTAAATGATGCTGCTCGTGACATTTCAGCTGAGAACTACTTCATGGCTGAGCTCACTTGTTTTCCTTTATACATTTAAATAGGTTACTTATTTTTCAGATACCAACTCGCAGCTCTACCTGTAATGCAGTTTTGTAGGTAGTTGATTCCACATGGGTGCAATTGCCATAGGACTGTGCTGCCGCACTTGAGGAACCACAGATTTTTATCTTTGGGAGACTTCTGTAACTTTGAAAGGAGACAAATTATTCAAAACCTTTTCTGGGGGGGAGAGGGTAGGAAGGAGAAATATTTCTGTTTGCTTTTGTTTTCCCACGATTTGACTTTATGGCAACAGCAGGAGGTCTTTTTCCCATGGTAATGTTTCCAGCCATCATCCAGGTTGGTTTGTTTTTCTCTCCTGACGCTAACTGCCGCTCTGGCTGCTCAGCAGGAACTCTGTACGCTCTGCGTTCTATTTGCAAAATTGATCCGAAAAGTGGCTGCTAACTAATGTTTCAGTAGGATAAAACGAGTTACCACCATAATGGCTCCAACACATGCTGGAATGACCAGGACAGAAACACCAGGCTAGCGGGGATGTGCTGCATACATGACCCCTATTTGCTGCCTTTAGTGCCTCTGCACTGCCCCAAGACCCAGAGGGAGGAAGGGACCTGTCCCTAGCCACCAACTTTGGTGACTGCCTTCCAGGCAAGATGTCCATCTCAGAGTCTCCACTTTACGCCATGGATAGGGAAAAATAAACGGCAGAACACCTTTATGTCAGAGTATCTGAGTGAATAACAAGCGTCCTGCTAACACCTAATGCAAGTTTTGTGATGATTACACCGCATCCCTCAGTGATAAGCAGCGCACTACTGATAAGATACGCACCACCACCTTCCAGACGCCTTGATTCAAAGTGCCATTGGAGGGATCAGTGGACAAATCCATAAATTCAGAGCTCTAATTCACCTGGGAGCACAGCTGGAGTCTGCTGCTGGGACTAAATCCTGGAGGGCAAAGATCTACAGTGCCTGAAGGTAAAGGATGGCAGTCTATTGCCTGCTGGTTTCAAGCACCCACAGACTAATGCTGCTTCCTCTTGTCTTCCACAGACTAACTAGGTTATTACAGAAAAGTAAAATACATAGATTTTTTTTTAATGTTTTCTCAGTGTTTAGCTCTCTTGGAAAAGCACTGCAGCATTGTAGCAGTTAGTTACACTTTGGAGAAAAAAATAGGCCTTTCCTCATGCATAAGAGAGCATAAAAATCAGCTGAAAAAAGAATGTGTTTTAGTTAGCGAAGGTTCACACGTACTGTATGAAGGCTCTTTTCTTCTTTTTTAGGGTCATGAGACTTGTTACAACCATGCATCATTTCCTAAAGCAGAGATCAGAGCTCTGTTGGCCTTGATCGGTTTTGGAACGCCAGGGTCACCAGGGATTTCAGGCTCTGCGCTGCCCCGTGGGCACCATTTAAAGCTCCCCGTGGAGAAGAGTCAACCGAGAGCGAGTCGCTGGAGGAAGCAATTCAGCTGTGTTACCACCAGCACCAGCTCAGCATGTGGCAGCAGTCGCCAGGAAAGGCCAAACCAGCATACACAGCACAGGTCAGGCATGGGGATCCCTCCCTTCCCTGCAGTGTAAGCTGGGAGCAAGGAGAGGAGAGCTGGTCACGGCTTTCAAGCAAAGGAGCGGAGCTCAGAATCAGCCCATCCTCCTGAGCCACAGTGCTGCACTCGGGATTTGGGGCTGTGAGAAATAACCTGGGACTGTGAGAAATAACCCTCTGCTCCAGCTCCCTGATACCGGGTTACCATGTTGACATCAGCTGTACAGCAAGACGAACTCCGCTTGCTTATGCATCAGTTTTCCCCTCTCCACCCAAGTACAACTCTCTATTTTCATCAGACAAAACTCCAGAAAAAGCTGTTTAATTCATATTTTGATAGCACATGACTTCGCAGGTAACAAACAGGTTCTGGAGTGTGTCGGTTTTTTTTAACGTAGCTTCCCTCTTTTCCCATCTGCAACCTTTCAGCACGACACTCCCCTCGCTTTATTTCCTTTCAAAACACACCCGCAGCCCCTCCTCACCAGCGGGCGACCGCTTGGATGTGAAGTCCCTTTCGTTCCCTTTTATTCCGAGCCCAGGCTGTAATTGATGGCAGACAGGACGCCACGTCGCCTAACAGCAAATTACGCTCCCAGCAGCTTGCGACTGCCTCTCCCCACGCTCCCTGCATGGGCGGGAGGGGGAACCAGCCCAGCTCTCTCCGAGCCGTCCAACGGGGACTGGGACTGCTGCGGGCACGGGCTGAGCAACACGGATACCGAAATCAGGAGAAACGTCCTTGCCTGCTGCTCAGCGATGTACAGCTCCAAACAGCAGCACTCAAATCACCTCCCTTCCTTCCCACTCACGCTCACACCCCCTCTGTCACGGTCTGCACGGCCACCTTCAAAACAACTCTGGGACAAACATGTCGTTTGAGATTATTCGCTCCCAACCTGACAGACTGGGCACATCTTCAAGTACCTGCTTAAGGCACCAAAGCCACAAAGCTGGTTTGTGTAGTTGGGTGCTTACATGGTCTTTGGTCTTTTTTTTTACAGTAAAGGGCAACTGTCGAGTTGAAGTCACTCATACAATGCACACATCGGCGAAACAGAACACCGGCAGCGACTGCAGATGAGCTTCGTTCCTCTGCTCTCACGCTGATCCTCTGCAGCCTCGAGAGCGACAGAGAGGTCTTTTTTCTCCCAGTTTCAGTGATGTGTTTCCGTGAAAGCGTTACACACCAGGGGCAGGATATGAAGTCGTTTTATGTTTACCACTTAAGCTGGAGAAAATGTTTCAAAATCATATTAAGAAAACTCATTTAACATTCTCTGATGGCCAACTGTCAGTACAGCAACAGCTTGCCAGAAGCAGTCACGGCCCCAGACGGACAAACGTCCCCACGTGGAAAGCCCACCCACTGCACGCAGGAGGCATCAATCTCAGCCAAATGCTCAGGAGCACCACGAGCGCTTCACCTGTGCTGTCCCCCGGCAGATGGCTCCCAGCGAGGACCCACGCGGGCACCCCAAGTGACTCCCTCCCACAGCCCCAGAGCCCAGGCGTGGGGGCAGCCTGGCACTTTTATTCCCCACTTCTTCCCTTGGTCTCCGATACCGAGATGTTTCCCACATACTCTCTCCATCTGGAAGCAATTTCTCTCCGAAGACTCATTACAGAAAAGGAGACACCTCCCTCTCCATCTCCTCCAGTCGAGCCCAGTTAAGCAATGCCACTTATTCCAGTGGACAGGCAGAGAAGATGCCTTTTAACTGTCAGGAGGCTTTTTTTCAATGCCACTTTACCAGAGGACAAAATAACCTCTGGACAAACAACTGCCACCTGACTGGTCAGCACAGCCTGAAATCCTGTCTCCCTGGCTGCGTTCGATCAGGAGGCTGCAGGGTTTCACCAGTGGCCTTCCTGTCACCACGAACATCTTTCTTCGCAGTGGGATTAGTTCTTGGCATCTTCCCATCTTAACTCATGCTGGGCACTGGACCAGCCAGAGACTGCAGCTCATTAGTTAATCATCTTCTGGTCATAAAATAATACGTGTCCCCAAGCCTGAATTGATTTTCAGACAGGTTTGATGGGTTTAGCTAGCATTGCACTATAATAACCTTAAAGCTAGAGGCATTGTGCTTAACATCTTGTCTAGCTTGCTACCCAGCAAGACCAAGGCTCCTGTACAGTGACCCAGAGAACAGGATCTACAAGCCCTCAGCATGGGGCAGGCCAGCACTACACGCAGACAATGCTGAGGGAGACGACCTTCCCCTCACAAAAATTGTGAGCATCAAAGATCTTAGTTCCCCATCTCTTGAAACCGAGACCAGTCTCCAGAGCAGGCAACAGGAACCTCACAGGAACCTCACCACCAGCTGAGGACTCAAAGTGATGCTTTCTCAGAGGAAACAGGGCAAAGACCCACCGTGAGGACATGAGCCCCCAAACAGTGACCTCCTCGACTGCTCAGAGTGGCAGCAGCTCACAAGCGTGCATCCCTGCTCAGAAACACTGCGCCCCAGCTCCCATGTGCACTATGTTACCTTTTCCAGTTTGCACGTCTCTTCTGTTGTACAGAAAAAGATGAAAACAACATCCCCTCACCAGGTCCCTCAACCCGACGGCTTGACTGCCCAAGTGGGAAAAACCTCACAAGGGAGCTGCAGAAACCTCTATCTTAAATTATTCATCGGCCTGATCATCAGCCAAAGCCCGTGCTGCAAACAGACATTTTAAATATTGCATTTATTCCACCAGCAGCCAGCAGCCCAGGCTGGAAGCGCAGCCGCTCTGTGTGCAGCCCTGGCCGAGCCCACCGAGCTGCTTTGCACAGAGTGCATTCAGCCATCTAATCTCACAGGAGATGCCCTCCCGCAAAGGGGAGAAAATCCTTTCATTTCTGCTCTTTTGATCTTCTCTGCCAGACGCTGCTGGACGCCTGTGGGAACGGATGTTTACTCAAAAGAATAAATGCTGTACGCTGCACCCTCAAGTCTCTTCACTCCAGGGGAACAAAGATCTGCAGTCTGCTTGTGTTGCCCCAGCACCAAGCCAGGACAGTCGGACCCGGCTCCATGCTTACACAGAACCGTGCTATCCCGGTCTTGCTAAAGGCAAAAGCCGGCAGCGTCACGGCAAACGCGTTACGAGGGGACGAGGGGGCAGTTGGCGCAGGAGGTTTGTATCTGAAGGTTAAGCAGCAACTGATGCCGAAGCCCTGAGGAGAAAGACCTGCGAGCGTGTGCGTGTGTGCAAGCGACAGAAGGCTTAGGCTACCGTAAAATGATTGTGCATAGCAAAGGGCATTCTGGCTGCACGACCTGCTGCTGTCTATTAATGCAGTGCCCATGGGGTCCTCCAAAATGTAACTAATTGAAGAGAGGCTGAGAGTCCCATCTTCAGAAAATGTTCACCACACCTCAAAGAACAGCTCTTGCAGGATGAGAACATGCAGCCCCGGTATAGCTGAGTAGCTCCAATTAAATGCACAGCTCCGGACAGGACATTTATCTGAAGAACCGGTTAATGTCAATTACTCCCTGGAAAGCAGGAGCTGGGGAGCAGGAACACGGGTCTGACCTCAGCAGGTGCCCTGCATCTGGTACCACCTTGCGAAGCAGGGCAGGTTCCCCAGGCTCCTGCCGAACTCCAGTTTCCATGGGAGGAGGGAACCGGGAGCGACTGGCTTCTTACGGCAGCAGCATACCAATGATGTCTCCACGGGGCCTGGAGCTCCTGAATGCTACTGCTTGACGCTGAAATAGTGGATACGCCGCTGCCGCTGCCGCCGAAACGCAGGTGCAACAGCGTATTAGTGCACCGAACTGTGCTGGGAATTGAACACAGCTTGTGCAGCCCTCGAGTACCGCTGAGCGAAAGCAGATATTTAATACTTCATTTTTATTGAAGGGTCTTAACAACCACAAGAAAGGCAACAAAAAAAGAAAATAAAACCCTAGGAAAAATCCTCCTTCCTTTCTAATTTTTAGCAGACAATAATATGCTTTGAAAGTGCTTTTTTTTTTTTTAAGATGACCTGCATAAGTTCTGTTTCAACAGCAAATACTTCCATTACAATTCAGGCACTGCACTAGCCTTTTTCCTAGGGGAAGAAAAGGCTATGGATCGCACCATGTTCAGCCAACAGTATCATTAAAAAGATCTTCGCTCCGTGCGTGACGATTGCATACTAAGCAGCACCTTCGGATCGCTCCCTAGCAATACCACTATTCGTAACAATGTCTTGAGAACTGCTCCTGGTGGAAGGAATTTGAATTAGGCAAAAGGAGATGTAAGCGACCAAGAGAAGCCCCCGTAAAGGGATGTGCATGAGGCATTCCTTGCATACAACAACAGAGTGGGAGAGGTGGTGAGCAGTAAATCACTGTCCAAAGATCTTTGCTTCCAGAAACATGAGGTTGTCAAGCCCATTTCTCCTTGCAGACAAACTCTTCAATCTATTTACAATTAAAATACTTTACACAGCAGCAGCCTCCGCTGACTAAGCAGATACAGAGCAATTACCACCTTGATTTCATTATCGCTAAAATTAAAAAATATATCATCCAGGAAAGAAACACTGTGTGTCAGGAGCTTGTAGATTACTCAGGGGCAACCATTACAAGGTTACAGAAGGCAGCATTTCCAACTGCAGCTGGAAACATCTGCACCAGCTTGCTTGCCCCTTTTCAGCAACTGGTGTAGAATTTGCCAGCTCACTGATGAAACGCCAAATAAAAGCTTCACACACGCAACGCTTCGTGCTCAAACTGCAGCTCTGCTGTAACTCCAAGGAAATCGGTCGCATTACACAGAGAATAAATTTGGCCCAGCATGTACAAACATAACCTCAAAGGGACTGAATGCGTGTGTTACAGGCAGTAAGCCTTACAATAACTCATAAATCAAATTACACAGCTACAGGCAGATGCTTATTGTAAGAATAACACGCTCTTCAGCACTCTGAGCTTTTGCTCTAATAGGATGACTTAAAAAGAAAAATTACATTTTCTGGCTAGCTTGCCCAGTGTTATTCTCTCCAGTGCCCTCCCGTTCAGCACAACCAGCATGGAAATCAGGTGTGTGAGACAGGTTTGCAGAACTTTGAATTCCTGATCTCAGGACTTGTCAGATAGATGCTGAGCACAGATGGCACCTCAGACAGACAGATGCTGAGCACAGACAGCATCATGGACAGACAGATGCTGAGCAAAGAGCTGAGTTTGTGGACGAGTCACAAAAGATGGGATGTACTTCACCCAGCCATAGACACCTAAATGCAAACCAGTTGTCCAAGTTCCTTTTATAGACCACAGAGAAGAACAGGAACTTCTGAAGGGCAATTTGAGACATGCAGGTCACATCATCCAGCCTGTTTTAAACACTTGCCCTTGAATGAGATGA
>Ga0181612_143247_pt1 | contig 12262 bp, 11 predicted proteins | sample HoacroProtozoa21_FD_119630 | JGI IMG/M metagenome (GOLD analysis project Ga0181612, IMG submission 119630) | Hoatzin crop microbial communities from Cojedes, Venezuel. Combined Assembly of Gp0051906, Gp0051904, Gp0051908
TAGGAAAAATATTTTTGCTGCAAGAGTGGTCAGGCATTGGAACAGGCTGCCCAGGGCAGTGGTGGAGTCCCCATCCCTGGAGGCTTTCAAAAAATGTGTGGATGTGGCACTTTGGGACATGGTTTAGCAGGCACGGTGGTGTTGGGTTGACAGTTGGACTTGATGATTTTAGAGGTCTTTTCCGACCTTAATGATTCTATTATATCTTCCCCTTATACCTGGTTTAAGAACAGTCCATAAACACACATACACAGCACATCCCTCCGAGTGCTGGGAGTCCTGTTTCTCCATCACTTTTTTGCTGTTAGAAGCACTGCAATCCTAGCCAATGCCCTTCCCAAGTAGGACAGCTGGATCTGAGTGTGGAGCCCAAAGGAAAGATCATAGAACCAGAGAATCATAGAATCAGATGAGTGATTAATTAATGAAGTAAGGAACCGGTGTGTGTGTGCATGGGGGTTGTTTCTCCCTCCTTGCTTGGGATGGCTGTTCTGATGTTTGCAAATGTGTGTGGTAAAGAATAAGCAGCTAGAAAACTGAGCTGTTGCCCACCCGGGCTGGAGGGAAAAGCTGCTCTGAAAATGGCAGCAAAGTGAAGACTGCAGCACAGCACGTACCACAAGAAATGCACATACTCCCTAACAGAGCTATTTATACCGATCTGATTACACTGCAGTTTTAATAAACCTCCTAGGTAGGCTGTGCGTATATCACGGATGCTGTTAGCTGCTGTAAGTTCAGTAAATATTTCTGAGTTTTGTTTCAGGCAAATAGGTATTTGCAAACTAAACGTGTCTGAGGATAGAAAAGATCTATGTTAGTAATACCTGCCCAGCATATTGGAGACCAGCTGAGCCTGCCTCGCCTTTATGTGATAGCTGTCTGCTGGGTGAGAAGGAGCTTCCCAGCAGTTCTTCTTTCTCGGAGCCCCAGGAATTCAAAGGTTCTAAAAAGGTTTTGCAGCAGGCAAATACATACGTGTGTACCTATGCACCTCTGGATGGCCCAGGACATTATAGCTCAAGTGACTGACACATTTCGTCACTGCTTTGACAGGCAAGTTAACTCTTGCTTCCAACTGGACATTAGCGTGCATAAGTCTCATCAATCGAGGTGCATTACGGACCCTGTTCTTCTCATGTAATCATCCTTTGTGTTAATGCTAATAGTATCGTGGTCCACACGTCTGTTCATGAATAATAAAATAGGTGAGAGATTTTGAATAAGTTAGATATTCTGCATCACTCACATATGCCAGAAAGTACTTATTAGTGTTACATGAAGAAGCAACTTGGACTCAACAATTATCTGTGCTCTACACACCTTTGTTTCTCGAGTCTGATCTCTCCGTTATGTCTTCTGCTACGACACTGCACATTTTTTCACATTGTGTTTGTCTTGAGTCAACTAGTGAAACATGAACAACTGGTGAGTTTTGTCATGTCGTTTTATACGGTGGTTGTCCAGAGTGATAAGGAACTTAAGTGTCCTACTGTAACTGTCCTGGTTGCCAAGCCCATATCACAGACGTGAGGAAAGGGAGAAGTCATTAATGCAGAAAATTAAGGAAGCGATAATGGAGATATCCCATTATTGTTTTAATTACAGTGTAATGTTGCTGTTGACAAGGGCATCATAATCTCTTCTGCAAACAACTTTTGTCAGGGATTTACAACTCTGAAGAAATTTGTCTAGGCCTGAAACTTGGCATCATCTTGTTTAACAAAGTACTAAATGGTTGTCATACACGCTTTGAAGACTTGTATGTGTGGAGGGTGTTGATTTCCACGATAAGTACAACTATTTGCCCTTCAAACAGGTGACATTATATCTGCTTTGGGGGTTTGCCTAGACATGAACAGATTACAAGGACTTAAAGCAAACACACTCTATATAGAAGATGCCGAGAAGAAAATAAAAATGAAATAACCTCCAAAAATGAGATTAGCCAACAGCCCTGGGTGTCTGGTTTTATGACTATACAAAGAAGCCGCAATGCCTTTATTTACAACTCCTGGGTAAAACTTGCCTTTTGAGTAATGAACACTAAATGGCCCAAGAAGGCACTCGCTGTGGGCGGCATGTTAACACTTGCCACTTTTCCTGCTGTGAATGAGCCTGGTAATCGTCTCGGCTATTGATGAACTGGATTTAACAACTACAGCACCAGTCCCAAAGAATTTTCTGTAATATACTCGTGTTGGTCATTCCTTGCTGGTTTCATAAAATGTTTGTAGAAGGTGACCTTTCTGTTGTGGAGATTAGCATGGCAGTGATACCGATGCACCACCTTGCATGTAGACCTTAACTGCATAGTTTTCAAAGGCTTCGTTGATAAGGGGTTCAATCAGGAAAGTTATCACACAGAAAGTTTCTGCTTGTTTCGTAATGAGATGTACCTATCAGGATGTGAATGTGGTATTTTTAAGATCAAACGACAGGTAGATAGTTTTGAAATGGGCTCGTTAAGGCAATAACGTTCTGATAAATCTGATTCTCCTGATTTCTTGTGTACAGTTCATTGAAAGGATGTTTAGCGCTGATTGATACCTGTCTATAAACATTCTACCTGTCTATAAACATTCTCCCCTCAAACAAGTGGTAGTACAGAAATGCACATCAGCTTGGCTGTGTCCAGTATTCCAGAGTTTATGGTCCTCTTTGCTGTCCCTATAGAACGGCTTTAAAGCTCACTCATGCACATTCAGACTTCTGGCATTTTGCAGTTGCTCTTTTATCTTTATAATAAAACATGTATTTAACAACAATTAAATGCGGAAACAGCTTGCTGGCAGATGGAATGGATTTTCTATCTCCTGAAGTTTTCAAAAGTGTCTTTCAAAAATATGTTCATTTTATGGTCTTTGTTATAGAGAAGACTGAACTGGAGTATCATAGTGTTTTTTCTGGACTTCATAGTTTCCTCATATTTCTATTGTCTATTTTTTTGTTGTTCTCGTTATCCTTCTAATTTGTACCTAAAATTGCATTTAATACATGATCTTTAAGTCACGTTTACTTCCTTAACCAGCCAAATGCTAAATAAAACTGGCAGTGTAGATTCCATGGCACAAATGCCTTGTGCCTTGCGAACCGGGAGACCGCTCTCTAAAATTGGTGTTGGCATGGGTAAATACACTGCAGGCCCTGAGCTCGGGTACTTCGTGGTAAGTTCTGCTGTGTCCTTACACTGAATCAAAGAACTTAGCAGTATTAGTAGAAAAAGTGAAGGTATTAACTGGGGCTACTCTTGCATTCTTTGCATTCTTTAACTAAAGGGCGTGCATTGGTAAGATGATCCCGTACTCCGAAGACTCGTCTTAAATATAAACCTGAATTGAATATTGATTTTTATTTTAGTTCATTTAGTTGTTTGGGTTTTTTTCGGGAGTGAGGTAACTGGTTTTGATGCTTTGTATGAAAGTTGAATTACCAAGATAGTAAGCTGGGGAATGTGGTTACTACTCATCTGCATTAACAATCATTTAAAGAAATTTCATAGGATTTTTTTATTATACACTTATATGTAGACTTAAATAACTTTTATTAATACAGTCCATTGAACAGTAACATACATTTTTAAAATGTCATAAATGCAGAGACAACTTAACTACCTTGGATATGCAGTGGTCACCATCTATAAGCTCAGCAAGATTAATATTTGCTGTGCAACTGCCTCTGAAAATTTGCCTTAATTCCTATTCTATGGCTAATATTGTAGTGATCTGTTAAGGGTTTATTCATATGGCTAAAACAGTTTGTTAAATGACTAATAATTCTAGAGTCAGAATTATGTATTTATGGAATACAGTAATGGTTTGTTTTGCTTTTAAAGGACAGAACGCTTGCCTGTAAATTAATTTCTAATAAAAAGCAGTATGAAAGAGAGGTGAGTATGGAGAGATGAGGTTGTTGGGCAGTTGTTGTTATCTGGTAGTGACCTCTGTCGCTGATGATTTGCAAATTAATCCTTTCACCAATGAAACAGGAGGGACAGAGTGAAAGGGCAGAAAAATAGTTTGAAAATCAGTTAGCTCAGCTTTCCAAAGAATGTTAATAATTCACTTGATGACCAGTTGGTACTGGGATCAGTTGTGGGGCTGACATTTTTCAATACCTTCCTCAACAAGCTGGATGAGGAGACAGTGTGTTCCCTTGGGAAATCGTTAGGTGACGCACAACTGGAGGGGGGGAGAGGTTGACCTGCTGGGTTGTGATGCTGCAGCTTAGAGGGACCTTCGCAAACCTGAGGGCTGGGCTGGCAGAAAGTCTGTGAAGTTCAGCCAGAGTGGCTGTGCGGATGTAAATCATTTGTTGACTCAACTGGAATTTAGAATCTAAGTTTGTTATCATTACTTAAATAAGTAACCTGTATTTTCACATTAATTTTACATGCTCACTCTAAACTCTCTTGCTTCCGCTGCATATAGAAGAATCTGAACTGCAGGTGGAGTGTTGGTTTGCAAAGTGTGTACAATAGCTACACTTGAAACGCGTACCTCAAGTATGGGCTCTGACTGTTTCTAGGCTGCCTGACAGTTATAGGCGAGGGATATTTATATGACTGTACAAGGAAATAGGATCTGTAAATTGGTATTGTATAGAGGAAGATAGCCTTTCAGTGGACAATAGGCTGTTTCAGTGCTTTCTAATGGTGTGCTCTCTTCAGGGAGCTTCAAAAAGCTAAATTCTACTTTGCCATTAGAGTAGGTTCATCTATTATGTGGCCTCAATAATGTTATCTGGAGGTAAGTCTTAGAGAAAGAAAATGCCTGAAAACGTAAAAATGGAGGGATAATGTAGTGTTGTAGGTGTCAGTCCGATACCCATCACTGTGAGAGGTTTAATATCTTTATTCTAATTGATGAGTGAGTCTGATGTTTGAAAAGCCCTAAATTACAGATGCTTATGTGATGGAATAGCTATTGTCAAAGTATGGAGGAAAATGGCACCCTATTGTTGCAGACTGTTAAAAACGATTTGTTGAAAATTGACTTTGAATGTTTATAGTGGAGGTCAGAGTTCGCTTTAGAGGGCTCATACTTCCATAGAAATATCTAGAAGTGCCACAGATCTGCCTTGCTATTAAAGGAATGATTTTGATATAAATACTTACCTGGTAGTGCTTTTGATTCATTAAAATGGGAAAAATAAGTGGAGCAAAACAGCTGGGACAATTTCTAAGTAAATTCATCAGTCATTCAGGAACTATGCATTTAAAATACCTATAAATAATAGAATGCTCCATCTAAATGGAAGGCTTTTATTGATGTGTAAGTACAGTGTCACACTGAAATTTGTTTTTCAACTTACATTTTCTTGTGTTTAGATCAGGCAAGTTATATTATTTCCACATTTTCAACTTTATTTTAACAGCATTATTTTGTACGGTGTGTGAAATGAAATTGATCCACACAGTTGTTAAGCTTTAAAATTACTTTCAGGTAATAAATAATTGTTCTGGAAACTCTGTGCCTTCACTCCATTTTTTAATATTATCTTGAGGACTGATGAAATAATAGGACAACTTTTGTGTTTTGCCATTGGCACTTGTAAATTCTCTTTATACATATTTTTGCAATATATTACATTCCTTTAAATATCTTCTTTCCCCTCTGATGATGTTCGTGGGACCGCTGATCCCGCGAAAGGAGGGAGGACAATGGAAACAGGGAGAGTGAAATACTGAGAAGCCAGTGTTTGCTTTTCATTATATATGCTTAGATCTCCCGGGTTTACAAAGAATAAACAAATTGTTGATCTAGACCTAAGGAAACAAACATTTAGGTTTTTTTTTAAATCTTGTTATAATAGATAAAAAGATGGCCTATCACAAAGTGAATGCAGACCAGAGAGCACAGGGGCACTCTCCGTACCTTGACAACGATGAACTCCAAGCCACAGCACTGGAACTGGAATGGGACATGGAAAAAGAACTGGAGGAGCCTGGCTTTGACCATTTCCGACTGGATGGTGCGGTCCAGCATCACCCGGGAAACTCCCAGAGCCCCGACCTTGATCTCGAGCCCATCCAGCCTTCGTCTTCCCCTAAGGGTCGATTCCAGCGACTTCAGGAAGACCCCGACTACGTCTCGCACTATACAAGACAGGCACCAAAGAGCAACCGCTGCAGTTTTTTTCAGATACTGAAAGTATTTTGCACTGCTTTGATTTTATTTATTTTTGGAATTGTGATAGGATATTATGCAGGCAAGAAATGCCCTTCTGCCCCAGCATCTCAAGAACCAAATAACCTTCATATCTACCATGAAATTCTCAAGGAAATCAAAGCTGAAAATATTCAACAGATTTACAGGTATGTACCTTGACGTGATTTTGTCTAAATGCTGTCAGATGCCAATGTTAAGACTCCTTGTGATTTGTTTTATGTGGAATCTTAATTACAAACCTTGACTTTTTCTTAGTGTTCGGTTTTCTTATGATGCTTGGGAAACTTTCATAAACATGTATGAAACTAGAGTAATTTTTAAAAATATGGATTTGCATTAGTCATTATATTTTTTCCTTTAATAACGTTCTATTGCTAAATATATTAATATTAGCTTTACTGTACATGAATTGAAAAATACAGACAATTCAAAGTGAATAGAAATATAGACGATGAACCAGCTGTCCAGATCCGGTTGATCGTCGAATAACTTTGTCGAAGAGCAAGATCTGAGATGGTTTTTTGTAATGTTCTGTGCTTTAAGAAATCTCCATCTAATCTCTGGCAAATAAGTGAATCCTGGCTTTTGTTTTTCAATCTATATGGTGAAGTAAACATTTAGTCTGCATGGGTTTAGGAGGGAAAAATTGACCCCCGACCTCGGAAAGACTGATTTTTTTTTTTTTTTCTTTAGTACCTGTTTTAAGAATATAAATGTTGTAAAATATCTACTGACTGGGTTTAATTTTTTTTTTTTCCGTGTTGAATCTTCACTGCTTTGGAAGTGTATATAGCACCTTGGTATCAGAGTGTAATCACTTTTCTGTAGCAGTGAATATGGAAGAAACTAGGTTTTCCTGCCAACGTTTGAGAGTTATTTCTGTGTGAGGGGGGAGATGAGCTTATTTCTGGCTTCTGGAACTGCAAGTTCCTTTTTCATGGTAAAGGAAATGCGTTGCAGATTTTTTACTCAGTACTAGCACAGAGACGGCAGAACTTACATGCCTGAGGTTAGAAAGGATTGTTGTCATGGAAATCCAAGGAGTTGTTCTGAGTGGATCACAAATACATTTAAAGTAACCACAAAAGTCTTCTAACATAATTTTTCTTTATTATATTTGCTAAATCAAGCCTAAAATCCTTATGCAGTTGGTACCATGTTTTGAGCCAACACCATCACTAAATTCAAGGGGAAAAATAGGTGTGAAGGATTTTCTGTCAGTTTGCATGTGCCGAACTGATTCGGCTTTATATGGATCTAATTATTTTCATAATGAGAAATGATATAGGTGATGGAAAATGTTGATTCTGAATGGTAAAAAAATTAACCTCTTTGTCTTCTGAGAGTAAATTGAACTGAATTCTGTCATTAGGCTTAGTCGTGAACAAAGTATTGGAATAAGCTAAGCCCTACTGATAGGGTGTTACACAAATCACAGCAAATTGCGGAGACCTCTGTCACTCTCAGGAGAATACTCCAGTAGTTTGTGTTCGGGGACTGGGAATCGCTTGCCATTTTATTATTTCAAATACCCCTTTTCAAATTCTTCAGCACTTTTCAAAATATTTAAGCTAGCTATTAGGATATTGGTGAGAATCTGGACTTTAGTTAAATTATATGAATATTTCAGAACTTAAAGAACGTATGCAGTTGCTATTCTTTAACATAATTCATGGCATTTGGTAATTTTGTTCTACGTAGTACCATGATTTCAACAAATGTAGTCAAGCATTACTTCAGCTACTTACCGATTCTATGTATAAATATATAATCAATGCTTTCAGTATACCACATTACCCACAATATTTTCCTTAACCCAGCATTTGGATTGGAGACAGCTTTTATCCCATGCTGGGTTAAGTTGCCTTCCCTCAACATCTGTTTAGCAGGAGTCAGAGCTACTGCAATGAAACCTGCGTATATGTAGCCCTGCAAATACAGAACACGCAACATATGTTGCTTGGGGTAAAAAAAAACAAACCTGACAAAATCAATGTATGTTGTCGTAAGACTTCTTTCAATATAATGCACTTTGAGTTACCAGGAGTAAGTGGCAGCTGCTTAGCTTGCAGTTTCTAAATGTTACTGAGAATGACGTTAATTTAATTTTCTTAGCTTCCTACTTAAATCGGACTCAATAATGGTAAGGAATTTTGCTAACAGTCCTGATAAAGGAGTTAGGAGATAAAAAATGCATAAAAGATACAGCAGTGCCAATCATATTGCCTAAGGAGACATCACCTTGATGTGCTTGGAGGTCTGGGATGGGAACTTCCTGATGGGATGGAATGAGCTGCAGTTAGATGAAGCTGGGAGGACTGGGACCCTCTGGGCTTTTAAAGAGGTTGCGGTAGCTCACCAGGGTACTTCTGTAGGTTTTACTGGGCTTGTGCCGTGATTCTTTGCGAGCTGAACGGAGCCTCTCTGCCTGTCTGTCTGAGGAATGGAGGGTCACATAGGATCACAGCGGCGTGTCTTCACGGGATGCTGAGATGGGAGATGCAGGCATTCCTGTGCGGCTCCTCCACTGGAGGCTCCAGGTGGGAGCTCTCGTGCCGCTTTTCACTCGGCCCCATACTGGCCATCTACAGCAGCCAGGCCTGCATTAAGCAGTTTTCCCAGCAGACGTACTAGAAATCATTAGGAAAGAAAAGTCACAGTGTTGGCTTTTATTCCTCCAACTGCATACCTGGTTTCCTGTGGAACATCAGTGCTACAGAAATTCAGTGCAATTTAGCACACTAATTACTGGCCTTGGTCAAGTTGCCTAATTAATGGTACAACCTAAGTAAAGATTATTCTTTTTGAATGTCTCCCCCCACCTTGTGGAGGGAAGTGCTTACAATGTTGATAATAACAAGTAGAAATTGGTTTACTCCTGATGTTTCAGAGGTTTCAAGAGGACTGAAGGTGTCAGAGGTGCCTAAAAGAGGGAAAGGACTTGTCACAAAAGTCTGAAGAGTTTTCCTTACCCTGCTCACTGTGTTTTACATGCTGACAAAAATTAGAACAAATATTTTTAATAGTATTCAATTAGTAAATCTAATATTTTAGGAGTGTGAATACTATATTTTCTCAGATAAGTATTTGAGAGAAATAACCTGCTTCATGGCATGGGCAGAGTCAGAACTGGTAGAACCAGATAATTCTGCAAACATCACTGAGCTGACAGGAATCCAGTAGTATTATATCTGTTTGTGCCATGAATAGGACTTCTCTTCAATTTTCTTTTGGAAGATATATGGAAAGGTTTTAGTTCAGGTTTGGTGTAACTTAGCTCCAACATGTCTTCAGGGTGAATATGAAAAGGGCACAAGTCTCACATCCAGAAGAGACCAGGTAAAAGTCGAGATACGGGACACCTTGGGCACCATTTAAAATTTTATCTGTAACCAGCAGAAAGTGCCAGCACAACACAGATGGACAAAGCTGGTAGAATTTATAGGCTGAAAGTGGGCTATCTCCCAGGACAGCTGGGTTGAGACTCTGTGGCAAGAATGGATTCTCGAAGCCCTTGTAGAGAGGGTGTAGCTGGAGAGTAGTCATCTGTGCTTTGGGTCCACGGTCTTGCTCCCTGTGGAACGTGTCTGCAGCTCCGAAATATGATGTTAGAATAGGAAAAGTCCTGTTTTCAAAAGTGATGAATGCGTTTAGATGTGGACGTCTCTGAAGTTTGTAATAAATGCTTAAGGTCGTATGAGGCAGACTTTCAAAAATGTGGAAACACCCAACAATTTTGCTAAGCAGACTGTTGAATTCTCAAAAGTAAATGAGCTCAATTTTCAATGAAAACTGACACTTTTAAGCTACTTCTTAAAATGGGATTAATCTCTCTAGTATCACTTCAGTGCATTTAAAAATTCAGCTGTTTTTCCTTCTCGCTGTGTATAAAAAGAGGGATGCTAAAAAGTATATCTTTATTCTCTTGTGCGTCTGCCAGATGCAGGTTAGCTATCCAACGGTCATTACTACCTAATTGAATTATTTACCAGATTTGTGTTTATAAGGAGTGGATTTATCCTCCTCCCCATCAAAGATGAGTTTGCCATTTGTGCTGTGTAGTGTCCCCTCTGACTCCTGGATGATTCTTTTCTCACCCTACCTTCAGGAGGAAGACAAGGGAAAAAATCTGAGATGCCCTGGTGTGGAGTCAGAGGGAACGTTGTCACTGACTTCAAGGTTACTGTCACTAGCTGCCAGGATTTTGATCATCGTGTTTGTTGCTAAGCTTTTGTATTTTAGCATGGTAAACATTTGAGTTTTGTGCAAACTGAGTGAGTGTTTTGAGTTGAGGTTTAAGTTGAATATTATTAACAAAATCTAAAGGGACAAGGTAATGACAGCACAAAAAGTAGCAGAAATGCAGTCTCTTCAAAGACATCTAATATTGTAATAACTACTGCTATCCAGTTTGGCGTCTGTCTTAAAGAAAATACGTTGTGTTGCTTGTTTAACAGTGCAGAGCATTTCAACAAGGGAAATATGAAAGATAGTATTTTTATTTAATAGGAAATTATTTCAGTTTTGTTTTTCCAAAACCAGGTAAAGTGAAACAAAGTATTTCGAAAATGTGGGACTATAATATTTATTTTATAGCGCGTTAGAAGGTGTTGACTTCTGTAAATTAAGCTGATAAACATAGATTCATGTTGAATAGAAAGTGTAAAAAAAAATAGATGCATTGAGGTCAATGATAATTCTAGCTATACCTTATTTAGCAGAATAGTTAGTTCTCTCAGACACTATTTTTAAAATTCTGCTAGCCTTATCCTGTGTAATTCTTGTCAGCAACCGTACATCTTGGTTACTATCAGATTCACAGTCCTCTTGGATACATTTTTCCATGATTAAGGCTGGGGAGCCACAGACAGAGAAGTCTTTGCTTTGCTCTTCAGCCAGTCTATAGGGCAGCTCCTATATCTCAGCTCTGCTTTTCATCCTGTATATTCTCACTCAAATGCTTTCTTCACTGTCATTTTTTTCCACCTCGAGCCATAGGGAGGTTTAAATCCCTTCGTAATACATCTAGTTGTAACTAACTGTCCTTTGGAGGCATAGCTGCTCCTTCTTCCAGCTGGCGATATCACCTGCAGAATCTCACAAATCCATCTCTGGCAAGAATTGATTTGTCATTGGTGCCTGGTGCCATCTGTAACGTGAGCTAAATTCTTCAAAGGGCTTTGGGAGAGCAGACAGCAACTGCTCTCCTGTGCGGTCATGGCCAAAGAAACAAAAGTGAGAAAAGGACTTGACTTGGTTTTTCTGAAAGTGAAGTGAGAAACTTCCATACCCAAGTGTTTCGTGTCCCTAATCAGCTAAAACCCTGGAGCTTCACACCTTTTGGTGGGGTATAGCCTGCGAAACACAGACCTAGCAAGCAAAGAGAGCCCAGAACTCCTTGGAAAATTTCGGTTTTGGAGATTTGGACTGAATTAAATTTACAGGGGGCTGCTTGGCAAAAAGGCCTTTGCTGTCCCAGGAATGGGAGAAGTCATGGCAGGAGCAGAGCCTGCCCTGCTAAGGGAAGGGTGTGAGGAGAGAAAGGGCGGCTGTGGTGGCTGCTTCCCTTGGGAAAGACCCGTTCTGTCCCTACTCCTGTTAACAGCTACTGTTAGGTGATAGCTACATACTGACATCCACATTGCTGAAGACAGCAGTCAGCTGATGGCTGAAGATAGCAGTCTGCAGGCCTAGACCACCGCTCACATTGTTTGTGGTCTGAGCGGTTGGCTTTGTGTCCCCGGTACACACGCAGATTCTGGATTTTGTCATGCCAGCTGTTGAAAAATGCATTGCGAAAAAGCAAATCTCAGTGGGAACTCGTTCTATTCCCTCCTGTAGATCAGTCTCAGATGTTTACTGTATTGCTGTAAAAAATGCAAATATTAAATATAGTTAGACTGGGTCTGAAGTCCTGCCTGCTACCTCTTCAGAAATGGATGTTGGCACGTTCCAGGGTAACCGGCAGCTAAGCAAGCTCTCGAGATTTATTTCATTCCAGCGCTCTGTGTAATCACTTGGGATTCTCTTTATTCACATGATAATTTTGAATGTGTATTTATAAGTACAAAGTCCCTTCTGAAATGAGATAA
>Ga0181612_181615_pt1 | contig 12262 bp, 8 predicted proteins | sample HoacroProtozoa21_FD_119630 | JGI IMG/M metagenome (GOLD analysis project Ga0181612, IMG submission 119630) | Hoatzin crop microbial communities from Cojedes, Venezuel. Combined Assembly of Gp0051906, Gp0051904, Gp0051908
CCTTCCAGCCTAAAACATTCTATGATTCTATGAACATACTATCAGGTCTATTCCTAACTGAATATTTTAGAGTGTTTTCCTACAAACAACCCATTTATGGTGAAGAAGTCCTTGTACTATGAAAACCCAGACTATCATGTCTATTTACAATCGCAGGATAGGATATTATGCTTTGAATTTATTCACACACACATAAAAATTCCCCTCAAGTTCATTGAAACACTCACTTTAAATCAAATGATTTCTCAATGGGTGAAGGTTGAGTCTCAAAGACATCAGCCCAAACAGTTTGTGAAATACTCTGAGAGGCAGTCCTCTCAGAGGGAGTTACCCGGCGCAGCCTGCTGCGGACCAGAAGAGCTCAAAGGGCCTTCCTTGGTACCACTGTTTATAGGGTCTCAAGATGCTTGACTTTAGACATCAGTAGGAGGGGGGCTGAGGCACCATTGCTGCCCAGCAGGACTGGAAAATCAAGCTGGTATTTCACTGCCAGTAAAAATTAGATATATGCTTTTGAAAATTATGTCTGTAGCTAAATGCATCAGTATGGCTCCAGACTGATATACTGAGATTATTCATACAATTCATTAATATACCAATAAAATGAACTAAACTGAAGCTGCTACTTGGATGTATGAACAGAATTTGTTTGCCCATTGTATATGTTCTATGATCTGTAAGCAGAAGAAAGAACAGTTTGATGCTGGGCTGAAAAATATCAGTGTAATATTTTTGATTAAAATGTAGAATGCTATGCTGCAAGCAGGAAGGTGTACCTGATATATGCTTTGTTAGAGGTCTACAGAATGTAAAGTGAACAAAAGAGATTGCATATATGCCTAACAATATCAACACTGTTTTATCATCTGGGCATTCAATTTTGAAAGTAAAACCCTAAATAGTGGTATTTTGAGTGCATGACTGACATTTAGGTTGCTAGGGGAATAACACCAGTAATGATAAAGTTAGGCATGGTTCATACCTCAACTTTCAGTTAGTTTTGGGACAAAAACAATGTTAAAATTTGTCTTCTGATCACACATTGTTCTTTACAGCTGTGATTTCTGAATTTTCCTGTGAATGTAGTATCACAGTTATGACTGGAAGAGACAATAACATGATCATGGGAGAAAAAAATGAACAAACTAGCCAGTGGAATGGCAACAAACAGATGGATTTGCTGTAACCGAGGCAAATGTGGACGCTGGGAAACAAGGCAGAACAAAGAAGCAGGTATGTTGCGTTTGTAAAGTATGGAAAGAGAAAACGTCACTATCTTTGAAATCAAGAGGCAAGTAGCTAGAAATTCTGCATACGTGATCAAGTCACTAAACCAAAACTGTGAAACCTGAGAGGTTTAAGTTAGGCATCAAAGTAACGTTTAGGTATCTAAAGAAAGGCTGGATTAATCCTTTTTTATTTAAGTTGTGAAAGATGTGATGCTCTGCAAGGAGAGATACATCGAAGACTATGACAATGCATGTGACAATCGTAACAGGTACACATGGTACTTGTGTGCTAGAGTAGCAGTAAGCATTTTACGTACATAATAATCTAGTGTGCTGACTTGATGGGTCAGTTTGCCATGGAATCACCTGGAGGTAGTTGTTGCAAATTCCCAGTGCAGAGATTGCCTTTCACATTAAGGTAATAATGTTTTCTAAGTAAGTTTAACATGTTTATAATCCACATGTAGTTTAATATGTTTTCTTTTTCACTTTTTTTTTGTCCTGAAAATACAAATATACTTTAAAATATTTAATGGAAGTTGGCTTGTCACTGATTCACTTTCATTGTCCTTAAACTAGATGATTAATAGATGCTGAACATAACTCAAATTTTTTAAGATATTTTCAATGATTGTGAAATAAATGCAGCTTTTAATATCTGCTTTGTTATAGAAGAATAATTGTGGATGTCTCTTTAGTTGCCCTGTTTAAGAGGAATAACAGCAATAAACATGAGACTTGAGGTTTCTCCCTTGAGATGGTCACAAATAAAACCAAGGGAATAATTAATCCTGGGGTATTAGCACACTAATTAGTATTGTTTGAATGGATAGGGGTTGTAGGTTCTCAGTACCTTTTTTTTTTAAAAAACAGAAAATCTGTTTTTAATTTAGTGTGAATATTTTAGCCTATTTTACCTGTCATTCTCAGTATATTTTACATCATAATAGGAGGCATCGAAGGATGGGATACTGGCAAAAAGTCTGAATACCATCTGCTTACATATCTTAATTTTGACAATAAGAAAGACTACCAAAAAATGCCAAGGTCTTAAGAGACTCAAAGAAGCAAGGGACACAATCAGAATGAAACACAGCACTGTTAGTAGCATATTCAATAAATATAAAATAGCTCTTTTAGCCTGTAAGAATTGGTTCACCACAGTGCCTGCCATATGGCCAGCAGCTTGCTGATGCCCTTTGCCCCAGCTGTCTTGTGTAATGGCAGCATTTGAGTTGTTGTTCCAGTCATTCTGATAAAAGCAGTTTTTCTCACTGACTAGTTATATGCCATTATAGGTTGCAAAGATGGCCAGTATTTTGTTTAACTTACACAATTGCCAGCGGCTACTTCTGACTTCTGCTGAAGTAGAATGAAAGGCCTGGACAAACCCTTGACTGTTTAGGCTGTAGGTAGATGCATCGAAAATAAACAGCAGATTTTTTTCTGTGTATTTAGGTGTAGCTATTCTTAAAACCAAAGTTCTCTTCTGTACATTAGACCTCATTTTTCTAAGGTTTTCTGTTCAGAGAAAACACATTGCCTCAAATAAGTAAGTTGAAATTATGGAAGCATCTAATATACTAAAAAAAGCAAAAGAATTCCGTAACTACAGCAGTCATTACAGCATTTAGTTAGACACTGGGATCGGTTTTAGATATCCTAAAAATTCTGTGTTGTTTATGTGTACAGAGAGCTATGTTTTTAAAATGTGCACCTGCTTTATGAAAGTTGCAAGAGGAGGTAATAGTTATTTTGACATAGCAACACAGAAGTTTGTGACAACCAAGAAGTGGTGAAACTTACCTGGAAACTGTAACAAAGTATTACTTGGTTGGTTGGTTGGTTGTTTTTCTGGAGATTGATACTAAGTCACCAGGATAATTATATTGATATGTTTCTTTCTAGCTACTAATTCTCCCCTGCACCCTGCCTGGCCATTTACAAGATATTTACAGGAAGTTTAAAGCTATTTACATTGCTAAGAAACTTATCATATGGGCATAAAAACGAGATATAGATCATAACTTATAAAACAGCAGAATTATACACACACTAATAGCTGCTTAATAGAGATCTACAGTGATCTATCAGCATTCCTATCCAGCTTTGTTTATGTGCATTTCCTATTTTTGTTGGGTTAAGAGCGGTGCTTGTTCTGTTTGAACAGCACAGATGGGTCTTGATCCATAAAGTGGACTTCTAAATAATTTTAAGAAGAATACAGAATTTTCACTGCATATGCTGCCTTCATTTTTTTCAATACTTCTAGTCTAAAAATGTTTCATAAATTTTTACAGCTGCAAGAAGGAGTACTACATGATACCAACCATGTAAATTATGCCAAGTTTTGACCACCAACTACGATTCACCCACAGTGAAAATAGCTATTTTTCAATAGTCCTCTGGTTATCATACTAGTTGGCTGAGCCGGTTAACATTTTTTTCTTTTCATTTGTTGCTACTATACTAGGGGGTTACTTTATTTGTTTTTACAGTGTGACAATACCTCTTCTGTTTGGTATTGTTAGTCATACATTTTCCCGAAATGTGAAAGTAGGTTTCAAGACACAGAAGGTTGAGATATCTTAATTTTCTGCCTGCATGACACATTCCAGAGGCTTTTCACCATCTTCTTCTGTGTTGAAGCTTTTGCTCCTTTACCTGCTTACCAGTCATCGGGATTGTAACCAATATATCCTATTCACAAAATGCTCCTTTGTACATGAAATCTAGCTGCCAAGTATTCTCCTAAGGATTTCAGATAGAGTTTGGTCTATCCCCCTGTATTTTAATGCATTTGAATGAGGAAGTTTTTACTGTGATCCAGTTCTAATGATTCTATGACATCCACCCAGCATTCTTCATTTAATTTAATTATTTTGTCAACCTCTGATACATCTCTGATTCATGATTTTATTGAGCACTGGTGGAGCCCATACTTCATAATCCTGGCACCAGCCTCACTTTTACTGAATCACACAGACTATTCTTGTATTTTTTTCAGGACTACTTACTGAGATGTGTTATGCCTGGAATATTATTGACATTGTGATACTTCCATTACAGATGATGTGTCACAGGTGTGCCTTCCCAATGACGTAGATGGAAAAAGAGGGAGCTGCTAATTATCTCCCCATTGCTTACAGCATATGTTTCACTCTGAGTGGCAATAACAAATTGGCCTGTGTCAGTGGTCTCCTTGCTGGAAAAGTGTTCCTGGGTTATAGGATAACAAGCAGCCCTGTGTCATAACTGGAATTAGGTATATAAGAAGGTGGATGGTGTTATGTTTAGTTTGACTAGGAGATTCTTGAGCTAATAGCCCTAATTAGCATCTCAGCTACCTCTGCATATACTGAACTGGCAATGAGTTTTGAAACCTTATTATGTGATTGCTTCCCTACTGTCTCAAACTTTCATGTTTCAGTGGCCTATTAGTCTTACAAAGCTTTGGTTTCCATTTTATTTTCATTAAAATGCCAGTATTAATGGTCATGTTAGGTGAGTTATATAGCGCTTTTCACATATGCCTTACAAATTTTAGATATAATTTTACTAAATTTTCAGCCAAATTTTGGGCAATCACTCATTTATATACTAAATTATCATTATATGATATGGGCTCTGAGGTATTTAAACAATGTGAAGCATACCCCAAACTGAAAAATTTATCAGATTCTATTCTACGTTTACGTGCAGGCAGGCAAAGTGTTCTAGTGTGTACTGGAAATGGCTAAAATCCCTCGAGTTTATCAGAGAAATCAGAGAAAAGAAAATTATGGGTCACACAGTGAAAAGATAGGAAGTTCTTAGTGAAGAGAGAATTCTGCAAGCGAAGACTGTGTTTTGTTAGGGGTTTCTTCCCCCTTATTCTAACATGTTTGGCATTCTTTTAGTAATTACTTTGTTGCTGGAAGTAGTGATTCATTGTAGCTTTTCCCACAAACCTGTCTGAACTTTTCTCTCCTACCTTCCAGATGGGTACTATGGTGACAGCACTGCAGCAGTCTGTCTGTCTGTCTGTCTTGCTTGCCCTGTGCTGCTATGCTGGCTCGATGTGTTAATGTTGATCCACTATCAAACTGCAACAGCAGATAGCTGGTGGCTAGAAGAGTTTCATGGGATATGGGAAGAATCAAGTTCAAATCATAGATCTAGACAAGACTTAAAATGAGCCATGTGTGCCAGATGAGTACTCTAGCTGCTGGGTCCTCTGTGGTGCTGAGGATTCCCTGGATACATCTGCACTGTCCCATTGCATCGCACTCTCACTCCTTGGTCCAAGCTGTATCCTTCGTTCGCTCCTAAGGTCTCTCTGGATTGAACGTGCTAGGTCCCTTGCTGATGAAGCCCTGGTGTGTCTGAAAGAATAGTTCAAAGACAGTCATAAAGACAGCATGCAGGGCACTGCACAAAGACTGCCTGCCTCTGCGTGACTGTCCTCCAGTGCCATCCTGGAAGGCATCACACTCTCTTATGCTTCATACCCTGCCTTATTCCATGCCAGAGAACACCATACCTAGCCTAAGCAGTATGGTTTTCTGGAGCGTTGCCAAGCAACCTTGTCACTGCTCAGGTTTAACCTAAAAAACAACTCAGTAAATCTGAACACAAAACCATCAAGTGTTTGTAGTGTTTTGGCTTGGGTTCATGAGCAGACTTGGGCAAGCTCTGTTGTACTGGGAGATGGCCTAGACTGGAGGTGTCACTTCCAGCACCATCAACCTAACGTGCTGTTAGCAGGCCTTAGGGCAGCTTGACACTCCTGAATTCTGTCAATAGTGGTGAGCAGGGCCATTTTAAATTTCAGAAAATGAAAGCAGAATATATGTAAAGGAGCGCATGTGACTGCATTAAACACAATAGAATGCATGCATCTCCTGGCAAAAAGTGGCTCTGACAAGCATCCATACATTCCTGTGCATGTATATGCCTCCTTGGAACCTTTTCTGCACAGATCAGAAAATGTAGTGCTCCATGGGTACAAACCCATTTCCACTCATGCTTCCTATGGAAACATCATCAACAACATGTGGCAATGCAGTTTATATAAATTATGTGACATCATAGTCGTCACACCTCCTCTCCTTTACTATTGATGCTTTCATGTGAGTTTCCTACCCAGCTCCTTTCTGAGGTTCCTTACTGCAGAAGACATCTTCCCATGGGCCTGTCACCCTAGGCCACAAGTGACACCCTAGCAAGGACGGGAGGAAGAATATTTCAGACATTACAGACCACACACTGTAAGACAGGCTAGGCGCTACTGACCTTTTGATGTAGGCAGTCTCAAAACAAGGACAGAAACAGGACAACTTGACACAGGCATGCCTTCTCTCATTAACCTTCAGCCCAGGATTTCTGTTTCTGGATGGAATACTGTGTACATGGTGACAAAAGTGCTCACACAGCACAGGGGATGCCTCCTTTGACAGCAGGCGGCCAAGGTAGCTGCACACCCGAGTTAGCCAACAGTAAGCACAGGAGGCTTGGTAGGACACTATGGTAGAAACAGGTCATTGAGAGTAGAAGGTGTAGTGTGTCCCAGCTCCACAGCAGACAGGAATGTACACTGCTAATTGTGTCAAAGGCATGTTCCATTCAAGGTGAGGCACCGAAGTGTCACACAGTTTTTGATTCACTCCTTACTGAGGACAGGTTAGAAAAATACAGCAGCAAAGTTCTGTTACCACATTGCACTTCTCATAATATGCGTCAGCTTGATTCTTATCCTCACTCTGTTTTACTATCCCTGTCTCACTTGCTTTTTCTGTTCATTTCCTTGCAGTTGCATTTTCTTGCCCAGGAACATGTTACAGCACGGAGAAACGCCTAGGTCGGTAGTCATGACACCTTGTTGCAATGGCCCACCTTGTCAGGTACTGCTCTAGGAAAGTGATCTGCAAATGAGTAAGTTTAAAATCTCCTCGTCTGCTCACGCAAAATTGCAGGTTTTGTCTTTGTGAAGCAGAAGTCTGCAACTGCACTATGCCATGTCTGCCTTGTCAATATATTGTGAATAGAAAGGGGTGCTCCCTCTTCCAGAGACTTTATCCTAGGGATAAGGAAAGAAAGCAGATATCTATTTCTAGTTCTATAAATAGAAAGTCATTGCCTTCATTACCGTGCAGTTCAGATGTTATGCTGGTCTGTTCTGCAACTGTTCTAAGCAGTTATGTATGCAAGGCATTACGCAGTTGTTGATCACTCTGTGAGGCAAGGTGCCTTGTGGTGATAGTGCTGTCTCGTAGGACCGAGCTGTTTGAAACTGTGCCACAAAACGCAGCGCCTCATCAGTGTTCACATGCACCCCCATTACACAAGGTGTGCTGAACAGCAGTTGTTCACATGGCAATGGCAAGGCTGGTGTTCATCTTTCACCCAAGCATTCTTCATTTTGCAGTGAATTGAATCGCTACGCATTTGATAAGCATCCTGGAGCAGGTTCAGTGGTGGTGTGGCATTTCCATACGGCCAGCCGCAAGAGGGATTCAGTAGGTTACTGTGATACAGTGAAGGTGCCTAATCCTACAAAGTTTGGTATTCCTTGGGAAAATAAAGCTCTAAGGCCTGTATAGACTGTGATGGAGTAGTAGCTCTTGTGAGGGCTGGTAAGAACCTTGTGGAATGAGATCCCGCGTCAGCTAGGAAGCTGTTGCTAGACTGGTGTATGTCAGTACGACAATAAATACTGCAGCTGTTGTCCTAAGGTTCTGAATGAGTCCAGACAAGGTAGAACATGTTTATAAGACTTGAGGTTTTGCCCTTGCATTTCCCCTATCATTTGTCTTTAATTCTTTTGAGCATTGTTTGCCATTGTATACAAACGCTATTCTCAGCATGGACTGATACATCTTGTGGCATCCACTTTATAGCAATGTTAGAGGATAATACTTTATGTGCTTTCTTGACAGTTTCCTTACTACTAAGGATTATCAAAAATACAATATTTAACTATTAATGTCTGTCTGTATGGCTATTCTTTCCATTGACTCTGTGATCATAGTGGTTGTCTCTTGACAATATTTTTGTCAATACTGTATTACTGGCTAATGAGAGAGTTTTGAGGACAGGAACATTACTTTGGCACACACGTGTCAGGAAGCATGACACACATCCGTTGCAATCTATATAGGTAATTTGCTCGGTCAAGTGCCTCATGAGACAGGTTAATATTACAGCCAGAGAATGGCTATAGTAATGTGTAATTTTGACATGAAGTTCATCCAAATATGGGAGTACTCTGGCACATGGGACTGTAGCAGGTTTCTGCACATATGTGATATAGAAGTGAAAACATGACATGTGACCCCGTTACCAGGTAACTGAGATTACTGCAAGTGCCTCCAAAGAATTATTTTACATTGGTAGCTAGTCACGTGTAGACTTGTCAAACCTAATGTTATATCTGAGCTAGATATCTAGGTGACTAGGGAAGTTTATCCTGCTGTAACTTTATAGCTGGATGTTATAAATGAATAGCTGTTAAATGCTGAATAACAACATCATTATTTGCAGCTATTTTGGCAATACCTAATGACCTTAGGTGTTTTCTAGTTGTTTCATCCTTGCATAAGAAAGAAAATGCAGACACTGTAAAATCTTAATTAACATTAAGAGCTGAAATGAGAAGAAAAGTGGTGGGACAGTAGGCCTCAGTACACCACTTGCCTGGAATAATGTCATGTGATGAAGCAAATACTGTTCTATCCCTTTCATATGACCTGATTCCAATGGGTATAATATGGTTCCTCCCACCAGCCCTCACTGATAAGACCTTGCTGCTAGTGATTGAGGAAGTCTGATATCCTATGAAGTTATCATCCAGGAATGTAACGAGTTTTTCAGATGGTAGTCTTTCTTATTCTGACAGTTTTCTCCACCCTTTGTCATCACAATTATTTTGTTGTGTTATTCATAGGACAAAAGGATCAAACGTAGATCCATAATTTCTGTAGGTCCATAATCTTCCCAAATAAGTCCTACTTATAACACTTGTTCCGTTGTCTGATGCACTTAAAAGTAAAAAGTATTTTCACCTTTATCACCTCTTGTCTTCATACACTCCACATTTCTGGACAGGAATATTCAATGCTTGTTGAGGATTACATTTCAAATTAGGTGAAATCTCATTATCTATTCCCAAGATTAGTTTGCTTTTCTTACCTCAGAAATGTTTTCAAAACAAACATGGAATAAATGCATTATGCATGAAACAGCTATTTCCTACATCTAACAAGTGTAGGAAGCATCTTCAATTCTACTTTCATTCTTAGAAAGTGATTTAAAGATGTCTTTACCTATATAATGTGTGCTGAATTAAGAGGCAATGAAAAGTAAATTAACTGGAAATATTTAAAGATAAGAGGATTCAGCAGCACTGTTAGAAATGCTAGTGAGGAGAGAGATTCCAAAGGCAGGCAGAGGACCCGACTTTGGAGAGTTGTGCCAAATAGGGTTCATCTAGGTGTCCTTCCCAGTGCAAAGAGCAGGATTTGTAGAATCACAGAATTGTGGAGGTTGGAAGGCACCTCTGGAGGGCATCTAGTCTGAGTTTCAGAGCAGGATCAGCAGGTTGTCCAGGACTATGGCCAGTCAAATTTTAATATCTCCAAGAACGGGGACTCCACAACCTCCCTGGGCAACCTGTTCCAGTGTTTTACCACCCTCACAATGAAAAGGTGGGGTTTTTTAATGTTTAAATGGATTTTTTTGTATTTGAGTTCGGGTCTATTTCTTCTTGTTTTTTCACTGGGCACCACTGAGAAGAGCCTAGCTGTCGTCTTTACTCTGGCCCCATCAGGTATTTAACACTAAGTTACTCTCTTACGTTCTCCAGGCTGAACAGCCCCAGGTCTCTCAGCCTCTCATTAAACGACAGAAACTCCAGTCCCTTGATCATCTCTGTGTCCATTTGCTGGACTAGCTTCAGTATGTGTATGTCTGTCTTGTGCTGGAGAGCCCAGACCAGGACTCAGCATTCCAGATGTGTCTCGTCAGTGCTGAGGAGAGGGAAGGATCAGCTCCCTCCACCTGCTGGCAATGCTTTTCCTAATGCAGCCCAGAGTGCTGTTGGCCTGCTTTGCCACAAGTATGTACTGCTAGCTCACATTCAACTTGTCCACGAGGACCCCCAGGTCTGTTTATGCACAGTTGTTTTCTAACTGGTCAGTCCCCAGCACATAGTGACGCATGGGCTTATTCCTCCCTAGACACAGGACTTGCTGCTTACCTTTGTGGAACTTCACAAGATTCCTCTTTGACCATTTCTTCAGCAGGTGAGAACCCTCTGAATGGCAGTGCCTGCTGTATCAATCACTCCTCCCATTGTTTTGTCACCTGCAAAATTACTGGCTGGCCTTCAGCTGAACTTTGTGGTGCTGGTCACAACCTTTTGAGCCCAGCAGCTCAGGCAACTTTCAGTCTATCTCCCTGACCACTTACCTATGCCATAGTTAATCAATTTGCCAATGACGATGATACAGGAGCGAGTGTCAAAAGCTGTGCTGAAGTGGAAATAAACAACACCAACTGCTCTTCTCTCATCCATCATTCTAGTGATTTCATCATAGAATGCTGTCAAGTTAGTCAGGCATCATTTCTCTCTCATAAATCAATGTTGACTGCCCTAAATCACCTTTTTGTCCTTAACATGTTTACAAATGGTTTCCAGGATTATTTGTTCCGTCACCTTCCCAAGGATAAAAGGTGAGGCTGACCAGTTTGTAGCTGGTTGCTTGAATGACTTCTGGAGAAGAACAATACAGCCAAAGCCAGCCACTTAAGCTGTCTATACAGCAGCAGCAGAAAACCACTTTTTTGTTCATCTCAGGAACCTAATGTACATGTGCACGGAGATTTCACTCCAAGTTCTTTATCTCTCTAATTATATCTGCTATAAAAGGCAGCTTTTGAAAGTAGAGAGGATATTTTCTTAATGGATTCTCAGTGTTCCTAATGCTTTTCCTACCTGAAAACGTGTGTCAGAAGCAGGCTGTTGTATAAAATCTTCACCAGTTAAAGTTTTTCAAATTGTCTTGCTTAACAAGTCACTTAGTCAGAATGGACACGACCCCTTATTTCTCCTCAGTAATACTTTTGAGAAGTAGTACCTTATCTGCCTTTACAAATAATGGTAAAGCTAATCTGTGCTGATTTCCTATGCTAAACAACCTTACCTTACTGAAAGAATGAATAGCTATCTTTTTAAAATAATAGTTCTGTTTTGACAGTCAAAGGGTTTCAATCAGGCAAGTTCCATAAGGACAGGTAATATCATTTGTTAGACTAACTGGTACAGCAGAAAAAACTAGACAGAGTTTGTTAGGCAGGAGCATTTTTGTGGAATTGTTAATAGCAAAAAGTAGTTTTAGTCCATGCTAAATCAGAGGTAAAACTGAGACAGGGAGAAGGTATGATTGCCATTTATTACCACAAGCCTGAAGATTTCTTCAGTGTATACTCTGTAGAAGATTTCAGTGAGTTCTAAGTACCTGAGAGGTTTACACAAGGGATACTATTATTTCTGAGGATTTTGAAGAGCAAAGGCATGGCCTGAAATCCTGCATTCATGAGATTTATGTTCTCTTTTTCAGTTTTAATGAATACTATCAAGTAAATTTACCTAGGAATTATCAATTAACACTTTCTGAAATGTAAGTGTTGTAACCTTTGAAAAGGCCATTCTGCACAAAATGAATGGGAGAAGCAGCTGACTTCTGGCATACTGGGGAACAAAGTCTCTTCAGCTGGAGAATACAGCTGGCACCTCCATTATTACTTGGTAGTTGGTGAGGTCAGCATTCGGTAACTTGCTGAACTGGACCCTCAGCTCCAGTGAGACATAAATTGAGGGCCTTTGCTCGATGGGGACTTTGCTGTACTGTAGAAAACACACCACATGTGGCCTTTCAGTATGTGAAGGGGTCTTATAAGAAAGATGGGGACAAACTTTTTAGCAGGGCCTGTTGCGATAGGACAAGGAGGGGCAGATTTAGACTAAATACAAGAAAGAAATTTTTTACAATGAG
>Ga0181612_133251_pt1 | contig 12260 bp, 10 predicted proteins | sample HoacroProtozoa21_FD_119630 | JGI IMG/M metagenome (GOLD analysis project Ga0181612, IMG submission 119630) | Hoatzin crop microbial communities from Cojedes, Venezuel. Combined Assembly of Gp0051906, Gp0051904, Gp0051908
GAGCCTCACACTGTTTCAGAGACAGACGATATCCAAGCTCTTGCACCACTGTACAGGGCAAAGAATTAGAGCACACCATCGGGGACCACAAAGAGATCGATCCCTTATGGGAATGACAGACCGTCATCAGCAGTGTCTCCAGAGGTGCCACATACATCCACCCAACGCACAGAACCATGTGTACTTACTGTCTTATCTCCCACCTCCCACCTCTCCCTGAGCCTTTTCCTAACTAAGGAAGAAAGGTTAAGTTGAGCTGAGGACAGGTGGAAGTATATTCAGTTATTTTTCTCCTTTCTGGGAAATTAATTGTTTTTCTGAACCCTGTCACTGTACAGGGCAAAGAATTAGAGCACACCATCGGGGACCACGAAGAGGATCAATCCCGTATGGGAGTGACAGACCGTCATCAGCAATGTCTCCAGAGGTGCCACATACATCCACCCCACAGACAGACCCATGTGTACACGGCCTTATCTCTCACCTCCACACGCAGAAGAGCTTTGGAAGCCTTTCACTCCCAAAATTAAACAAATACCTGTTTAGCGACACTTTATCATGCCTTATGGCAGGGAGACATTGGCCTCTCCCAGTCCAGTCTAGCTCTGTTTATTACGTTGTTTTCTATGGAGGGTGATGCTGGGGGTGAGGGGGCGGCTTGTGGTTTCATTTAGACTGCAAGCTCTGCAACACAGAAACCTATGATCCAACCACGCATGTCTCACTGCCAGCAACACACAAGTGGTAAACACAATAGCATAACAACGGTCTGGATCTCTGGAAAAAAACAGAGGCAGTAAAATGAATCTTATCTAGGAGCAACAGTCGTTATACGGTGAGGAAGAAGGCCATCCATGTACAAGCAACCTAGTAGACCACCTCTGTAGTAAATCATTCTTGTCTACATGACAACACGGGCTCATACATGATCATCAAACACAAGATGCTTAGAGAAACCGCTTTAAACATTCCTAAACTCAGTATTTGGCCAAGTGCCTCCACAGGCAGGTGGAGGAGCGAAGCTGGTGTCTGCCACTGCCCAGAGCCTGGCACGGCTCCGGGTAACATCGTCCCCCCCAGCCAACCTTCAGCTGTGAGGAAACATCCCACGGGTCAGGGTCAAAAGATACCCATTTGTTACTGTACTAACATTAAAACAGATTCAATTTCTAAACGTATTCGGACAGTAAGAACTCCCCAAACAACGCAGGGTGAAGGCTTACCAGAAGACAGAAAAGTCCCCTTTACTATACCGCTCAAAACAACCTCAGAGTAGGATTACTTGAAAATATATGCCTATATTTAACCACTGGGACATGCTTCCAAAAATCCTACGCTAGGAATTTGCAGAGGAAAAACATGCTTGTGATGCTTTTGATCTTCCCGGCGGAGCTGCTCTCCTGAATTAGCAGCACATGCCCAGGCAGCAGAGTCCTCTCGGCTTTGGGAAACAGCCGGGTGACCGACCAGCCTGCAGCCCCACCAACCCTGAGGGCTTTGGAGCCCCAGCCCTGCAGATACATTGCAGCTACCTATGGCAACGCTTAGGCAACGCCAGCTGTATAAAAATGCTCAAAATGTCGAAAGGAGCAGGATAAAGCAGATGCCTGCTCTTGAAGAGCAAAGGTAGAATTATTTCCCGTGAGAAAAACACAAGCGACTAGGAATTTCTTTTTTTTCCCCCAGTCATTTTCAGTTATTTGCACAAAACACATCAGCTCATCCACTTTGTGGGTATTACACCCACACAGTTAGCTGCTCAGGTGATGCAGATGGTTTCAGGTCATGCTATTCCTGCCAACCAGCTCTTTGATGTGTACCCAGCTATACTCTTTCATTACAGGCCTTATCACACCAGCCTTCACATTTATTATCTCAATTCTTCGAGAAAAAGAACACAAATACGTACAGCATGTGCCACACGCACAAAGAGCGATGAAGATTTCAACACCTCATGCTCTTTTCTCCAATAAAATCAGATTCATAGAGCAGGAGATGGAGCTGGCAAGGGTCACGCTGAGGAGGAAAGTGGACACCTGGCTCCAACAACTGAATTACAACTCCCAGTGCTGCTCGCTTCGAAATTAGGCTCCTTACCAGGCTGGAGAATTTCTGTACAAACTGTTCTTTGACTTTGGGTGTTGTACACATTACAGAAGAGCTTGTTTTCAGAATACAAGAAATCAGTCGAATATTAAAATAATAGTCAAATTGCCATCCCTGGAGTAAGGTTTCCCTGCAAGTGAAGTCATCACTTTGAAAACACAGCCTTCAGCTCGACTTTCATAAAGCCCTTGGGAAGAACTGCAGGCTCTGACCCACGCTGCACTACAAGATTCTTTACATCTGCAAGACAAACAGTAGTAGGAGGACTGAACAGCATCATTTTACCAGTACAGCTTGATATTTGCATCAGAAGGGGACCATTCTTGAAAAACTTCTGGTCAACACATAAAAAAAGATACATCTCCGCTTTGTTATTTGATAACACTTGTACACACAAAGTGATCTTCCTTAAAAATAATCAACACCAACCACAGGCCCACATGAGAACCACAGTTATTTCCTACTCTATTTATAGGAGGGAACTGTGGGGTTGGTTCAGCCTACATTCCTTTCTGTTGCTCCAAATTCTTGTCCTGGGTGTCCCACAACTTCCCCAGGCTTAGCACGGGCAGATGAGCGTCTGCTTTACCCACCTACAGCTTCCCCCCGCCTCCCCCCAGCACTGACAGCTTTGCTACCGCTCCGCTCCTTCAGGCTCCAGTAACAGGGGTAACACACTATTGCTTCTCAGAATTTCACACCTCACATTTTCGTTCTTTCTAGAGTATCAATCTGTGATTTATGTTTTTTATTTATTTTGAACCTTGGAACAAACCCCATTTTTTTCTCATTAGTCTCTTCTCATACCTTTTCCTTAAATACATACAGAGAGACATCTTATCTCTTTCCAACTGCAACATTCAGTATTTCTTACCTTTACCACCTCTTTAAGGTGGCAAAACCCTTCCACCTCTCCTATAAGACACTTTGCTGCGCTTCTGTCCCTTCTTCCAGTCCCATCTTCAGTTGTGTTTCAACAGTCATCTGTCTGCTAATGCATCCCTTCACCGGCAAGTATCTCCCTCTCTTCTTTGTCTTCAAGTTCATGCTTTCAAACTTAACTTTCTTTACTCGTCTCTCTCCCCTGTTCTAGCTGACATGAATCTTCTCTCTCCTTCACCTTGCTCTTCACATTAATGCTTTAATTTGTCAAACGTCTTGTCCTTTGCCTTTTCCTTTTATCATCTGATCGCTACCACTGTCTCATCTGTTACGATTTATCGCTTGCGTGTAATAGGCAACACAACAATCTACCCCTCTCTCTCCTTGCCACGCTATGCAAGAAGGATATATTAATACACAAGACAATAAAAAGCTCGGCTGCTACACTGTGCTAAAATGTTGCTGCAAAACTTCCTTCAAAAACTGCGACCGTTTTACACAAGGTATTTCCTCACAGACAGAACAAGACTTCTGCGGGCTGCCACCACAGCCAGACTCGATAGCTGCACATCACAGCTCACTCATGTATTCTATTTTTTGTTTGTTTATTTTATCATTTTATAAATATAAGTGATAGGGACCCTTTTACAATAGGTAACATTCAGCACTCAAAGGCACTCGCATCAGCAAGAATAATCTACTCTGCTTAGAAGGGACGGGACCACAGCACCTCCTACACAGCCCAGGTCCTGAAGGATGCCAAATGCTGAGCTCTAATATCATCCTCAAAACAACAGGCAAATTGCAAGAAAACAAGACAGACAGAGATCTCTGTTTTTCTGTAATCAAACAATAATAGCAGAGAGCACCCTACTTGGGTTTACTGACCCCAGGTTTTTTTTTTCAGAAGTGTGCAGGTAAGGAAAATGGTCTTCTTTCACCCTGCTTTGCCCTGTTCTCCAGAACCATGCCAATATTTTCTTGTGCTTCATTCTAAAAACCCAAATGCAGTTGCGGTGACAGTCTCCAAATCTTGGTCCCAGAGCCTATGCTCCACTCCACTACCTCCTCTACTAACCAGGGGATTTTCTGCATGCGAGCTGGAACTAACCATCACAATTACGGGCTTTTGATAGAGGTATATCTACAGAACAAAAACATAGAGGTTTGGGAAAAAGAACTGTTTCAGGGTGTTTTTATGTAGAGGGCAAGATATAAAATAGTCTATGATAGGTTATGTGAAAGCCAGCCAACTCTTCTCTGGAGCAAAGGAAGACAGGGATACTCCCCACAGCACAGAAACCCAGACAAGATGACGAGCAGGGATAGGTTCTCACCTAGGTCATTTTTCATGGAGCCAGTGGGGTTCCCCAAGATGTCATTTCTGGCACTGGGACTCGTTTGATAAGCACTCATGGTCCCAAATGGTTCTGCGGTACTAAACTTGATTTGACAAGGCTTATTAACGCTGGCTTTGAGCCTGACAGACCCAAGCTGTGTCTCCTGTTCGATTCGGGCAAATTTGTGTGATGCTCTCCAACACCGTAGCAATGGGAACAACAATGCCAAGAGACCTGATCTGGCTCTGCGTTGAGCTCTCCAAGCTTTGGCGGGCTTTACTGCCTTAGGACTGTGCCACATGGAAGCAAGCACACTTGCTTTCACACCCACTTTAATAGGCTTGGCAGACAGACTTGCTCCAGCTTTCTGAGCTGATACATCTGGCTGGATGCGAGCTGGCTCTTCACAGTTCAGCTCACATGTGTCTCTGCTCGTGGCATCGTGAGTCTACAAATGAGGTAACTACCCACAGGGGGAAAGATGATGGTAGAAGGCTTCCCTCTAAGCTCTGCTGTATTTCCATTTAATGAGCAAAGTTAAATCTTCATTTATGGGGCCTCTTGTTTTTTTTTTTTCCTCCTTTTTCAAATCTACTCATCTGTGATGCTCACCTTACAGGCACTACCATATTGATATGGGCACCTGTAACTGAAAGATTCATTTGGAAAAATGACTAGATGTCACCTGGCTGAGTGTTTGAACTGACTGGACAGCCTTGCCTCTGCCACCTCTCTGAACCAGAGGTACCCAACACAAACACCAGTTCCCACACTCTGGAGAATGGCTGTAAGCTATATTAAGAGGAAAGTGCATTAAAATGCAAAGGATGAAGACTGACGTATTTAAAAAAAAAAAAAATAGAAAGAAAAAACTTCCACAAACGAAAACACTGCAACATACGCATTTTTCCTAGAACACAGGAGATCTGGCGAAGGGTCATCTCCTTAAAACCTGCAAGCAACTGTGTGAACACCACCTCTATGAAGATACTTGTGTTCTCGCCTTAGTATCTCTACTGTAAGATGACAAAGTGCTCTGTAAGCATGCACGCTTAATAAAAGCGAGTTGTAAGCATAATCCTCCCCCTTCTCATGCGAGGAAAACCCCTGGGGACACCCAGCTATGACTGACGCACAATGTCTCCTGAGCAGGGGACACAGTCCCGCTCACTCCACCCTCCTGAATGAGCAACTGGATTCACATCAGAGCTTCGGAGGGGGAAGCGCCGAGCAAACGCTTCTCCCCAGCACTCTTCACAGGTCCGGACGCAGCACGTGCCCTCTGCTTGCCTCCGTTATAACCAGATCTGGCTTCTAACAGCAGCCTACAGCGTGCATCCGACTATCCCCCAGCACAACGCTGTTCCTTCATGGAGAATAATGACTTAACGTGACTTCTAGCTACAAAGTCCTGGAATTTGTTTTAGACTCCAGTCCTGAATGAAATTCAGTTCTTAGGATACACTCGCGGAACATTAAATTATAGTAATTGTCATAATCTCCTCAATTATTTATACTCTTGACAGCTGCTGTGGTTACAGCAAGAACAGCAACCGACCTCTTCAAAGCAGTCAAAAGTAGCAATGATAAATCTTGTAGCTGGCTTGCTTTCCACGGAGCGCTTACTCCACGGGCTTAAGCAAGATTGCTGACTTCCAACCAACAACAAAAAGCCAAAACAGAAGAGCAGAACGCAGTGTGGTTTCCGACTCGAGATGGCAAACTCTCATCAAATCTTTAATCTTTCCTTTAAACACGTGAGGGGTGGTGCTCAAGTTGCAGTTGTGGAGGTAGGGGCAGCTGGGAACCAAGTCATAAAAATGAAAAACATGAAAATGGCTTCACAGACAGAACAGATATTCACGTATCCCAAAGTCAGCGTTTGCAATGCAAAGCAGAGATTTTAGAATTTACACTATAAAATGAGTTCTTTCTCAAAATACAGAAGGAAATAACCTTCCTAAAGATCATAAATTTCAAATACTCCTAGGATGCATTTTAAAAATCAGTTTCTTATTATCTGCGCTCTCAGTACGGTTCTGCCTATAATTTTAGTTTCACCAATACTCACAGCAGACATCCCCTTGAGGTACTATATGCTTTTAGTTTTACTGCACTAATTTCTGGTTCTTCAGTTTTAAATACTATGTACAAGCAAGATACAAAAAAACCCCACCTTCTTTTACAAATGAAAACTTGTCAGTCAAAAACAAGTTGCACGCATAAAACATCTTGAAGTTTGCAATTTGATATTTTTGCATTTAGTGCCTTATACTCATTTGTTTATTTTCAAAGGATATAGAACTTTTCATCCAACTTTAAAATAACTAATTCTGCTTTTACAATACTACTATCTACACAGAGGAACAAAATTTTATTTTTATACATTCCTGTAACAATTTCAGAAATGTAAAATACCAATGTAAGAATAATATTGATTGCAAGTATGTGATAAATGATACGGCCTAATTCAATTACTGTGGAGTATAACGGGGCAAGAACTGTAATATTAGTGTTCTTCAGGTTATACCTCCTCACTACTGTAAAAAACTATTTTTTAAATCCTTATTGAAAGTCTCAGACATTGAAGTGACACATGCTCACTCAATACTCAACCGCGGACACACCAACAAGTCACTTTACCACTTACCATTTGAGATCTATTTTTTGGGCAGCCATTGATGTCTTCAATCTTTTCATTTGCTGAAAAGCAAAAAAGAGGCGATAAAGCAAAAAAAAAATGATACCAAGGATGTTTATTCCAATTATTTCCAAAGCACTTGCTGCTGGCTAAATAAAGGGGTTGCAGATTGTAGTTGTCCAGTCAAAGTGAATGTGGGAAACGCTGAGACCCATCAGCAACAAGCAGCTGGAGTTCTCTAGCGGGTCATGCCTCCAGAGACAGCTGGGGCAGAAAACAACTGGTCTGACCACGTCTTGTACAGTGACGGGAACTCCTTTAAGCTACAACAAAGATTTCAACTCTGGAAATTGAATTGCTCCTGGGTGGAAAAGTGAATGCTCACACATGTAGATGGTTGCATGCCAATTGATTCGCTTGTAGAGTGAATATATGTTTTAAACCTAGATGAGGAATTTACGATCAATAACTCTAATATGATTTTATTCCTTTTTTTCTTAAAGCACAAAACAGAAGACTACTTTCCAAGCTTCTTGTCCATGGCTTACACGCAACACAACTTGCAGAAAAAGATACATAGCTTCAGTCTTTAAAGTCCCAAGTGACACACTTCAGTTGTTAAGGTGGTTAAACATTTGCTTTAGAGTCTTAGTTTACTCAGTTTCATGTTTCGGTCTTGGACCCTGAAATGACTTGTGTGCTAGACCAGCTATAATCGAAGTTTGGTTTCATAGAATCATAGAATGGTTTGGGTTGGAAGGGACCTTAAAGATCATCTGGTTCCAGCCCCCCTGCCATGAGCAGGGACACCTTCCACCAGACCAGGTTGCCCAGAGCTCCATCCAACCTGGCCTTGAACACTGCCAGGGAGGGGGCAGCCACAGCTTCTCTGGGCAACCTATGCCAGTGTGTCACCACCCTCATGGCGAAGAATTTCTTCCTCATATCTAATCTAAATCTGTCCTCTTAGTTTAAAGCCAGGCAGGCATTCACAACCCATCTGATGAGTCAAACAGATCTGCAGAGGATCGCTTCACCTGCGCAGAAACTGTCACCTGCAGCTTTTAACTGAAAGCCACTCACATGTAAGTAAAAAGAACCTTTGTGTAATGTCCCACCCAAAATACAATAAAAAGTTATCACTAGACAGTACTGCTAGGCTTGATCCCAAGATTCTGGTTTGAGATATAAACCTGTAACCTTGCCCTGCAAGGAATTTTCATGACAGCAGACAAAAACTATACTGAGATAAGTCACGGTACGAATTTGAACTGGAACAGTTATCTGGCATAATTGCAAATGCCTTCTAAAATTAGAGCAAAGATCTATTCCATTTAAGTCAATGCAATTAATCTCAGTCAGAACACACATTACCCAGAATATTTCGATATACCTGTAAGACAGGCTATCTTGGCATGTCCAAAGCGCCTAAACAATGTGCCCATCGCCTCCTACAACGGCGTACTGATTGCCCAGCACAACACCGATGTGCACATTCTACTTCTTATTGTAACTACTTTTAGTTAGCTAAATAAGTATTTAACACTAACGCAACATCTGCATCCCTATTTATATAGCCACAGCTTTTGTATCTAATCCGACTTTGGTTGTACTTGATCAATTGAAATAATCCACAAAATATCCTAGGCATCAGTAGGAAAAATCCTGTTGGCCTGGGATAAAGTTTAATTTCAGCATCAATTTTAAGTCTTAAAAACTGAAGGTTGTCATAGGGAACCAACTGACAATTTGATACACTACCAATTTCAGAGCGTGCACAGATGCAGTATATCTACATTCATGACTTCAAGCAGAGCTACTATGTTTAGATGGCATCACTAAGGCATATATTACTTACGTATTCTTTTACAGACTCATAAAATTTGAACCGAAATAAACCAGCATGCTATCGATGCATTTTAATTGACTTGCAAATAGAAAACAAAACTGTCATCACGTCACACTTCTGTATTATCATTAGCAGTGTCGAAGTCTGAAGATTATCTCCTCTGAAGTCAAATGCAGTGATGTTTGGTGTCATGTCTTATCAGATTTTGTTCTTGTTTGGCTGCTAGGGTAGAAGAACTACCTAGTTATTACCAATTTTAAAATTTTATTTCCTAAATATGCAGCTATTTAACTTAAGAAAGGATTGCAATCACTGTCTCTTCCGTAACTCTTATGGGAGACTGTAAAAAAAAAAAAAAATTTAAAAATCACATTCATTCTTCTTCCAGCTTTGGATATTAAGTTGTACTTCAAGATTCAACACCCGTGATGTAAATCTCAGACAGTGAATACAAAAAAAATTGTATTGCTAATAATTAAACCCAAATAAATTTTGATGACTTTGGATAATCTCCAGATACTCCAGGCACGTGACAAAGAAAAGGAAGGATCTTCGTGGCTGCTTTCACACATAGCACACGGTAACATAAAAAAGAAAAACCTCTCCTGCACTGCACATAGAAACCTCCTTGGTACGCAGTCTTGCTTGTTAGAAACCAAGCTTGCACTTGTCAGGCTGCAGTTGAAGCTGCTTCTCGGCGTGAAAGTTATCACCGTTGTTGTGACAATGAGATGCAGCGTGCCTAAGGCCACACACAGCAGATAAAAACGACTTGCTCTTCACTGCTAATTTCGAGGATTGAACTGAGAATGTTTAAACATGAACTTCCTTTCACACTGAAAACATTCTCTGAAAAGGAAATCCTTCACCTTGTACTTTAACTCTCGAAAGCTCGCAGACCTAATCTTAAATATTGGCCAAAAGGCAGCTCTAAGAACGGCTGCAAAAAATGCAACGGTGACTCAAAGCAAAATACAGTAAGCAGCATTATTTCTGTGGATTCTAGACAGAGTAATTTAAATTTCATAAGAGTTTTCACAAGTCAATACTCAAACAGCTACATTTAAATATTTGGTACAACCGGGTTCACATTTTGCTGGTGGTATTCTCACACACGTGTTCTCACACAGAAGTTTTCTACAAGAGAGTTAATGTAGGGTAGCTAGGTATGTGTGAAAGGAATCAACACCTAACTGTTCCTCGGTTTCCAAAAATTTTCCCTATTAAACAAAACAGGCATGGGATGAAGCGTTGCTCATAGTGAACACACAGAATCAGTTCTTGGCCTGTTTTTGTACCTCTGTAGCTGCACGGCAGGTCTGTAGAAAGCTGCTGAGATATAACGTTGCTCTACAACACAGACACAGAATCTTTTTTGATGTATTCCAGCGCAGCTCTAGCAGAGGCTTTGGAACGATGCCTCGCAATTTCATCTGACAACAGGGCTTGCAGCTTTGTACCTTAAATCAAGGAACTAGCTCATTTGCAGCATCTCAAACACATAAGTATGCATGCACTGATGTCTTGTTACTTCACTGCTGTCTTCTTAATTTGCATCTCAAATCTGCCAGTTTGCTTCGAACAGCAGTTGTCCTAATTCCCATTAGCAGGCTTTCTGATTCCATCAAGCTCCATCGGCCCATGCCTGTGTTTTGTGTCATCCCAAGTACCAGATGGATGAGCCTCTGAAGGAACTAATGAAGGCTCCAGGCCCAAGGCAAGAGGGAGAATGTGTAGCTTTACATGGGGTCAACAAAAAATTGTTTAGAATCTTCATTATCCATGAATATTAGTGCAAACTAAGGGAGCTAAAGTCTTTGTAGAACTCAGCCTATATTTGAGATTTGTGCTAACGATAAATGATTTTCCTCATTTGAAAACTCACTATAAACTTATTTCTTCCGCCACACAAAAATCGTACCCCTTCTCCTTTCCCAGCTGCATACATGGATTTTCCACATCCAGCTGGAGGCAGGAGGTGCGACACAGCAGGCCACCATCACTGTGAGTTATGTTCAGGCCAGTCCCCAAAAGGTATGAGAAATCGAGACAGTGCAGGCAAACAGCAGCGTCAAATATTTTTCCACTATGCTTTAGGGCAAGGCTTTACGGAATTAATTAGCAGAGTCTCCTAAGGAAAATTATCTATATAATTCCACGCAGTTTGATGGATTTCCCCATCTGTATTTATGTAGAAGACAAAGACAGTGAATTTCTAAGCAAGTTGGTGGATACCTGGTACAAAAAGAGAAAGTCACTCACCTACAACTTGGATTATTTCAGCTAATAAGACTCCATCAGTCACATCTTGCTGTAGATCCTTTATCAATCTCTTGTGACCAGATTTTGCTAGATAGTGATTGGCCCAATCCGTATAAATCTGTTTGGAGAAAGATAAACAAAAATAAATTGTTACTCATAACATTAACCTTAAAAACGAGAGTCCTTTGTCCTTCTGAGTATCCAAGAGCAAAAAGATCACTGCTTTTTTGCTCTTTGAAACAAAGCCAACAACGCTGAAATTCAAGGCACTGTGCAGATCAAGTCATCAGCTCACTACAGTACGGCTTCTCCCATTCAGAAATTTGACATCAAAGCTTACAGCAGGCGATAGTAAGCTCCTGAACATGTTACAGCTTGAACGGATCATCAGGCAGCAAACTCCATGCTCTACGGCACTAACAGGCGTGTAGAAGAGATGTCCATTTCCACCCAAGTATTTTTTCCTTTTTTCCCTTTAACATTTCTTCTTTACATCTGTTATCGAGAAATTTTGCAGATTCTTTTCCAAGAACCACTTCTGGTAGGTATTCACTATATAGCGATTTCATTTTGAGGAAACTCCTTTGTTATATTACCCAATAACCCTTTAAATATCTTAAATATACCAATTCTAATAAATTCCATCTCACAGGTTAAATAGGCCCATTAAGTTGATTTTAATCTCTCATGCAAACTTCTAGCTGTGGGATTTACTTTAAAACATATTATCTGAAAACTAAGCAAAGCAGTCAAAATCCCTCCTCAATTTGCATTAAGTACTGCTCACCACATGCTAGTACAACTTCTGCAAGATATCAGAAAACTTGTAAAATCTTTTCATGCTAGGTTATGAAAAAGAAGGTAAAACACTTGATTAGGAATTTCTGCTTATGAATTAAATGACATTTCTTGTTCTTTGTATAGGACAACATTTAGAGGAAGACTTTTCTTATACGATCTATTTGTATTCCAAAGAAATAAAGTAAAACCAACAAAATATCAGGATTAGTGGAAGATGTCATATTTGCTCATGGCAGAGGGGCTGGAACCAGATGATCCTTTTCACTCTGAGGGTGACGGAGCCCTGGAACAGGCTGCCCAGAGGGGCTGTGGAGTCTCCTTCTCTGGAGATATTCAAGACCCGCCTGGACAAGGTCCTGTGCAGCCTGCTGTAGGTGAC
>Ga0181612_138716_pt1 | contig 12260 bp, 10 predicted proteins | sample HoacroProtozoa21_FD_119630 | JGI IMG/M metagenome (GOLD analysis project Ga0181612, IMG submission 119630) | Hoatzin crop microbial communities from Cojedes, Venezuel. Combined Assembly of Gp0051906, Gp0051904, Gp0051908
GCAGTTATGATTATATTGAAGCTGTTATGACTGTTGCACTGTAGAGCAATGTCCTCAAACACCCCAGTGACATTTACATTCAAATATTAATATCCACCCCAACCCCAGGCCCACAGAAGTCACTGGCGAAACTTCCACCAAGCCAGGAAAGACTGATGGCAATCCCTACAGTTGTGCGTGTCCTGCCCTGCTCACAGACCCACCCGCACTAAGCTGGGCTCACAACCCTGTCAGAGAGTCCAATACGTATTGACATTATTCTAAAACCACTATAAAACACACGTAATTTAGGTTTTGCTGTTTCTACAATCTGAAATAATAGGTCAAAGCCAATCCAGCTTTGAGTGGACAGCAATGAGAATAACCAACAAACACCAAATCCCTGCTACGCTGCAAAGGGCACAGCCCTGATCTAAGCGGGCGGATGCGTGAGCGCAGTAACATCACATCACAGCTCTTCAGAGCGTACAGCACCTGATACCAAGGGCAAGGGGACGATCTTTAGTGCCTCCTCACCCGCTCCTCCTTCAGTAAATCCATACCTGTTAATGCCCAAGTGCACCAGAAGCAGACTCTGGTGGTCATTTATGCGGAGTCACAAGGAAGCACCTGGGAATGCAACACCTTGGTTGTTTTCAGAGAAGAAAGCGTCAGGCAGGAGCTATCCCCTGAGGCCCTCAGACTGAGAGCGCTGCAATTAGCCTGTACCCATGTCCTAGGAGGAACCTTACAGTTCAACACAAGTCCCTTAAAAAGCAGCATTATTCAGACATTATCAAGCACTTGTCTTTGATCTGCACAGTTCGTGTATGTACTTGTCTGTGCATATTAACTTGTCCGAGGTGGCTGAATATTTTTGTTTTATTTTAATTTGATGCCTTCCCTGCCTAGCACTCTCTGTGGCTTACATAAACTCAAACAGTGCAGAACTCCAGAAGGGCGATGCCGCTGAATGCCCAGCACTGCCGTGCTGCCCTCCACACAGTGTCCTCACTGAGCTGCCCTTGTAACCCCTGGTGAAACCCTCATCTTTCAGGGTAAATAGTTTCCTTCTGCCACAGAGCACTTCACAGCATGGGAAAGGACCTCTTCCTGGATCATCAGGTTTAATTACCTATTAAACTGTCTCATATCGGCACTTTTATTAAGGGTTCATGCCCACAACATTAATGAATCTGACAGACCAAAGTGGATACGAGATCTTCATTTCTAAATAACACACTGAGGTCTCCCAAGTACCCTATAGCGAGAGAGTCCATCCCCACGACACTGCCTTCAGACCCTCCTTCCTCCTCACCAAAACCCTTCTCTAAGGGGCTTTATCTCCCCAAATCAAACCGGAGACTTGACTTGTCTCAGCTGCAGATGCTCCACAAGCACAAGGCAATTATATGAATGACCAAATCCCAAACCAGTTTCTGGGTGGATTTTTGTTTGTTTGTTTTGTCTTAATTGCCAAGCCCTTTATTATACATACATTAAATGAAGTGCTACTCAGCGACAGGCTTCGGGAATTATTGGGCAAAGGAAAACAATAAATCTATAAGAAAACAAGATACTTTACAGAGATGATAAATTAGGGTGAAAAATGCTCAGTGCTTTCCAGGAAAGTTTAAGTTATGTTGCGTTATTTAAGGCTACTGAAAATGTGAGGCAGAGAAAGACACTTTATGTTCTCCCCTCACCTCCATTTACTGATGAGGTTCATGAGAGTGAACTGTTAACATGGGTCTGGGCTTGTTCCCCTGGGTGTGGAGGAGCAGGAGAGAGCAGCAGGGCCCCTTGCAGCGCAGTGACCTGAGGCGTTTCAGCTTTTTAAGCCGGGGTGAGAGACAGAGAAGCAGGAGGGTGCTTGCAGCCCCTGGGGCTGGGGACAAACAGCATCGCTGCGGGACACGGCGCAGCGACAGAGCGTGCAGTTAGCGCTCAGATATGGATGCAGACAACAGCCGGGATCAGCTTGGCAGCCACCACGCATATGCATTTCTGCAATGCTGTATCCGCAGGCAATTACAAAAGGCTGGCAATAACGCTCAAAGAAGCCAACCCTATGTCAAAGCTGCAGCAGGGACCTTTTTTAGCCTGATGGTAGCAGTGATGGCACCAAAATAAGTGGCATATGTTAGTTAAATTTATCATTCCTCCTGAATCACCTACATGTTTGCACCACAGTTTCTCATAGATTCACATAGCCTCATTTTTTCATGTCTCGACACTGGGATTTTGCATCAGTTCTTGAAGATTAGTGCAAATTATGTCTTCCCCCCCCCCTCAGTTAAGAGAAGAAAAAAAAAAAAAAGGAGGCAAACAAGGCAACTTAATATAGCAGCACCAGAAACAACTTAGCAGTGACCAACTTCTTCGTGAGAAGGAAGCAGAAATGTAGGAGATGAGGTCCCAAAGACCACGGTGCCAGATGACATCTCGTACACCAACAGCCCAGTCTACCACTGGGTTTTAGAGAGACTGCTGCAGAAGGCTGTTGTTGCACTGCAATCTGAAAGAAAACTCAGGCATGAAATAATTTGAGTCTATTCATGGCACTCAGAGTGCTGCACGTTCTTCCTTTTTCAAGTAAAACAAAACTGTGGAATCGATTTCTCCGAGCCAAACAACTCATGTGACAAATATAAAGCTACATTAAAATATCTGGCAGCTTCACTCTCCTCCAACTCAACATAAGAATTCAAATCATCTGGGACACTCAAGCTAAGAGCTAAAGCAAAAGGAGATGATGTGCAGTTATAAAGGCTAGTTTGAGGCTAGAGAGGATTGGTTTTATTCCTATTTCTCCTCTCCTGAAGATTGTTATACTGTGACTAACACACACCAGAAAATACAGCATGAAGTTTACATTAGGTAGATGTTTGGGTTTTTTCCTGCACGTGTACTAACAGCAGCCACCACTGAAATTTTACCATTCGCTTTACCTGTAGCCCTGCAAAAATTAAATCATAGATGGCACAAAAGTGAATGTGTAAGTCTTCGGTATCAAAGCACGAGTCTTTCAGAATATAAAACAATGTTTCAGACTTAACAGCTTGATGCAATATTTGGATTTTTTCTTGTGATGGCATCTGTCTATTTACAAACCGGCAATGCAGCACAGTTCCTATGGGAGCAAAACTTATTTCCTCTACTAATCTCCTTACCGAAAGAACAGCGGAGATCTTAGCGAATATGCTGAGCTCTAAAAGCTTTTATCCCTGGGACAAAGCACACTAAACTCTGACGCACTATATTCCTTAAACAGAGTTGAGGGAAGCACCATCAGTCCTGCTGGCTCCAACAATAAGAATATTCCAAGCAGTTCAAGCCTGCATTTGAGGTCCTATCCAGCTGTACGTGAAACCTATCCCAAAAGCTGTGGGATACAAAAGTACCCCAACACAGCCTCCTGCTCCTCACCAGAAGCATCCTACACATGCAGATAACCTGCCCAGAGAGCCACCGCTGTAACTTACAGAATGCTTTCATCAGAGCCCAGACATCAAACAAGCTCTACTCAGCTTTAGTTTTATACTCATCACTTGAATAACCTCACAAAGAGGAAATTCTTTAATCCCAGCACAGGCAAGCTCTGAGCAAAGCATGTAAATACAAAACAGGAAGAAAAATCGATCCTCAATACAGGATAATTGACTTATGCAAGGCAATGTGTAACAGGCAAGGGCAAATGTGAATTCCAGAAACCTGAGGCTGAATCTCTGCATTCTCTGCTCAGTTCAATCTCTTATTAAAGTCAAGGAAAATTCAGATAAATAAGAGATTCGGCAACTGGCTTTTCATCTGAAGTTCAAAAATCCACAGTTACTTCTCCAGAGTTGTGAGGCTATTTCAAGCAGGAAGCCTGTATTCCTGGGCTATAACCCCAAGCGGGAATTTATGTGAACATCAAGGAATCAGAGCGCTGCAATGCTGGTTGTAATTAGCAGCACTAGAGCATACTGCAAACACCACCATTTCCCCTTCAATGTCTGCTGCTGTTCTCTCCTATGAGGTGCTCCCTGGGGAATCTCCAAATTGAGTAGAGCACAGCCCTGAATTCAGATTTGTGCTTGGAATGAGAGTCCCCAGAGACAAAAACCCACCTAAGGCTGGAAACTGCTGCTGGCAAGGCAACCCAGCTCCTCCGCCGGATCAGAGCCAGTCGCACCAAAAGGTCAACGCTGTTGGGAGCTCTGCTTTAGGCGAGACATTCAGTAACACAATAACGATCATCTGCCAAGTGCAGGGGGCTTCCACGGAGGACTCCAAATGTTGTGTGGCCAGACGCTTTCTACTGACTGAGGTCACATGAAGAGCCAAAAAAAAAGGAAAAACAAGAATAGGATGGAAGAATAAAAACCAATGGTTGAGAATTGCAGTTCCGGACTCTTCTCAGTTCTGCTCAACTGCACCTCCTGGCTCTGTGTCTGGCCCCTTTCTCCAGGAACCTGGTCCTGTTAACTATGAACTGTCTCTGGGTACTTACCATTTCCCCAGTTCTGACCTGCAGCTGTGTTTTGCTGCTTGCTCCAGTTAGGACCTCTTTCATTAGGAGGCTCTAATTCAAGTTCCTCGGAAGCAGTCATCATCTCAATACATGTTATTCATTGACTCGAAGATGCCCTGGTGCAGAGATGAGTGCCGCCAGGATGTGCTTGTATGCAGCCCCCTTACCTAAATCACAAGCTCCTTCTGGAGCCTTTCCTTCAGCCCAGCAAAGCAGAGTGACCCTCCAAAGCTCTGGGTGCCCCTCTCGGGCCCCTTACCCAGGCACCACTTTGCTCTCCCTTCCCGATCACAGACCTTTCGCAGTGCACATGTCCCAGTTCTGGTTGGGATGAGCCAGACCCAGCAGCCAACATGGAGACAAGCACAGACACGCCAAGTCCTGATGTCCTAGGAGCCCTCTCTACCCTGAGTAGCTCTGGCTTGAGCAGAAGAGCCTCTCTGATTAACACAGTGTCAGGCAGGATACGATCATACAAAATGAGAAAGGCAGACAACATTTACCAAATCCTTCACTCGTCACGCAATTGTTAAATATTAGTTGCTCTTACAACTCAAACCACCAGCCTATATTTTTATTGTCTAATTTTTCCCAGTTTTCTTTTGTTTTGATATGCTTCTACGCTACATCATTACGCAGAGTTGCTGCTTGCTGTTACACAGATGCTGCTATTTATGCCTGACCTCTAGATGTGGGTGTGCTTTGTTCTTAAAGCATTTATTTCCTTTTGAACAAAAGTCACTAAATTAAAGCAAGATATTTTTCCCCCCATTTTCAGAGTATAATAGAACACAAAAACATAAACCAAAGTATGTTTAAATGCCTTTTCCGAATCAAGTAAAAACCGATCCATCTTAATAGCAACCAAAACTGATAGCTCTTCCTACACACCATGAACACAGCAGATGTTAAAAAGCTGTTTAATCTTCTTTAGAGCACTTTAGGTAAAAAGCTGTGGCTTTCAAATATGTACAAAGGTGGTCAGAAAACTAAAATGCCTTAAAACAGTTTTGCTCAGGGGCCAAGGGGATCTGAAGTGACCTCCAATTTCTCAACTTCCCAAACTCCATTATTATCAAGCCCTCTTTCCCTTCTGATGTTTTTAACTATGTAGAAGGTGGGTGTTGCCTCCAGCATATCTAAAACTTTTAAGCATCTTTGATTTATTCTCCTTGAGAGGTTAGTATACCTGAGGCTGAAGCTAATGACCGGAGATCCATTGAAGCGTAGATTTATCATAATCACTTTTTCAGCCTCGTCACAAGGACGGCTTTACAGCTTCTCCTGGATATTCAAGAAAAAAACGCTGTAACCCTCAAAGTCTCAAACTTCACAACTATTTGTAATAACTACTATTCTTAGAAAGTCTCCTCTTGCTTTACAAAACAATATTGCATCTTTACACTGGTTCATTCCCATGGACAATGCCAGCATCTGCACCAAAGCCTCAAGAAGCTGAGCCCTTTTGAAAGCAATATTGTTCTGCTACTAACCTCAGCGGACTGACCAAACACCAGAGAGCCTTCAAATTGTAGGTCTTTGGACAGATCTGTCATATCTCCTAGCAGGATGCATGGCTTTCAGTATTTATTACTATCGTGGTGAACAAGACTAGACCATTTTCTATAAGCAAGCACACAAACCCATTACTTTTAATTTTATGGAACAGATGCATTCTTTGATGCAATTCAGTACATCTCTGCCACAAAAAAAAGAAAAAAAAATCAATGATTCATCCAAGTTCGATTCAGTCATTGATCGAAAGAAATGCTAACTTCCTGTATTTATTCCTTCACTTAAAGTTCACATCCACCACCAAGACATTATTTGACAGCATAAAGGGAAGGTTTACCCGCTGTCTAACCCTCTCTAATATTATATTGTTGCTCACCTTCACTTGAGAGAGAGACCAGAAAAATATTCTGCATAAGAGGTGAAACGAAGTACTACAGGATTTGACCCAGTTGGAGAACAGAACAAGCCAAACACCACAGCTGGCAAACAGGACAAAGGCAGAGATAACCGAGTGCTCCTGCAAAAATGCACTGCGTATATAGAATCAGGGCCTAGTGCAGTGAAGGCTGCAAGAAAATTTCTTATCATCTCCAATAGGCCCTGGACAAGACCTTGAAGCAGATCTCAGGAGGAGGTCGTATTTGTTCGTAATATTTTCTGTAGCCACATGCTGTCACCGGATTCACTTTCCAGCACTAAGAACCGACAGACAGAAAAGAAGGGTTGCAGCCTTCTGTGCCTCCAGTGCTTAGCTCGGGGCCAGGACGGGGCAGGAGATGTCAGTGCGGTGTGCGCTTTCATCAGGAAAATGTAGCAACTCATCCCCTCTGTTTTCCTCCTTAGAAATAACAGGGTCATCCTCTCTAACTCAGGAATGCTGTCCTCCCCTTCAGACAGCTCTCTTCTGAATTTGTCTGCAGCTCTTCTGCAGCTTTGACCCTCACACGCTCATCTCTGTTCACGTAACACAGCCTATGGTGTGTCACGACTGCCCTGCGACAGGGCCTGAACCTGCTGGGCATGACCTACCTTCGCAGGTGCCCACAGGTCTGCTCTGACTCTAGAGGTGCACATTGAAGAGCTGCTGGCAACTGGAGATGCCTTCACTGCAGTCCATGACAAGCAAGGCTGTATTTCTTCACTGCAGAGTGGCAGACAGTGCTCAGGAAGTGCGCATCACCTTTAATTACAAATTTATTAGCCCATACTAACTACAGCCAGAAGGCATTATTATTAGCACACACAGTTTTTTCAGTCGGACCTTAATTGGCTATCTGCTTCACTCAAGCCAATGCAGCATCAGCGCCCTGCTCTCAGAGAAATTACAAGTCATTCTTTCTAACATTAAGAGGGGGAATCGTGAATACTGGTGCACTTGACAGCTTACTCATTTAAGTCAACTTAAATACTTTTCCTAGAACCAGGCCCAAAAGCTAAGTTTTCTGAAACAACCTATCTGATTCCCCTACACCTGCTTAACAGAGCAATAACCCAGGTGGTGGTGTTGCTGTCAGCTCCTAGGAAGCATATTTAAGGAAACATGGAAGCAGTTGCCTTTCAGGACCCCTCCTTTATTCACCTGGCCTCTCCCTGGGATGTGAGCACCTAGCTAAACCCACATCACATACCCAAAATAGCTCACCTCAATGAGGGGAGCACAGAATGCTTTAGACTGGAAAAAGCAGTCACCCATCTACAGCAGTAAGGGGTCTCTAGTCAAACCGTGACAAATTTCACCCTTATTTACATTAAAGAGTGTCCTAATGGTGATGGCTCATTGGCACTGTTGGAGTTTTTTGAGCAACAGAGCCCTCACCATGCCTGAGGAGGCAAAGAGGTTATTCTTGTAGCGCTGTGCCATCTGCTTTGATGTAGGTTTGTAATGGTACTGAGAGCAGATTTTTAAAAGTGTTGAAGATTTCATAAATGTAACGAATGATGGGCTTTATAGTGTCCTGGAGTTGGAGTATCCATGACAACTCTCTGCTGTGCCAAGGGACTTTTAGTCAGATACTGGGAAAGTCACTTCTAGCTGTTTTTTGTAAGATGCAGCAAGGTCCTGGTGGGATTTTTCCTCTTAATCCCTACAGACTTCACTGCCTCCAACTGTAATGGAAGACAACACCCACAGCTGCGGGGTTCCTCGGTTTCAGCTGGCCCCAAGACTAGTTACAGCTTAAAGAAGATCCACCTAGAAAATTGTTGCCAGTTAGCACGTACAACTAGCTGCCATAAAGGAAGTCCAAATAACCCACTTGGTTTCAAAAACAAAAAATACCAAAAAACCACACCAAAAAAATCCCACCCAAACCTGTTTCCATTGTAACAGCTAAGGAGCTCAACCAGTACAGAGCCCCAGTGGACATAAAAACTTTGATTATCCCAGGCGCGATATATCCCACCCAAGCCCACCAATACGCATACCCCTAATGCCGTTTAGAAACCTTTACTTCTCTGGCCAAGTACTGTGAATCAAGTGGTGTGGCATATCTGTTATTTTTTTATTCATCCTTTCCCTAAAAAATTACTCTTTGTCTGTCTCACTAGAAGACGAGCATTTTGGTGCACTTTTGAATGCACCTCCCTTGAAAACACTCGGTGACACAACCATAGGTCAGATCATAACTTTACAACTTCGATCCACCACTAACTCTCTTTTCCAGAGTGATCTCATGGCACAAGCCTCTGCCCCAGCCAGCTACAGCTGCTGTGGCTGCTTGTTGCTTTTAAAGAATGAACAGAAGTGGCCTTTTCCCCCCCTAATTTCCCAGTAGTGAACATTAAAGCATGGTACACAGCCTGATTCTCTTTCGGTGATTAACTGATGTTTTGAATGAGCACAATTGATTTGACCATATACATTATTCATGAGCTGTTGCCTTTTTAATTGTAAAAATAAAGCCTTATGGGTTTTAGGATTGTCAGCTGCCTTGGGGGCTCAATGCTGTACTGTTTGGCACTAGATCCCCAGTCTCCAAGCCCCTAACTCATCACCTTAAGAATTTACTAAATCTGACACACAGAAGTCCCAGTGAAGCCTGTGAAACCAAGTACTCACATCCTTAAATTCAAACACTGCTCGGGTGCCCTGAGACCGGGGCAGAGTATCCAATGCACTAGAGATCCAAGTTTTGAAGGATTTTATTAAAAGGCTTCTGACAGTTACAAGTCACACTGGCCCGAACCTCACTCTACAAGCAGCTCACAAAAACGGCCACACAGCTCTGAAGCAGGCTGTTGGGAGAGCGTAACTTGTCCTGCTGTACACCAGGTCTGCTCACCAGACAGGCAGCAGAGCGGCTTCCGCTTGGACCGAGAGGCTGCGTCTGGGGAGATACAGCCTGAAATGATTCTGGTGAGCAATCTGAAAGGAACATGACAAAGCTGACACCAGAAGTAGGACAGCGAGGCTCCTACAAAGTAAGCACCGTCACATGGGGAAACACAGGTATACAGGGGTTAGCAGGAATAAAAGCCCCAGGAGACCAAACACTGACCAAGCTCGGCTCATTTGTTCTGCATGGCGGGCAAGAGGCTAATTAGCTAGCCAGCAACACAGCCCGTCCTACTCGCATTACACAGAAATCTTCACAAGACCAGCACAGCAGCATTAGCAACTCTCCACACGACTTGCTCGCAGGATGTATCTCCAGATAATTTACCGACTCATTTATGCTTATTTTGTCAGTAAAGTTACAGAGCATGCATAGTGTCCATGGCCAGTACAAAAACCAAAACCACCCAGCAGACAGCTTTCCCAACTGCCTCGCACTTGCCGCTATTTGCAATCATCAGGCTCCCTGTTGTTGTTCAGCAACAGCTTTTAACAACAAAAAAGCATTATGGAAATCTGGTTCACAACAAGACAGCGCAGGGTAAAACTGTATTCCTACCAGATCTAATCTGATTAGCATTTATACACAGAGCTCTCAGTATTTTCAACAAAATACCGCAAAGAAGTTGTTGATATGCTTTTCCCTTGTTAAAAAAAAAAATAACTATGGGCTTGGGCACGTTTTGAAAAGTCCTCTCGGTTGAATAAAAGGCTTTCCACACTTCTTCTCAAGTTACAAATTAATGAAAAACAGAAAGAAAAATACTTTAAAAAACTGAAATCCCTCTGTGAAGTTGAAGATTATCTTGGAATGTAGGTTTTAACTAATAAGCTCTTCGAGCCCAAATGATATTTTTTAATAAACCTTATAATTTGAAATTGTTACGACTTAAGGGAATTTTCTAACTAGGATCCAAGTATTTTAAAACTGAAGAGGCAAGGAAAATGATAACAAATTAATTAATGGAATTAAACAGAGTCAATTGAATGCTTTCATGTGCAAACTAAAGCAAGGTCTGTATTCAACAAATGTAAAGCTAAATCAGAAAATTCCCTTTATGTACACTCCTTAAATCTGTAGGTAATTGATTTCATGCATGTTGCATCTTTATTAGGTTACAGTTAACAATACGTTAATATAAATAAAAGACATGACTCCAGTAATGGCTTCACTAAAAGTAAAATACAACGTGAGTGTTGCAAGTGATCTTTCTTGCTGCCAATATTGAATTTATACTAAATACTGAAGAAAGTTATATAGACCTACTGGGATGTGTTCCTGCAAGAGGGTTTTGGACAACTGAGAAACATCAGAATATGAAGACCTATCACGGACCTGACTTTATCCATTTCATTTTATGTTGCCTGATAGCACGGCATGAACCGAAAGGAGGTGGCTGAAGGAGGGAAGCGTAGGGATGTGGCTCTGCAGGGCAGCAGGAGCCTGGCTGACTGGCTGAAGGGAGACCTTATTCCCCACCCAGGGGCAGAGAACACTTAGAAACTCCACACTGCCATATAACTTCGTTGCACGCTTACTTTGCAAGCCTACTGATCTGCGTTTTTAAGTTGTTTGAGCTACTTTAAAACAATGCTTTCTATTCAGTGTGCTGAGCAGACAGCAAGGGGTTGTTAGTCCTACCCTGCAGCCAAACAGAGACACACGAGCGCAGGGTTCCTCCGGTACCACGGTTTGGGGGATTCTCGCACACCTTTGACAGCTGCAGCACTGCGGAGCAACTGGGATAGGTCTAAAGCACAAGCATAGCTGTCTGATATGTAATTAAAAATCCATTTTCTATCACAAAAGTACATTTCTGTAATTCAAGATGAAATTAGAAGCTGTACTGACAGATTTTTTTCCCCAGAAATCTCAGGACTGACAGGTTCCAGCTTTTCCCTTCCACAAGGTCTATGCACGCGACTGCTCAACTATCGTGTTCCCATCTGCACACCTACGTGACACCTCAACTTTAAAATATCAGAGCGTCAGCCATGTCATCAGTACTTAATCTTGCCATGAATGTCTAAGTCGCTCATCATCTCCTCCCGCCTCACCGTAAAGGACTGCCTGCTATAGGTTGTCATAACTTGTCTATTCAATTTAGTTTTAAGACATGCTACTGGTCAAGTGTCCCTCTGAGGTACTTCGTACACAGCCTGAAACATCTCACTTCCTTGCATTTATTTCATACCTTTCTAGTTTCACCTTGCTTCTGTCTTGAGTAATCCCTCTTCATATTTTTGCTCTTCAAATATTTATAGTGTATTACGTTCCATCCCTCCCTCTGTCACCCTCAGCACCTTCAGGCAATTTTCTTTATTAATCAAATCCTTCAGGCTCCTGTTAATTTCTCAGCTGCTCTTCTCTGACCATCTTCTCAATTACAATAACTTCACAGTGATGAAGTAATCAGAATGTAATTTATTTTGGGTGCACTTATGTAAATATTTTATAAAGAAGCACAGCCAAGTGGATCAAGTAGCATTCACTTAGGCAACGCGCTCAGTTCTGACACTTGGACATGCACCCCTCGCACCAAGGCCATGATTTGCAGACTGGCCGCAGCTGACCCGGCTGTGTCTCTGGACAGAGCGGTAACGGGGGTGGTTGTCTGAGGAGCTGAGCAACGCAACCGGCTGCCACCCCACAGCTTCTGTTCAAAGCCCCCGACGCTTTCCTTTGTGTAATGAACACTTACGCTGTATGGGGGCTTTTTTGCCTGTAAGATGACATAAGCTTGACACACGGTCAGGTGAACAGGAAAGAAGGATAAAGTGGAAATCACCCTGCCTGGTCCGTCCCTGCAGCTCTTCTGCAGATGGGGGGGAGTCTGGAATTCACAATAACAACCAATGCGATCCTGTTGCTCTCTCCAGGAGTGGATTTATGTCCCTGTGCTGAGAGATTCCTCA
>Ga0181612_149577_pt1 | contig 12260 bp, 7 predicted proteins | sample HoacroProtozoa21_FD_119630 | JGI IMG/M metagenome (GOLD analysis project Ga0181612, IMG submission 119630) | Hoatzin crop microbial communities from Cojedes, Venezuel. Combined Assembly of Gp0051906, Gp0051904, Gp0051908
GGACTGTGTGTTTTAAAACAGTGCTTAATTATTTTTGTCTCATCGGATGAGATGGCTTAGATCTGTGGCGCTAGTCAGGGGATTGCAAACAGAACATGGCTTTAAAAACAGTCTGTTGATTTCAGAAAGGATTTCCCCCCCACCCCCAAGGAAACAGGGATAAAAGGCTTCAACTCTTAAGGAATTGGGTAGTCATTAAAGAAATCATTGTTATTCTCTCTTTTCTGTGGGGTTAAGGTGATACTGGACCAGAGATGCATGCAGCTGCTGAAAGGTGATGCTGTTTGGCCGTGAGGTTAATTGCCAGCTGAAACATTGCTGCAGTTTGTTTTCAGAAAATAAGAAAGCAAAATAATTAAAGCGTTGTGTGCCAATGGAAACACTATTAGTTTTATACATGTGAAGAAACAGAATTAACTAGTGCTGCCCTCTTGCAGCTCAACAGCTGTTAAACTAGTCTCAGGATGGTTACCACGTTATATAGTTTAAGTACAGTTATAGCTGCAGGTTTTTTAAAGGAAAGGTAGATAAAGAGAATTTGCAGTAATCCTTAGAAGGAAGGATAAGGTGGTGGCCTCGTGCAGCATCTCTTGGATCTACAGTCTTCTACATTTGAAGGAGATGAAGAAACCTTTGTTCTGTCAAAAGAGGCTGAGACTTTTTCCAGTTTCTGTGTAACTGCACCTGTTTTACAGGTTGAAGGATCGCTTGCCAAGGAAACTCAGTAAATAATCTTCCTCTTTGATCTGTGAATACTAAAGGCATCCTGGAGACAGGGTCTTTGTTCTGCAGTCTGTGCAGGTGGGGGTGTGGTGGCTTTGGTGGGGGCATCCCCAGTTCCTTTGTCTGGCTCTGGGTCACCGAAAGAGCCCCAGTGGTTGGGGTGTGGGGCAGGGGACCCGCTTCTTCCTCCTATTCACGTGGAAGTGATGACTCCAAAGAGTACACGCCTTCGTGTGCCTCTCTTCAAAAGCCAGAGGGACTGTTTGCTCCCACCTCTGAAGAAAAGGGGGGTTGGAGTGTTTTTTGGTGTGTGAAAACCTGAAGTATGTCTTAAATGACTTCTTTTGTAGGTTCGTAATCTGACTGATGCTGCTGTGATCTATGAGATATCCTCTGTTCCTACCAGATGTGTAATTTTCCTAAATGTCTGTAGGCTGGGGACAAACAAACAGAAAATGAATCTGTACTTGTGCAGTGTGCGGGGGGGCTCTGTTCCTGATCTTTAACTGGCTTTATTACCCTAGATTGAAGAGGGTTGGTTCTTTCATTGTGTGACACTGTACTTTGCACCACTAATATTCTGCGATGTTTTTATCTAGGCAAAGGTTGCTTGCCTACCTCAGAAGTGTTTTGTTTTGTTCTGAGCCATCTTTTAAGTACTTGTTTCATCATTTGTGCTTACTTAAAATGCTTAAGAGGAGTACATCTTTATCTGCCACCATTCATGTTAAATAACAGCAGGGAAGAGGAGCCTGAGATGGTGTTTGAGTCCGAAAAGGTTAGCGGTAGACACTAGCTGAAGATAGTGAGTGCTTAGAGGGACAGGTATGGGCCAGAGCTAAAAGAATTAAAAATCCCAATGAGAAGTTAAGGCTTTCATGAGAGATTTAAAGGCAAACCAAGGAATTTTGATCCAAGTCCTCAGCCCAGCAGGCAAGAGGCGATGGTTGGATTGAGACTGCTTCTGCTGTGTTCAGGGTGAGCTGTATACAGTGGGCCATCTGAAAGCTAATTTCAAACGTCAGCATTCAGAGAATCATTCTGAAAGTGCTCTAACATTTCCTTTGATTCCTTGTGCCTCAGCCTGCATGCCTTTGGTTCGGCAGGTATTAAGCTCTGTTTAAAATACTGCCCTAATGCAACTTTTTTTTTTCTATGCTGAGGAAATCTGTTCTTTTTAGAGCTAAAAATCAGTCACAGATATCTGGAAATACCAGTATTTCACATCCTTTTAGTACAGTAGGAGATCCTATTTTTTTTTTATACAAAGTGTTTTACTCGCTGTAAAAATGAGACATTCTAAAAAATTTTATTAGTTTGAACTACATTGGATGCTTCCTGTGGATTGTCTGTAATCTGTCATCGTTTGGAGCACTAATGGGCACTTAAAACGGCAAGTCAAGCCTGTTTCTGCTGTCTGTGCCGGTCTTACCAGCACATGCTGTGTCTGTTTGGCCTGATGGAGGATTTTTGCCTTCAGTTTCTTTCAAGGCTTCATAGTTGTTTTGGGAGGGAAGTTGAGTTTGAAGCGATACCAGAATATATGTCTATGAACGTTAGATTGTTCCGTGTGTCCAACCCACCCAAGATAAGACTGACTGTTTCATCTTGCAATGAAGATTGTTTAATCTGGTGGTGTGATGCAACATAGTGTTGGGACAGACTGGAAGCGTGAGTTCTTGGTCAATCCCTGTGCCGCGGCTGTGTGTTGAAGCCCTCGGCTTTAGTTAGGGCCCTTTCCTCAGTTGTGTGCCCTTGCCTTGTGCCCTTTATCGTCTTCCACCATTCAGTTTCTTAGTCCCTTCCTTTCGTTAATCACGATAGTTGGCTGGCTGGCTTCATACTGCAGAGCTGTGCTCAGCTGACTGCCTTTCTCTTTTATTAAATCGCTGCGGAGGTTCGTTCCTCCAGTATGTCAGGAGCTGCTGGAAAAGGAAGATGCTGCTGAACGTATGTAGACTGATAATTCTGGGGAAAACATACAAACCCCTTTCTGTGCTGTCTGAACTATATGTGTTGTTACAAACCTTCTTATCAACTGTTCAGTTGTGAGGGTGGAAAGTGCTGCCCTTCCTTGTTTTTTGAATGGAGACATAGACTTTCCCCACGTATTTTTTTTTTCCCTGTTGTCTGGAAATCAAAACTTTAATCCAGAGTTATTGAATGTGCTTGTAAAGCTTGTAAATAATAAACTATTTGAAGTATGATAGAGGCATGAGGCACAATATATGCAGTACATATTCACAAATAGTTTTGTTTTGACATTTATCTTGCTGTAGTCATTCTGCCAGTTGGCTTCAGGCACGGCTACCAAAAGAATGAACACATGTTGCATTCATTAGTTCTCATCTGGCTGTGCTTCATCCTAGAAGACAGACGAAATCACGATTGCGCTAAATAGATTGTAATGCGTTTGTAATACGAGTTCCCTTCTGCTGAAAAGAACGATAGCTGTGCAAAGCTGCTGCTTTTAAGCCACGATGTTTTGCTTCATTTTAGTGTAATGGATACAAGTATATGGCCAGCGATGTAATTGCTTTTTCGTCTTGAAAGATGTCATATGAAAAATATTCAAATATAATACTAACCAAACACCCCACCCCCCTCGTGTGAACTTTTCACGTTGTGCTCTGACTGACATTAGATCTGTGGTGTTTGACAGACAGACAGACAGACATGCTTTGGAACAACAGTGGCTTATCTGAATCGACTGGGTGTAAAATTCCTTTTCATTAGTCATTTGTGGTGGTGCTTTATGCTCGGACAGAGGGCAGATGGATTGCTGTTGGCTTTTTATCGCTAACATCACGATTTTAAAGCGGGCCGTAAGTAGCTTGCGGTGCAGCACGATCGGAAAGGGGGCTGGCGCGATGCCTGGGTGCCACAATTTTGTCTGGGGAGGCTGTGAGACCCTGTCCTGCATGTGATCAGCAGCCAGAATCCTGCGTGGAGGCAGATCGGCAGGCTCCGCTTCCCGCCGGAGGAGGCACCGAAGCCGTAACGCCGTGGGGTCCGAGGGGTCACCGCGCTGCCCGCGCCTGGCGGACGCCCCTGCGCGTGCATGGCTGACGTCGGAGGCTTGGCCGCTCCCTGCGGCGGCCGACGAGTTGTGTCCCCATCCCAGCCGCTTGCTCTTGCCGGGGCTGCGGGGAGAGGTGTCAGGGACCGGCTGTCTCCAGCCGTGCTCGGTGGCCCAGAGGGTCTCCGCGGAGCCCAGGGTGTGGGGGCTGGCCCTGAGCCTCGCCGGGAGGGCGGCGGGGACCTCATGGGGGCCGGCTCGGCAGCGTTGCTGAGAGGAGTGGAAGACAGCTTGCACTGCTTGGCCGCAGCCTGTGACCCCTCGGTGGTCATCAACTTCTGCACGGGTGAAGTATGGCTGCCTGCCTTGTGTGGGGAGGCCATGTTGTGCCGCGCTCCGCCGCACCGCACACCTCTGAGGGCTCACTAAAAACGACCGCCTGCTCTTCTCCTTCAGCAGTTCCCTTCCCTTAGGGGGAAAAAAAAGGGAGGTCTGTGAAGTAAATACCAGGGTAAATATTTATCTGTGTGAATAAGTGAACTCCACACCCTCATTAGCAGCCAGCAAGGTGTGCTTACTCAAAGGCTGAGGCGGCTCGCTGCCGTGTGGCAGCCTAACCTTGAGGGAATTAAAAAAATTCCTTTTTTGTGTATGTGGATAGCGGATAAAAGGACAGGAAGACAGTGACAAGGTCAGCGCTGGCCGGACAGCTGGCTCCTGGCTTGGGGGCTCCTGTGGCGTGGGTGCTCGTGCCGCCGCCTCAGCAGCCTGGGTCCCGCCGAGCGTCCCGCCGTGGTCCTGCGGCGGGCGCGGGGATGTGTCTCGGGTGAGCGGCCCACGGGAAGGAGCTGCTTCTGCGCACCCAATCTTCCATTTCGACCTCCCAGTTTGCGTGAGGTGTTAGGGAGGGGAAGCGAGTGGCAGCCCTGGCCGGGCAGCATGCAGGCCTCTCGGGCAGGCGGCAGCTGTGGCTCGCCCAGAGCAGGTAGCTTCGAACTCAAGCAGCTGCAGTGGCTTCAGCCGTCTGCCATGCTGTACTGCGTGCGTGTGTGTGTGTGTGCATGCGTGCGTGCGCGTGCGTGTGCGTGTGTAAAACATGTAGCTGCCTTTCACAACTAAGGTGTCCGCCCCCCTTATTTTTACTACTGTCGTAGTAAAAATGAAATACTTCAATGCATATTTCCGTCTTTAAACAGCTGCTATCAAAGCAGCCTCTCTTGAGTGTAAATTGGGTAATTAATTGCAGCGTTCTAACTGTGTCAACCATAAATATATGAGTTAAGACTTTAAAAAACCAACCAACCAGACAACCCCCACCATAAATCAGATCAGAGATGAAATGTGGTGCCTTTGTGTACAGCGGCGAAGTGTGTTACTGCAAGTGCAACCAACGTCACTGAGCAGCTCGTCTTTGTTTGCTGATTCATGCCGTGCGGTTTGGTGCAACTACAGCATCCTGCGTAGAAAAACTTAAACTTCTGGCCTAAAATGTGATGGTCAACAGGAAAGTTGGTTAAAAAAAACAGTATTTAATGCATAGATTTCTATGTGTATTTAGTTGGAGAAAGGAATAACCTTGCTACAGTGCACTTTGAGAAAGTGAGCAACGCAGTGTATCTGCTTCAGAATTTCAAAGCATTCAGTTTAGAATTCAGGATGTTGCAACCCTCAGGAAAGAGGGAGGATGAACTGGAAATTTTAAAATTGTAAGTGCTTAATACAATCTTTTGCAGGCTTGCAAGGATTTTACGGTAGAAAATAAAGTGTAATGTTTAGGTGTTTATCTTCAGAACAAAATTCAAAAGGACAGCAATTTTTCTGGCTATAACTTGCAACTTTGTTACTAGTGAGTGGAGTTTTGTGTTAAGACAATTCCATTGACTTCAGCAAGAGTTTCTGTGACCGTCTGTAAAAAATATAGCAGTGTCTCAGACTTGAGCTTGAGGCATATCTTGAATTTCAGAAGTGAGTGTGTCATGATGGACTTACCTTGGAGGTTTGTCTAGAAATCCAGCAGAAAAAGGTGCAAGAAATACATGCTTTTCTCAATGCACATGTTCTACTTTATATTCTGCAGCTTAGAAAATAATCTTGACTAAAGTCTTGGTACAAGACTGAGGATTTTGCTGAATAAGAGTTAAAGACAGCATTAGTAATTAAAACTAAATGTGGCTTTGGATACTTTTAGCGGCGTAATGTATTCTGCGGATTTAAAACTTGATTCCTACTTTCATCATTAAACCTAATATACGTTTATAAAAAGTTTTCTGAGGAATGTGGGTTGGCTGGCAAGCAAGCTTGCAGAAATAAGAAACTGGTGCAGTGGAGAATTAACACATGCTTTTTTCATATGAAATTTCTAACCTCATTCTTGAGGGCTTTTAGCAACTTTGCAGTGGTAACAAGTAGGAAAAGGCCTGAGATAAAGCTGTAGAAAGAATGAATTTTATTTTTTTTTTTGGCCATACGTGCTGATGCTTGCTTTATTTGAAGGAGGTAAAGGCTTTGTACTAACAGTAGGGTATTTCAGGTGAGGTTTTGGGGGATAACTTATAAAAAAAAATTAAGTATCCTATAGTGATATGCTTTTCTATAGGAACTTCTCTATCTTACTTTAACTGTGATTGTTTTACACACAGGTACATACATCCAATTACTCATTTCTTGCTAAAGGTAAAAATAAATTCCTAATTCAACAGTGAAGAACTGTCATTCCCTTTTGTCATAGGGGATATTGGTGCTGATAGGCAGTTTAATCAGTTTTTTGAAAAGGCTTGTTTGATGTCAGTAGTGGCAACTTTTTTTTTTCTACTTGTATTTAATTAGCCTTTTATAACTAAGACTAAAGCAAGGATTATGACATAACATGTTCCTTCAGGAAGATCTTAGCTATCAAATCAGATCTGGGCTAGAATTTAGCTTGGGTGATACAGATCAGGATAGAAATTTTCAGTTTGACCAGGGAAAATATTTATCAGCAAACAAAACTTTAGTTTTGTATGCTTCTTGATTAAATATTTGCCTCCAATGACATTTAGCATCGAAAAGAATATTTATAAATGGGAAAAATGCCCTCACCAATGCCCCCAAATTTGTAAACTTCGTTGCTTTCAGACTCTTAAATTGCTTTGGATACATTTATGTTTAATGTTAAGACTAGTAGAGAATTTGCGTAGGTGTTGTTTCACAGTGGGGACTTGCCAGTTGGTGGAGGCGTTGGTGGTAAAGGTGGCCGTGTGGTGGTGGCTCTGCAGCGTTTCCGCAGGGTTGAGATAGAGTCCTCCTTGGGCTGGGTGCCGCTCACCCGAAGGTGTCACGGGCAGAGGCTTTGGCCTCCGCTTCACTGGTGGTGGTTGCCGGCACGGGGCGCTGCCCCTGCTGCCTTGCTTCCCTGCCCGGGTGCTTGCGGAGGAGCAATGCTTACTTTGAATTAGTATCTAACATAGGAACTTTGTTTAAAGTGTTTAGATGTTACAAGGGCTTCTTTCTTTCTGGTCCTTGTAACGTAGGCGAAAATAGACAAATTTGACATAGAAGTCCTACTTTCAGCTTGATATTTTACCAGCAATGGTTAGGTGCTGGATGGGGACCAGTTAAATAAACCAAGTATTCATCTATTTCAGGGGATTACCTCTCCCTGAATAGTGTTTTTCTCAGTCTTGAACTGCCACGGCTACGTTTGTGTTGATGCACTGAAGCCTTTTTACAGGGGACAACTTTTGCTGTAATTGCATTGAACACTTTTGAGCTAGCCTTACTCTAGGTGCTGCCAATAATAATGATGATAAATGTGAAACTCCATATGACTATCTTAATACTTTTTAAAAAATAAAATGAAAAAAAGTCTGAAAAAGTCTGTATCCTCTTAGTTGATTCACCAAAAATGTCACAATATTCAGTACAATTTAACTTGCTGTAGGTTTCAGTGTCATGATTTGACTATGTGAGAGTCAGTGCTGTCATAGCTAATTTTAAAACTGCTTTAAATTATTTGTTCAGAGTAATTGTGAAGTAATCCATCCACATTATCATTTCCATCTCACAAAAGTATCAGAGTCAGAGCAAGCGCTCCTCCCTTTGGGTGACAGATTTTTACAGAGGAGGAGAGAATTCCCACCAGCCTGCCTTACAAACCTACGCTGGCTTACCTGGTAGGAGAACTCCAAGTGGCAAGACCGGAGGAGGCTTTTCATGTACCGTGAGCACTGCTGTGGGTCCGAATCCAGCGTTCAGTGAGCAGCCGTTTGCGCTGGGGGATGAGGGCCAGGGTAGCTGAGTGGTCCAGGACTCATTTAAACATTTTTGCTATCAGAAACTTAATTAGTGAGGCAGTTTAAAGAATTAAAAGCTGTATTGGAATAGTATTGTCCACAGTCCTAGGCTAGAAATGTGTTAATTGTTTCTCTGAACTTGCTTTCCTGTTTTACAGAAAAACCCCTATTTGATAGTGGCACTTAAAGAACTGCAGTGAGTTTCCTGAGTGAAGGAGACAGAGCATTTTATTTTCTAGAAATAATGAAATGCAACCGAGCTGTTCCACAAGAGCTGCAGCTACTTCTCCCCAAGTTTACAGTAGTCCAAATGCTGTAGGCTCTATTTTGGGAAAATTCTCCGCTTCATATTGATCCTCCGACAGAAGGGCAGACTGGTCAGTAGTCACCACAAAATGAATGCAAAGGCTTGCATTTTTGTACACGTGGCCATTCATGCTTGTAATTAAAGGGCTTAAATGCCTGGAAATTGGGCTTTCCAAATGTGGGGACGGGTAGGATATTACTCTCCTTGCATATAGTTCTTTACTTATTATCCCATACTTTATGGAGGGAAATGATGACAGCCACCACTCTGTGGGCATAATTTTCACATCAGTTTGACGTCTTCAGCTGGAATCTTTTGTCTTAATGCCCATCTCGTTATAGTTCATGAAAATACTATTGTTGCCTCTTATGAAGCCACAAGTCTTCCAGAGTTTGCAGAATAATGTATACTTGTTTTTAAGTTCTGCTTCCTTATCAGGTTAGTACAGTTTTACTTACCACCTTCTACTAATTTGTCAGAGTTAAATGAAGCTTTTATTTAGTGGTTATATTGAGTATTTATAAGGGCAGTTGGACTAAGCAGTATTTACTTGCTTTGTGAGTTAGCTGAGCCTCTGCTTAATGAAGTGAGCTGTTGGGTAGATGGGCTAGCTGTTTCCAGGCTTCACTACGTTAAATTTCTTGTTAAAAGTGCCATTCCTTCTTCAAATATTACCCACCTTTCCAGGTAACGGAGAGAAGGGACATGCCAGGTCTGAGCCAGCTGTGCACAGGGTGGGCTGGTGTGGTGGCATCGCGCAGAGCCGTGGGGATCCCTCTGTCAGGTCAAACACGGTGTTTGACTCTGCACGTCGCCAACTGCAGACGTGCTGTAAGTGTCTGCATGTACACAGCTCATTAAAAATCTTTCAATGTATGTCTCAACTGAGAAGCAAAAAAAAGTGTATCTGGTACGTACTTTGGTAAATATCTGCATTATTATACTGTAGCATGTGTCTAAATATGTGCAGTATTGCACTGTAGCAGCAGAGCTGTGTAGATACAACATAAAATTACTAATTTCATAAAGGTCTATAGGGGTTTTCATCTTGCACTGTTCAGAAGATTAATACTTATGCTGACCCAATGGAAAAGGCTCATTTCTTTAACTTGATAGTTAACTTTCAAAAATGTGGTTACATTTTTTGGTAATGTTTCTTCTGCTTTGCCTGTTTGGGTGTCTATCTCACTTCTAACAGTTCTAGGAATACGTATTAGTCGTCAAAAGGGAGTTGAGAAGATAATGATGACTTGTGCAGGGTAATGGTTAGCATTTTCTTAGCAGTCACAGAAAGTGAGTGCAAGGTGAAGTAACTGCAAGCCACACTCAAAGTTGCTGAAGTATCAAAATTGGTGAAATATCAAAGGTACAGCTGATGCAGCGAACTTGTCATTAGAGATCAGATAAAACGGTTCAGACTGCACACACTTTCTCAGCACTGAGTCTTTGTTCTCAAACTTTGAGTAAAGCCCAGATTAAGAAACCTAAGAAAGTATCTTTATGAACCCTACCTCACACCCCTGCTTCACACAGACAAATAAATTAATCAGGAAAGCAGCAGCCCTGGAAACCTCCCTTTTGCAGCATGCAAAATCAAAGTTCTTCTTCAGCCTGCGCCTTCTGCAGTGAGCCAGAGCGGATCTGAGAGCAGAACTTGCAAAGAAACACAGAAAAACTGCAGGACATGCAGAACACACCCTGTGAGCGGGGAAGGAGAAGGAATGACGAGATGTAACAGTCATTAGTCACAGCTTTTTGTTGTGTGGTGAGAAGATGCTCTGATGTGTCCTGATTTATTCAGAATGTAGGTACCATGTCTTCTGCCTTTGCTTTTCTCCCACAACACCTTTTTTGTTCTGCATATGCTTTAGAAATGCATGAATTTTTTGGATTTTGCCCTTATTTGCTTGTGACGCTCTTCAGAAGCATTTAAAACCAGGAGAATACCCACAGTCACATTTCTGATACCTCTGAAATTCATCGAAGGGAGCATTCCCTTCCACAATTTGATACTTCAGATTTTTGCATGCTGCTGCCACAGTTGCTTTTACCAATTTCCTTAATGGCTTAAGTGGCACACTGTCTTGAACAGTAAGGTTTTTTGGGGGTTGCATTTTTTTTTAGACGAAAAGGGGGCAAAAGTTGGATCTGGAAGTAAGGCTTTTGATTCCTGAGTGGTTATACAAACTGTGCTGATCCCATGCAGTTTGTGTATCAGGGTTACATCATGCCGCTGGTGGTGAGGTGGCCCTAGGGGGCGGTTGGGCAGGGGTTTGGCAGGGGCAAAGCTGTGTTCCCCGACTGGCTCCCTCCACGGCAGAGCAGCAGCGCAGCTGGGGCAGGGTCACTTCTCCTCTCCAGGAGGTCTTTCCCAGCTCTCGGGGGTGTACAGGCTGCATTTCGTGCAGCGCTCTCCTGCGAGGACTTTTTGCTATGCAAGTTGCAGGTCGCAAAGGTTGGTCACACCTAGTTGGAGTGTGGGCTTGCACACGGCCTGCAGAGGGCTGAGCGAAGGCGGAAACTTACACCATGTTGACACAGCAGGTTAGTAAATGTGGAGTGGTAGGTTAAACAGCCTGGCATTTAGTCTTGAGTAAGAGTGTTCACTTGAGTAATTACTACATGGAAGCTGTGAAGCTGTTAACTCCCTCTTGGGCTCGCTCCCTGGGAGTTATGTGACTGTAGCCCAAAGAACATGCTCATACTAGCTCAGTTTTAATTCTTTCCTGCTAATGATAAAGATAAAATAAAATCTGTAAAATAAGATATTGGGAAGATTAGAAGACTCCAAAAACATATAAAACAATTTCATTCTTATTGATGTGTTCTGTCGTGGTGGTGGGTGTCCTTTTCTTGCATGAACGATCCTGTTATTTTGTCTGGCAGTATTATGCAGAAGTAGCATGCTCCTGGATGGTTGTTTTATACATATGTATATACAGCTGAATTAGTGTAGCTAGTGCTTAAGAAGCGTATGTGGAATCAATTAATCTTAAAACATAAGCATGAAAGGAATAAACTTGCTGGATGCTGCTTTCAGAATAACTCATGTTTTTTTTGGCTTTAGATTGTTCTCTCCCCCGCCCCCCCGATATCAAACAAAGTTATAGAAATCTTCAGGATTTTAAAGAGGAAAGAGAACTGAATTGCAGACACTACAGACCTACAGTATATAGCTTTTTCCAGTATGTTTTCCACTTCATTAGTTTGAAGTGTGTTAGTGTGAAACTAGAGACTTTCTTTCCGTGGACTGCAAGCAGGCTTTACCTAGCATTGCTGTTCCTGATAGGTTATAGAATGCTGGAAGTGATACCCGGTGTGCTGAAGAAAAGAGCTTTGAGGTAGGTCTGTGAGGGAGCGATGGCCGGCGTGGCGGTGGCAGGCTGAGCAGCACCGCAGAGGCCGTCTGCTGGCGTCAGTGCTAGTGTACGTTTGCAGCAAAACGTTCCTGCTTTTTTTTAACTTGTGTACTTTAGCACGTAAAGATTGCCATTTCTGAGGAGACTTTGGTTGGTGTTGGTTCTTGATTAGCTAATCCTTTGATTTTGGGGAGAAGGAAGAAACTGAGCAAAAATGCAGTTTATTCCTGGTTCATGACACTGCTGTTACTTAGTCACAGATTAATGTTTTACTAATCTAGGCTACTTAGTCACACAGACTTAATTCTTATTTCCCTGTCAAGTATTTGTAGCTCTTGATCATTTGAAATACCAGACTCATCCACAATCAGTCCCATATCCCTTGCTATTTGGGGGGGATGTTATCTTTACCTAAAACCTGTTACTTTGTAACAAATGATAGGAAAAGAAACCTGAAGATTTTTTGCACTTCAGAGGCTCGATCCATGGAAAGAACAGATTATAAGTAATCTGTTTATGACACAAAATCTGATGTATTTAAGCAACTGTGATAGAAATATGGTCCCTTATGTGTTTTAAAA
>Ga0181612_125026_pt1 | contig 12259 bp, 9 predicted proteins | sample HoacroProtozoa21_FD_119630 | JGI IMG/M metagenome (GOLD analysis project Ga0181612, IMG submission 119630) | Hoatzin crop microbial communities from Cojedes, Venezuel. Combined Assembly of Gp0051906, Gp0051904, Gp0051908
GCCCTCGGTCCCAGTATATCATAGTTTAATGATTCATTGGTCTTCAAGTCTTTATCTAAAAACAAGCTTTCGTTATTTATGATAGTGGAGAAATGTTTTGAAGTATTAGTTTTTTATTAAAAATGTCTTTTTTGTTGTTTTATTTGCTGTCTTATTTTTACAAATCATTGCAGATTTCTAAGCTTCAGGACCAGTGTAATACTTATTTTACTTTCTGAACATAAAGATCAGAATAATATGGTTAAAAAAAGTACAGTTAATTTTATCTTTTTTAGCATGAGACCACTGCTCTTCCAGAATGAAACAGCTGCCTGTGCTTTGATCACAGACTGACACAGAAAGTTGTAAGCCCAGTCAGTGGGATCCACCATGTCTTTGTGCTTCCTATGCACTGATTTTTTTCTCCAGCTGAAACCAGATGAAAAAGATGGCACGTACTCGACTCTACCTTGAGACTTCAACTGGTATAGGATTTCAGCCCAAAATTTAGAAAGTACAAGAAAGCACACTGGATACAGTGGGATACAGCAGGAATATAAAAAGTACTTTAGAAACTATTTAAGAATGAACTCACAGTATAAAGTATATTGAGACTCTACTGTTGCGAAAATAATTGATTCAATCAACTTTCACTTGTTTATTCTTTCACTGAATTTCAATGGCTTTTGTTGTAATTACTGTCTATCAAATAAAATACTTACTTAAACAGGAAATGTGTGCCTTTAATTGACACAGGAACTTCAGAGGAAAGACAAGAAATCTCTGATTACCTTGCAGCCACAAGAGATGTAGAGAAAGCAATGGGCCAGCTCTTCCGTTGCAAAGCTTCAGTAAGATGACGGCAACACAAAGCTTACATGGGAGGCTTATCAACATGCCTAGCACCAAACCATACACCCTAGAAGTGGCCAACACTGTAATAAATATGTTTAGCAATCAACACTGGAGTTCTTCTAAGCCCCAATCAGACTATAAAGCTGCTATTGATGATTGACTGACCATGGGATATGAAGTGGTAACTTTGGTACTTGTAACTTTCCTTAAAAAGTAAAAATAATTTCTTGTGGAAAGAAACTATAGACAGTAAATACAGGTCATAAGTGCAACTTGACCAAGGATCTGCTTTTGAGCTAAGCACATAGTTATTTATAGTAGTAATAAGAAAAGGATAAACAGTAGAATCTGATTGCAGCTATAAATATTAAGTCATTATCATAAAATCAAAGGCTCTATATCTATGGCAAGCCTCTTAGATAAACATAAAGAGCACAGAAGCTGCTAATCAGTGTAGAGATAATCAGCGATAAACAACTGTGAGCTGTGGACACTTACAAGATGGGCACAGGACAAAGACTTCTCCAATGCCCCCATCACCTTCTTTTCATGGAAGGGTTTCATTGAAAACTGTGATACACATAAAATGAGGGATTTTTCACGGTACACTAAATATAGCTTCCTCTCAGCTGAAGTTTTAATCTTGTCTGTTTTAAGAGAGAACATTAATGTATTTGTAAAGTATTCACCTACGCAGTATGGCTGTACTGTGCTAATATTATGCTATGCAGGTTACATGTTCAGTAAATACTAAGGAATTGTTATCAAATTCTGCAGCTTTCAGGAAAAAAATTACAGAAAATCACAAACCTCCAGATATGAGGTTCACATCAACAGCACTAAAATAAACCTTAAAAAAACCAGCTGAAAAGTACTGATGAAGCTTTTAATTTAGATGTCTTGCTGCTTGACTGACTTGAGAGAAACTCTTTGTATGAAAATTGTTCTAGACAAGCAATCTTGCTGTTCACCACAGGTAAAAAAATTGACTTGTTTCAGACACTGATGTTAAGCGGCCTTTTCTCCACTTTAACATCTGTATTTGATTGAGGCACCATGCTTCTCTTTATCAGATATTTAATTTTTAGCACTCACTGTGCTTGGGCTTAGAACAAGCACTAATTAAAAACAATTATATAATCAAATTGCCAGAAATGCTTAAGCTACCAAGATTTCACACATAGGTACTCTGGAGACAGTTCAGTTCTTTTACACAAACGTGCTTAGCTTCTTTGGTGATTTGAACATCTAAATGCAGATTTTGGGTGTCCTCTGTAAAAGTGCTGACAGTAACTTATCAAATAAGTTGAATTATTAATATCTGAATACTCTATGAATTGAAGATACATTATGCATGGGTTTGGGGATTTTTTTTGCATCAACATATTATTCTACAAATATGGGAAGAATTAATATACAGTGAAAAGAACCAGAAAACATTACAGTAGGAACAATTTGTCACTTGCTGCATAGTAACTCAGATCCTCAAAAAGTGTTTTTAGCTCTACTGCACTGACGGCGTGTATAGGCCCATTACACTTGAAACAATTCTTTTGATCATTAATGCGTATGCAGAGTGTTCTCACACAGTAAAAAACCAGACCTTGCTGAGTTTTGAGTGCTGTCCCTACAGCCAGTATGGCACACAAAGCTCGGAAAAAAAGTCACTATACAGACAATGTTTCTTCTTGTTTAAGTACTCATCCATGTATAATTTCTGCTGTCCAACAAGTCCCTCAAATTAGTCTCCTCCTGACACTGTCGACTGGAATTTGTCAGCCCTTTCAAGGAGCATTTCCTTCTCAGAAGAGCTCGTTACCACATTTGTAACTCGTCTCAACCAGGCTTTCCCTTATGTGAGAAGTATCCATCAAGAGAGTCTCTGATAAGAATGCTACCTCCTTGCAGCTTTCCATGATCTATTAGATGCCTCTGTCCCTCTGTAGATATTCAGACTTTGGCAGAAGATGAACTAACATTCTGAATTCTTATTTGCTTAACTTCACTCATAGAAAAGAATACTGCTGATAAGTACTGATAATCCGCAGATAAAACTTGAATTTAGTTACATCTTTACATTCAAAGTGCAGTGATACAGCTTATAATTAAAAACATAAAACTAGTTTTTTAAAATATTGTATTAATTGAGAGAATTTTGATGTTTGAAGAGAAAGATATTTTATCAGCTGAGGAAATTATGATTTTTCTTTTTTAAATAGCAAAAGTATTACTAATTTTTACTTTGCTACATTAAAAGTGAAACTATGAATACAAGGAAAAGCTTGAAGAATTATAATAAAAATGCTTATGTTAAGAACTACAGGCATGAAGCTGTAAATAATATACATCTCACTCATTTAAAAGCAAGGAAAACAGTTCAAAAACGCTTGACCTAAGAGGTCAGCATAAGGAGCATTTTAATATTGCTTGAATTTCACTTCCAGTTTTGGGGGGAATTTTCGAGACACATAGACGCTGAGCTATTTCTTCTTCAAGGAAGAACCCACAAAGAACAGATTTTAGAGCAGGGGAACAGGCATCAGCATATAATAAAAGAAAAAGCTTGTCAATGTTTATGTGTGTAGTTACTGGGCGTTGGGAGCATTACAGACTCCCACATAGGGCTAGCTGGTGATCTACAATGAAATCCTTTATTTTAGTAAGGGCAGAAGACATCCACTCTATGAACTGATCCTGTAAGATGTCTTTTAATAGGAAGTTGATTTCAAGTTTTAACCAAAGTATTTATGTGTTCTGTATCTGCTTTGAGCAGAAATCATCAACAGGATTCAGTTATAAAAATTCAGATCATATTATCAGCAAGTAGAGAGAGGGCCTTTGATTTCCTTTGCAGAGAAGGCAGCAACATGATAGTGAAAGAATTCTTCCTCAGGTGCTTTGAGAAGTGAAGCAAAAATGAATAAATGCTTTTCATTCTTCTTCAAAAACAGTATAATTTTTGTACATTCGATAGGAATTACTTCACTGGCTGTTACTATTGTTTCTAATCTACTTAACACTAACCATCCAAAGAGTAAACTCCGTATTTGTATTCTTATTTTGCTCCTGAAACATCTTGCTATCTTTTGCATAATGAGAAAAATTTCTCACTGTAAATGTTTTTCTTCTCAAAGCTGCAGACTGCATTATATTCCTTGGAAAATCTCTTCTCTGCAGAGACTTGCAATGCAGTTTATGCAGAATTAACTGCCTTACATTTTTCCAGGATTCTTATGTTGAAACATATCTCAGATTACAAGTGTCTCATAAAATGATGTAGTGCAGATGAGATATTGGTGTAGGATTGAATTTTAAACATTAATATCTCACTTAATATTAAAGTCTTACAACAATGATAGGTGAGACTTTTTATCATTAAATCGTCTTGACATTACATGTCTCTCTTCGTTCATAAAGTCAGACTCAGTAGGTTACTTCTACTCTGTAGGTTACAGCAGGTTTAACATACACTATGAGGAAGTGCCTGGGAAGACAACTGTTTAGAAATGACAGTCCATATTCATTGAACTTCATTAACTACAATGCCCCTTCAACTTTGGTCAATAGAAAGAAAAAAAAAAACCAAACATTGCTTTTCATTGGATTTTATTTAGTATTATGATAATTTCAATGGTGTTTTCTAAAGTGCTCTGGAATTTTTCTAAAATCAGTATAAAAATACTGCATTGCTTTTATCAGTGAGCATGTAAGAGCATTCTAACAGGCACATGAAGATGATGATGTGCTCCCACACAGAACTGCTGATAACAGACATCTTTATAACGGTGAATGTTTATTGCTCAGGACAGTAGAATGAATGCTTTATATGGTTTGATGGCTACATACAAGCAATCTAGAAGACAAAGACAAAAAGAGAACTGCTATTGCTTCTCCTTCTGCTGTCCTGTGTTAAGACTACATCCAGCAGAGATATGTTACACATTCTGTTCAAGTGTTCTTGACCTGAAGATGAAATGAATGTATATGTATATGAAGAGAGCTATTGTAAAATCTTGTCAAAAATCACTTTCACATACTTGTTTAAATACATAATATATTATAAACCTTTCTGACAGTACCTGGCATAGAATATATTTATAGCCAGGAAAAAAAGATATTGAAATTTTTCAGTTGGTTTATTATTTATTTTCTTAAAAGCCTTTTCTGTTGACAGAAACAATATTCTCTTTAATCAGACTGAAGTTTTTTAAGTTTGTCTAAGCATGGTAAGATGCAAGCCACCAGAAGTGACAGATGATATGAATAATATTTCCAAGACATGCTTGACCTTTTTGTAAAAATTAAAGAAAATATTAATAGCATGGGAAATAAATAGATGTAATATAAGCATTTTATCGTCAGGAAATTAAATTGGTGGATCAAAAGCACCACTGCAGTGACAAACAGCAACTGCAGATATACTAAAACTAGGTGATAACAGAAGAAACTGCAGCTTATGAAGTTCCCCTGTTTCAGCAAATGTGATCAAACACAATCTTGCTTACAGAAGTACATTAAGAAAGATCTTCCACTGTTGGATTTTTACTTATCACCATTTTATCCAAAGAGAAAATCCTTATGGTACCAATACCAATGAAGTTATATAAAAAGGTGTGGTGGAGAAAGAGAAAATCTCAGCTACGATCAGGAACATGATGAAGCCAGACAGCATATATCTTTCAATGAAGTATAAATAAATACATAATGAGATCAAAGAAGGTCCATGGATTCCATAGACTCACAGACTCATGGAATGATTTGGGTTGGAAGGGACCTTTACAGGTCATCTTGTCCACTGTAAGAGGAAATAAAAGAGAATTCTTGCTCTTCTTAAAGGCTTCTGGAGTTAATTTTGCAGGTCCAATACTTTGAATACGCATTAATTTTATGGAAAGGATCACTGAAAGTACCTGACAGATGTTAGCAAACATACTTGATCTAATACAGTATTTATATGGCAGAAGGAAAAAAAGCAAAGTGAAGTGTCATGTTAAATAAATCCTGAAAATACAAAATGAAAGAACTGGGATAAGTCAAGAAAGAAAGAAAGAAAACAGAGACAAATGACGAAAGTATTACATGTCATGCAAAGACGACATATATTTGAACCAAGATTGTGAAGAGTCTGCAGAAGAATAGAAGAACCTTAAACAAGAGAAGGATGTGGATGATATGAGAAGACATGGATAAATCAAAAGGCTTGCAAATATAGTGACAGCAGCACAAAAAAAGAAAGGCAAGAAACAAATGTTTCAAAGCCGAAGGAATATCAAACTTTCCCACCCACATAGACAGTCTGAGTTAAAATGCAACTAAGGTGTAGAATTTTCAACAGAAATCCAAAAGCTAAAATATCCTAAAGGAACTGAAGGTACATCAAAAACTCAGGTGATAGAAGTAGACTCATTCACTGAACTGTAAAGATCAGAATTTTACAAGGAGTTGTCAAAAGAGGAGTTAAACAATCTATTTCCTATAGAAAATTTCCTGTCCTTTTTCCAGGACAACACAAGGATTTCAGTTTCAAAATGGCACTATGGTGGGCACTCTAGACATACATCCGTCAACCGCCCTTTCTTCCTCCCTTTATTATTAAACTCCAAAGTTCGGCTGATACATTTCTAATTTAACTGACCAACAGGAATATGAAAGTCTTTCCCTTTGGGAGGACAGGCAATCTGAAAACCTTAGTGACTACTAAGCACATACAGAAAGCTAACCAACCTATGACTGAAACTGCAGTAAGCAGGAATGAGAGACTTCTGAGGATCACAGCCTTTCTGGTTCCAATACTTCACACCACTCTGGCTACATACCCTTCCTGTCTTCTGAATGTAGTAAAGCAAAGAGCATAATGAGAATATAAAAATACCCTAAATTTTCTTAAATATCTTTTGAATTAAGGTAATAATCTAAAACCTGAGCTTATGACTGAAAATAAATGATTTAAGGAAGATAGAAAATTTCGTCATCTTGCATCCACAGCTTTCAGTCTCTTTTCCAGTCTCTGGCAAAATTACTGGAACCTTAGAGCAGAGCAAAATCTGAGCAGAGGCTAGCAAAAATCTGAATGTTTATGCAGAAAAGATAAAAAAATATTCTTTTGGGATAGAATAAGTATTACTGTCAAATATCTGCAAGGTTAGATTGTTTCAACATGAACAAGGACAACTTGTGCTTAAAAATGTCTGTTTTCTAGATATTCTAGTATGGGACCTACAGTGAACCACAGACCATAAATGCGCTAACAATATGACCTGCTCTGCTTGTACCGCAAAGCCCGTATAACATTATGTTAGTTGAAAAAGGGCTGCTTGATAAAATTTATATGCTGGTTAATAAAAAAATCTGTTATCTTATTTTCCCAGCAAGCACAAGACCTAAGGCAAGAGAATAGCAACACAGCAGGGTCAAAAATTAAGAAGAGTCAAAGTGATAACTGTGAAATATTTGGAAATACAGGGATGCCTACTTAGATAGCACAAAAATGCATCCAAGCTCAGGCTGCTAACAGTTTTTAAGACAGGACTGTGTAAACCCAAGTAATCGAGTAGCTCACCAAATGGTTGGATTTGTCAATACTTGTCTGCACCCCATCTTGCAGTATCAGGATTGCCTGTTTCACCTCTTTTTTTCCCTATACTCCCAGGCCCAGCTGCAGTAAAACTCGCCTGACTCGTGTTTCCTACATACCCTTCCTAGGCCTGCCAGCAGTATGTACTATAACCAGTGCAAAAGCTGCACGTGTGCTGGCAGGTGGCTGTGTGGCAGGGACGCTTGTTGACCAAGCAGATTATCACTGTCGTACAGATGCTGCATGGACCAGGCAGCACGTACTGCCCCACCTTTGCTCGGTAAGGTACACAAATCACTGTGTATGAGCTCTTTAGCTAGACCTGACCTAAGCGAACCAGAAACTGTAACACAGACTACCCCGAGTGGGTTAAAAAACTCAGTAGAGCAGTAGGGTAACAGAACATGCTGAGCTGTGCAGCCAATTCTGTGCTGGTACCAGTAGCCATCAGTATTGGTTTAAAGGTGGCATGGCTGCATCCTAAATATATTCTCTGTTGTAGTCAGCAAAAGCATATGATACTCCTATTTTATTCCTTTCAGCTATGAGTACAGTATTACCTTTTCTCTTAGAAGAGGAGAAATACTCTTTCACACCACAACTTTTATCTCAAAATACTCACTAAACTCCCAATTCCAATACTTCTAAGTAAACAGATTATCTGTTAAGATATCTCCCATCCTGCCTTAAATGTTCATATTTCAGACTTTTAGCAGTGCTGTTATTCCACCATGAAGTTTTAAAGGCTATATCAAACCCAAATGTCTGTCAAAAAAATCCAGTAAACACTTCTTCATATTTAATAAAAAACCACTTCTGTGCTATTTTTATCATTCCATAAAAGCTATAAGGAAATTCACATATTGATTTTTTTCCCCTCTCTTGGTAGTTTTTGTGGTTAAATATGCATTACCCATAATACTTATTTTATGTCTGTTGGAAAAATATACACTTAGGTTCCACTTATTTTTTCACCAGGGAAACGTTATAAAATTCATAATAATAAATTATATATAAGAAAGATTTATACTGAGCCTAGAAGAGTAAATTTAGGCACAAATACCTGAAACAACACCAATTCCGTCATCACAGTCATAATCGGAGACTTCACTGTCGCTGATTCTTTTGGACCCTGCCAAAAAAAAAAGATCAGAAATGTATTATTTATCTTCCTGTAAGTTAAAACTACCCTCAGCCAATAATACATAAATAAATGTAAGGATTTTATACTGGACAATGAAGCTTTAAAATAAGCATATAAGGGAAATAATTAGCGTGGCATTATTCCAAACATATACGTGTATCAACTATTTTCCCCTAAATGTTTAATGTAATATAAAATGAAATGCTGAAATACAGCTCCACAACACTGCTTTTATGAAATATTTTCATATACTTCGTATCTGTATGTATTCACTCCACATGGGAACTGGCACCACACTGTTCATCTTCCAAGTTTTAATATACAAGGCACTATCCCTCCACAAAGTCTTTGAACACCAGAAGAATAAATTATAGTAATAACATTAAATGGATGCAATATTTTTTTTTAGGGTATTAGTAAGCATTATCAGGAGAATAAGCATCTTCACATACATAGTGTGTCCTGAAAAACAAAATCTCTCTGTGATGTTTTAGCGAAAGCAAGCTATTAAATGCTCTATAAGAATACACCTATCAAATTAGCTAGAGCTTAGATGGCAATGGCAGATTCCATATCCACAATTAAAGCGAAAATTTAGGCCATGTAGGACAAATAGATGTGTCAGTTTATGTTTAGCTAAATTTTACTTCCATCTTCTGTGGCATCTTTTAAACAGCATTTGATTGCTCACGTTAGGATTAAGCATTGGCATGTAAACAGTAATCATTCATTTACTCATTTTAAATGTGAAAATCCCCATTCTTCAGCAAGATGGTGTGTCTATTCTGATTCTCTGGCCACCTAAAAACAGGTACTTAGTAGGTAGAAGATTTAATCTAATTGTCACTAAAACCTTCCATCATGTGCAAGATTTTTTTATTCCTACCACAGAATGATTTATTCTGAAAAACATACACAAAAAAATACCAGTAAAAAATGAGAGAAAACTTAAAGAAGCCCAGGACAAAGCAGGATCAACATTCTATCTGGGTGACTGGCACAGCAGGATCCCTACCCTCTCTTCCCAACAGAAAACTAGGAGAACAAGTGCTCAGAGGATTTTCAACAAAAATACAAACTTTTCAATTTAAAGACATTTTAGACATTATTTGAATGGTAAGAACTGCTGTCATCTGTCAGACTGTCTGACATCCGTCTACCCACCAGGGGATAGTGGAACATCCTTCTTTAGCAAAGCATGCTTACAAAACCTGTATGGAAAAACTTTTCGGTGTTGTATCCCTCTAGCTTTCAGCAGGCAGAGGTTCTAGCAACTGAGACTTCTAAACCAGACTGTTTACCACAAGCCATTAACCAACTTATTCTACACAAATTCATATAATTTCTTTTTGAGTCAGAATATTCTCTTGGTTTCTGTAACATGCTATGTCAGTAAATTCTGCAGTTTAATTTCACATTGTGTATATGAAAGTTTCACTTCACATTGTGTATGTCTGTTTTATTGCTATTACATTGTTTCAGACCATGCCCTCCAAGCTATTTTATTCTGAGAAACATGAATCAGCATTCTGTATTCTCCCACAGTCCTCTCTTTTTTTTTGAGCTATAACATCGTTTTTATTAGTTTCTTTGCATATGCAAACCTTCTATTTCTCTGATTGTTCCTGCTGTATTTGTTTGTATGTTTTCTAGTTCTTCTGTGCCTTTTATGAGAAGTCAGAAGTGATGGCAGCAGTCAAGATGTGGGTGTATGAATTTATGAACTAGACTGCAGCCTATTTCATTCTGGGATAAAAATTGCTCTGATAAAAATTATTCAACTAGAAAATGGTGTAAGTGTGATATGTGTTAGTTCGTAGAAAACAGTCTAGCCTGCCAGTACATTATGCAATTCCAGTACGGCAATGGTGATTATTGCTATTTAATTGCAGTAAAGGTTGGGGGTTTTTAGCTCACAAATAGGAAATTAAAATTAGTACAAGGAAAGCCATGCTTTTGTTTCTTACACCCTGCAATTCTTACATGGTAGAATTCAGGTAGCTTCAGTTTATAATAAAAGTTCAGAAATAGCCATGCTACAATGGGGAAGGTGAAAGGAGTCGTCAAATTAAATAAATGACCAGAAGTACAGTCTTTCTCTAAAACAAGAGATAGCAAGCAAGTGATCACGTTTAACACTCAAGAAAGACTAGAAGATGAGGGCAGGTGTGAAGAAAAACTTTTCAGCCTCTTAATGGACTTTCTGAGAATCAGCATTTCTAAAAGCAACAGAGTCCGGTAAGAACAACATTCAACGTGATTATTTTCTTAATTATAGTATCGTAGAGAACCAATGAAAATCTCTGCTGCTTCACAAAGAAAGAGCATCCACTCTGCCTGTGATGCTGTTCCTGCTTCATTTTCAGTAGAGCCTTCTACCTGTGTGGTGATCTACATGCCAGTGAGCAAGAAGGGTTAGTCTCCATTCTCCTTAGCCGCTAATTCAAAACCAGGATATTAAATAAGAAGGACAATATTTGTGACCAAACACTAAGCAAGACAGCCCTACTAGTCTGGCTGGGATTTGTCTAGGATCTAAAAGGCAGAAGCCCCCACAGGGAGCGCAGACCAGTGCGATTTTGGACTCTGGTAACCCTTGCACTGATCTGGCAGCGGGACTGCGGTTGCTGTGCAGAGATGCCAATAAAATCACTCCAGCTCTGTCAGAGAGAGAGGATTGTGGAATGCGAAGATGAGGGCAACTGAACAGTCTGCTGATGCTCATCACATGGATTCTGGGAAAGGTTTCTATCATGCCAGACGTAAGAGGGCTGAATCAAATATGATTTGAATCAATGTCATTTACTCATCATCTAATTCATCCTTATGAATGAATCTAATTAATTACAACTGAGTTGCTTTTTATCAATGTTTATATTTACTACTGAGTACATCTGCTTTAACATATTTTTAGACTATTATATTCTGTATTCTAGAGAAAAGATTTGCATCTCTGAGGATGAAAATGGCCAGCTGTTGTCACAGTGGGCTCTAGACTTCCCAGTTGCACAGCTAAAATTTTATATTGTGGTAGTCACAAGATATATCTGCCAGAAAAGAGAGACTAAGAAGCTTCAAGAGACCACAGGCATAAAAGACAGGGGTCTCTCTCTCTCTCTGTCCTCTCAAACTGCATTCACCTTTTGCAGAATCTCCTAATATCTCCACTCCAAATCACCTTCCAGGATCTAGAGACCCTTTTCTCTTTTTGTATACAGACCTCTGTCTTCACTCCTCACCTGGAGCACAGCGTCCAGCTCTGGAGCCCTCAGCACAGGAAAGACACGGACCTGTTAGAGCGTTTCCAGAGCAGGGCCATAAAAATGATCAGAAGGATGGAACACCTCTCCTATGAAGAAAGGCTGAGAGAGTTGGGGCTGTGCAGCCTGGAGAAGAGAAGGCTCCAGGGAGACCGTGTAGCAGCCTTCCAGTACCTGAAAGGGCGCTTACAAGAAAGATAGGAACAGACATTTTAGCATGGCCTGTTGCAACAGGACAAGGGTAATGGTTTTAAACTAAAACTGGGTAGATTCAGACTGGATATAAGGAAGAAATATTTTATGATGAGGGTGGTGAAACACTGGCACAGGTTGCCCAGAGAGGTGGTAGATGCCCCATCCCTGGAAACATTCAGGGTCAGGTTGGACGGGGCTCTGAGCAACTTGATCTAGTTGAAGATGTTGCTGCTCACTGCAGGGGGGTTGGAC
>Ga0181612_134797_pt1 | contig 12259 bp, 6 predicted proteins | sample HoacroProtozoa21_FD_119630 | JGI IMG/M metagenome (GOLD analysis project Ga0181612, IMG submission 119630) | Hoatzin crop microbial communities from Cojedes, Venezuel. Combined Assembly of Gp0051906, Gp0051904, Gp0051908
GGGCTAGGTTCCAGGCCGCCACTTCTACCATAAATAAGAAGTATCAGGCTCATTTTGAGGAACTTAAGGGCCAGCAGAAGGAGAATCTTGCCGCCAAGGAGGCCCTTTGCGAGAAGGTTGAGGAAATCGCTTCCCGCGAGATTACCTCATCCGGCGAGTGGACTTCGGCCACCAAGGAAATCACCGATATTCAGGCCGAGTGGCGTAAGATTGGCTTTGCCACCAAGAAGGAAAACCAGAAGATTTACGACCGCTTCCGTGCCGCTTGCGACAAGTTCTTTGCCGCCAAGAAGGAGTTCTACAGCGCTTTTAAGGGCGAGAAGGACGAGAATCTGAGTAAGAAGCAGGCTCTGATTGAGAAGGCTAACGAGCTTAAGAACAGCAAGGAATGGAAGAAGGCCACCGAGCAATTCATCGACCTCCAAAAGCAGTGGAAGGAGATTGGGGCCGTGTCTCGCCGCAAGAGCGAGCAGCTTTGGAAGCAGTTCCGTGGCGCTTGCGATGAGTTCTTTGCCGAGAGAGACAAGAACGTTGCTCCTGAAAACAACTTCTACGCAAACCTTAAGGCCAAGAAGAAACTCATTGAGGAAATCAAGGCTTACGAGGGGAGCGATGCCGATGCAATGGCTAAGTTCGAAGAGCAGTGGAAGGCCATAGGCTTTGTGCCCTTCAAGGAAAAGGACAATATCTCCGCCGCCTACGCCGAGGCCATGAAGGCCAAATTCCCCGAGTACAAGGCAAGTGCCTCCAAGGGCCGTGGCGAGCGCCCTCTAAGCGAAAAAGACCGTCTGATTCGTAAATATAACACCTTGCAACAGGAAATCGAGACCTACGAGAACAACATTGGATTCTTCTCTGCGTCCAAGAATTCCGAGCCTCTGATTGCCCAGATGCAACAGAAGATAGACAAGGCAAAAGAGGAGCTGGCAGCCCTTAAGGAGCAAATCCGTAAGGCAGAGGAGGGAGAGGCGTAATGGACAAAAATTCTGTTATTGGGTGGATTCTGATAGCCGCGATTCTGTTCGGCTTCACTTTCTACCAATCTAAGCAGGCTCGTAAGCAAATGGAATACCAGCGTCAGCTGGACTCTGCGGCGTATGTTCAGCAGGGGATAGAGGATTCTATCTATGCCGCAAACCATCCCGCTGATTCGGTGAATTCCGAGCTTGCGGAGCCCACTGCGGTATACAAGGATTCTTCGCTGGATATGGCCGCCGCCGTTGCCGAGCAGGTGGTTTTCCTGGAGAACGACAAGCTTGTGCTTGGCCTCAGCAATAGGGGAGCCCGCCCCATCAGCGTAAAGATTAAGGACTATTACAATTACGATAGTACCGAGCTTTATATCTTTAAGGATAGCGAGCTCGGCGTGCATGTTTATGCCGGGGAATACATTAACACTAAAGACTTTAGCTTTCAGATTGAGTCTCAAACCGACTCTAGCATAGTCTTCCGTTTGCCTTTTAGCGGCGGGGGCTATATCGAGCAGAGCTACACTCTTCACGAGGGAGAGTATAGGGTAGATAACAACCTTGCCTTTGTTGGCAATATCATCCCTAGGAATGTTACTTCGCTGGATATTGACTATTCTATGACCATTCCCCGAATGGAGAAGGGCTATAAGTATGAGTCTCAGTACTCCGGGCTAGACTTCTATCAGGATGGAGATAAAAAGACCGTTGAGATGGGCAAGGGCCGCAATTCCAGCAAGAAGGTGGATTCCCGCCTGAATTGGTTTGTGTTCCGTCAGCAGTTCTTCTCTGCCTTCTTTAGAGCAAAGGAGCAGTATGCTTCGGGGCAGTTTACCGTGGAGTTCGCAGGCCCCGATGATCCCGATCACAATCTAATGAAGTGTACGGCCCTCACCAGGGTAGATATTACCCCTGCCGAGACTGTTACCGTGCCCTTCGAATACTATTTTGGCCCTAACCACTACAAGACCCTCAAGAGTTATGACCAAAAGTACGAAAAGACCATTCCTCTTGGAGGTTGGCTGGTAGGTTGGTTCACCAAGTTTGTGATTATTCCGCTGTTTGACTTCCTAAGTAAGTTCATCAAGAGCTATGGCCTCATTATCCTGCTTATGACCTTGATTATCAAGCTGGTAGTGTTGCCGTTCACCTATAAATCCTTTGCTTCGTCCGCTAAGATGCAGGCCCTTAAGCCCGAGCTTGAGAAGATTAACGAGCGTTATCCCAAGCAGGAAGATGCCCTTAAGAAGCAGCAGGCTACAATGGACCTCTACAAGAGGGCGGGGGTTAGCCCTGCGGGAGGATGTCTCCCTATGCTGCTGACCTTCCCTATACTTTGGGCAATGTTCCGCTTCTTCCCGGCTTCCATAGAGCTTAGGCAGCAGCGTTTCCTCTGGGCTGAGGACCTCAGTACCTACGATAGCATCATTGACTTTGGCCACCGTGTTCCCCTGCTTGGGGACCATCTGAGCCTGTTTGCCCTACTGATGGCTGTGGTTATGTGGATTTATAGCAAGATGAACATGAAGAATCAGGCTACTTCCAACGACCCTTCCACCCAGAGCATGCAGTTTATGATGTTGTGGATGATGCCGATTATGATGTTCTTCATCTGTAATAACATTTCTTCGGCCCTTAGCTACTATTATCTGCTTTCGCAGCTGATTTCGATGGTTGAGGTTTGGCTTATCAAGAAGTTCGGGGTAGACCAGGATAAGATACTGGCAAAGGCCCGTGCAGCGGAGGGTAAGCCCGTGAAGAAGAGTAAGTTCCAACAGCGTCTCGAGGAGGCCCAACGCATTCAGCAGCAGCAACTTCGGGAGCAGCAGAAAAAACAGAAAAGATAATTTTTAGGGCCGGTGCTTAGTATGCCGGCCTTTTTTGATATGACCATTTCGCAGAATCTAGAACAAATCACTTCGGCCCTTCCTTCGGGGGTTAAGTTGGTGGCGGTGAGCAAGTTCCACCCTATGAGCGCTATACTCCAGGCGTACGCCGAGGGGCAGCGTGCCTTTGGCGAGAGCCGCCCGCAGGAGTTTGCCGCCAAGGCCGTTCAGTTGCCGCAGGATATCGAGTGGCACTTTATCGGCCATCTTCAGACCAATAAGCTAAAGCTGGTGTTGCCATACGCTTCGCTGGTGGAATCGGTTGATTCTGAGCATCTTCTGGATGCCATTAACGCTTGGGGGCAGAAGAATGACAAGGTGATTGATGTTCTGCTCGAGGTTCATATCGGCGCCGAGGAAACCAAACAGGGTTTTACTCCGGAAGAGGTTCTGGCGTTGTTGTGCAAGGGATCCCCGAACGGAGTCGGGGATGACGGAGGTGCCCGAACGGGGTCGGGCATGACGAAAGATGGGCTGACCACTTCGCCGTCATTTCCACCTGCGTCATCATCGTCATTGCCGACTGCGTCATCATCGTCATTGCCGACTGCGTCATCATCGTCATTGCCGACTGCGTTCGGCAATCTCGGAAACGTGCGAATCCGGGGCCTAATGGGTATGGCGAGCCATACCGACGATGAGGAGCGCCTTAGGGCCGATTTTGCAACTATTCAAAAGTTGTTTTTACAGGCTCGAGAGGCCGTTTTCTCCGCTAGAAATTTTGGAAGCCTCTCCGAAAGTAGCCGTCCCGAGCCTGCTGCGGAAAATCTTGAAGGCTTCTCCGAAAGTAGCCGTCCCGAGCCTGCTGCGGGAGGTTTTGATATTCTATCTATCGGGATGTCCGACGACTGGAAGATTGCACTTGAATACGGTAGCACCGAGGTTCGCATCGGCACCGCAATCTTTGGCAATCGCGAATACTAGAATCTTTGCAGGAATTCGCTAAGGTTCTCACCCTGCTCCAGACCAAGTTTCTTGCGAAGCCTATAGCGGGTCATCTCAACGCTGCGCACAGTCATGTTAAGCAGCGGGGCTATTTCCTTGGAACTCAGGTCCATTTTGAGGTAGGCGCAAAGTTTTTTATCGCTCATGCTTAGATTGGGGTATTGCTCACCCAGACGCTTAAGGAAATCGCTATAGACCACATCAAAATTGCTCTCGAACTTTTTCCAGCCTGCATCGTGCTCTATGTTCTCGTCTATCAGGGCACTGATTTGCCTTAGCCGTCTAAGTTGGGTGCTGGAATCGTCGCCTCCCTTTACCCCTTCGATGGCCTTATCTATTTGACCACTAATGTTTTGCAGAAGCTCGTTCTTGCGCATTAAATCCATTGTGGAGGCAGCCAGGTCCTCGGCCTTGCTCTCTACGTCGAGCTTCATTTGCTCCTTTTGCATCTGCTCGCTCTTTTTGCGGGCAAGTTCGTTTGCCTTGCGAAGATAGGACCTCTTTGCAAGTTTGAATGCGCCCGTACTCAAGCCCAGAATTGCCAGAATGTACAGAATCTTTGCGGCCGTGGATGAGTACCAAGGTCTTGCGATTGAGATGTTAAGCCTCGTCTGCTGCTCTAGACCCCCCCATAGTGGATTTTTAGAGCGTACAACGAAGGTGTAGCGCCCGCTTGGAAGTTTGGTGTATTCCTTGGTGTTGGAAGTGCCGTATGCCGAGAAATCATTGTTATAACCCTCTAACTTACAGCTATATTCTATCTGCTTGTCACCATTGTAGTCGGGCTCAACGAACTCCAGTTCAATGGAATTTTCGTTGTACTTTAGGCGTACGATTGAATCGGTCTGTTCCCTGCCTATATACACGGTATTGCCATTGTTTTTTAGCCTGATGCTCTTAACGAAGGGAGGGAATCTTCCGCTCTGGTTCTCTTGCCCCAGATTGTGGCTATCCACTATTGTAAAGCCGTTTTCGGTATTGAGCATGAGGCGGCCGCCGCCTAGGCTGCTATTGCTTTCAAACCCCAACGGGCGCTTGCCTATTAGCGATTTTAGGCTAAGACTATCCATGATTCTCTTGCCATCTTGCGAGGTGTATTCTATGGCTTGCAAGCCCCCATTCCAAAAGTATCTAATGCTTCTATCGGAGGTCTCGAAGATGCCCATGGAGTTGGCCGTGCCGCTAAAGAGCCTGTTTAGGGCATTAATGGCAAGAACCGTGTCTTTGCTATAATTATAGGCCCAAAAGCCACCCTCGGAGGCAAAAATAAGCTCACTGCGGTATTTCTGGGGGAAGTTGCCCCTGTCGGTGGGAAAACCTTGTTTTTTGCCGAAGTGGGTGAGATTTATGGCGTGGGTTAGGTCATCGTCAAGACTAAATGCGTACAAGCCTTTTACATGGTGAGAAAACCAGATAGTGCCGTTGTAATCCTGCTCAAAGGCCTTGCTGGACATATCTATGCCCTCTATATAATTTGAGAATTCCCAGCTGTTTGCACGCTTTTTTAGGATGAAAGGCTCTTCGTAGGTGCATCCAAAGAGCACCCCATCCTTGCCATCGAGTGGCATCAGCTTCCAAACCCCATTCAGGGGGATATGCTTTTGAACCTTGGTATCCTTTATTATAAATATACCCTTGTCGTGGCAGCAGAAGATTAGTCCATCCTGGCTATATAGGCTCCAAACCTGCCCGTCAATGCCTTGAATTCTGGTAAAATCCGAATCGGAATAACTTCCCATCATTTTGCTTACCGGGATGCAGAAGATGCCTATGTTTGTGCCGATATAGGCCATTTCACCCAGGCTGGCAAAGGCATAACCCGCACCAAAATTGTCGGGATTGCCAAAGAGTCTGAACATTGGACTCTCCAGATTTATATGGTCTATACCCTTGTTTAGCCCTAGCCAGAGGTTGCCGCCCGCATCGAAGAAGGCCGATAGCACTGTGTTGCTCTGTAGCCCGCTTGCGGTGGTGAGGTTGAATCTGTTGCCGTCGGACTTTCGGATTATGTAAATGCCGCTGGATGAGGTGCCCTCTGCCCGATAATACTCGTTTTCGGCGGTGCAAGTTATATTGTCCTCGTCAAAATTAGAGTTGGGTGCTGTTTTAATCCCATCTTTACCTATTACATGAACCTTGTCTTTCTCTTCGATGAAAAGGTCTTCCGATGAGGTACGGCCTATTCTCCAGATTTCGGTGGTGGAGAGACCGAGCGAATCCAGTAGGGGCGTGTAGCGCATGGAACCGTCGCCCACCTCGAAGTAACCAAACTCGTTGGTACCGCCGGCATAGAGCCTATGCTCGCTGGCATCGAAATAGAGTGAGCGCACAATCGAAAAGTTTGGAAGCCTGTAAAGATTCCACTCCACGCCGTCGAATTCCAGCACTCCGTCGTTATTCGCAAAGTACATAACACCGCTACCACTCTGGGTAATGTCCCAAGTTTGGGTTCCTCCGCCGTGGCTGTCCTTGCTGTAGTTACGCACGGTGGGGAAGAAGGCAAATGTGAGTTGCCAAATCAGCGTTAGTATTAGTGTTAAAATGGGCTTTTTCATCGTCTGGGGCCGTTTTGAGCGCAATTTACAAAATATTTGTTGAAGTGCAAATTTTAGAGTTGTTGAGTTTTTGTGAGTTGCCTTTTTAACCCTTTATGCGTGTAAATACTTTACTTTGCGTCAAACAAAACTAGTGACCGTATGAGAAAGACGTTCCTCTTGATTCTAACAATGCTTTGTTCTGCAGTGGCCTTTGCCCAGAATGTGAAGGTTAGGGGTACTGTTGTGGACAAAGAGGATGGACTCCCGCTCCCGGGTGTTGCCGTTGTGCAGAAGGGAACCATGCACGGTGTGCAGACCGACCTGGATGGAGCCTATGAAATTTCTGTTCCCGCAGGGGAGACCCTGGTATTCAGCTACATCAGCTACAAAGACTACGAGGCTATCGCCAAGGAAGGCGTGCTCAACGTAGCCATGGAGACCGATGCCCTCATGCTCGATGAGGTTGTGGCCATCGGTTATGGTGTGATGAAGAAGAGCGATCTTACCGGTGCCGTGGCTTCGGTAAAGGGTGAGCAACTTCAAAAAACTCCCGCCGCAGGTCTTGACCAGGCACTTCAGGGTGTGGCCGCCGGTGTTACGGTGAATTCCAATTCCGGTCAACCTGGCGCTGCCGCCGAGGTACGTATCCGTGGTATTGGCACCGTTAACGACAGTGCACCTATCTATGTGGTGGATGGAGTTATTGTAGACAATATTAACTATTTGAGTCCCAACGATATAGCATCAACCGAAATTCTTAAGGATGCCTCCGCTACCGCAATTTACGGAAGTCGTGGCGCCAACGGTGTGATTCTGGTAACAACCAAGAAGGGTAGCAGCGATGGTCGTACGAACATCAGCTTCGACGCTTACGCAGGTATCCAGAGGCGCTGGAAAACCCTCGACCTCATGGGAGCCGACGAGTTTGCCAGCACCTTGGCTTCGCTTACCAGCGCAAAACAGCTAAGCTATCTTCAGGAGAATGGCCGCGACGCATGGATTCGCAAATACCTCATCGGTGGTTCCAAGTGGTATCCTGGCAACCTCGACTATAGCAGCACCAACACCAATTGGCAGGATGTTGTGTTCCGCAATGCCGTTATTCAGAACTATCACCTTGGAATGGACTATGGCAACGAGAAGGGCTATTGGGCAATGAGCGCATCTTGGTTTAACCAGGATGGTACCATCATCGGCTCCGACTATTCCCGTCTCTCGCTGCGTGTGAATTCGGCCTACAACGTTAAGCCCTGGCTAAAGGTAGGGGAGAATCTTTCCTTTATGTATTCATACGGACGCAATGCCATGAACAACAACGCATCTCCCTCTGCATCAGTGCTTTCGGCCGCTATTGCAATGGCCCCTTGGGACCCTGCGAGATACCCTTCAGGCTCACTTAGCGTATATGACGAGGATATGAGCGGGCAAATCAGTGCCGCTTCCAACTTTAAGAACGTAACCAACCCTCTTTCCATGGTGGAGCATAGTCATCCTTCCGATAAGACAGAGCGTTGGGTAGGTGATATCTTCGTTGAAATCAACCCTCTAAAGGGCCTTATTTGGAAGAGTGATGTGAGCCTCGACCTCACCAACTACCGCTCCCAGGTGTATAAGGATGCCTATCAGTACTCTGAGTACGACAAGATGGATAAGAACTTCCTAAGTAAGAGCGTTAGCCGTTATCAGACCCTCATTCTTGAGAACACCCTTACTTACATGAAGGATTTTGGCAAACATAGCATCAACCTCATGGCAGGTCAGACCACCGAGCAGTACACCTACGAATCCCTCGGAGGGTCAGGTGCCAGCATCCTCATTCCCAAGGAGACCAACTGGTATCTCTCGCAGACCACCGAAGACCGCAGCGAGGCTTCCGACGGGGCATCCCGCAACCGCAGATTCTCGGTTCTTGGCCGCGCTCACTATAGCTACGATGGCAAATACATGGCAACCCTTAACTTCCGTGCCGATGGTTCCAGCAAGTTCCCCGAGCACACCTGGGGTTTCTTCCCCAGTGCCGCTTTCGCTTGGAGAGTAACCAAGGAACCCTTCATGGAAGGCACCCGTGGCTGGCTCGAAGACCTTAAGCTTCGTGCCGGTTGGGGCCGCATAGGTAACGATAAAATCGGGGATAACGCATTCACACTCACCATGTTTAACTCGGGTCCCACCTTTGTCAACTATCCTCTGGGCTCGGGTGACCAGACTCTTGCCACCGGTGCCACCATCCTTACCTATATAAACAACGGTGGCAAGTGGGAAACCACATCCCAGCTTAACTTTGGTATCGACTTTGGCCTTTGGGGCAACAAGCTTACGGGAACCATCGAGGCTTTCCAGCGTAACACCAGCGACATGCTCCTGAGTGTTACCGCCCCCGCCAACGTGGGTAACCGCTATTCGGCAACTGCAAACGTTGGTACCGTATCCAACAAGGGTATAGAGCTGAGTCTCGAGCATCGTAACCAGCTTGGCGACTTCAACTATAGCGTCAGTGGCAATGCTTCCTTCATTAAGAATAAGCTCACCGCCCTTAACGGTGGTGAGAAGGTTTGGGGAGCCTACACCGTCTGCGACGAGGGCCTGCCTCTATACACCTTCTGGGGTTATAAATATGAGGGAGTCTACACCAGCGAAGAGGAGATTGCCTCTAGGCTCTGGGCCGATGGTGCCGCCGATGGCATTAGTGTGGGCGATGCTAAGTACACCGACCTTAATGGGGACGGCAAGATTGACGATAACGACCGTACCGACCTTGGAAATCCCTTCCCTTGGCTAACCTATGGCCTTACTTTCAGCGCAGGCTGGCGCAACTGGGATGCCAGTATCTTCTTCCAAGGTGTTGCCGGCAACGAGATTTACAATGCGCTTCGTATCCGCACCGAGGGCACCGGCAATACAGCGACCCTAAGTACCACAATGCGTAATGTTTGGACCACTTCCAACACTTCGGGTACCATTCCCAACCCCAACGGAAGTCCCAAAAACAACTATACCAGCAGCCGTTTTGTGGAGAACGGTAGCTACATGCGCCTTAAGAACCTTCAGATTGGCTATACCATCCCCGCTAGGCTCATTCAGTCTTGGGGAATTTCCCGCTGCAGGTTCTATGTTCAGGGCAGCAATCTTCTCACTCTTACCAAATACACCGGCTATGACCCCGAGGTTGGCGGCGGTGTAGACTATGGTAACTATCCCCAGGCGATGTCTGTACTTCTTGGTGTAAATCTTAATTTCTAGCCTTATGAAAAAGTTCTATTATAGCGCAATCGCACTCTTCTGCCTATGTTCCTGCAACTCTTGGCTTCAGGAGAAGGGCCCTATGACCAATGAGGTTGGAGACTATTTTATCAGTGGAGCAGCCGCCGAGCAGGTGGTAACAGCAGCCTACGTGCCCCTAATGTGGGAGTACAACAATACCTATTTTTCAGAATTCTTCATTGGCGATATAGCTTCTGACGATGCCCTCAAGGGAGGTCAGAATATCTCGGATATGGCCGCAGCCTACGATATAGACAACTTTCAGGTAGTAGATAACAACGAACTCCTGCTTGATTACTATCGTGCTCAGTATCAAGGCATTGCACGTGCCAATTTGGCTCTTGAGCAGATTGATGCCATGGAAATCTCGTCCGATTTTACCTCTAGCTACAAAAATCGTTTGATGGGCGAGGCTTACTTCCTTAGGGCTTACTATTATTTTAGGCTTGTGAGAGTGTTTGGAGGTGTGCCGCTGGTGCTCACTCCCACCTATTCTTCAGCCGATTGGAAGGTTGCCCGCTCCAGCGCCACCGAGGTTTACGAGAGTATCATCTCCGACCTTGAAAAGGCTGAGAAGTATCTACCTCTTAAGACTGAATATGCCAGCACTGATATGGGAAGAGCCACCCGGGGTGCCGCTCAGGCAATGCTCTTGAAGGTTAATCTCTATGCCAAGAATTACACCGAGGCTGCCAAATGGGGTGAGACTTTCACCTCGGAGCAGGCTAGCGAGTATTCGCTCGAACCCAAATATGGCGATATCTTCTCTCTCAGCAACGAGAATGGAAAAGAGAGTATTTTTGAGGTTCAATACATGCTCGAACCGACCTCCGACTATGGCGAGGGCAACGGCTTTACCCGTGGCACCTTCACCACCATTCTTACCCGCTCCCGTTCAAGTGCGTTTGGGCCTGCCGGTTGGGGCTTCTGCAAGCCTACCCAGAGCCTGTATGATGAGTATGAAGATGGCGATCCCCGTAGGGACCTTACCATCCTTAATCCCACCGACGATGAGATTACCAACGAGGCCGAGGAAATCTACAAAGGCTGCCGTTATGTTACCATCAAACGCACCCTCATCGACCTCGAAACTCGCCTGTATGAGGCTCTTGAACACGATAGTCGTAGCCCCATCAATAAGATAGAAATCCGTCTTGCTGATGTGTATCTGCTTTACGCTGAGGCACTTAACGAGACTGGAAATTCTTCTCAGGCAATGGAATATGTAAATAAGGTACGTAGGCGTGTTGGGCTTAAGGATGCCAGCGCATCAGGTAAGGACGCAGTGAAGAAGGCTATTATTCACGAGCGCCGCTGCGAGCTCGCAATGGAAGGCCATCGCTGGTTTGACATTGTACGCTGGGGCATAGCTAAGGAGGTTATGGATGCCTACAAGGCAGGGGAGACCGACGAGGTTAAGTCTGCCATGTCCGACTTTGTCGAAGGCAAACACGAGCTCTTCCCGATTCCTTACGAGGAAGTTCGCCTTGGAGGACTCGAACAAAATCCGGGATATTAGAAAAATCTAAACCAAGTAATAATATTAACCAATTAAAACACAAACAGTTATGAAAAAGATTTTTACAATTTTCGCAATTGCGGCCTCAATGATGGTCGTATCATGCGGCAAGGACAACGGCTCTTCTACCGACAACGGTAGCACTAAGAAAACCGAAACCGAGCAGGGTAAGGAAGGAGAAGAGGAAAAGAAGGAGGGCGAAACCACTACTACCATGGGTATTGTTCCTATCCTAATCGATGAAGCTACGGCGACCAAGGTTCAAAATTACATTCTGGCAGACTTCCGTGTAGACGACACCAATAACTTCCTTTATGTATGGGAGGGTACTTATGAGGCTGGTGATGGTGCTGGTCTTAACGCAAGCGGTAATGCCGATGGATATTGCGACCTTGTTGTAACAAACGTAGGTTGGTCTGGCGCTGGTTTCTTTGTATCTACCACCTGCCCTAACATCGACAAATTCATAGAGCTTACAAAACTCGAGAACACCGAATTCCATATTTCTTATAAGGGTAAGGCAGGTGTACCTCATCTTATTATTGTTAACAATAATTATAAGTTCTGTATTGGCGAGGGCTCATTTACCGATAATGGTGAGACTTTCAATGCCATCAAGCCTACCACTGGTGAGTTTGAGGCTAATGAGTGGAATGAGTATGTTGTTAAGGTTAAGGATATGGGTCTTGACTTCTCGTCATTCCCTAAGGGTGGCTCTAACTCTGCTGGCGACAACATCGTTTCCTTCCTTAGCGGTGGCACCCAGGGTACTGAAATCAAGCTTGATAAGATTTACTTCATTAACGCTTCCGGTAAGTAATCTTTAAATGAAGGCAAATAAATTAATATTTGCTCCACTTATCCTTGGAATTATGCTCGCTGGGTGTGCCTGCACTTCGCAGGGCCCCAGTGGGCAACTCAAGGATGATAGTGAGCAGACGAGCGAAGAGGGATCTTCTTCCAGCGAGGGCTCAAGCTCATCCAATCCCTTGGATGAATTGACGGGCGGTGGCTCCGGCAGTGGTTCCGGCTCCGGCAGTGGCTCCGGCTCTGGCTCAGGCACTGGGGGCTCTTCGTCGTCTTCGTCCGAAGAGGGCAGTGGTGAGACCGATGGCTATAAGCTTGTTTGGGCCGACTATTTCA
>Ga0181612_136735_pt1 | contig 12259 bp, 19 predicted proteins | sample HoacroProtozoa21_FD_119630 | JGI IMG/M metagenome (GOLD analysis project Ga0181612, IMG submission 119630) | Hoatzin crop microbial communities from Cojedes, Venezuel. Combined Assembly of Gp0051906, Gp0051904, Gp0051908
GGGCAAGGGGGGGGGAGCGGCCGCGGGGGCTGAGGGAGAGCCGCTGACTCGTCCTCCTCTTCCAGGAAATGGCCAAGTACGAGGACATGGAGGATCAGGTGGTGCTGACGGAGAAAGGTAGGAGAGCGGCGCCGGCTCCCCGCGTCGGTCGCCTGGCGACAGCGCCTGTGGCTCAGGTGCCGGTTTGTTCTGCTGTTCTAGAGCTGCTGGAGGATGGTTTTGGCGAGCACCCTTTCTACCACTGTCTGGTTGCGGAAGTGCCCAAAGAGCAGTGGTCGCCTGAAGGTGAGACTTCCAGCTGCTTGTTCGTGTACGCTGAATACACAGGAGGCAGCTTGTACTTAATGTTATCAAGGGTACATAAGGTTCCACCAGTGAGTTGGGGTAGGAGGAACAGGTTAACTGTTAAATGCAGTAACGTACAGTGATACTCTGCCAAAGTAGTTGCTAATCCTGGAGGCTTGGGAAGATCAGGTGTAACATAATGTACTTGACTCCAATTAATTAAATGGCTTTTTTGTTTGACCCTGACTTACCTTTATGTAATCCTGTTGAATCACATTTTTTTCTTTAATTTGTCCCCAATCTTCAGGTTACAGTCTCTAGCTTCGCCATGTACATGGCCCTTCTGTGTACATGGATGGGCGGGGAGGTAACTAAAAGATCCGTTACACAATAAAGTAGATGATCATAATATGAGGTAAGGTCTACAGGGACAAGTGCTATTCCCAAACATTTACCAAAGACAGTAGATCAGAAATTTGTGTGCACGCTTCTCGTAGAATATGTGCAGAGTGTTGTGGTGGATGTAGTTAAAATACTCAAGGTTTAGGTCTGAGTGGGCTGCTGTTGGAAGAGTTGGTTTCTCTTCCCTGTTGAGCCACAGCATTATAACTGAACCTGCAGCTTTACTCACCTTGACTTTTTGGTGCTGAAGGTAAAGAAAATAGTGTAATGCTCTCAGTGGAAGTGAAAGTTGAGGTGCCGGAAGTGCTGCTGTGAGGGCAGTCTGTGAGCGTGCCTTCTTGCACAGTGTAGTTACTGAGGAATACACACTGAAAGATCGGTGTTGTTTAGAGTTTGGTAGGTTGCTAAGGAAGCAGAGTTGGGACAATCATCTAGATTGTGAACTGAATACTGATAAATCAGTAGGGTATGCATTTGCTTGTAGAAAGAAACCTTGTGTTCGGTGCTTACTGTGATAGTACCTTTGAGGATTTCAAGGCATGGCAAGGGCAATCTTCATTCTGTTTGGTTGATACAAGTTTCTCAGAACTTGTATTTTCAGTTGTGTGCTTACTTGCAAACTTCATTCTTAATTCTAACTTAATAGCAAATATCTGCATGTCACAGGGAATCTGTATGTTTAAACATGCATGTAAGACTTAAATTCAAAAAAATTTAAAGAAATTCAGACTAGCTGAAGTTACACCCTTTGTTTCAGGACACTGCATTGTGGGCTTTGCCATGTATTACTTCACTTATGATCCATGGATTGGAAAACTGCTCTATCTTGAAGATTTTTATGTGATGGCTGAGTATAGAGGTATGTATTACAGAATTAGATGAGTTGCTTCCTATAGGGCTTCTTTAAAATAAACTTACTTTCTTGTTGGCTTTTTTTTAGGACTTGGCATTGGGTCAGAAATTCTGAAGAACTTGAGTCAGGTATGTCTAAGTGATAAGTCTGAGCAAGCAGAACTGAGGACACATGGCAAGACAGTATTCTTGCTCTTCTGCTGACTGCATGAGAGCTGCTCCTTCAGCACGGCTCGGAAGGTGACAGGACACTAGACGGCTTAAATCATTGTCTAGAGTCTGTTAAACAGTGACGAGTGCTGAAGTGACCGACAGAATGAACTTGATGACTTCTGGTGATAGGCAGTTAGTTGCTGAGCAGTCTTGCCAGTTCCTAGGAGGCTTATCATCTGGGGCTGTTTGAGACGTGTCGTGTCGCACACTCTTGCAGGTCGCTGTGAAGTGCCGCTGCAGCAGTATGCACTTCCTCGTTGCGGAGTGGAATGAACCGTCCATCAGGTTCTACAAGAGAAGGGGCGCCTCTGATCTGTCCACTGAGGAGGGGTGGAGGCTCTTCAAAATCGACAAAGAATATCTCTTGAAGATGGCAACAGAAGAGTGAGAGATGACTCCAGCAAACAAATTCTTCCTGCGAATATGTGCTCTCTGAATAAACTCCTTCTTGCTTTCTGTGTACAGTTTGTAGTGGAATAAAGTAGTGTGGATGCTAATAATGCAAATGCTATGCAGGTGTGGCCATAGAGTGGTTGGTACTGTGATCTGGACTTGAGGCATCTGAAGTTGAGTGTGTGCTTGTGTGCATCCTTTACCAGTGTGGGCCTGTAATCTTTGTATATGGAAACTTCATTCTTGTAAGTGTCATTCCATGTGTACAATGTACACACTGGTAGGGTTTGTTTTAATTATTGCCTTTTATAAAAATAAACAGTTTTCACTTCACAGCAGTAGTTTTGACTTTAATTCTCACATACAGTTTTGAGTTTGAGTCTTTTACTGATTTGTGTGTTCTCTATCCACCCAAACATTTTCACAAGTGGGGTGTGGTTTACCACAGACCTGGAGAGAGAAAAGGTGCGTGCTTGCATGCCTGCAGGACCTGGGGCCTGAGGGTCTCTGCACCTGTGCCAAAGGGGAGTGTTTGGAGGGGTTTGAGAGCTGTTGCTGTGTGGTGCAGAGCTGCCTGTCTGAGGAACATTCCCGCAAGTGGGCTGCGTTTGAGTTATGGTTGGTTCCTCCCTGGAATGCAGCTCCAGAAAAACTGGAGCTTGTGGCATTGCCTCCTTGGGACTTTCAGTTAACTATGCAGTGCCTCAGTCAGGAGGGCATGACCTTGAAGGGGGAGATGCATCTAGCTGTAGTGTCAAAGCCTGAATGGCAGGGCTAGGAGAAAGTATGTTTACAAACCAGAAAGGACCCCTTCCCTTATGTGAGTCTTAAAACATCAAACTTGAATGTTTATGGTAATCTAGGTTTATGCATGTGATTTCAGATACTGTACAGAGTCTTATATGTGCTTCGGGGGTGAGCTGCCTGAAAACAAGTGCTGTGTTAAGTGGTGGTTAAACCTTTGCACAGCTGTAAAGGAAAAGAATGGGGCTCCTCAATGTTTTAACCAGCTGGAAACAAACTTGCAAACTTTGCAGTGTGGTGCCTGCCCTTCTCCTAAGCTGATAGTGAAAGTGGATGCAGGCAAGTTGTGCGCTGCTCTCCTCTTGCTCTGCAGTAACCCTGCAATAAAAGGCTCCTTTTGGCCAGCCCTGTTTTCACTCCAAAGGAAGGGAGGAGACGTACCTGCCTTGTAGCGTGTACTGGTTTAAATAAAACAAGGTTTTAAACTGATTTTGATTGCTGCATAAATTGTGTCACCTGGAAGATGTGTCCTCATCCTAGAGAGCAGCGGGCAGTAACTGCTTCAACCACGGGTAATGCTGAACCAGTGTTAAGAACAAGATGTCCCTCTGCCTGGCGCCAGCAGCAGGCAGCGCAGGGCATTTCGCGTGAAACTGTTTTTGCTTTCTGCTTTGTTTTTATTTTTAACCAAGGCGTAGGCAGCAGTGTGCCAGTGCTGCCCAGGGGTGAGATACATCCGTCAGCTGTTGCCTCAGGAATGGGCAGACCGGTGAGGAGTACAGGAGCTCCTGGAGGAGAACAGGAAGCTGCATGTGTCCAAGTGGTTGTCCGGACAAATGCAGGCTGGACTGAGCTCAGAGTCTGTCACGTAAATGAACCTGATTTAGCAGGTCATGCTCTGTGTAACAGTCATTTGCAGACGCTCCCCGTGTCTGCGCAGCACCTCAGCTGTGAGAGCGTCTGTGCTGCGTGCAGGAGCCCGGGGCTCAAATCCCACTCCTGCCCGAGGGGAACAGAAATCCGTGTTTCTCGCTTGGCAGCAGGTTAACTGCTAGGCTACGGACCCCCCTGCGCTTGCAGAGGTGTCTGATGCTTGCTCTTGTTGAGCCTGTTCTGTGCTGCACCTCAGTAGGCCAAAGAACATGAGAGGGAGCCCAGCCAGTAACCGGTGCTGAAGGTGGTGTGGGAAGGACAAGATGGCCTCCAGCAGCTCTTGCTGAACCTCAGGGTGTGGTATCTCCTCATCCATGGAGCTGCAGCAACTTCCTCGGTAACCTGGTGAGCTACAGTAACCTACGTACCCATCTCAGTGCTAGTGGAATCATCTGGTTGGAAGTTATTTTAAGCTGGGCCTTCTGGCTGCATGTATCAGTCCAGAAGGTGATTACTCCTAGAGCAGTTTAAAAATGTTTTTATTTTCAAACTGACAGTTCATTAGATATCTAGGACAGACCTGCTTAAATCTCAGGCCCCAGACTTCTGAAGCACAGTAAGGCTATCACAGCTGCACGACTGAATGGAACAAGCTAACTAATTAGGCATTATAATTACGAAAGTAAGCAGCTTAGTCAAATTTTCGATCAGTTTAGAAGTGTTTGTCATATCTTCTTCATCTTCTCCTGCCAATGCAGTTTACCATTGTGTTTTCTAAATGAATTGTGCTGAAATAGATTCTCAGGGAGTCACAGAAAACAAGCCAGGCAGTGCTAAATGAGAAGACCTTTTCTAGCCAGCTGTGATCATTTTAAACCATCACACGTGAAAGTAAAGACAAGGGCTAACCTTTCAGATGGGGCTTTCACGGAGATTCTACTAAGAGGTAGGGCTTTTTAAAACCAGCAGAAATATTCTCAGTTACAGTACAGAGTCTTCAACAGAGTGATGTGGTAATGCCACAGCTCAAAGACCAATTACAAATTCCCTCAGTAACTTTTTCTCAAGCTACTGGGGGACCAAAGCAACTTTGTAACTCCAGTCCACCGAGGAAGTCCTCTTCATGGTGAGCCAGCCAGCAGACTTCACAACTGCAGTGTTTCCACATTCCCATTGGGTGAGAAAGGAAAGGTGGCCTCAGGCAAACTTGCGGCTGGAGGACGTGGTGGAGGGCCGTACCCAGCTGCAAGAAGGAGCGCCAGGCTCCCGCCCTCTCTTCGCTTGGCGTTTTCCTGCTTGCAGGCTCACGCACAATGAGCCAATCTGTAGCCATAGCGACGGCATGGAAGGAGGCTTTTTTGTCTACATAATTTGTGTTAAAACATAATACATGCAAGAAAAACAACCCCCTTCCCCCTCCTCTTTTCTTTCAAAGAGGCTTTGCTCTCAACGTAATCCAAAAAGCCGGTGCAAACTTCACCCCCAGAGAGCGTGTAGGTGCTTTAATGCATTCCTGCATACGGCGTTTGGGGAGCTGTGCCATCCTGGAGCCTGGCCAGCTGAAAGTGGAGGTCTCGCTGATGCAGCTGTGGGGAAAACACCAGCTATGTACTGAGCAGAGACTCAGGAAACCATTGAGTAATTCACCGCCGCCCGGTGTTACCTTGGGCTGGAGGCTAGCCCGGAGATGTGCTTCGTGCCTCCCTCTCTTTGGGTTGACCAGAAGGTTTCTTTCTTTCAGCTTGCACAAGTTTCCTCCTCCCAGCGCTCGCTCCCCTGGCCTCTCCCTCCGCACGCCTCGGGGGAGCAAAGGCTGAGCTGAAGGAGTGCACGCACACGCACATGGACACGCACATGGACACACACCGACTGATGGCAGCGACGATGAGACCTGCAGCACGCGGCCATTCCCCTTGGTTTAACCAATTCGCCTCACACAACAGACTCGGCTTTGCCCAGTTGTGCTGCTTGCCTGGGCAGCATTGCTGATGTGCTCTTTCTTTTTTCGGAACTCGGGTTTCAGAGAAGAGGTCGCCATTTAAATAAAGGCATCGGCTGCTACCTGAAGCAAAACAACACGCGACTGGTGTGCCTGCCACTAATGTTTAATCTCACTGCAAACTCAAAGGGGGCCACAACTTCTCCATCCAGGCACAACTCCCTCCCAGGACTCTTCTTTCTCCCCACAAGACTTGGCTAACTTTACTTGCTGTCGAGCAGGTTTTTGGTAAGAGCAACCTTGATGGAGGGCTGTGGAGCCGCTCAGCAGCTCAGCCTAGTCCCTGCCGGGAGCTGGCGGAGGAGAGGGTGCAAGGCTGAAGATGGTGGATGTGGGCTCTGGGGTAGGAGCGCAGCCGCACACCAGGGCAACACTGCCAGGTGCACCTCGCTGGTTCCCCACGCCTCGCCCTACCGCCCTCCGGCTTTTCTGCTATCATCAGAAACACTGGCTGTGGTTGATAACAGAACAAAGCAGAGGTACACACCTCTACCGAAGATAGGGAAGGGGAAAAAAGAAATCCGTCTTCAAAACAGTTTCGGTTTCATTTCACAGATTTACTGGAGGCCAAAGCAAGAGATAGAAAGCCCCAGGGGATGATTACCTCATGAGGATGAAAAACAAACACCAGTTTCTGGAACTCCTCTAAGTCAAATAGTTTTGTTTATTTGCGTTTGGACCTTTGTGTGTTTCTACCATTCACACAGCAGGTGTGAGGTAGTCACGTTCACCCAAAGGAAAAGGCATCTCCATTTTCTGGAGCTCTGTTTCCCCTTCTCCACCAAAACAGGTTCAAAAGACCGTGCTTTACTAAGACAAAACCAGGTGCCTGTTCTCCCCTGAAAGTTTGCTGTACAGTGTGATGTGGTGGCTTCACGTCTTCCAAATCACCTCCCAGGAGCCCACCAGTGTTTCCAAGAAACCTGGATATTGCCGTGATGTTTTCAAAACAGACTGGTAGAAGTGCAGGGTGAGATTTTTCAAAGCTGGTTACAATAATTAGGCACCCAGATACCACTGTGGAGGTACCTTTGAACAGTCTTCCTCTAATTGCTCTCATAATGAGCAAACTCCAGCCTGGGCTCTTCGTGATCTCCCTGAACTTTCATGTTTGCCCCGTTTCCGTCACCAACACAGAAACACAACCACACAGCTTGTACGGGAGGAAACAAAAGTAGTTTTGGTCTATAGTCTCATGCCTTTTGCAATCAGCTCATACGGTAGAATTTTGGGTTATTCCTCAGCCAGCTTCCTACCCTGGGCTAACATGATGTACAAGCACATTTCCCACCACACAGCCTGAATGCATTTTAGCTACAGTTGCAGGCACGTGGATCTTTTTTTTTTTTTTTTTGGAGTTAACGTGGAGGGAAGGATCAAAATCTGTGTTTAGCGCTCCTAGAGGTAATAACCTCTGTACAGAGTGCAGCTTTGCCATTGGGGCAGAAAATGTAAAGAAAGAAAGAGGCAGGAGGAGAGGTCTACAGCAGCAAAGGGATGCCACGTGTAGGGGCTGACCCCGCAGGCTGCCACGGGGAGCCACACACCCCACGGAGGCAGCAGCATCAAGGGAAATGGTTTAGGTTTCATTCTTTGCAGGTAAATGTAATCAGAAGAAACTGGAAGACTCTTATTTCACAAAATCAGAAGTCTCAGAGGTAAGTTCCTGGGATACATTAATACTTTCTGGATTATTTTTACCTCCCGTCGATCCCATTAGCTGTAACTCAGTGGACTGGCAAGCACTGGATTTAGTGGTGCAGGAGCAGGAATTACTTGTTGCTGAGGAACGACAAGCAGAACTGGCAGACAGAGGCAGCAACAAGCACTAGCATCAAAGACACAACACTATATTAATCGTTTTAAACAAAACTAGCTGAAAATTCGAGGTATAATGGCAGTCAGTGTGTGCTGTTCCTTAGCCAGGCAAGGAAGCACACCCATTTCATGTAACTACATATCTCTGAAATCCATCAGACTGTAAATAAGACTGATAAAACAAAGTCCACCGCATTACAAAGTACAGCTGGTCCAAACGACAGTGGAGTGAGGACAAGGTTAAAGAATTGCCAGGGAAAAAAAGAAAAACTTTTCATGAGCAAACATTCAGGATTTATAAGCATCAGTTGACTATCTTTTCAGCACAGGAAAGTAATAAAATGATCCTGCATTTCCATGCTGCGTTTGCCGTCACCAAGATTTGACTGACATTTGATTGTAGAAGTCCTGCAGGGAGTCCTGCCCAGGGGACACCTTGCGTGTGTGAGGAGCCAGAACCCCGCAGCCTCTTTTCCTGCCATTTGGGCTTGGTATCAGCAAGCTATTATTTTCTGCCATTAAAAGCCAAAGCACTTTTCACCCCTGCAGGTCAATGTACTCAGACACCCCTGCTTCGGCCTCGGGCAGGACCAGGTTTGCCTCTGCGCACGCGCAGCCACTTGCCCCACCAGCGCCGCTCAGGCAGCTGGGGCTTCCCTGACACACGCTTGCGTCTGGTTCCTCAGCTGCGGTGTTTGCTGGAGTAACCCCGGGACTGCAAAAGCCAAAGGTGCTCTTAGCACAGGTCTAAAAGCAAGACGGGTTCGTGAGGTGTGGAGGAGGATGTGATGCTATCTCCCGTTCTTTCTTGGAGAAGCTGTTGAGCCTTTGGGATCCAAGAAAGAACGGTCCTGTCATTTGAAATATAAAGCATCCGGTGCTCCCATTTGCGGGAGTAAAGAACATAAAACAAGCGTGCATCCACCTAAAGCCACGTGCAACCAAAGCGTCAGAAACACCAGTGTGCCGCGGTGTGCTGGGCCAGCCCTCCAGCTGGCTGGGCTGCCCCGCATCCCTCGCAGCCCCAGCACTCCGGGGACAGCGGCACTGGCAGCCAGGCCTTCCGTTCCACCATCTTTTCTCAGCTCAGTCGTGGCGGCCTTTCCTACTCCACGCAGCTCCACACAGCGCCCGCTCCCCAGCCACCATGGCCCCGCAGTCCGTGTTCTGGGGGGTGCCACTGGAGCGGGCGCCGGGCAGGGGCGTACGGGGCGGCCATCAGGAGCTGGAAGCCCTCAGCCCCACGGCGCAGAAGCTGATGGTCCCACTGAGCGCTCCGTGGGCGAGCCGGCTGCCCAACACCTGCCAAAGCCGGAACAACGTCCCGTCCCAGCGGGGCTGAGCTGAGCTGCGGCCGACGAGACTTGGCGCCTGGCCGGCTGTGGAACGCAGAGTCATGGCTGTGGGCTCGCCATGGTGGGAGCATGACCGCGGGGAGCAGGTGTGGGCTCACCCCCCTCAGGCACTTGGGCACCGGCCCGTCGGTGGGGAGGTGCGGGCGTGCCGGGGGCAGGGGAGGGCCAGCAGTGGGCCCGCTCCGCCGCCGGGCCCCTCGGCAGCCATGTTACACCGCGGAGCAGAGGAAGCGCACGCTCCTCCTCCTGCAGACGGGGAAGCGTCTGGCCTCAAGAGATTTTTGGACTTGAACGTGCTACACCAAGGCCGTGTTACGGGGCCGTGGCCGCACATGTGGGTTCCTGTCTCACAGGCTGCTGCCCGGCGCACTGGGTAAATTGAACACCGAGTTTTATAACCAAATACAGCGCCCTGCAGCGAAACAGCAGCCCTTCCCGAAACCAGCCTTCTGCAACACAGCTGGCATCAAACAGAGGTATTTTTTTCCCAGAGCGCCTCTTTTACCAAAACCCCGCAAACTCGGCCACCGCCCTGGGCAGGCGGCTGCCGGTCGGTCGTGGGGAGCACGGGGATGCCCCCGGGGCCAGGTCAGTGCAGCCAGGAGGCTGTTCAGGGCTGCCCTTCAACCAGCCCTCGCTGCACCACCTGCCAGCGACCTCCATGGGCATCCGGCAGAGCTGCCACCATTAACTAAATCCCCTTCAGCGTAGTCTGTTAAACCACAGAGCCTCGTAGTTCTGCGTGACTTGTATAAGGTGTGAGTGCGCACATGCATGCGAGTTCCTCTTCTTGTGCTCCGTCAAAGCTATAGTTAAAAGACTTTTCCCACAGAAATACAGTGGAATTTTACTTGCTTCCGAGCAAGTAACGTGCATAAATAGTGCATAAGTTGCACCTGGTCATGACACATTTTTGAGTTATTTCCATTAAGGGAGTAATGGTGAACTTCTAACGACCATCTAGCAAGGAAGCCTACAGAAAGTGTGTTGAAGACACTAAACGCTGCATTTATGTATAAAGCAATTCACTCCAAGTGTTTTATTATGGAGATAAGCAACTGTACCATTAAAGCATTAAATAAGAGGCTTTTTCAGTCACCAGTAACAAGCACATACTATACCCCTGTTGAGGGAATTGCTGCCCACTGCAACCAAGTGCCATGTTTCCTGTGCCCTTTGCCCGGCGGAGACAGACACGCTCCACCCGGCAGCCCCGATGCATCCCTGGCCACGTCCCAGCGGGGCGAGGAGCTGGTCCCCCAGCGAGCACCCAGAGAGCCCTGGCCCCAGCTGGTACCTGCCGGCTGCCTCTCTGCAGGTGCTACAGGCCTCTTTGGCACGGGAGGGGAGCCCACATCCCACTGAGCGCAGCAGAGGGGGTGGCTAATGGCCGGACCACATCGCCGGTGCAATCCTGCTTGCTTACAGCAAGCCCCTCTCCCCTCTTTTCCTGGAGGGCAGGGGACAGCTGGGTGCCATTTGGGGTTTTTTTCTTGGCTTTCGTTTTGGGAGAAGGGCAGAGCGCCCTGTGGCAAGCCCCGGGGCCGCCTGTGTTGCCCTGACATGCAGAGTGCAGGGTGTCAGCATCGCCTCAGGGCCACCTTCCTCGAGCCGTCACCTGTCACCTCGTGAGAGGCCTCGGCACAGCCTGATGCCCTGGGTTCAGACCAGCCCTGCTTGCAACACCAGCTTCCTGAGCAGTGAGCCCTAAAAATACCGGTCGGGCATCTGAAACCTGCCAGCTTCTTTTTAGTCAGAGGCTCTGCAACACGCGATTGTATCTGTCCTTTCGCGCCCTTCGACAACCCCTCACGTCACTGACTCACCCGAACGTGAACAATGCCCAGGCACCTCGGCGCTCGGCCCGAAATCCTGGCCTCCGCTGTGGCTGCTGAAAGGTCACGAGATGCAGCCGCCACCTTCAAGCATGCACCAGGAAAAACAGCTGGCACGCTGTTCAGCAAAGCTTTTAATAACATTTATTAATCCAAAACCACCCCCAGACCGGGATTATCACATGGCATATTACTTCAGGGTGTCTACTTTCATTTTCAATAAGATAATCGATGGCTCAAGCTTGTTAATCTATAAAGAGAATTAGGGCACTGTAATTGCACAGGCATGCTTGGAGAGGCCCAAACAGTTTCTTCTTCGTTGTAGGCACAATTTTGTTTCTCTCTTCCTTTTTTTTTTCTTTAGGACAAATAGATCAGACGAATAAATCAATGGCTAAATCTCTATCCCAGCAGAAGCAAGCAGCTCCTCTGTACACCTTACTACAAGTAAGTTGTTCTCTACGACTTTTTTTAAGAAGTCATATTAATTTCCTTCTCCTGAAGTCAAAATGCTTAAATGTCAAAATGTTTACAGATTATATTACCTAGAACAATCAAAGGAAAAGTCAGCATGAAATGTCTTTGAGCATTTCTTTTTAACAGTTAAAACTTGATCTAATTCTCACGCTTGTTATCAACATACTGTCGAAGAATTGCTATTTCTTGTAAAAAATAAATCCCACCGAAGGAGGGGAGAAAACTCTCCTAGAATTATCAGCAGGCAGGGTTTCTCCTCTGTGCACAAATTAGCCCTCAGCCTCCGCTATGCCCTACCACAAAACAGATAATGTAAAGATCTCTTGCAACTACAAAGGTACATTAGGAAAAAGTTATTATAGCAAGAATTATGGGGCTGCTGTGGCCCCTTGAGTGAAATCAGGGCTGCGAGGGCTGTGTCGCTGGGCGCCTGCCTATCACCAGCCCTGTGCAGCCTGGAGAAATAAGTTTTCCTCTTACATGGCTCAAAATCCATCTACAAAAATATCTCGTAAATTTTAACCTGGGAAGAAGAGCGGCCCATCTCCAACTGTGCTGCCGAGTAGGAAAAGGGAGCAAAGAGAAGTGGGAAAGCAGTCCCTACTAGTGGGGGTAGAAAGTCAGTAATGGAGAGCATGCATACAAAACATCTACCGTAGTTTCTTTGCATGCTTTCACTGTGTCCTTTCTCATCACGTCACACTCTTTTGCTCTCCCGTGCTCCGAGGTTTCTTTTTTCTCTGGTTTGTTATCACTGGCGTCCCCACACGCAGCACGAAGGGAAGGTCAGGACCGAGGAGCTCGCCTGCCCATGGGTACCACCATGTTCCACCCATGGGGCTGGCTGTCCCCTGTAGCTGCCTTCCCTCCAGCAGGAAACTGAGCATTAGAAAAACAAATGCAATGCCAGTCTCTTCATACACAAATACTCATATCCCTGAAACACCTCCCTTTCATGCAAGGCATGCTGTAACACCCTTCCAGACGGTTTTGGCTGCAGGGTGCCGAAAGCA
>Ga0181612_167272_pt1 | contig 12259 bp, 9 predicted proteins | sample HoacroProtozoa21_FD_119630 | JGI IMG/M metagenome (GOLD analysis project Ga0181612, IMG submission 119630) | Hoatzin crop microbial communities from Cojedes, Venezuel. Combined Assembly of Gp0051906, Gp0051904, Gp0051908
AGAGATTTCTTGGCTGCAATTTTACAAATTCTGCGTAATATGGAAGATTAGGATTTAAGCGATCAGAAAAGGAGAAGGTAGGACAGAAGTGCCCCTCCATTTGTCATCTCTGCATTTGCTGTAAAGCCACAAACGCTTTGGCATCCTGGTTCAAGGAGAATTTTATCATATGGGCAAGTTTGGAAGGAAGCTGGGCGTAATTCCTTAGCTTTTAGAGGAACAGTATGTCCCAGGTGGGACTCCATGGAGCTGTCACTTTTATTTGCTGGTTGGGTTATTTTTTTCACTTACGGTTTATCTGAACATTTGAGCTATGAGAATGATGTGAAATTCATTTATTCTACAAGGACTTTCCCCTTAAAGGCAAGCTCAAAGCGTAAAAGGTCTCCCAGGCTCTGCAGAGGGCTGGCAGTAGTTTCTGAACGACAGCCAAAAATATGTTCTTGCAGCAGTGTTTCCACATTGATGGCACTACAACAGAGGCAGCTCCGCTAGAGACGGAGCAGGCAAACCCACGCTTTGGCACGATGGAGAGTTCTGCCTGCCTAGACGTACGGGTAGCTGCCTTCTTTGCCGTTTTATTTGTCTTCGCCTAAGGCAGTGATGGGAATTATGTTCATACAGCAAATAAAAATAGTCCTAGTAAAAATATCCTAGGTCTTTATCCTCTCACTTTTATCTTACCCAAGATTTATCTGCATTGCTTTGGGAAGCTGATACTCTGAACACAGCACAAGCCCTGTAGAATGCTGGGTGCTGGAAAGGCAACTAATTGCTGGGTGGTTACAAGTGCTGCAGAGAGGGAAGGAGAAGAGAAGCCCCCTGAACTTTCCACTGTTTCAGTCCTGCTTTAGCTGCTGTGGATTTAGAACCCTTTTCAGCTGGGGCCAAGAAGAGGTTTCAAATGACTCGTGCAAACGGACTAAAGTTTCAGGGTAGCACATGCCCGGGAGGACATTCTCTTCTACCTAGCTAATTCCCCAAATTTAATCGGCAGGCACCGGCTGAGCCGAGGGAGCCTCTCGTGTGCACAGTGCCTTACCCCGCCGGCTGACCTAGTTGCTGATGCAGGGAGTCAGACACAATGCCAAGCCTGTTAAGTGACTGCAGATTTCTCTGTGCAAACAAGCAAACAAGAAATTAAAGAAAAGCTTCAGCCGTGCTGATAAGCTTGTAGGGGCACATAGGGCTTGTTTGCTTGGTTTGGGGTTTGGTTTGGCCTTTCTGTGAACCCAGTGAAGATGGAAAGCCATAGTAAGCTTTGGTGCAGCACATGAGGCTGGAGAAGGCTGACCCGCAGCTCCCTGGCCATTTGGGGCTTGCAAGAGCCCACAGAACATCAGTCCTGCTCTGCATGTCATGTCCTCCCACGCCCTGGAAGTGTTTGCTCTGTCGTGCTGGTGTCTTAGAGAGGTAAAAGGAAAGAAAACCCGTCTGTTATAACACACCCTAGTGAAAGGCATCACAAGGTTTCTGCGAGGCAAGCAGCGTCAGTGACGTTTCCATGCCTGCTTACCCGTGATTTCCATGTCACTGAACATTAAAGAGACATTGAGGAACATTGAAGGGATCTGAATTTCAGAGGAAAAATGCATAGCAGTTGGTGACCAGTTCCTCTGTAAGGACTACATCATCCTTAAAGGACCAGCTATGAGCTTACAAGTGCTGGTCTAAATCCTTTTCACTTCTAAAAGCACAAAAATGCAAAAATTGTCCTGTGCTTGCAAGTAAAGCTTGTATTAGCCATATGTGTCTTAGGACCACGCCATGTCGGTATTTTGGAATGGCATTTAGAAATAACTTCAGTAATATTTAGAAAATTCCTTTCAGCATCAGGCGTGGTCCAAGAAACATAGGAGCTTGTGGTAATTTATGGTGATGCTGGAGGAGCGAGGCTTTCTCCTGGAGGAAGTCCTTGCTTGTAGCCTGTAACAGGGATACGCAGAAACTGGTTTTATGTTCTATTTTGAAAGATTATTTGTGAACACTTTAAGAACTGAGGGCAGGATTTACAATGCATAGAGTGAGAAGACGGTTCTTTGCTCAGCAGTGTTACTGCTCAAAGAGCCAGGCACTTTACCGGGTCATTTGTTGCCCTGACCTTTTTCAGAATATTTTCATGGGGGAATTTTCTTATTTAAAATGTATCTTGAGGCAGAGGGAAGTGGCCCCATAATTTTATTTTATTAAAAAGAAGGCCCACAAATATCCCTTCTCGGTTTGGTTATACCTATGAGGTGAGTGCTGTGTATGTCCCGTGGGACTGGGTGGAAGACTCTAATGCATGGATAATGTTCAGGACAGTGATGCTTTAGATGTATAACTGCAATAAGCCAGAGGCAAATAAAGCTGATCTGCATACATAATATGCTCTGCTACAGCTACATTATTCAGGATCCTAAAGAAGATCACAGGCTCTTTCTGCAACATTTTTTGTGAGAAATTAATGCTCTAGAAACATTCTTCCTATAAAAGATGCCAGCATGGATGGAACCGTGGAAGGAATCTCCTTGTCACCAACAGGACAAAGGACCCACACAGAACTGCTTTTTATTTGTAATATATTACACTGTGCAAAGGTTAATGGGCCACGGGTGCTGGAGCCAAACCTTCTGGACCAGATCCAATGACTGCAGATGTTACCATGGTAGTGCCTCCACCAGCTTTGAAGCAAAGTCTTCTACTCGAGCAGCTCCACGGTGCTGGCTCGTGTTCAGAGCCTGGGGCTTCAGCTCAGTCCCACAGACCTACTTTTCCTACCCAACTGATTGTTATCCTCTAGTGCCCTTGCAACACAATTGCACAACCACAGCAAAGGTTTGTGCTCCATGACAGCGCTGTCAACAAAAGATCTCTTTGCATGGCTTTCGGGTCGTATTCTCAGAGACCTGTGCTGGAACAAGGTCCCCAGGGAAGTGGTCACGACTCCAAGCTTGTCGGTGGTCCAGAAGCATTTGGACAATGCTTATAGATGTATGCTTTAACTTCTAGGTTGCCCTGTGTGGAGTCAGGAGTTGGACTCAGTGATCCTCATGGGTCCCTCCCAACTCAGGATATTGTGTGATTCTGTGATTCGAGTGTTTTCTACTTTTCCCACTTCCCGATATGTGACTACAAGAATATTAGTGCAAAAGTTTGGTGAAAAATTTAAGATCACTGGATGCAAGTAATAAGAATAGGACTTAGGCTTTTTTTTTTTTTTTAAGCTGTTAATCATACACAAAATACCAAATAATGTTGCTCATTTACTATGCAATAGAAGTATCATCTGTTAGAGAAGGACAAACAAAGAAGCTAATATGCAAACTCAAGCTGTCCTCCAGAGTGTGTTGCAACGGCTGGTCAGATTTTTACACTCTTGCCTCCTCTGTTCTCGTCCCTTTATTCTGCCTTGGAAGTCTCTACTCAGTCGTAACTGTTAGTAACTGATCAATGGCCTGCTGGAGCGTGGATGCAAACTGTTTGCAGGATGAGCCCCGAAGTGCCAGCAGCAGCAGCTGGCCAAGGGCTGGCAGTGGGAAGAGGTGTCCCTCCGTCTGTAAAGAAAATTGCAAGGCATGAATAGTGAATTAAACCAGAGCTATTACAGTATCTTATGCAAGGTTTTTAAAAGGGCCTTCATTGAAATGTGTTGTAATTATTTTTTTTCCCTGGAGATGTGTATTAAAACATATAAAAACATTTACGACTTGTATTTTTTATTTGCAGAGTTAGTTCCTAGAGCAGGGCTTTTTACACTGTGATCCTCTTCAGTACAAGGTCTAACTAGAGAGTATTTACTCTGTACCTCCAGTGATGAAGATGGCACCATTTGTTTTATGGGAGGAGGCAGCTGCAAGGTTTAGGTTTCTTCCTAACAGCTTGGTATCTGCATTACAAATAAGACCACCACTTCAATTGCCCATATTTACATAGTCTAACTATCATCAAAGAACGTAGGCTGCAAGAATCTTGGCCTAAAAGCATCACAGAAGTTCCTTTATTTCTCTTCTTGCAGTGCAAAAGAAAATCCCAGTCATGATAAAATGCTCTTTGCTGCAAATTGCATTTTAAGCACAATTAACATTCAAGGTATTAATCTGGAAATTATTCAGAGAAGGATTTCTGTCCTGGGCTTCTCTGAACTAATTCTTTGCACATCATCTGAAAGCACTAAGTCGTAGAATAATAGAATGATAGAATGGTTTGGGTTGGAAGGGACCCTAAAGATCATCTAGTTCCCACCCCCTGCCATGGGCACCTTTCACTAGACCAGGCTGCTCAAAGCCCCATCCAACCTGGACTTGAACACTTCCAGGGAGGGGCCAGCCACAACTTCTCTGTATTCTCAAAGTCCTCGGTATTGCTCTTGTGTATGTACAAAATTGTGATTGCCCCACTGTGAACCAAAGCAATGCTCTCATACAATGTAGAGGATCAAGATGATACTCATTACCACCTTGGTTCTGATTGTGGATACTACTGAAATAGCTTTTATGAAATTAACCACTTCAGGAAACAGGTAATATTCAATTGGACTTATCAAAATTAGTTATTTCTCCATGATCTGTTTGTAACCTGATGGCTTGCAAGAGATGAAGCTGAAAAATAAGGCAATTATATCTTCAAGTAGCATCACACATCTGAAGTATACCTTGAACTTGGGCTTCTATTATATCTGGAGCTGTTATGCAAAGCTTTACTGCTGTGTGGCCTTTTGGGACAAATCCTACCTCAGTGATGGCGACAGTAAAATTAATGTATCTGAAGCTTCTGTAACATTGCTGAATTTGAGCAGCTAGGAGCACCTATGCTTGAGTATGAATTTTTTGTGTCTCCTTAGAAGCACAGGTATTTCCACTAACTCCATCTTCAAACTTTTCTGGTTGATTTTTTCGCCCAGTGACTTGTAACTTTCACCTAATTGAATGAACAGATACATATTTGTTTGCAGAGGTTTGGACAGCTCAGACTCCAAGTTTAGGACTTAAACTAAAACACTGCAAAAGAGGAATTTAAACTTTTCCAGGGTCACCAATTCCAGCTGCAATTTCAGGGTCCCTCTGATCTTCCCCAGTCCCCCAAGGTATACAAAACACAGTTTAGCTCCTTGAAACTTGGTGTGCTTCTTTGCAAAGAGCCCACCTGGTGATGAGGGGACGTGAATGACTGTTAATGCATACTCTGCTTCATATTTTATTTCCTGAAATACTGCACATAATTCCGTTGATTTTGCAATTATTGTAGTGGATACTAATATTGCAGAGTTTTTACTATTGTTATTTAAATAACATTATTTTTAATAGCGTTCCAGCATGTTAAATCCTAAGCACATTCTTGGCAAGGAGTCTTTGTAGCTCATAGCTCCTCCTCTCACAGCTTAGTTGCTTCAGTTGATGCTGTGACTGCCATTACAGTGACACTTTCAGAGCATCACTCAAGCACATTAATGCAGCTTTAATTACTGATACAGTTACCCTGCCAATATACAAGCTCCACTGTACCATCCAGATAATTCTTCATGGGCATTTATGTTTATGTATTTACGCACAGCACAAAATCACTTAACCTTTAGTAAAGTTTGTTGCTTTATCTCTCTGAACCACACTCCATGCAGTCCTCTCAAAATTCATTCCCCACAGGTTTAAAAGCCATCATTTCCACCGTCTTATTATGAAAACCTGAACTTCTGGTCTGGGGTTTGGGTTGACTTTTTGCTTTTTATTTTTCACTGCAGCTTCTTTGGAATATCAGGATTCTGATCTGCCTGCAGACCCCAAGCAGTTAAATACAACTTCAGGCAGGTTTTCTGCTTAGGGGCATGATTTCAGGTTGCTCACTGTGACAGCCTTGCAGTACCAGTTGTTATCTGGCACGGGTAGGTACATAACTTGTATTTTCATTGAATCTCACTCATTTATTCTCTGTTCTGCGAGTGCTGGAAGCTTAACATGTCATTAGTATTCTTTGTGGTCTTTTGAAAAATATGAGCTGAATCATTGTAACACAAGGAAAATGAGCACGTCTCAAATTTGTCTCAAGTTTCCCTCCTATTAGGGCATGAAACTATGTGAAAACTGCATTTTTGGCTTGAGCCAAAAGCAGTTGCACGTAGAGCTGAAGACTGATGAAAACTAATTACGCCGTCCTCAGCTTCCCGGCAGTGGAAGAAAAGAGGAGTTATCAGAGGAGGATGAGCCAGGAGACTGACCTGGTTTTCGTACACTGTGCACAGAGAGAGACATAAGCCGCAGCTGATGAGGAATGCTAATGGTATCGTGCAGCAGGCATCTCGCGCTACTGCAAGCAGCCGCAGTGGCAGCTTGGTACCGTCACTGGATGGAATCAGCACCCGTCTTGCGGGAAGCAGAGCTGCGTGCTTTCTCATCAATGTCCTGAGGGATTTCACCGCAGCACTTTATTAATAGCTTTATTTTATACTGCCCTCATTGGGTCATTAAGGATGCCACGTGAATGTGTGATTTAAATCTCCCATATGGGACTCTGGGGAACGGGAACGTTACGTGGGCCCCACGGCTTTGTGGTGTCCCTGTCCCGTAGAAGCTCATTGAGACTGTGGTAGGAAGAGACAATTTGCTCCATGGAGATCAGCAGTAACCACATCTCCTTCCCGTGATTTGTGCCTTGTTTTTCATGTTGCAGAAATCCTAGCTTATGCTATCACATCCCAGTCTCCCTCCTTCTCCCCAGCCCCAGGTTCTCCCTATATCCCCAACACTCCTTGCCCACAGCGGCCTGCCAGAGGCTGGCCGGGGAGGAGGCAACGCTGTGGCTGGTCCCAGCCATTGCTGGCCAGCTAAACAGAGCAGATGATCACCAGGCTCCTGCTGACACCTCATCTCGGTGCAAGCAGCCACGCTGCTGCAGAAAAAAATGATGAGCAGAATGTGAGTTTTATCCAGTGCCCTCCCACAAAAATAATAGGAATCTATTTGCTAAATAAATCCCTTTTACTTGGAAGAAAAAGGTGACAAACAGACCTGCTGCAGGTGGGACTTTTAACAAGACTCCCTACAAAAAGACAGGTGCTACCCTGGAGAAAGGCAGAGACGTTTGAGTGCTAAAATCACAGAGCCGTATCCGACCGGAGCGGAGGGAAAGGTATAGGGAGTATGACGGACTGCCTTTGCTGCAATGATAGACTGCTACTATTGGTATCTGTAGCCTTCCCTCTAACTGAAAAAGCAGCAGCTGTCTGCCACTTTCTGGTATTTCTGTTGGAAAACTGAAGTTTAGAAGTCATGTATCATCTGTCAAAAATCTTCATGGATCTTGCTGTTTCAGGCAGCTCTACCCCAGCCATGCAGAGTTTGTTGAGGGCTCTTTTATCTGGTTGGAGAACCTCGAGTAAATGTTATCCTAGCCAAAATGCTGGCAGCAGACAGGATGTCCTCTGGATGATGGGAATATTCTTCTGACCAGAATTTAGACCAGATGGCTTACAGAGACAATAACGAGACGGGGCTTTAGAGTAAAGGGTACCAAACACAGCAGCGGCTTCGCTGTGGTCCTGCAAGTTGGATTACCCACGTCACATTTTCCTGTTGCAGTTGCCATTTTTATTCAAGGTGAACATGCTTATGAACACATTCTATGGACAGCAGAATAAGAAGGATGATTTAAATGTCTAGTCCATTTCTTCTTCTGCTCAGGAAAAATGCTAAGATGCCCTTACATCCCCATTGCTATGTAGTCCTTGGCAGAAGGGACAATGTTGCCAATTTTTAAGATTTTACCAAGAACAATAAGGTATTTGCGGTGTTTTTAAGTGTTCATCATGAAACACCGGTACGTTTTGTGAGTTTGCTTTATCTCTAGTGATCACCTCTTCCTACCATCTTCAGAGGGATTAAGCTGTTGAGAAGAAGAATCCGCTGCACAACAAGCAGCATGAAAATGTGGAGCTCAGAAAATGGGGAAAGGTACTAGGATGACAAAAGATCCCTGAGGAATTAGATAAACAGAAGGAAGAAGAAACATTAGGGAAGTTGCAGAAGAGTGTAAGACTAGAGACATGCCTGGTAGGGCCACAGCCAGGCATGTATGGAAGAGGCACCCAGGTGCAGGTGGCCCAGGGTCTCGCTTGTCATTAGTCAGGTAACCATACAAAGGGGAATTAAATGCCCCCCTTGTGTTATCCCTCATGTTATGAAAGGAGAGAATTTTCTCTCAATAACAACCAGAATTTGCTGTGCCTGCATTATTTTGAAACCTGGAATAAAACAAATCAAGGTGGGACAGATCTTCCCTTTGATGATAGGAGGAAATTTGAATTTGAAAAATATGAAGAATTTTTTTTTTTATGACTCTTACAGCTGAATACTTAAAGTCCCTGTGGTAATTTTGTGCCACTCCATCTTTTTTTAAAGACTTGAGGCTGTCGGTGTAGTGTGGCATATTAAAAAGCTCAATACTCTTTCTGCTGTAGCAGTTAACTCTACAGGAAGAGTTTCCACAGTCTTGGAGATTTGGTAATTTATGCCTGCCCTGCTTTTGCCACTACGGAATTTCAACAGGCATCAAAATATCAAAACCTTGCAGAAATGGTAAAATTTGGGCAAGTCATTTCCTTTTAATTCCAGGCACTTTTGGTTTTGGCCAAAAAATGATTTCTGGGATCAGGTGCCCTGCTGCAACCTGTTTTCAGCCTTGTATTTTGTAAGGCATTCACATTCCTCAGTTGGATTAGGTCCACATGAAGAAGGCATGTACTGAAGGAAACGGGGGATAATGGAAATTCAGAGTGCACAGCAGCCGAGTAAGCTCCATGGCAAACAATGTTGCAGTATAAGGGCTAACAATTCATCAGATCAAATATTTGTATTCTCAGGCACTACACTCTCTTCATGAATTTGCAATTACCATGATAAGCTCATCATAAATTTCAGGGAAAAAAAGAGCAATAATTGTCTTGTTAACAATTAGAAGAGGCACTATATTAAAAATGCCATAAGAATATTTAAATTCAGACATTTTCCTTATGATTATGTATTCATTAAGTGACTGTAAATCACTAAGAGGCAGCATAATTAAGATTTTTTCTTTATTTAGTGATGAGAAATACATGCAAAATTCTTACAGTTTAAGATTTCTTTGTGAAAATGATGACTTGGGCATTGACAAGGATTTATTAGATGAAACTCATTCCTGGAATGACTTTCTTTCTAGACTTTAATATCTCAATTTGAAACTTATCAGTTTGCCACGGTTTACGATATATTAGACTTGTTAAATGCAAGAGTATAACCATTAGCTTTGGATAATAAATGGTCTGTTGTAAGAAATAATTTAGCATATCATCAAAGCAAATAGTAGAACTAATTGCATTCCATTTATCATTGGCTGTGTCAAATCTGGTGTGGTGTTTAAAAGCAAACTTTGCCTGAGAATTAAATGGAAGTCTTTGACATTGATTACGCTTATGATTGTGTTTACATGCAGTAAAATCTCAGAAACACAGTCCCTAGGTATTATTATGATCATTCATTTAAATTCCACTTCTTTTACAGAAAATGGTAAACATTTCTTTGGCTTCTCAGAGTAAGCCTAAGCCCAAAGCCCTGCTCCGTAACTAGAAAAATACTGGGATGTCCTGAGTGAAGGACCATCTGGGAGGCGGTAACCTTAAGTACGTGCTGCTTCAGGCATTTCTTTCCCGCGATGGATGAGACTTGGGCAGCCACCTCTCCCTCCACTTCCAGCAGCACCTGAGCTGATGTGGGTATCCAGCCTGGCCGTGGGACTGCAGCAGCCTCCCAGGTGCCTTGCTGGGTCCCTGCCCCATCCTTCCAGGCAGCGGAGAAGAGGAGAAACAAATTCTAAATTATGCAAGAAAATTATATATAACAAGAAGGTTTTGTCTGGGTTTGTTTTTAATTTCAAGAATGAACAGCAATTATCTGCCCCTTTGGAAAACCGTCTTTAACCAAAAAACCCAAATCCCAGTCTTGGAGCACCAAGTCAATGGCCAATGACTAGCTTCAGTGGTGGTTTTTACAAATAGATAGATGCAGGGTAAGTAGACAGGGAGCAGCCACCACAGCATGCTTACTGGTACCAGTAACAGCTCCTCAAATAAGACCATCTCTCTCGTCCTTGTGATGGCTGAGCTCACCGGGGCTGGGTGCTTTGCTGTCCCCTGGCCCGGGAGCTCTCTGCGGGGAGTTAGGCAGCACAGGCATGGCCCTGGCAGGACACCGCATCTAGGAGAGGGCCGGGGAACCCCGAGGACTGCCCAGGGCTGAAGGCTGGGCTCAGCAGCTCTCAGCAGCTTGGTCCTCCTGCTCTGCAGCGACCTGGTGGGCCTCAGCTGCAGCCCCCACTGCTGCCAGGTGCTTCCTGGAGGAGCGTGACCCCGCTGCCCCACACGATGTCTGCCTTGGGGTCTTGCTGGGGGTTTTGGAGATGTTAAACCTAACTGAGATCTTCTGGCTTCGCACTATGTCTTCTGGTTTGAGTGCAAACACCGGGTCGTACATGCTTGCTGCTGAAAACGGGGCATGACGAAGAGGATGGGGTACTAACCAGAAGATGCTGCCCAGCCCGGCCTGATGCTCGCTTCACGTTCAGCTTTTGCTTGCATTTCTAGCTGCTCAGATTTGGACAGTACTGACTATTTTGGCTATCTGTGAGGAAATGGAGCGTAATAAAAATAACCCAGCCCTGGTTGCTTTGCTTTGCTAACTTTCTTATTGGTTCTGCATATTTGACTGGCAATAGCAGAGCCAGGGGACAGAACTGACACAATATCCCGAGCAGATGATATCCATAGCTATTGTGTCACTTCCAACAATGTTATTGCTGATCCAGGATGTTGCCCCACTTTCTTGATCCAACAGTGGCTAAAGCCCTAAACAAGATCAGGGATCTTAATGGCAACAAAATCAAAAAGCGATTTGCTTCCCCATTTTTGACGACCACAGAAAGGCTGAGCCTGGAAAAAGAAACTGCAGGCTACAAAACTTAGAGTCAAGGGCCAGCCCCGAGAGAGAAGATCAAACTTGGCTGCATACAATTAGGCACTCAAAAGCGTGCTGAAAGGCCACCTCTTTGAAGGCCCTGAGTGCCACCAGCATCCCTACGTCAGTGGTGTGACAACTAAATGCACAAGTCCAGAGCCTGTTCGCTCCTGTGTGTACATGACACGGATCCTGCAGATCCTTCTGTATGCTCTGAACTGTGTTCTAGGTGTAATTATTCCATGCTGGTCTCTACTGCCAGCCTGTTATCTATGGGTTTTCTGTTTTTTACGGAAAAAATAAAAAGTTATTTTTGAAAAGGTCTGTCAACTTCTAAGTGAAAAATGCATGTGTAACAGAAAAATTCAAATGCGGAGGGAAGTGAGTAGTGCCACGTTCTGCTCGTCTTCCTCCTTCTAACATTAGCAACTTTATTCATGCAAGCAAAGTAAACAGGATTTATCTCAAATGGCTCAAATATTTTTTTTCAAATGTGTCATCACTTGCTTTGAAAGCAGTGAAAGAGTTTGCCAGGGTTTTGTCTGTGCAAGAGTCCTGCCCCTTTCGCCCTGGTGGGAAAGGCCTCTGCCTTGACTTGTGGTTCTCGCATCCCAAAAACGTGTGAGACAATGTTGTTGATGAAACAGAAAATGCAGGTGCCTGGTCGGAGGCATTTCAGGCGGCGCTGGAGTGCAATCTCAAGAGACCACTTTCCTTCTCGCTGCTCTTGGATGACAAAGGGAAGATCACCACCACCTCTCACAACTGGGAGGGTGATGAAAGACATTGACAAGCAGAAAGTGCTTCTCCAGGAGTTAGCTGGAAGTCTTCCTCTTGAGGAATGTGAGTCTTCACTCTTGACAAAATGCCCCACCAGCCAAGAAAAGCGCAGCAAAACCGGGGGCTGCCAGGGGACACCGTGTCCAGAAATCATGAGAAGAACATGTACATGTTCAGAAAGCTGGAAGGTGACTGACAAGAACAACTAGTAAACCAAGCAGCCTGCAAACCACCATTGCATAGAGCTAGGACCACATATAGGGAAGACTATTTACACAAGAACTACAGGGCTGAGACTCTTTTCAGTGGTGCCCAGTGACAGGACAAGGGGCAACAGGAACAAACTGAGGCATAGGAAGTTCCAGCTGATGATGAGGAAGAACTTCTTCACTTTGAGGGTGATGGAGCACTGGAACAGGTTGCCCAGAGAGGTTGTGGATTCTCCTTCTCTGGAGATATTCAAGACCTGCCTGGACAAGGTCCTGTGCAGCCTGCTGTAGGTGACCCTGCTTCGGCAGGAG
>Ga0181612_171428_pt1 | contig 12259 bp, 7 predicted proteins | sample HoacroProtozoa21_FD_119630 | JGI IMG/M metagenome (GOLD analysis project Ga0181612, IMG submission 119630) | Hoatzin crop microbial communities from Cojedes, Venezuel. Combined Assembly of Gp0051906, Gp0051904, Gp0051908
ATGCAGAGAAGAAGGTGTCTGCTTGTAAATTGAAAGTCTCCGACGCCAGCTCACTGCCAGCTCACTGCGGTCACATTCAAAGAGACTTAGACCAGTGACTGCCACTGGTGCTCTTGTTCTATTGCATTCAGGTAGCACTTCAGCCTTGCAAAAATGAGGGATCTGAAGCTAGCTGGGATGAACGGCTTTCAGGCCAAGCTTGCTTCTCTCTGTCAATCTCAGAGCAAGCCTAGACTAACTTTTAAAGAAATAAAAGCAGGTGGGATGAATCCAAGCTCCAAGGTTTATCTGTTATCTGCTCGGACACAGCATGAATCTCAGAAAATACCTGTCTGAATGTATCCTTCCAGCACCCTGCTCACCATCCATGCAGGTCTAAATAGGCTGGTCTTTAGGGAGACCTAGCGTTAGCAAGCGAGGAGTTGTGGTTGAAGCTTTAAATCACAGATACAGGAGCAGAAGATATGGACACCATCACTGCCCTCACCCTTGAAGAGGTTCCATCATTAGCCGACGTTCATGTGGGTGATGTAAAGATTCACCCAATTACACAAAGATCTTCAAGATGGCTAAAAGTAACACCTGGTAGCAGAGCAAAACAGCCTCCTCCTGACCCCAGAGCTGAACTGTTCATCCCAGCCCTTTCCTGCTGCGCCACCTACTCTTGCCCTCAGTGCATTCATCCCAGCACTTGGCAAACTACCCAGAAATTTACTCTTTGAACAAGGAAAAAGTACACAGGAATCCTTCTGATCGGAACAAGCTGATTTCTCCTGTAAGGCCCGTGGAAATTTTCTTTTTATGAAGCTAGAAAATATGCAGTTTCCCCGCTGTGAGGTTTGGTGCCATCACTGTTGGAGAAATGAGTCATTGTTTCTTTCGTATACATCATCACAGTACCTATAACTGTCTCTCTTCTAAATGTTAATTGTATCCAACAGACAGACTTTAAATGAATACTCTGTCAATAACACTGTTATTAGTGTTCCTTGACAGGCATGGCTGGAATATTTTGTAAGATTAGAGTCTAATATTTCCTACAGAATCTTCTTCGTGTGTTATGTTATTGCATCTACTTTTGATCAAAACCTCCTTGTAAAGTCTTGGCTGGCGCTTTTTTTTTTACGCTTCTCAAGATTTCCCTAATCGCTAACTTCTGATGAACTATAGTTACTGTAAGTGCAAGAGTAATCCACACTTCTCTGGACCACAAGCTTAACTTTAGCTGTTAAATTTATCTTTCCAAATTGCTCACCAGCGCGTTTTATTGCCTTCACCCAGTGCAGATGGTATCGTAAGACCTGACGGTATCAGGGGGTTACAGTGTTAGGCTTGGTTTAGTCATCTGAAGATTTTGATTTGTGCCAAAGCCACCTCTGTCTTTCTAAATGACTATGACAAGAATCATTTGGCAGCAACTCCTTGTCCTTGGCCACTCACCTACCTGAGACAGAGAGAGGCAGAAAGAAGAACCCATGTGTCTGACTAGAAAAATAGACAGCACAGCTTTTCCGTGATGCCCCGTGTGTATGTATAACCGATTGAATTTCCCAACCGAAGAGGAGCAGCAGCAGCGTGCCAGCCGCGGCGGTGGTGTGCCAGGAACACCTCAGCAACAGGTGGTGGGAGCCTGCCTGTGATGGAGCCGGCTTTGCTAGGCAAACACTGGGAAACTTTAAAGCACACACAGCCCACTTTGTTTGAAAAGAGCAAATAACCTACCCAAAGGCTGAAGGGCCCCTCCCTTTTTTTTTTTTATCTCCCCTCTCATCTCCTTTTTCTCTTCCCCCGCTGTTTCTTCAGATTTAGTCCTTTTGTTTCTTCTCCTTCAGACATCTGTCCTCTGCCTGGACCACTGCTCAGAGCAGCTAAAGTACATCTACACCACCTTGCGCACAGCACACTTTGATAGTTCACAAAGAGACACCAAAGCTGAAATAAACACATAGCTGGGGAAAAAAGAAAAAGAAAAGTTAAATCCCTACTTGAAAACCTGTTTTGTATTTTCTTATTTCTTAAAGTTATTTTTAAGTGTTTAAACCAGACCAATTATAGTCAGAAACTACTTCACTTAATCCACTCCTTTATCTCCTGGGAAAAATCACCAAAGCAATTCTCAAAATGTTTAAATCCCACAGTGTGCATAAAAGCAGCAAGTAAATCTGCTTCTTCCCAGGCAAACCTTAAGGATTTTACTGACATCTTTAATTAAACTAGCAAATAGGTTGGTTTCTCTTGTGTTCTGACCAATACACTGTCAACAAGGAAGAGAAAAAAAAGTGAAAAGAAGGATTTGTACTGAAAAATAGCACCAGAAACATTTGTATAATCATGATCATGGACTGGAACGGGAATGTAATCAGGAATTATCAAACATTATCACTACTTCCTGGTAACATATTGCTCAGATAGTAATCCTGTAACTACAGTAAAGTTAGTTATGAAATAATTAAACCCAAAAGTCAGAAATAGAAAAAAAAAAACCACATCAAACCAACAACAAAATGCATAAAGCTGTACAAAAGAAACGTGTGTTTATCCCTGTGAATTTACAATGGTGGATTTAATTCCAAAAGGCAGAATTGTGCAGTTGTTATTAGATCAGTAATAAACACAGATGGCTGCAAAGAAACCCTGCTCCAACCCATCCTACCATTTCTACCCTGCAGCACTTGCGAAAGAGAAAGCTATGCATAAGTAGAGAGCAGCGGAACTGGGGATTGATGTCTTTGAAGTATAGAAGACTAAGTCTATATCTCATATATTATGTGTTATTATATATATCATATGTTATTATATTACATATATATCAAATGTTATCATATATTATATATATCATATGTTCTTCATTATCAATAACATTACTGTTATTCATTATCAATAACATTACTGGCGAATTGACCCAACACAGACTTTAACACACGATTGTATAAGCTCGTTTCAGAAGTTATATCCAACGCTAGTGGGCAACTTGTCACAGGCTGCTGGAGATATCATCCCCTTACATATTTTTTTTTCCTTCCTGCATGAGAGAACTGATGTTCCCAGGGATGAAAAGGTTTTCATTGCAGGAAAAAGCATGATCCAAAAATCCTGCTCTCAGCTCTGTGGAAGAAGGATTTATGATGCTCAACTAGGAAAGACAGCAATTAGCCAGAATACTCAAGAGCAGAGAGCTTGACAATCTGATGAGTTATTCTTTTGAACTGGGGCAGCAACTCATGCATAAATTTCCTTGTAAACAATTATTACAGGAATGCACTGTAAACACAATTAATCATCTCAAGGTGTTATCTCTAGGTATTTTCCCCACAGATTACGTGCCACTTGCTCAATAAATCAAATTTTAGCATAAAGACATCAATAGCTGGTATTATTAATATTCTCATTCAACCAAACATAGTTGGGTAGAAGCTAACAAGCTTTGATTACATTTTGAAAACACAGAAAATATTACATAAAATAGGAAAAAGAAGATGTGAATTGTGAAACTCTGAATGAAAATAGGATTAAAGAGGAGGCATATGAATCAGAACATTGGCTCAGATAAAATATGAGTACTTTGTAATTTAAAATGCATTTTCACTGATATGAGTTGGAAAGAGTATAGTACATCTTGTTAATAGGAATATTAAGTTTTACATCATCTTAGATAGGTTCTTCTTACAAAACAGTATTTACAAGAGCCTTGCAATAATAGGCTGCCTAATGCTTCCATAAGATTTCTTCTTATGATATATACCAAACACATTTTCATCTATTGTTCATAATTATCAGCTGGGGATTTGAATAGCGGGCAAAAGGAACAAAAGCATCTAACTCTGTTTCATCTCTTACAGTCCACAGTGCATTGAGCAGCACAGGCTCCAGATGTATTTGAAAACCATCCTTTCAGAAGCCAAGCTCTAAGATCCCTTTGGAGATCATAGGACAGACTTTGGCAGGAGTTGGGAGAAAAACTGGTTTGGAAGAGTAGGGCAACCAGCGCCAGGGGAGAGTCAGATGGGGCAAGGCGGAAAGAAAAGAGAAGTTGTTGAAGCAGAGGAGAGGGGAGGAGCAACGCAGGAGGTCAGAGAGGACCAAGGAGCATCTCTCTGGTCTGTCATCTTTGAAATAGTTTTCAACATGGGCAAGATATGAGAGACACAAAAAAGACACTGGAGTGTCTCATAAACACTTCCCTTACCTCCAGGAGAGGAGCAGCGCAGAGAAGCTAGCAAAGTGGTTTGAAAGGCAGAGGGAAGAGAAAGCATCAACATCTGCAGTTTCTTCTCAGTTATTCCTACATATCTTTCAGTCAAAATCATTATTGCTGTTTACAAACGGAAGACGTGTTTGCTTAGGCTTCTGCTACTCTGCTCAACGCCTTGTGCGGCTGACAGCACAAACGCGTGTCAGCAGAATGAAACAGATGACACTGGGAGAAGGGGACTTGGGCTTTGGGGTTTCCATGGATTCAAATTAGTTCTGAACTAACTCCTGTGGGAAGGCTACAGCTGATGCCTGAAAGCAGTTCCCCTGGGAGAGAAGACCAGAGTTCATGCCCTTAACCTTGTCTTCTTATGTGAAACCAAAGACACCATGGGAAGAGGGATACCAGGATTTGCATCTTCTCAAGCTCCTCTGTTGATGGGCCTTTGTTTGTTGCCAGTCACCTGTGGCTCCACAACAAGCAGATTCATTCAACAGAGAGATGCTCAGGACAGTAGGGAGTCAGGGTAGTGATTCTCCTTTTCCAGACACTTTTCAGAGACTAAGCCAATGCAGTCTTTCCTCAGGTCTCCATACTTTTTGAATCAAGGCCATAGGAAATGAATGCAGAGGTTTCAAAGCCTTTTCATAGCAATCAGCTTTATTTCCTAGACCTAGTTCATGTAATGTTGTGGTGTCCTGCGTGTCAGGGACCACGGTCTTCAAGATTTTTACACAAGTTCGTACATTTATTCTCTTCAAGAAGCTGACCATTTTATGACCATGATACAAGGAATTCATTTTTCTATTCATTCCCTGAAGCAGGATGATGGAAACTGGCCAACAGACAAATCACACTGAAGTATTGGCCTAATGGTCCCAGAGGTTTCTGAAATGATACTATTCAACAAGGGTAGGAGTACTAAATGTATTGCACCACAGAGAGATTTATTCATCTACACGGATAGCAAAACAGCACTGCTCGATAATTATTTAAAAGATCAGGAAGTCACCTTGATATATTTCTTCTGGGGTGTTGCCAACTTTTATTACTGTCCAATCCTGGTGTAGTCCATAGCCCTTAAGATAATTTGGTGTCTGTAAAGCTATCGCTTGCAAATGCCACTGAAACTCAATAAAACGCATAAGCACGTCTGTGCCTGCACAGAAAAGGAACATATTTGGAGACATTTGGCCCTTTGTGTTGACAGTAGTCCTCACACAGCAAACTTTATCTAACCCGACACTGGCAAATGCAAGGGAGGCAGCCGAGAGAGTCCATAAAACACGAACAAAGGGGAGCAAAATATACTTGACGAGCTACCTCAATTCACCTTAATAAGTTCTCACCATGGCACTATCTGGCATTGCTAATGTGCTGCACACCCATCAGCACGGAGCAGTTGAGATGAGTTTTCTGCTTATCAATGGCTTCTTTTTCTTTTCGTGCCTGGCAAATTTCTAATAGTGGATGATTTCCTGCATGCATATCCCATTTATGGTTTGTAGCACTGTATTATGATGAATTTACACTATCAATGAACACTGCTGAAGGGCCTCATTAACTTGTGCAGGCGGTGAATTTGTATTTTTCAAAATGCCACTCTTGCTCTAAAGAAATCTAGCTGACAGTGGCAGTCAAGTGCTTGACTGGTTAATAAGGCAGCTCAAAGGAAACAGCTTTACTTCACTGCGAGTTTTTGTCCTTCTTTAATTTCTCCTCCTCTCTCGACAGGTTTTGAGGATGTGCGAAGATGATGTAGTTCATTCTTTAATCTCTCGGTCCCGCTGACTACGATGATACAAACAAAAGCAGAAACACAGAAAATTATAGAGATACACTAAAAAGAGAACCAGTAACAAAAAACCTGGCTTTCTGGCTAAGATTTTACTCTGGCAGCTCTCTGCTTGGCGTAATTAGGAAGTTGCTTCAAATCCTGCTAAACCCCAGCTCCATTTTTCTGCGCCTGCAAAGTGAACAAGATCATCATGCCCATAACGCAGGGCCTGAAAACCCGCAGGCATCAGCACCCAGCCCTGCAGACAGACTGCAACCTGCAAACAGTTCAGAAGAAAGCTTGACAGACTAGCTGCGACATATGGAGCTGCAAGGAGAATATTCCCAGATATAGGAAATACCAAGCATTCTGTAAACAGAGTCGTTGGGAGTATTTTTTGCAGAGATATTTTTACGACTGTTAAGTCGCAAGAATCTGTTCACAGTATCTGCGCTCTCGGTTACCACCTGTGTTTTTCTCAGCAGAACGTGGTTAACATGCAGGCTTCCGATAAGAATTTTTTTTTTTAATCCCACGTTGTGTCTTCCAAAACCTCCTAAAAGCTTTGTGGAAGCTGCAGAGACTATGTGGAAATCTTGTGCCTTGAATACAACAATATTTAGCTGTCGGAGATCTTTAAACACAGCTCGATGTCGACGAAAGGCGTTGCAGGAGGGGCATCCCTGGGGCTGCGTTGATGCATGAGGAGGAGGTTTCGGTACCAAGGTCAGCAAAGCTCGACCAGACCAGTCCAGGGGGAAGCATCCCTCCCACATGGTTACAATGGCTCAGGATTGCTTCTGTATCACCCTGCGCATCTCCAAAGGGTCGTCTTGCTTTGGTCTGTGCTGGGGTGATAACAGGAGGATGAAAATGGGATATACCGAATATTTCATATATGGCTAGTAGGGCTGGACTAGGTCAAAAAGACGTGCAAGAATTGGGGCTAACACCACGGAAGAGACGTACTCAGCGTTGCCTGTGCCATATGGGCAGCAGTAACCACAAACAATGAGGTCAAGCCTGGGAAACGGCAGCAACAGGCAAGACAAAATGTATTTTCTTTCCATCTTAAAATCCAAATCTTCACATCAAGCGAGTATTTTCACTCTCTCTGCTTAAACATATATGAACACATATATAACAAATATGTCTCTCTACATACACACATTCCCATATAGATGTAGGTGAAATAAATCTGTAAAACATGAGAAATGACATCCACAAAGGTACATTTTTAGTAACATCGAAGAGAAATGATTGACAGAACAAAGCATATGGAAACGAAGAAGAATCTAACCCACATTTAGATCTAAGAAAAAAATATTTGCCTGAAGGGAAAATATTAATTAGTTTGTCTACATGCAAGATAAAAGTCTGGAAGACATATCCATCAAAAGGCAGCAGAATAAACAGCAAAATGGAAATTATTTGTAAATTGACAGTAAACTTGGCAAACATTGAGGGGGTAAACAAGTTATTTGGCATGCAAAGCACTCAGAAATCACAGCCTCTGTCAGGAGGCATCTGTGCATATATTCACTTATTTGACAGAAATTAACATTTTGCAGAAATCTTTGTTGCATGCTAAAGATTTCTTCACCCTCCTTAATTATTTTAATTGCTGCTTCAAAATGTTCCATATAAACATGAAAAAAGACATTAAAAGCCACCAAGTCCGGTTCTACATTATCAATAACACACAGTACCTCTGTACAGGAGTTTAACACAAAACCTAGGGAGACATAAAATATCGACATAAAAGAGCCACATTTGTTTTGCCTTGGTTGAAATTTAAGAAACATGCGAAGACATTCTCAGTGTCCTTTCAGCATTGTGAAAGGCTTTAAAAAAACACACTTTCACAGACACACACAATTAATCCGTCTTAGAGGCCCAAGGTTATGGAGACCCCTTATTTTCCCATTATTTTGGGAAAACCACCAGAAAAACTAGCTTGCATGACTTGTGTTTGTGCACCCATAACACAGATGGAAATTGGAAGTGACCACGCCATAACAAACCCTAACGATAGACTTGTGTTTTTCAAGAGTAATCCAAATTAGTCTACACGTTAGCTCTTCCCTTTCCCGCCCACGAGGAGGGATGTGCATCATCTGCCTGCTGCGTGGGTAATGCTGGAGACACTGTCAGCCCAACAACTGAGTTCTGGCTGTTTGGGGAAAAGAAGGATAATCTGAAGGTGATGAACTCAGAGGAGCCCTGGCACTACCCTTAGGTCAACACAGCCACAGGAGACAACTAGTTGCACCAAGAATACATCAAGCAAAAGGACAAAAGATTACTTGAATTGAGGTTGTCCTACAGGAATGGGGACTTGAGCCAAGCCCCATCGATCTCCTGCAATGCAAGCAGCTGCTGCAGACACCGCCATGAGCACATGGGCCTCACCGCAAGTGGTCTGGTGGCAGGACAAGGAGTTTCACCCTGGTTTGTTCTGAAAAAAGTGCTGATTCCCACACTAGACTCCATAAGGATGGCCGTGGTACTTCACCATTATGTAGAGGATTTATGCAAGAAGTTACATTACGAAGTCAATGTAAAAATGGGTCTTTAAAATCGAACCTGAATAATATTTTCTGCAAAATATAGACCTGTCTATTGCACCTGCCCCTCAGAGAGTATAAATTCACATAGTTCAAGCAACCATTAGATATCAGACGGAGATCTAACCCTTTACGCTTACACACCATTCCACTTTATCACACTGGAGCCAGAACACATTTCCACCAACAGTTTGCAAAAGTGAAGTGGTCCAGAGAAAACTCACAGCCAGATAGCGTGAGCTGGCTCTCAGTGCACGAGCTCTTTCTCCCTGTGTTGCTATTTGTGCGTGGGCATGCCAGCCCAGTTTGATTAAAACAGTAATAGCAGGAAGAGCTCTTTCAGACAGATTCAAGCACTGAAGGAAATCTCTTGTGAGCCCAGATTAAAACCCAACAAAAAAATCAAAGTGCTAAACTTAGCCAAATATGAGACAGTTTGTTCCTTTTCATTAAAATGAAAAGCAAGTGAAATACTCTATTTTCTCCAGCAATCCATTTCCAGCTCAGGTTCCAAAGCCAAAATGTCTTGTTTTCTGCATTATTTTTGCGTATTGTAACATTTAAGTAATTTGAGTAGTTGTCAGGCTGGATGCCTGTGATTCAAGTCATTCACAGCTATGCAGGGGCTATGGTTTCTGCAAATGTAACAACAACAAAACCTTGGAAAACTTTCAAAAATGCCAACGCAACTTTTGATATCTATGCCTGATATTTAGTAAAGAATTTTGAAGTGCAACATTTTTCGGAAAAAGTCCAGAAATATGACGAACAAAATAATATCAACAGGAAATAAATAACAAACCAAAAATTATTTGTACTCCCGTGATGCTTCTATAAATACTGAATTTTAAGAAGTTACAAACAAAATAATATCAACAGGAAATAAATAATAAACCAAAAGTATTTCCATGGTGCCTCTATAAATACTGAATTGCAGTAAGTTTCTGCATAGCCTCTGCTTTGTTCATGACACATTTCTGTGGGTTCAGTGACTTTGACAGGCAGGACTTTATAATGGCGCTTTCTGAAGGAGTTTAGCAGGTGTTTCTCTATGCACGGGTACAAACATGCACAGGGCTGTATGAACCTCCATGGATCTCTTGTGAAATGCAAATGACAGCAAACTCTTGCCCCTGATAGTCCTTGCTCAAAAGCCAAGTGAAGGGTTCATCTGTTTCATCCAAGAGCATCCTTTCTTGGCTCCTAGACCATAATGCATTGCCACTTTCAAAATGAAACCACACAACTTTCTTACCTTCCAACAGAGGATTGAATTACAGAGTAGAAATATTCCTGGTGAGTCCTTAGCAAACACAAACTTACAATAGTGCCTTCAGATCTGCTGGGAGCTGAGCAAATTGGTAGCAATTCCCTATGCGGCTTTCCTAAAGCAAAATAATATTTGTTGAATTTTTAAAATAGCTGAAAACAACAAATGGACTGTAGATAAACCAAGGCCAGTCCACCAGGCATGATGTCCACTACACATAGCTTCCCAAATCTGAATATGTTCTCAGCTGTCCCCATCGTCACCTTCCCGGCAGCAACCCGTTGCCTTCCAGCAAGGCTCCTGCCCCATCTGACAGAGCATGCTCCTGAATATCCTTGGTCTTCCAGGACTAGATTTCCTTTTGACTATTCCTAATTCCACCATCTGTTGAGTCCCAGCATTCACAAAACAATCATTTCAGCTTCACAGGAGGTGAATTTAGGGCCTTCTGCATTTGCCTGGATCTAGCTGTCTTCTGCTGCCGCTGTCGCTTGACCCACAGCAGTGCTGCCGTACAACAGTAAGTCTATCTTAATCAGTGATATTAAAGCACTACTGATACAGTTAGCCCATCTGCATCCCCTACAGCTGTGTGAAAGATCCAACACCCAAAACAGCGAGAATCCATACGTGCTGTCTTCTCAACTGACCTTATAGGGCCTTACATCACCCGTGTCAGCACCTGCTGGCTGACAGGTACAGACTTTGTAGATCTGAGCGGCGAGGTTTCACGCCACCACAAAGCAAAGCCTAGAGATGTCACCGGGCTTATGAATTATTTAGAGTGCTTCTTGCTAATAAGTTTCAATGCATGGGCGTAATGAAAGCTATACCTGATTTTGCCGTGTTTAAAAGGAAAAGGATTTAAAGCGCTCTCCAGACTTTCACACGCGTACCCAGGAAAGATTATGGAAGAAGTCTGTATGACAACAGAAAAAAAAATTATGAGAACATATTTTATTCCACAAAACTTTACCTGGGCTCCTGGCTATTATCTGGCTCTGTGCTGCTCCCTGGGGACACTGTTTATCTCCCAGCACTGTGTGGCTGTGACTCTGTGTACCCAATTCCAACCATATCAGAGAAACCAATGTACTTTTATCTCATGCAAGACTAGCAGTTACCACTTCTCCAGGAAATAGAGAGATGATAGCTCTTTGACCCAGAAGTTTAACTCTATAAACTGTATAGTGCTACTGTGTTCCAAGCTCCTACTGTCAGTTGAAAGAAGGAGAATCTACACATAAAATGGTTAAATCTCATACTATAGCTAGACGTCATAAAATTCACTCCTTCCAAACCTTTGTTTAAATTAAAAGTTGTAGTTGTGCTTTTCTTTCCGAGATGGTCTAAATGCAGAAGAGAGGTAAGGTTTGCAGGGAGCGGTTACATCTTTTATAAGCTCAAGCAGCCTGAGTGGAAAGAGACGGACGAGCTCACAGGCACACAAGGGCACACATGCTCTAAATAATTTATACGTCTGTTGACAACTCCAAGTCGTGCCATGTGTTATTTTGATACCTTACTGTTCGAATCTATAAAGCTCGTGTCTGTCAACTATCAAGCTCTTGGGTGCCCCAAAGCTTGTTCTTCTTCTCCATCTATATCAGTCAGCCCAATAAAAGATCTTACCTCACCCTACAGATTGTGCCTTTCGGAAACAATACGGGCATCTTAATGTTATCTGCCCCTGGGCATGTTTACACCTTGGCTGGTTTACTCTGCCAGTCCAAGTTGTAAAGAATATCCATCGCTACGGGGCTTCTGTAAACTGATATATGTATATATATATATAAAATATGTATACAAAATACATGAATACTATCAAATATATAATGACTTAAAACAGAGTATGGCTTTCTTTTGACTAGCAAAAATGTCTTAAATTCATAAGGGAAATATTCATATTAGTGTTTATCCTTTAAACATGGGAAAGGAAAATATTTGGAGAGAAAATCTCTTGAAGATACCATGGTTCTTTTGTATCTTTAGTTTTCAGACCGCCACTCACATTGTTTCTCTTCAGTCAGCTCAACAGACTAATTCTATTTAATCCTTTTCTTTTTATATGTAAAATGATACAGTTTAATGCTCCACAGTTTAATATCTGTGAAGTTTTATCTTTATTTGTTTGGGAAATTTGAGTCAGATACTCACCTACTGTAATTTCCAAAGAACAAACAAATGAAAAAGGGCAGTCCATTTTCATGCAAATCCAGCCAGCTGTTTAGCTCAGGCTGCCCTTGCCTTCTGATGTGAGGATCTGCATAAAAACCAAAGTGGAGATATGATAAAATATAAAAGGCTGACAATAACATGCAAATCGAAATCAGTCATTGGAAAACTGTGGACTCATTGTCATCAAAAGAATTAGGTGGCAGAACAAAACAAAAGAGCCCTACTGATAAAAGTAACTACGGCATGATGGCTTTAAAATCTACAGATTTCTTCTA
>Ga0181612_145113_pt1 | contig 12258 bp, 6 predicted proteins | sample HoacroProtozoa21_FD_119630 | JGI IMG/M metagenome (GOLD analysis project Ga0181612, IMG submission 119630) | Hoatzin crop microbial communities from Cojedes, Venezuel. Combined Assembly of Gp0051906, Gp0051904, Gp0051908
CAATGTTTCCTTTCTTCCAGTCACCAGGGACTTCACCTGACTGCTGTGACCTTTGAAATATCATGGGGAGTGTTTTGGTAGCAACATCAGCCAATTCCCTCAGGACTCTGGGATGCATCTTATCAGGTCCCATAGATTTATGTACATTCAGGTTCAGAATCATTTAGGTTGGAAAGGACCCTTAACACCATTGAGTCTGTATCATGCATTTCAAATTTTTTTAAATGTTGTCCACACAAGCAAAATATTTTCAATACAGAAAAAATTAAAGGATCTAAATGTCTTCACTAAAGTATTTTTGGTGAACTATTTTCACTAGATAACAAACCCACAAGTTCTACAGAAACATTATTTTTGCAGCCTCTCCTGGCTTTCTATGATTTCTTGTGGTGGGGCTGGGACAGAAAGGAAAGGTAGAAAAAGCAAAAAGGTACTCCTTGAAACAACACCAAAACCATATATTTAAGTAAAACCAGAAATCTAATTTAATAAAAATTTTTAAAATCCCAGAAAAAAATGATTTCTGTAGAACATGAACAGACTGGAGTCTAGGTCCGAGCAATTAACTGAAACATCATCACAATTTTTTAAAAAGACATACAATATATATTTTTTGCTAATTAAAATATTTAAATTTTCAGATAACCACACCTAGTCTAGTCTAGTGAAAGTCTTCAGGTTTTCTTGCTATTCAGTTCAAAAGGCAATGATCAGTAATCTAATGAAAAATTCTTGTATTTAAATCTTTTAAAAGGGATCAGTATTCTTCCAGTAATTACTGCCTAACTGAAGTGCAATACCATCTGAATATTTTCAATAAATCAAGACTTAGATGAAAGATGAAGTGTGGTTATCAGCGCTATTGCTGAGGAAAATTCAAGAAGCTGTCCTAGAAGCTAGCTGTATTACTCAGGTAGCAATTACAATAAATTATTTTCATTTCCCTAGTCCCCACCATGGACCAGCATCCCTGATGCCTGGCAGCATCCAATCCCACAGCGGAGAGATCCTGTGTATCCTGCCTGCTCTCCGTGGGCTGCATTGCTGAAGTATACACCTACTCTGTCAGTTACATTAGAATAAAATTAAGATATTTTACTTTTCTAAAATAAAACATATTTCCAAATTCCTCCATCATAGTAGGTTACATTGTGGTGCAATGCGACAGCACTTTTCTACAGATGACTCCTTCAGGTGAGGATACATATTCTCGATTTAAAGAATAAAAATTGAAGACACAAGAATATAAACAATAAATGTCAGTATAATCCATCTATGTTGTTATTTTCTAAATATCCTTCGTACTTCTGGATGTTACAGTGTCTTTTGAATACCAATCAAATTATTAATCTCCTCAGAAACTGGCTGATATTATAAAATTAATATTAACTGCATAGCTGCATCTTTTACCTTCTTGCTTGCATTTTAGATTAATAACTAATTCAGCTCGCTTAAAAAACACAGAAAAACCCAAAACAAAATAAAACCTCAAGAGGCTGCCAAACTTAGCAGGGTACTGCAAGGTACAGGACGTTCACATTTATATTCATCTGTGCAAATGGAAGGTATAATACTGGGACACAGTGGCTGTTCTTTCCAGATAATTGTATTTTGGAATTGCAATGAAGCAAACAGAATTTCTTCTACGCAGTGCAGAATTTCTTACAGCTAAAGCTACTACATCTTACTGGTGTGAGCAGATAGCAGAGTCTAGGGGCTAGAAAAGCTGTCTGCACTGTGAAAAACAGCCTTTGAGCGGTCCTCGGTGCTACTTCCTATGCATGAAACGATCATCTTGAAGTGATCCATAATGCTGACCTTGAGACTATCTGCAAAGAGCTAGTTCTCTTTCAAGACTCGCTGTCCTGATTGCTACAAAAAAAAACATCCAGAAGGGTGTACATATTGAAGATGGGGGTTTGGACAATGTTTCCAAAGGACAGCCTCAGGCTGTTGTAAGGCCAGATTCTCATGAGTGGGCAGTGCCCATCAGAGCCCATCCTGCAAATCTTGCCCTGTCACATATTTGTCTGCCAGACACGTCTGTCTCTTAAGTATCTGTATCTGAGATGCATCTACAGCTTAGAAATATTGCATGGAGCCCTTCGTGAGCAGGAGGGAGAGGTCAGATGTCCTCTGTTCACTGCCTCTTCCACTACACAGACGAGGGGAAGGCTATAAACAAATAAAATGAGTTTTTGTCCTTCATGGAGACATAGTCAGGCTGTGGAAGTCCTTGCCACAGGATACTGTTGATGCTGATGCTTTATAGTGGCTCACAAAGAAGGTGGCCAGCTCAGGGAAAAGAAATCCTCTGAGGTTTCTAAAGACACGAAAGCAACCCTTGCCTCAGGAAGCCACCAATATTAGAAGCTGGGAGATCTGGGAAGGAGCAGTCAGTATTGTGTGTTTTATGGTTTTTAACACATTTGCTCTGGGCTAGTTGTAAAAACACTAATGATAAAGAAAGTGTAGGAGTAAAAAAAAATATTTAGTCTTTCCAGCAATGACCATCCTGGTTCTTGACTTTATACAGACATTGCTTTTTAGTTGCTATGTACTAAAAATACACTTCACACATGTCTCCAAAATAGTGTTGTCTTAATTCAAAAGCAACCACACACAAACCTGTTCCTCCAATTCAAATTAATGTTAAAGATGTGTTAGCGTTATACAAACCCAGAAAGCAGTATATATATTGATTAAAACAATTTATAGAAACAACAGTTTTTAGCTGCTAAGATAATTTTATCTGTTGGATATTCAAGGAAGAGTAGGAGAAAGTGAAATACAGTTAGAGTGGACATTCAGCTACCAGACTTCCTTGTACCTCGACTTCACAGATTAAACACTTTGTCATGTTCTTATGTCAAGTTTCTTCATTCTTCATTCTGTATGAGTCTGGGTACAAAACATTGGTGCAAGAGAGTGGAAGGGTAGAAAGTATCAGCTTGTTTACTGTTGAGAAGAGGCTTAAAAAAAATTGGGCATGTACTTGTTGCTTATATCAGAGGAATAAAGGGCACAAGAAATCCTGCTGAAAAGCAGATAAAGTAATGAAAAATGTACTAAGATTAATTAAATATAAGAATCCTATGTACGGGAGATAAAAGTACAGAAGCTGAACCGCAAGACAGGGCACTGCCATATGCCCTGTACCTATGACTGCAGTGAGAAAAGACTGGAAGTACAACAGAAAGCATAGGGCATAGACAGTAATTTGTACTAAGGATTATTCCACAGGAAAATAGAAAGCTGGGAATTTTTTTCAATAAATACTTCTTTTCCCTGCCCAAAAATGCAGGCTTCCAAAGGATGCATCCGCTTCCCCAATACAGAAAATAGCATAATCAGGACAACATTTTACTCAGAAAAGAAAATCTGTTTGGTATTTTAGATTTTCACATATTTAACTTCAAAATACCCTTTTGGCCCAAAAAGTTTAAAAAACAAAAAGTTGGGGAGGTTGAGACACACAAGATGACGGAGATGATACTAAATTACCTGAAAACTAATTTTAAATATTTTGGGTAACATAAAATGTTCTATTTTTTTTGGGGGGGGGGGGTATCTTTGTGATCTTGTGACACACCTGTGACCAAATTCTGGTTATCTTCTACACTGTCTCAATGTTTTAACGATGAAGAAAAGAATAAGTATAGCAAATGTACAGACTCAAACAACACTATAGCCCCTACATTTACTGCAGCGATTAGAAAGCAATAATGAAAAAAAAAACTAGATTTACATTTAACCTTCTCCAGGCTTGAAAGCACAGAAAATAGAAGAGAAATAAAATCATTCCCAAACGTGCTTTGAAAAATATACTAACTTTTGGTTCATTCCTTTACCGAAAAACATTACTGACTTTGTTCATTACCAGAAGTCTAAATTTTGAGTTGCATCTTCAGGGCATTTTACAAGATTTGCCTGTATGTGCAGTACAGTAATTACTTTTCTGAAGTGCACTGGAAAAAGGAAATTAAGTCAGCAGGTTTATGATCTCAGAGCTTTTTGATTTAATTAAAAGTCATTAACAGCAACCCCCACTATTCAGTTACTGAACATGCCCAACTAGAGATCTTAAACCAGAAGCTATAAGCTGCAGGATTTACAGCTTGCTCGAGTTGAAAATATGGCAAAATTCAACATTTTACCTGTGCTATAGTGGACAGCAAACATGACAATAAAATGAAGATCATTATAAAAAATTAAACTTTGAGCTTAATGTGATTAAAGGTTAAACTTAGCAGAAGTAAAGCACACTAATTTATATTATATTCCCTTCATGACTGTGTTGTGTGTTAAGTCTTTTCTTGATTTATGGCATTAGAAACTTTCTAAGTCACGCATTTTAATGCACACACTCAGTCACAGCTGAATCACTCACTAATGTGCTATATTCCCTGATGAGCTGGCCAATTTAATATCCAGGCTGATGCCAGAATCTCAACACAATGAAAGCCCCTTCATTGACATTCTAGTGTAATATCTAATAACAATTAGATTCCTTTGCCTTGGTATTGTATCTTGCTATTGTCATTCCAACAACAGATGCTTTTCTTATAAACCACTGAATTTACTCAAATTTAAATGTCAGGCGGACCAAGTGAATGCACAGTCCATGAACCTGCACTAGGGAAAATGAGCTCACATCTGTCTCGTTATCATATATTGTATTTCCATTTCATTTATTTTCAATGCTTAGCATAGTTTCAAGCAATTTTTCAATTTCCAAACCAAGCAGCATCTTGGAAAAAGTTAGGTGATTTTTTTCCTTGCTAACTCAGAACATATATTGTTTGTCGGTATATTTTTATGGTGTCACACAAGATCCCAGCACAATGCTGCTCTCACAAGTACATTGCTTAACCAGACAGCAAAACAACACGAGAAACCACTATGAAAAAGTTACCAATGCAGAACGTCTACAGACAGGTTTCCTGATGAACACCAGTGCATAATTCCAGGTTTCATGTATACAAATAACTACAAATTTTATACACTGCATAATTAAATGAATGGGATTTCACAGGCTAAAATAAGAACACAGCCAGGCTCCAGTTATCTACAATTATATGGATTGTAGTGCTGGAATTTTACAGATATTTAGTGATGCAGATAATGTCTCAAGGAGTTTCTAAAGTACTTCAGTATTTAGGGAATTAGGTCCTTAGATGCTTTCTGATACATCTCATTAGTTGCACCTTTAGGTATTTCAGCAAATAAAAAAACATCTTGTTACTGAATTCAGTATCTGCAGATTAAAATAACGACTACTAGGTGGATACCAAGTTTCCACATCAGTTGCCGTATAAATCATTTAATATAAGTAATATTAAATTTAAAGAGCATGATGAACAATTAGTTTGTCCAATATTCTTAAAGCATGGGGAAAAAAAACCCGGTCTATTCTGAAAGTCTAAAATTATGCTAACATGTTGCAAAGGGCAACTGCATTTTTCCTGAAACATACGGCAATCTCAGTTGCTATAGTTTTACCTTTATTTCAAAGTGATGGCCAGTCTCTTGTATACTTGCAAATATAGAATTTTCAGATGGAATACATCTGCTTCATCCAAGGTTAGCCTGTTTATTCCCAGTCTTTCAATATTTTCTTATTGTTAGGAATTTTAAATTAACATTTTATTGTCGAGTTCCCTGGCAGCAGTCCATGTGAGTTGGGAGTGTAGTTAGAATACAAATGAGAAAATTAATTAGTTGGTGACAGTTTGGAATATTAGTTTTCAGCTGCCGCTTTTTATTAGGTCTCTCCTTTTCTGGATGTGTGTGAAGTGATTGACAGCATATTTCAGAAATACATAGGATGTTTTAAAAAAATTCATACTGAAGAACAATATATTCTGACTCACTCTTTTGGGAGGGGAAGAACCCAAAATGCCATATTGTACTACTCAAGTTGAATGAGTACACTGCACAGAAACGCAGGTGTTTATCCTCTGCTTTCCTAGATTCCCTCAGAAATTCAAAGTCTCACACACTATGAAGAGTTTTTAAGACTACAAAAGAATAAATTTATTGTTCTTTTTCTCAAAAGGTCAGTTGCTATATAGCATTACTGTCAAAACGCCAGCCTACAGATGTATTTTGTATCTCAGTGGCACTGCTAAAACTCAGTAGCCACATGAACCACTGTAAAGTTTGCATTAAAAGCAGAGTTAATTACCTCAGGAATAAGAATTTTACAAAAAAAAGATGATGTTGATTAATTTGAAGAATGTATTTACTATAAAAATCATGTTTCTTGAAAAGCAGACTTCATCAATTTACTAGAACTCTGGACAAGATTAACATTCTAACCTTGTGAAGCTTAGCCCAAGTCAATGTAAGGTAAATACGATACCATGATGGCTTTCTCACCGCTATGCTTCCACTTATTATTTTTTATTATTTACCCATGGCATTTTAATTTTTTTTATCTTCTTTATATTCTCCTGACATACAACAAAATCAATTTTTAGATCTTGATAGAACATTTGTAACTCTACTGTATTACTGCGCAAATGCAAACATGCAGATATCTTATCAAAATGTCACTGTCTCAGAGATGTCTTTGGCGCAAATGTTGTTATTCAGATGAAAACTGATTATCACAACAGTAACGGCTCTTCTTCTGTAAAATTTCATTTTAGCCCAGGCTGTTTTAGAAGTGTACAGCTGTCAAACCTCATATCTTTCTCTCTGATCCCTCAAGCAGATGCACTTTGTTTGTTCTTATAATAAAACATGTGTCTGTCCTTTAGCTGATTAGTGCATCAATGAGAACACAAGATATTCACTGTTTCCAAAGGTTTGCACATCAAAGAGAACTTTAAGCAGCTTTGTGAAATGAATCTGATTTCTTAAAACCTCAAAACTGCAGCAGGATGGAGCTGGAGGAGGCTGTTGATGCCTGGCATCTTACATAATTAGTGTATATAAGTGGTCCAGATATGCATCTTTGTCTATGAAATTCTTGTGGTTTATGTATGTCAAAACTTTAGCATCCTAGCTTTTCTAAATAATTTCTATCACCTTAACTACGAATCCATTCTGAAACATACATCAAAATTTTTAAATATCATACTTAAAAATTAAAAAAACCACAAATTTTTGCAGTAACTCTCCATATCTATATAAAAATACAAGACATGAAGTCAACCTGCATCACAGTGGCTCTTCACCACACAGATCTCTTCACCGATCACCGAGGTGCAGCGCAGCACCCGGCTGTCTCATGCCAGGGACTGCTCTCTGGAGGTGTGTTGCTCAGAAGAGTCACCAACACAGTGCACTGGGTTGGGCATTCCTGGTGAGCCCTGAATAAAACAGACGTTTTCAAAAGTACTTAACATAGTACTTCTGAAATAGAACTCCTGTTCTCCTTAGATTCTCTGAATAGCTAGATTTACCTATACTGGAAGAGAAGTATTACTGCTTAATCCTGAGAAAAGGACCTAGATTTCACACTGGCATTTTGTTATTGCTTACAGAACTCAGACCTGATTTTGAACCTTTATGTACTGTGTAGAGTTGAGAATAATTATTTCTGAAATAAGAATGCAGCTACGATAAAATCTGAGATCAGAATCAGAGTGAAAGGTAGAGCAAAGGATGATTTTTTAAAATTACTTCCAAATGTCATTCTTGTTTATTAAATTGATTTCTATAAATGTCTATAAATTCCTTGACACAAAAGACTAAGTTTAGTAATAACTCTTGAAAATATTATCTATTCCTCTACAGTATTGCAAAGAAAGTAAAAATTCTTTCATAAAACACATACAGCAGATACTCTAAATATTCATTATAATGAAAAGCTGAACTTTATCTACTAGGTATAAACAATATTGGGGTAAAATAATGGATATAACAGCTACTATAGCTTGTCAGCTGTTTGTAGAAAGCTTGCATGCCATCTTCCCAGCTGTCAGAAGCTTCAAAGGAAATTTTTTTCTTCCTATTTTGAGCAAATCTTACAAAATGCATATGATACTGCCTGCTGCAAGAGGGGACCTGTTAGCAGACTGTACTCTGTGCACTCCATGGGGGAAATATGGACACCAGGCTTTGGGCTTCAGGGTGGCCTGCAACTGGTAGCTCTCTCTGCATGCACAGACCTAGTATCTGCAAACTTCCCAGTCACCTGGCCTTCTTCAGAAAAATCGCCCTCCTTCAATCCAGTGTCAGAAAGGGAGGAAGACAGCAGCAGCACACAACCACAGGCTGCCTGCAGCTCAGAAGGGAGCAGGGCAGCGGAGAAGCAGAGCTCTGTAGGCACACCTCCCCAGTGAGTTAGCAGCCTCCCCCCGCAGCCAGCAAAGCTCACTGGAGACTCATGAAATGTAAGGTCAAAGAAGAAAGACATACTGATACCTTCCCTGCTACCTATATTTCTTTATTTAGGGTGTGTATGTAGATGATCACAAATGTAAAAATCAGTTTAACATACCTTTTATATTATTTATCTTATTCCTAGTAGGCAGTGTTGAAGCAAATACATTGGAACAGCAGCAGGCTCCTGCCATCATTGGATCTAAGCTAGCTTATTTAAATATTTTTCTGAAAGGATCTGTGCAAACAGTCAAGAAAATATTTAGAACAGCAAGCAGCAAAATCGAAGGAACAGGCCAAACTGAGATGAGAAAACATGTACACATGTCAAAACAACACAACAGCATCTTCACTAACAGCCACTCAATCCATAATCTTGTAATAGACTAGAAATCCAGCAGGTTCTCATGGACTCTCCTCACTATCAAAACAAGGAGAATCTTCTATTCAAAATAACCAGGAATAATAAAATGTAGATCTATTGTGCCAATATAGGTAAGCGAATGTAGTATATAAATTAAAATTGGCAGCAGACAGACATATGAAGTTGATCTTCACAAAAATCCCCTAAAATCACATCAGCGCTGTTTTATCCATGCAGCCATATGATTACTGAATGGCATTAGACACACACAGCGTACTAAATGCACACTCTGAACTCACTGCAGGGAACAGAGGGCTTATGCTACAAGGTCAGCTGTGATAATTCTCTGGAAATGTCTTTTGCTCAAATATGAATCCTTAATCAATCCACATTTCATAACCGCCTCCTCCTTTTCCTAAAATTCTTGCCCCACTTCTGAGGTGAAATAGAAACATTGTCACAGAATCATAGAATAATTTGGTTGGCATGAACCTTTGAAGGTTGCTCAGGGGCTTGTTAGGCTGAGAAGCCAATACAGTCAACATAGCCACCGGAGAAATAAAAACCACAAACCAAATCCTAATACAAGCTTAGATTTATGTATGTAGTCTCTGCATGTCCAAAAGCACACTGTAGCCAGCTGCTTCTCCATATCAAAGGACCTAGTAAGGCATCGTCTAATGGATTTCCAATGCCTCAATTAGTGAAGTAACTCTTTAAATAAAAAATATCATCTGCATGGGATTTACCTTCTTTTGCAGGAAGAATAATTTGAAACTGTAAAAGAATACCCACATTCCTTTAAGTTTTTTTCTTTCTTCCTTATCAATATTCTGCTGCATCACAGCATTGACCTCAAAGGTCAAAGGACTAACAGTTTTTGCTAAAGCAGTAATTCAACTTTAAATCAACTGCTAGGGAGCGTATGGGAGTACTGCCTTTCTATCCTGCTGGAGGAAAGCATGACCTCCACAAATCTCTGATTTACACTGAATTAACATGCGTTTAACCATTTTAGTATTAAATCTGCTATATACTCTAATGCCTCCTGCTTCTTCAAGACTTCACTGATTAGCAAAATTATAAATGCAAACTCTCTATTCTGATTAATGAGTCATGAACATCACAAGAAGGTAGCAAGTCACCTTTTTGGTTCATTTTTGCAAGCCTTCCTGTAATCAGCTTCACAAATATTTTGGCAGAGTTTGTTTATTGAATCTGCACTGGAGCAAAATCTATTTTAGAATGCTGTTTTCTTCCTATTTTGGCTCTTCTACAGGAAATGCAATAGTGTTACAGGTGTCTAGACTCTAATAGCTGTGTGCTCTTATTCAAACTGTATACGGCCATCTAACTCAAGTTAGTCCATTTAATCAGATTGGGGCAAGGATTGCAGAAAAAACAAACCCACAAAACTAGATTTAAGGAATAGAGGTTAAAAATATTGGGAAAATAAACAACAAAACTCAGAAACTAAAACCCATAAGATACAATTAAAGAACTTTTATATAAAAGTCATTTAATGTAGAATTTTTGTAGGTAGTGCTGTTAAAAAAAGCTAGACTAGAAATTAAAACGCCAATGCAGAATACATGAAAAGCACCACATCTCTGCTTATCCTGCTTTCCACAGGGAAAGGAAGTCCTCACAGGAGGATCCTCTTCAGGATGTTAAACACATACCGCTAAATGACATTTCTTAAGGTGGCATATCTACTTTTGGAATAGCACCAAAGCACGTAACAACTCAAGGTCTTTACATCCGAGGCTGAACTGGTGATTTTGTTATTGGGGAGTTTGAGCAGCTAGATACAACCCCAGAAACGTCATTACTTAACTGTGTATCAGCCACTGTAAGTAAACCGGTAGTACCAAAGGCAAAAAGGGTTGTTTTGAGACTAGAAACAGGTAACTGATTCTATCAGCTCAGATTAAATCTTGATGCTGGATTAGGGATGTGGAGAGGAAAAGAGCAGTACTTAGCAGCCAAGTGGTGCCCTCCCCTTCCCTGGTAATACCATGTACCAGGGAATACTATCAGCATCAAAGGAACAAACATTTTAATTAACCTGAGGAAACCATCAAGAAGGCAGCAGCAGGATGTCGGTGCCACTCTGGCCTAAGCTCTCCACAGGTCAGCACCTAAGGCATGGTGGGCACCCTAGAAGTGGCTGGAGAAGAGAGAATATAGCACATAGCAGCAAGCAGCTTCAGAAGGAGAAAATTGCTCCCTGCATAATTTTTCAGATACTCCATGGAAAACATCATTACAATTGGTTCTGGGAACAGACAAAACAGTGCTGAACTTAAAACCTAACAAAGTCTTGAGGGATGATATGTGGAAACAAATATCCTAACTGACCTTCCTAGAAACTAGAGGAAAGGCTGCCTAGGAGGACTGAAATAGATTTTGATCTCAGAGAGGTCAAGATAAATCTGAGGCCATTGAGGATATGCTGGATATACACTTCTATAAACAAAAAAGAATGTGACCTATCTTTTTTAAAAACAAGTCAAGCAGAACTGAGTGGAAACCTCATGAAATTTTATTTTAACTATTCTCTTAATAGATTTTGCAGGCTCTTTCTGGTGATTACGGGATTTTGCAGTATTTACAATAGCCATGTAGCTACATATCCAAACAATGGTCATGCAAATCAGCTGTGCAGACAGAAGTATGCTAATTTAAATATTTAAGAGGCAGAAGTCAACCATGTAGCAGACTTTTTCACGGTACATTAGAAGATTTAGAAATAAAATCTATTAGCATTGTTCTGCACACAAAAGGTTGATTTAGGGGAGACCAGATGAATTAATAATCAAATACAGTAATGCATATTAACTACAGAAAAATCTGCTATAGAAGGTACAGACATGGTTGAGAAAGTTTAAAATATAGAGACTCTAGTACTAGTTGTTTTCAAAGGAAAGGGATTATCCTTGCAAAATGTTACTTTTATGTTGATCCAGAGCATAAGATCTATATTCATTTATTTCGTATTAAGATAATATTTGGGGGTCTGTTTCCATCACTAGAAAATATATGAATGGACTGGCCTTTTGCCTCAGCTGATGTTTTCTGAATGAATAAGAACATTAGCTCTAAGCAAGACCCATTGCAGCAGCATGCTGCACAAGGCTCTTCTGTGTGCTCTTCTGTGTCAGCAGAGAAAATCAGTTTCCTGATTTTGCCATCCATTTTTTTTTTCTTGGGGATCTGTTTTGCCTGTAAAATCTCAGCAATGGTGAGGACAGTTGTGTGCTTGACAGGAACAGTTGTGACATGATCATTTGTACGAAGAAGGTATTATGGAACGAGGAAGCACTGTGCGGCTCCCCCTCCCTCCTTGCACGCTGTCGCAGAGCCCCTTCTCAGCCTTGCTCTCTGCTATCCAGTCTCTCCTGTAGCAAAATAGGTCATCTAGTCACTGCCAAGTAGGAAACCTCTTAACCTGATGAGGTTCAACAAAGGCAAATGCAGGGTCCTGCACCTGGGGAAGGAATAACCCCATGCATCAGTACAGGCTTGGGGTGGACCTGCTGGAGAGCAGCTCTGAGGAG
>Ga0181612_151921_pt1 | contig 12258 bp, 3 predicted proteins | sample HoacroProtozoa21_FD_119630 | JGI IMG/M metagenome (GOLD analysis project Ga0181612, IMG submission 119630) | Hoatzin crop microbial communities from Cojedes, Venezuel. Combined Assembly of Gp0051906, Gp0051904, Gp0051908
TGATTTTTGTTTAAAGCCTCAAAACTGTCTTTGTTCACTGTTTTCTTTCCCTTGGTATTTTATTTTACTGGAATTACATAATATTCTAATAGACAAAGACTGAACAGGTATCCATAGTCCTTTTGTTTTAGATTTGTTTATGTTACCACCTAGCTAATTCTAACTCTTCACACAGCCTTGGGAAAAACAAATCTTCTCGTGAAAGATTTAAGAAGAGGGATCTTGCTGTTCAGTTTTATGCCAAAACAAGGAAGAATAAGGCTGATTCTCATGTTGTTTTAAGGTAAAGGGAAGAAAGATGGAAAAAACCCCACAGTCTTTCTGGTCTTCACATGATCTGAAGGAAAATGGGGAAGGAGGCACAGAAAGGGTGACGATCTTCACAGTTCATCTTTCATGGAGTATAAAGGGTTTCCTTATTGTATTACTGTATTGGACATACTCTACCACAAACTGCTTAGACTTTTACCTGGAAAAGTTTCCCCCCACCCCCTCCTTGGAGATGCTGGTTCTGACAGGCTGCAACTCCCAATACCTCTACCTAGCGAACAATGCAAAGCACCTTGTTCAAACAAGACCGGTCTCCATTTCACACTACCCCCAGGGAATATCCACTTTTCTCCTCATACTGTATCTTTCTGACTGATGCAATCAGATTCTGGAAACCTGCCTTATTAGTTTATATTCCAGCTTGTTAGCGATGATGTTAATTTTCCATTGTAGGACCAGAAGATTTTTGATGTGCTAGATCTTGTCTACAAGAAACAACAAAAAAACGGGCACGCACAGTACCATGCTTAGAAACGGACTTCAGTGAACAGCACTGCTTGCAAAGAAAGTCTAGGGGTTACAAACAAACAAACAAAAAAGACACTCTCCTAACTCCAACAGTGCTTGAAATGAGGTATTTTGCAATTACACAATGAATAAATACGCATTTTCTTACTTACTCCCATGAAGTATTCTTCTTAATTTCTGCACCAGTTTACCATCCTAATTGTTTTCTTCCTAGATCAGTGGTTTAGTACTAAGCCTTTATAATGTGATGGCCAAAGAGTCCCATTATATCCGTTAAAGATTAGATAATTTTGTTTTGTTTCCCACAGCAAATAGGATCCCATTCATGTCCCAAACAGAACATCAGTAGCTGGAATGGTGTTTTCTAAAGGTGCATGTAAGATTAAAGACTGAAATCAGATGCAGTTTTGCCAAAGCCTTTGTAATACGCGTGTTTTTCATGGCAAGATGATTGACAAGAATTGCAGGAAGGTGCTGAAGGGGATATTTCACCTGGCCCATCAAAACTCAGTGTAGAGGATTAGAACTAAGAAGAGCTGACAATATTGACTTTGAGTGCCACAACGGAAACATAATTAGCTCTTTGACATGTAGTGGACAGAAATACTCCATTTTTAAAAAATCAGTTAGAGTAATTACACCATATCTGCTGCATGCTGCCCTGGGAAAAAAAAATAGACTGCTCTGCTGTTTCCTCTTTTCCCAGTAAAATTCAAGTTTGGCACTAGAATAAATGCATGCAAACCCAGCTTTTCTGCTGGAAGAACATCAGGAAAACCGTGCATAAAACTAAAAACCTCTCTTAAAAGAAAGCACACAGATCTGAAAGAATGAAAAAGTCAATGAATTTTATACAAGTTTACTTATTGCAAAACAAACTGTCTGCACTATGCTTATTAAAGGCATATTTCATTGCCTAATCATAGATGTCTATTGTACCTTTTATGTTTTGAATCATAATTGCAGTCTGTTCCCCAACAGTAATAATGAAAGACATTTTGGCATATGCTTACATTGATTCCTCTTTACCAAAGCACTTAAGACACATACTTGCATCCCACTGAAATTAATGGCTAATATTGAGTACATCGATTTCACTGGGATTTAGACAAATGGCAATTTATACAGGCACAAAATTGCGTACTTTGTTGGATAGCCATAAGCCTCTGAAGAGAAGCCTTCAAACTCAAAAGTCTGTACAATGCACAACTGTTTTGATTAGAAATACATTGCACCATGGCATCTATGTTTTTATCAGAATAACTGTGCTGGCAAAAAAAAATTATTTGCTATACCAAAATATCTTTTCCAGCTCCTGATCTGGAATAATCTAACCTGTAGAAACATTTTCGGTAAGTGTAATGACATACAGTGCATGCATAAATGGGAAAAGGCAAAACTTCCTTGTACACAATACCTTAGCATTGAGAACAAGCTATCATTAAGTATAATATAAATAATGCTGTATATTAAATTCTTAATTTATAAAGATTATTGTCTATACACTTGTCTGTTATGCTTGCTTGCTTCAGGATTAAGCAGTATGTGAAAATAAAGAGAAAAAACCATCAAGAATTATGCTTACTTTATTCCCTTTTTTTAGCCACTGTTCCTAGCTATTCTAATTAGAAAGATTCTAGGAAATTTAAAGAGATTAAAAATGCAGAAGTAAAAATGCCTTTAAATACAATAAAGTTAATATTCCTTCTCAGCATCAAATCCAGGGCATATACTGAGATAATATTAAACTATCCTGTTTCAGAATCACCTGACTTAATGGGAACTTCTCATCAAAATAAGTGGATTTAAAGAAATAAAAGAAAATTGAGATAAATTTGAACAATGTAGTCCTTTTCTTTTCTGACAGAAGTTTCTCAGAGTTTTAAAATATATTTTGTTAGTAATTTCCTAATTAATTTTCCAACACTTTTACCTAGCAGTACCCATAGCAACTAATGGGCTTTGCTGCAATGTATTTTTTCCACTATATGTTCTAGTTTAAAACCCGAAGTGAATAGCTAATGTAGAATAGTTTAGCCCTGTATAATACTCTGACTGCGCTGTATTTCAAGGGACTTTCCTCTTGACGAGTCTTCAAGAAGCATGTCAACACACATGGACTGTGAAAATACCTGTTAGACCTCATTAGCTGGAATAAACAGGAGAGTATTTGAAACCATACTTACCAAGTCTAGAGGTTCTCTTAATTTAGATTTAAAATAAGAAGGCCATCCAGCCTGCAATAATCTCCAGGGCTATTCAGTTTACACATCAGAGACAGAAATGCATCAGCATTTCCTTATTAAAAGGTCTGAGTCCTTAACACATACCACAACCAAGAGAAACAGCATTAAGATCAAAAAAGAAACCTTTTGCAAGCAGAAGTCACATGTAAAAAATTAAACCAATACAATTACATATTTACTAGAAAAAATGTCTTTATTAATAAATTCATTAATTCATAACACAATAAATATTGGGATCACTCATATGAAGGACCCAGCAATGCTCAGGCTTGTTTGCACCGTGATGTGGTTTGTCAAACAAGCCCTCATCAGCTGGCATCCTGAGAAGAAGCCTGACTACAAATTTTGGGGTTTGTTTGTTTGTTTTTTACATTTTCACATATAATCAGTAATTTGCTGCATACATCAGTCATTTCAATTTACATTAGTCAGGCTCTTAAAAACAATTCTTAAGGACCATCCCTGGTAAATCCTTCAGGAAAAAAAGCACAACACAGTAGCTGTCATTATTCGGTCTTGCTGTTGATTCTGACATTAGGGCTATGTAAGTGTGAATGTGTATTTAGTTTTACTTCAGGGGAGCAACAACATTTTCCACTAAATGAGGAACAGAACTAGGCTGATATTCAAGATATAGGATCAGTTTTCATGCAGTCCACTCAGCAATTCTAAAACCAAGCAAGTTCTATTAATTCTGAGAATGATGACATGCCTTAGTTTCACACCCCATATACACTGATGACATGTTTCCTTGAGATCTCTTTACTTGTTGTCCCAAATCATTATTCTGAGCTTTATGATGAATGACATTAACTGATCTTTCCATTAATTTGTCTGTAGGGACAAACAACTCAGCCTGCTGGATGCACTAGTAGGAGAGAAGAGAAGCAACTTTCACTTACTGTTGGGTAAACACCAATGTTTTCATTTATGGGTACAAAAGGAACTGCAATAGGTAATCACTAGGAAAAAAAACTTGCATGCATACACATTAGTCAGAGGTGGGGTGTTTCTCACAGCAAAATCTCTGTAGACTGACATGTTCAGTATCTCAGTGTTCTGCAATATGAAGTAAAACATTTAAAAACCTCCTAATTCACTATGAACTTCTTTTTTGTAAACACCTGGGAAAATCTACTAGGGTTTTTGGCTGTACTGTACTCATAAGGCCTTTATTAAAGGAAACGGGAACTTCTGAATGTGCAGGTATGCACACATCTATATACAGGTATAAAGTTTCATCATTTCTTCTAAAGGCAGTTGCAATATTCAGGCAGCGTTTCAACTACACTTCCACTCAAAGTATTTCTTTTCAACTACAAGCTTATGGATGACTTCATAGATGAAAAATAGCATCAGCAGATCTGATAGGGAATGCCACTTGCAGTTAGACTGTATCACTCCTTCCTCTTTTACAGACCAGAAATAGAGATCAAAAATCAGGAAACTTTGTAAAGAAAGCATTTAAGATTTCTTTTGTTGTTGTTTAAGTCAGAACAAATCTTTGAAAATTGAGTATTCTAGTATCAATGAGAGTGTGACAAATGCTATTACATCATATTTCAGAAGGAAGGTCTGATCATTTTTTGTCTAAATTTTGTACAATTATCATGGTAAAAAAGGTTTCACACTTGAAATAAACCAACCATTTGTCTGTGTTGCATACTGCAGTAGTGAAATAGCAAAGGAAAAACAGCAAAGACATACATGATCATCAGATTACTCTTCCAAACTGTGCGACAAGCAGAAGAACGGCTATGAAAATATCAAATTCCATTCACAAAACACTGATATAAATTAACTGCAAAAAAGAATACATTTTGTTTCACCTAAAGCTGATCTCATCTTTTCCTACATGCACCATTCTACTGTAAAGGGTGCAAGAAACAATGTGACTATGCGTATCAAAATGTTGGCAACTGCAACTTGGATTGAAATTCAGTGCAGTTTGTTTTGTGTTTGCCTTTGTCAGGCTACCTGCTTTACCCTGTTCTGGAAAAGAAGCTTCACTATTAGATTTCTGTCACTTTATTGCCACAAATTAGCCAGCATCTCCCCCTTCTGGACAGCAAGAAAATAAGCAGAAATATGCAACAGATTAATACTTTCTTACTCTGGCCAATACATAAAAAAAAGAAGTTTGCAGATAATTATTTTCTATCTTTGTTCTGAGCAGGACGATTTATTTTCTAGATCACTGTTTAATATAGTTCCCTTCAGTAACATGTTTTATTAAAACCAGATCTAAATCCATTCAGATGTAGTAACCAGCTCATCAGTGAGAAAATCTTAAACACAAACCAACAAAATGTACCACTGTGTCATCCAGATTTCTGCATGCTATAAAACAGAAAATGCTGCATGGGTTGGATTATTAGTGGTTTTGATTCTGCGTACCAGCGTTGCTTAATATATGGTGTTCAAGCAGTAATTTGTGAGATGTGTCAGTTTAATTTGAACTGAGCTGAAGTTTCAAGAGTAGGCAGCAAAGTCATTATAAAATTCAATTCTTTCTTTAGCACATCTGAGCTCATTCATTCTCAGCCATCACCATAACATTATGACCAGGCTGCCACTGATTAATCCACTGGGATTTATCCAGTAGCAGCACAGCTTCAGTGATAAGTGATTTTTCTATTAAATTCCTGTACATATTACATTTTAAAGAAAAACCCAAAGATGACTGCTTACCTATTGTTACACACTCTGGGAACTTGTTTCTACTAGTGAGTACACAGTCTCAGTGTTCAAGATTAGGATCAGTAATGAGCTATCCAAGTACGTAGGAGAAAGTATCATCACCAAAATTCCAAGGGAGGCCCTGTCCGATTCCTAGCATCTGTACGAAAATTATGTGAGACACTTCTATTGGCAGTCAGTCATGCCAACAGAGAAACATGACAACTGTTTAATTTGTAGATGGCCTCAGATGTCACTGGCTTCAGTTATATTTACATATCTAAAACTGTGTTTATTCCCTAGCTCCAAGCAAGAGAATAGTTATAGGCACTTCAAAAGAGAGATATTTGTTACAGCAGGACTGCATTGGTTTTAGAACTGTGATGGTGCAAGGACAATTTCTTTGTCTGGCTATGAGAAAAAGCTGTCTACAGGAAAATACGAAAGATTCGTGGAACTTAAGCTATTAAAGCTGTTTCAACTCTAAGTGCCCCTTTTCTTTACAAATATATTTTGTGCTTTCTTTCCTTCTTTCCAGGGATGGTACTTAACCTCAGCAGCCTGTGACTGTTGCGTCCAAGCCAGAACGCTTTGTAATGTGCAACTTGGTAATTTCTTCAGCACAGGTAGGGTGAATGCCAATTGTCTTCATTAGTTGAGGATACGTAGCACCACATCTACAAAAAACAAAAAAAAAAAAACCAAAAAAAACACAAAGACCCACAAAGTCAAACACTATTCATCTGAAGAAGCTAGTGTCCCCTAAAGCACCAAAGTAATTCTGCTCTTGCCCCTTTTGTCAGGTAGAGGAGTTGCATTCATTTTTCAAACAATGCTGTCTATTATTTCTCAGGCACTTACACAACAACATTTAAATGCCCAGCTTCACAACACTGTTAGGTAGGGAAGAATTGTTGTAAGACTTGAGACAGAGAGAATGAAGCAATTTATGCCAAGTCACAACTGAGCCTATGGCAAAAACATATGACAAAACTGCAGCCTTCAGCTTTTCTTGTACATAGATGTGTGTTTCACTAACTCTGACTCCAGATGGGAAAACACACACATACACACAGAGGAAGAAAATATTACTAGGACTGCTCACAACAATCTGCTGAAGGAAGTAATACCAGAATATTCTTCCATGATCTTAGAGAAAGTCTGGTGGTTATGCTGAAAATATCAATGTTATAAGCAGAAGGAAAAAGTCTCTCATTTGAAAAGGCAAAACAAACAAAACCCACAAAAAAACCCTTGAGCTAAAATCCCACTTGCTTAATTCCTTTACTTGTCCAGTAACATTCTTAGACTTGATGACTTTCCTTTGAGCTGCTATTCCTGGCAAGTCATGCTGTAAGAATAGCTGAAATGGCCCTAAATTTAAGAATTGTTTCAAGTTCTCTATGGAATAATGTTCTTTCCCTCTACAAAATACAGGGAAGAGAGCTTCTGGTGTCCCCACCTACACCCAAAAAAGCACCAACAAGCAAAAAATCATTGCTGACCACAGATGTTATTGGAGTGCTAAGCGGAGAGGCAAGACAGAAAAATCATCCTTTGGAGAGGCTGAAGTAAGACCTAGTATTTGACAAAGGTGAACAGCAGCTCTTATAGTGGGTGCTCCACATGGAAATCTCTGCATTTGTGAAATATAATAGAAACCAATGCAAGAATCTGACCTGCTGAAAACCTCTTACTGTGGCTAAAGTTTTAATTTCCCTCAGGCAAGGCAGAAAAGCACTCCAGTTTCATGTGCTTCCTTTTCACTGGTTATTTTGGATAAAACTTCAAAATAATGACATCCTAAAAAATGTAGTTCTAGAATCTATACCACTGGCAATTAATGGACTACAAACACATGTTGAAAATGTGTACTAAGGGTACACTGCAATCAGTGATTTCCAAGATATTCCTCACATGATACTTGCAGTCCTGCTGTCTTAATCCTTTCTGCTTTTCATTTATGCTAGTCACTTACAACTGTAAGACTAAAACTGCAATAAAATGGTGATGATATTTAGGAAAACGAACTAACACCACAACCAGGTGTGATTTCTTGTGTCCCAGCCTACTTTCTTCAGAGGAGTTAAAAACTATAATTTAGTAATGTAAATATATGAATAAACATTTCTGAAGATGTAAATCAGCAATCAGAAGGGAAATGAAAAACCGAATAAGAAATGACTGTAGCACACAAGAGGCACAGGAGGACTTCTCCATTTAACCAGAGAGGACCCAGAATCATTCCTTAGTCCTTCAAAGGGAGTACTTCTATCTTAATATTTGAGCAAAATCTTAAACAAGATCAGATCACAAAAGTTCACCTACTTCAGTAAGTTTGTTATTGAAATTATCAGACAGCTACAGACAAAAGTAGCTCCCCTCTCCCATCATCCTACAGAGGTTTCTTTCTTACGTTATCATATTACGGTTAGCTTATACCTCAGAAATACAAAAATTCATGCAAGTCATTGCTGAGCTTTTGAGGAACAATGGCTGTGCAAATTTAAAGACGAGATTAGGAAAGGAAATGCTTGGCAGGTGTAAAGAAAGGTTTTTATGAAAAGCACAAATATCCTTTTAAAGAAGTGACTTGCAAAACTATATTGTCATTTCCTATCCTGTGCACAGAATGCAAAAAAAGCTACACTGAGAAAACTAACATTAGAAAATTAATACACAATTTTATTTCTTGCTCTAACTATATATCAAGCCAATAATATATTTTCCTCAGTTGTTCCTTAACTACATCCAGTATTACAGTAACTAAACCCAGTACATTTTAATGAAGAACTGCAGTATTTTTAGTGAAAATATGTGCAGTACTACAGAAAAGTAACAAAAAGCATAGATTCTTTATAGTGTTGCCAAAACTAGGCAGCTATCTTTTATAATCTTACAATAACTTAAAAAGCAGGCTTTAGAAGCTAGAGACATTCTTTTGTACTTACTTGATTCCAAGAGCAAATCCTTGAATAACTTCGCCTGCATTTGGTCCAATGAAATGAAGGCCAAGTATTCGTTGCTCTCTCTCTCGTAAGCACACCATCTGAAAACAATACATTACATAGAGATCTTTTCTTAGAACATTTAAAGATAAGGCATGAAGTTGAATTAAATGAAACTGAAGTGCCCTGAGATACTAGTTCAGCTGTTTATTCCCCATGTGCCAAGAATTTACGCACTCGCTTAAATCTTACTGACTTCAATAGGTCTTACGCTTGTCCTTAAGTACCTTCCTGAATCGAAGCTTTATTAGTGTATTTCTTTCAGACTTCAGGGAGCCACTGACAGTGATAATTTGTGGTGAATTTAATACTTTGTTGTTTGACATTTGTGTGACATCTTCAGCGTACCTTCTGTAGTCTAGTACAGACTAGTGTTATTTTGACACTGAATGGCCACCTTAGCAATTCTCCAAGCCTGTGCAGTTATTCTCAGCAGCTAATCAGCTGTATTTCCAAAGATGACCACTACCAATTATAGGTTATTTTGTGCCTTTGTGATTCAGTCAGTAAACACTTACAGCAGCATGTCTGGCAAGACACATTTACCACACAGGCCACATAACCTAAAAAGGAGTCAAGGCTTGGAAGCAGCCAAAGATGAAGGTGAGTTAACAAGTATCTGGGAGGGCCTGAGTCACTGAACACTTAACTTATACTAGAGAAATTAATGAAAAGTTTGTAGTTCCTTTAAGGACACCATCTTTCTGATTATGAAAAGAAAGTCAATCTCTCCCTGTGTACTCCGATCAAGCATTAAATCATCATTAATCTAATAGGTTCTGTTATTCAGTAAAGGCTTGGATTCTTTCATTAAGAATCCCAGGAACAGCAGAAATCTTGATGTGGTACTTCAAATATTGAAGAGTTTTAAAGAAAAAACCCTCTTGCAATAGAGTTTGAAGCTCTCATGTTTAATGTTTGTTCATGTGTTTTGGGAGTTCAGTAAGGACTATATTCAATATCATCCAACAACTATTATGCTATTACTACTTCATACTCAAATATTTACTTTCATTGACATAATTTCAAGGGAGCATCTAAAAAAAAGTAGCATCACCTTAGTTGCACTGATACTTGGGACAGTTAAGGCAAGCTGCTAAGGCACTTACACAAATCAGATGTGACAAAATATAGTTAGAAAAACTGGTTGCAACTATTGACAACAGATATTCCTTACACAACACAATAATTTGTGATGGACCTACAGAAGTTACTACATTTATTCAAAAAAAGAATGTTCCCTGATACTAAGAGGAAAACAAAGAAAAAGAAAACTATGATATATTCTACCAACACTACACTTCACCTTATCTAAGATTCTCTACTATAGGCAAGTGCATCAAAAACCTTTTCAAGACTGAAGCAACTGGATTGCTCTACAAGACACATTTCAAGTCCAACACTTTGGTCTAAACCAGGAGTTTTTTTGTTTTCCTGAGAAAGACTGAAAAGTTACTCTAGTTTTGGAAGCCTTATGCTTAATTTTTTGAAGGTAGCATACTGTCCCCAAGAGATGGCAACTCAAATATTACATATAACTAGTTAAGAACTTTGCTGGAGGAAGCAGAGATTGATCTCTATAGAATCTGGAATATTTCTTAAGACCTTAAGAGAAGTTCAAAGATGGTATCAATGAGCAGAATGTCAGCTCTGAAAAATGCTAATACCTGTAAAGCAATTTCAAGATGCAATGAGATATGTAATGAATATTAAACATTTGAAGTTACACTAGGCTGTCACCAAGAAAATATCTCATCCACCTTGAGAGTTTTTTTTGCCAAACAGTCCTTCTTAAATCTGGCTGTATCATATCTCATGTTTTAAGTTAAAAGCAAGTTAAAAGCTCACAACACTCACTTTCATATAGCATTGAGTTGCATCTCTTTCAGCCACTGTAAACTCTAAAGGTTTATAATACGCATGGTATACCTGGTAGGGAAAACAATAACGTTTTGTGTTAGAAAGTACTATTATGTCAAAAACTGATATTTAGTATTATAAGGACTACTACTACTACTACATATTTATAACGTTGTAGAAAAAAATTATTTATTTCTAACCTGTTCATTATTTTAAAGAAAAATATGGAAAGCATAGTAAGAGTTTAACACAAACCTTTCATACAGAACCATCAGATTAAAAAAAAAACTGAAAAAAAAAATCACAAATAATCATGTTACTCAAACCAGTGCCCCAAATTAAAAAGTTAATTTTGTTCCTTTAAGTTTCTCCCAGAAGTTTAATGTGTTTTTTACTGAAAATAATGAAACCCAAGAAGTTTTCCATATCTTTAATAATGTATACCACAAGACAAAAAAACTGTAATTTTTGCATTGGGGATAGTAAATGCTTATTTTTTCCATTAATGATTTTGCCTGGGGTTCCAGGCTAAATCCATCAGCTGAATTTGCCCTCCAATACATACTTAAGATCAGCATCTTATGACACACACACATCAATTGTCTGCCTTAATTAGACGCGAACAATTGTTTTACAGTAATTTATATCATTCTAGATGGCACTAGCATCCAGAAACCCAGATAAGAGTTCTGGAACAGAACTTTTTAAAGTATAAACTATATTTCAGAATCATAAAACTAGTAACTAACTGGACATGAAGTACTGCACTTTGTATTTCCATAGCTTACCAAATCATATGCTGACAGTCTTTCTGATGACTGAATAAATGTAACAAAACATATCTTTTCAAGGGTGACTTGTTTGAATTTTGTCATATTATATAGGGATTGTGAATTTCTTCATCGTGTGTACCTTAATCTCATTCCTTATATCAGAGGCCTGGGTTTGAATATATGCCATAACAGATTTCTTCCTCATTATGCAATGCCTAGGCATATTATATCAAGACATTTTAGCCACAAAGACACTTAGCAGCTTGTGTGAATATTTCTGGTGACATCCCAAAAATTTAGACTAAAGAACCTCACCAGCAATTCTGACAATTAAATGGAACATAGCCGTTATTTAATGATGCTGCACAATATAACTTACTAAAATGGCTGCTAGTTCAAAGTTGTCACACCCTATCAATAATTTTAAGCCCACTAGGTAACAATTCCCATTGTGACCTGCTGCAATACTTTTAGAGTCCTGAGCTTTTCTAAGACATTAACTCTGTAACTGCAAACATAGTCTTTTAGGGACCAAAAATGTTGCCTGATGTAACAGTGAAGCTTTTGTCTTTTCATAGTGCAACTTCACACAAACTACAAAATTAAAAACATTTTCATACCTCAATATTATCTGATCCATAACATTGCACAGCCGCTTCTTCTGACAGTCCAACACAACCATATTCCAAGGGAGTGAAAACCGTGGTAGGTACCTGCTTGCGAGGAAGCAGAAAGTGGTACTGCTGAACCATATGAATCAGCTGTGTGGCAGATACAGGAGACACTTTTGCATGGCTGAGAAGTGTAGCTCTGTCACACACATCTACTTTGGCTACTGTCAAAGATGGATTCCAGATGACAAAAATGCAATACCATTTTTGATTTCCCTAAGAA
>Ga0181612_153928_pt1 | contig 12258 bp, 4 predicted proteins | sample HoacroProtozoa21_FD_119630 | JGI IMG/M metagenome (GOLD analysis project Ga0181612, IMG submission 119630) | Hoatzin crop microbial communities from Cojedes, Venezuel. Combined Assembly of Gp0051906, Gp0051904, Gp0051908
AACATTTTTGAGCAATCCATTCCTATAAACCTTCAGAAATAACAATAATTTAAAAAAATCTATATTTTGGAATCTTAATGTAATATAGATTGCCTCAGTCTGGATCCTATTGAGCCTTAAGGTGGCAGGTGGAAGAGACTTAGACTATAGCTATTCCTCCTTTTTCCATAAAAAACTTATGCTGTACTTCAGCAAAGTTAAAGCTGTCCCAGGATTACTCCAACAGTAGTCTTGATACCAGCCATTATGTTTTCCTTAAGATAACTGACAAAGTTCCCAGGAAAGATCAGTCTTGATATGCAAAGCAGTCTCACACTGCAAGGGAAATTATTTTCTGATAAGAATATAAAGCAAGTACCTCTGGACTCTTGAGATATCTTAAGGGTGTCTTAGATTCACCAAATAATTCACAGAGGTTTTTTGCCTGACCACTCTAACACTTAAATATTTCCCAAATTAGATCACTGCAATCATGACTATTAAAGCCATAAGGACAGACCTTCCCATTTCTGTCATGACCAGAAGGAAAAACCTGTTTGCACAGACACAGTCCAGCGTGTCTGTTCTCACCTCAGCCTTCACCTAACATAACTGTCCTCTATACAGAAAGGCAATAGCTGATAAGTACAGTGTATTAAACTTCCTAAACCATAGGGTTTTCTAGCCATGTTGCAAGAGTCTTTCGCAATTTTGATTCCTCTTCTGAACCGGCGCTACAGAAAAGGGAGAAATTGCTATCCCCATCTCACAGATGCTGAAAGAATGTTTAAAAAAAGCAGAAAAACGCTGACTACCTTTCTAATCTATGCATATAGAATACTTAGTAGGTCAGGGCTGCTTATCCTAGATACTAAGTTAAAACCAGTATTTTGCCTCTTTCAGCTTTTCCCAACTTGTCCTCAGTGCATTTTACCTTCTCTCAACTTAGTCCATAAAGAGATTTGGGATATTCTCTGGAATGGAAGATGTTCTACAGCTACAAGCTGTTACAGCAACCAGCCTGCCTACTGCTCTCCTGGGCACCTGCATTATGCAGAGTTTGGTGTTCTCACTCTTCGCTTCAGGATTTGGTGCGACACTTCTGAAACACAGCAGACAAACAACAGGATATTTAAAAGAGATAAAAATCCTTAAGAGTAGTTTCAAGAACATAACTTCTCTGAAGTTGTTAGGAAGAGAAGTTTTTGAGACTAAAAGAAACACAGATGTGTTGGAAAGAAGTACAGACAGTAGGAAGGATATAAAGTAGTGATCTAGTGGCATTAATGTCTTCCCACCTTCCCTCCTCTGCTTTAGTTTTACAGATTATGAAAGAACAAAGGGTTCCTCTGTAAAACTTGTCCTCCAGCTCACTTCCAAGATGCATGACCAACCCTCATTCAGCAGACGAACAAAGTCTCTCTGACGTTGACCTGTGAAACAGGGCTGATACTTCTAAATACTTGCATGGTTCTTGAACATCTAAACCCCTTCATGAAGGACACACAGCTCCTTCCTTCCCTCCCACTGTAATGTCAAAGTCTTTTCCTTGCTCTTTCTTACTTCTGGCACACAATACTCCTGAGATGTACTTGCAGGAACAGAATAACATGTATCCTGAAGCACAAAGATGCTTAAACGTATGTGTAATGGCTCATCATTCTGTATCTTTAAGAGACAAACAATGCTTGTCAGAATCTTTTTTAAGTTCTCCTAATTCACTCAGGAACCACTTTCTCCAATCACTCCGGAAATTTCACCCAATGTTTTATTCCTTTACTTATGCCCTTTTAAAAGCTGCCAAGTTGCATCTTTACAGCTTGGGCTTTATTCCACCAATTTTGTGAACACAAGCCATTTGTGACTCAACTCCCCTAGGCATGCAAGGGTCAAAGAATAAAAACATACGATAATCCAGGCAATTTCAAGGAGATTATCTGGGAATGGGGAAAGAGAGGGAATAAGGTGTAAGGCCAAAACAATAACATTATTCCTGAAAGAAAAGTCCCAGATTTGAAGTTTATAAGGAGTTTTGTTCTGAATCAAAAGACTATGATGAATCTTTTTGTTCAAGGCAGGAGGCAGATGGACCAAAAAACTCTAAACAAAGCTTCATTTCACTGCGAGTTGGTTTTCTGTGTCAGTAACCTACTGCAGCATCTGTAAGTCCACAATGGTGGGACAAAAAATAATTCCCATTTTCACCTCTGAGCTGCATTTGTGCTGAAATCTTAGTGTTAAGTTTAGAGCAGTTAAGGACCATTCCAAGAAAGCTCTGGAAAAGGAACAAGAGTAGTCCAACCCATTTCCAATCTTAAAATTTTATGGTCATGACAAAAAACATCAAGTAAAGACTTCTAAAATACTGAAGTCACTGCACAGTGGCATTCTATGTATTTCAATAGTTTTTCTGTAAAAGGGTTCTTAAATTTAGGCATTTCAGACTAACTCCTGCTGAAATCAGTTAAGATACAAGGATCCTGTCACTGAAACTATGGTTTTGCCCTTATGATGTCTGGGTCAGCAAAAAAGGATGATGGCCGATTGCTTCCCTGCCCACTCTCTACCCTTCCATGTTCTTGCTTAAGACTTTGACTCCTGATGTCCACTGACAGAGATTTGCTTTAGGACAGGTTGCTTACAGATCCCATCTGCTTTGCAGCAGCAGATGTCAGGCTCTTTCAGGAAAGATTTGCAGTATCTTCTCCACTGTTCGGTGTTGATCAACCAGCATGGCTGCAGGAAACATTAAATAACAGAAAGAGACTGTCCAGACACAGCAGACCGGGCCCTCCATGACACAGGTAAATACGCATTTTGAGCACAAAGTCTTTATTCCCTCTCTTTTCCTTCTGTCCCTTAGATCACGCACACCATGGGCTCACATATGCCTTGTATTGATGGCCAGCAGGTTGGGACTCAAATGCAGGCTTAGATCCAGCTTCCTTACACAGTGCAGATGTACCCTGAGGCATTTGAGGGAAAGCTACAGTAAGACAAATCCTCTTGCTTCCAGCACAGAATATAGACAAAGTGACAGTGGATCTGGAGGGGGAGCAGCTGGCCTTGTTACAAAGTGTAGGGAGTGAGAGCAAAACTAGGCTCTGGGCCTGCCCAAAGTTTGGCTCTAGTCATCCACGGCTTTACTCCTGCTGCAGCTACAAATGTGCGAGTCTACAATTTTGTAATAATACACTTCTTGACTGACCTTTCCCGGCAAGTTAATGACAGGAGAGAGTAATAAGGACATGCTTTTTAATCTAACACCAGTCAATAATAGTATACAACTAATAGACTTAGACATCATACATTCAATAATTGTTTTTATTTAAAGCCCTTACAGTTTGCCCACTGAGACACAGCATGTTAGCAGCAGTCGCTGCCTATTGATAGGCACCAGCAAGACATTTATTCATACTTTCTGGCTAGTTTACGTTCTTCTGGAGCATCCATCACACAAGTATCTAAGCAATGAGATATACATTCATTTATATAAACACACATTTTGGCTCAGCTGCCACAGAAAATGGGGATCATTATACGTTTCTCAATAGAAAGCTAGCTTTGCTACAAGTACACCCATTTATTTCACTTCATTGTTAGAGGAGCTTATTTTTTCCTTCTAATATCTAGAAATCCCAAACAGTATCAGTACTTTCTTCATGTTAAGAGGCGTATGCATACCTGGTGTGACATTAACTTTTTCTTATGTGTGTCTCCATCGCTTTTGAGAGGACTAAATAAAATACTGTGGAGGGAGACAATGAAGAAGTAGTAGTTGGGACTCCAGAATAATTGAGTCAAACAGGATATGACCTCAGACTACAGCCATAGAGTTGCGGGATCCTTGCACCAGGTCCTGTAATTCTAAGAGAGAAACAGGATGCTTCATCCAAAGTCACCCTTCAGGGAACAGCAGCCTGATTTTCTGTCACCCAGGATGGATCCACAATACCCTCAGCTATTATTGCCACTCAAGCATCAATCTTTTTGGACAACAAAGAACAGATTACCAGGCGTTCAGTTAGAACTGAGATATCTAGAATTACAAAAATTAACTTTTTTTTATATGGCCATTATTCTACTTTTTCCCTTTGGTAGGGGGCAGGAGATGCACATTAATAGTTACTTATTTAGATAGTAGCTGCCCCAGGGTTAAATTGCTAAAAACACCCTTCTTGCTTGTTATCCTTATTTTGTTGGAAGGTTTAGGTTCATCTCATTTTACATGGGAAAGATGAATGACCCAGTCTACTGGCAAGGTCTAAATCGCAGCCCTTTGCATGCTGAAGTCTTTCACCACTTACTCTTGTCATAAACAGCACCCTGCAATCCATTTAGTTTCATTTACAGCAGATTAATTCCTCTCTGACCTTTGGCTCTGCTGTCAAACAGGCCTGAGACAGACAACAGCTTAGGAACAGCAAGTGCATTTGATGATGTCAATCTCTGGACCTCAGGGATTTTCTTAACTTCTCATGTGCCAGAACACCACAAACAAAATCTGTCTCCTTCTGCTCCTGGATGGCATGTCCACACCAACTGTGTTGTTGCCAAGCAAGCCCTACACAGCTCCCACAATTGGCCATAAATGAGCATGGAAGGCAAATATTTTACTTATTTTAAACTAATTTTCAAATTTCACTCAATCCTCTTCTTACATTTAGATTTATTCTCTTTAGGTTAAGTTTTAAAGGCTAATTCTTTAATGTAAGAGTCATACTGCTGAAATTGCTACTCTAGCAATTTTATTGTCTTATTGCCATTTGCATACCATTACCCAGTGGGCCTTGCAGCATCAATATTTTGCTTTCATGACTCCATCCCTAAGAAAAAGACAAGCTATAGTCACTCAGCATAAGGAAAAGAACAGCTAGATTCAAGTATTGCCTGCCTTGTTCTCCAACAGAAAGGTGTCTCTCCCGTTCACTTCCATCAGGGCTAAATTCAGCTGAATGCTCATCCAGAACTGAGATTTTGTACAGACAGGGGGGAAGACAATTTTCTTTCCAAGGCATAAGGAATGTCCATGTTTAGAAGCTAGGAACTACTTTTGTCCATCTTCCTTCCAAAAGGAGAAGAAACCATTCACATCAACTGTCAGAGCTCCACTCACCATTGGACTTCCTTGAGACAGAAAGCAAGGCTGAAAGAAAGGGAATGAAGTTAAATTACAAGGCCTGGTTGGGCTCACCTGCAATACTTCACTCCCAAATCAGCAGTGCTCAAGAACATGATGGGAGTTGGACTCCTTGCTATTTCCAGAGAACCACCTGGCAGAACTGCAGGAATTCTCATGTCACCTACCCTCAGTGCCAGCCTCTTCCTGCAGCACTATGCAAGTCCTTAAGGCTTTCTGCCTCTCCTCCATGAATTTTTCATGGGGACTTTAAGGTTTACTGCAGCAAGCTAGACATTTCCATTAAAGAGAACACCTTGAGTGGAATCAGAAGCATCTTTTCAGCCTCTGTTCAGGAAGTCCTTCTGCAGAGTTGGCAATCGCTTGTGGAAAATTATTTTCCAGAGCACATCCAGACCCTCTTCCTGTAGCCATATGCTAAAAAATCACGCTTCATAGTCTGAAAGGCCCAAAACGATTTGAAGGTCTGTCATTTTTCCTTTCTCACAACTGTAAAAATTCTTAAAATAAGTTACCCATTACTAAAAGAACTCAGATTTTTCAAAAGCAAGTAATAAAGGGAAATTTGCAGAACTGAGTCATTTCTGCCAGCAAGTTTCTTGAAAATAATGATCTCCCTCCTCCAGCCGATTCACTTCCTCTTCCAGAAAAAAAAAAGCGTATCCATGTAGATAATTCTTACCTTCATTTTTTAACTATTTCTTGTTGCATTTGGAACTAAACACAACATGCAGCAACAAGAGCAGTTCATCTCATTAATCTATTACAATAGTTACTCCCACATCACTTTACCTGTTGAGTAAAATCTCTGACCAGTCTTTCCTTGTCTTTTCCACTTACACAACTATTTTAGAATGAATTTTGTTTAGTACCTAGTACAATGAACCCACTGGTTTCAGATGGTGCACCACCACATCAAGTGGTAAATGAAAACATTAAAAAACTTCAAACACAAAAGCACACTTTCTCAAATCCTTCTCTATACTTTCTCGTATTCAGAACACCTTTCAACAAGCATTAGCTTTCATTGGTGATTATTTCTTTCATTTAAAAGAAACATTGCTAGAGATGGAATGCCGTTGTTTCAAGCTCTGTCAACACTTTTCTAACTTCCTGTGTCAGGTTTCTATGTGTGCAAGAGAACCTTTAAGAGTTTTGACGTCCTTAAACAAAAGACCCTGCAAAAACCTGCATGATCATTATTAACAGTTCTATGTAATGTTGTATGCCTGTGAATATATATGCAAGACACACCAGGCATATGAATGCATGCAGAAACACAAATCTTCAACATTGTTCAAAACCACTAAAGATTAGCACTTGTGTAGTGCTTCTTAGTAAAAAATTTTGTATACCTCATCAAGGCTAAATGAAGCCTCAGAGCATAAATACCACAAGTAGAATGAGGAGCCAAAAGTTCCATGCTCAGTGCTAACTTCTAGGTCATACTCAACCATGTGATGTGTATGGTTGTGTCCACACCAGTCCACCAGCCACCTTCTTCTCTAACCAGGAGTTATTATCTTTCAAGTAAATGTGTGAGGGTGAGAACACATAAGGGCAAGTGTTTAAAAAGTTCACCAAATACCTAACCATTTCATGCTCTTCTGACCAACATAAATGTCTTTTTTCCTCCTTTCCACCTTTTATTTGCACATCCCCAAGCTGCCCAGTTCACTCACAAGGGGACTTATAAAACCAATCTAAAAATTGAAGCATGCATTTATGCGCTGCTCCTTTTCCAAGGCCATGAAAAAATGAAAAGAGAAGTTGATTGGACATACTGATGCGTGCCTTCTCCCCATGCTGCCCCCAACTCCTTACACAGATCTTCCAAAAGCAGCAGCTGCACAAGTGCCATATTGCGACATGCGGATTTGCTCTGGGAAAGTTGTTTTATTTTTAAATGGCTGAATACATTGCAGGGTAAAAGCTTGCCTATACCACCAACACACGCCTGCCTCTTACTGTTATCTTGGGGCTTCTGCAGCTTATTTTATAAAAATGTTTCAGTTTTTTACCCTGCCTGAGCTGCGGCTTCCTCTCGGTGGCTTCTTTCCAGATATGGGCAGTCTCCCGTGGCGCAGAGGCTAGAGGACAATTATGGAAGCAGAACTGGGAAGGCAAAGATTTGAAGTGACTTGACAGAAGAGAGTTTAGAGCTTTCTCAGTGTGATCACTTGAAAGATTGTCCCTTTTCTCTCCCCATCTCCAGTGGAAGAACGTTCTACAGAAATAACCCCTATTAAAGTTATAAAAATTGACTATCACATGTTAGAGACACTAGATATGCATAGCAAGAGGAGGTTGTCCAGCTCCTCCAACGTTATCATCCACAGGTAAGAACTGGACAGTTACCAGGAAGTTTTACTGTTCCCAAATCTGGTAACCTGGAAACCAAATCCAGGTCTCCCAATTCCCGCACTACCCCAAAAATATCCAACACATAAGTGGAAACGGTATGCTGGTTTCCACCCTGGAGTTGCTCGATTCATCTCCAGCCTCTGAGGTGGACACAAAGAGTTGACTTGTCTCTCATACAGGAGATTTGCAGAGAGCAAAGTAAGGATGTTTCCTTTGCTTCTCCAGGGGCAATCTGGAACCTCTGTACAGTCTATAAAAGCTGCTGACTGAAGTCTATACACTCACTTTCGCTTTCATGGGTACTCTCTGTGTCACTACAACACTAGTCCAGCCCCAGAGAAACAGGTGTCTCTGAGCCCCACTGCATTGCTACAGCTGCTCATGAGGCATGTATCAAGTCCCAAATAATAGTAGCCCGTCTTACACCTAGATCTCTTCTGACTTACTTTCAAAGGACAGATCTCGGTTTCTGAACAGTGGCAGATTCTGTAATTACGTACATTTAAATATGAAGGGGGAATCAAGAGCAATTTTAAGGGCACGTAGATCTGGTCTCGTGCCAAAGTACTTTATTCTGTAATGAACTCTTCCTTTTAAGCCACTTTGCAGATACTTTGGTCTGAACCCAATATCAATAATATAGGTTAAATTTCACATGCTTAACAATATTTAACCCTGGGGCCTCTTCTTCGGCCATTTAACACCAGACAGTACACCAGCCCAGGGTACTGGGATAGGAGGTGAAAGCCAGGAAGACAGCCCATCAATGGATAACTAAAAAGAGAAAGGAAACCTTGACCTGTGCTGTATGAGTTCAGCATTGCAAACGGTAATGTAGACCATCTCTTTCAGGCTGTTTGTAGTCACATTTGAATAGTCAATAATTCACCACTTACAGTGAGAATGTTAAATGCAAAAAGCAGCAGAATGCAAATTGAAATGGCTAATCCTTTTTAGCATGATCCATTAACAACAAAATATTAAAGGTGAATGGGAGAATGAGAAGAGACTTCATGGGCGAGTGCATTGGCCTTTTGCCTCTGAGGAAAGGTCTGTACTCAAAGCTTCATTAGTTTACAAGCATAAGTGGTCACACAGGCCTAACAGACAGTCGTCTGTATCACAAAACCAGTGGCAGTCTGCAGGTACAACCTAGACCCTCAGATAAAGCACAGGTTATGAGAAGACCCTGTTCAATTCTCTGGATCCCCCAAAGTGTGTGGTACTGAGCACGCTGCTTTGTTTCTTAAGCTCTGCATCTCATCTGCAAGGGAGTAGTAACTCCTGTACATCTCCATAATGCTGGAAGGATTAGCAAATTAAGCTAAATGCTTGGGGACCATTATTATGGGGGAAGGGAGAGGATATTACAAATGGAAAAAGACACTCTCTAAAATAGTGATGTCACTGTGTATGAAAACTGGGATGGAACAGCTGAGCTGGAGAGTAAAGTAGCAAGAGAGAACGGAGCTTAGGATGCAGTTTTACATTTTTATTGTGTTTTCATTTAAAATGCTAACAGAAAAAATTATAACCCATACAGAACAGTACGATGTCAGATGCAAAGCAGCTTAACAAGCACTCCCTGTTGATTTGGGATGACCATTTCCAAACCCTTAGAACAAATCAAGAGATGAACTGTCTCATTTTAACCAGAATACTGAAAGACTAAAGGACCAGCTCTGAAAGTGGGCATTATAATCTTTCAGTGCTTAAGCTTAACCTGTTCAGATTGAACACTGACATCACTACAACTGTCCTCTGCAAGGCCAGAGGTTTGATGCTAGAACAATGTTTTCAATTGTTGAGATACTAGTGTTCTAACAAAGCAGAAAGTATTATCAGAGCTATATACCAGAATGGGGCTTGATGGAGATTTTGGGGTGTTTAGGTGTATCCCTCTGGAACTCTGCTCATTCATTATCTCTCCAAGACTTCTTGTGTACTCCAAGATTTTGCTGGGTATTCATGATATAGGTACCTCCCACCCCACCACCACTTTTGCTTCTGAAATCTGTGCTCTGAAGCCATTTCTTTCCAGGCAGTGCTCCAGAACATAGCATTTCTACTGGGAAATGATGACTGCAAACAAACATAGCATCTACTTAGCAACTGAAAGGAAAAGAAAAAGAAGTGGGTTTTCTTTTAGTTTTTATAAAAGGCGTAATAATCTCTCCCCTGAAGAGTAGTATAAATGCTTCTCATAAAACATCATAAAACAATACAGTCCTGTAAAACCAAACAACATGTCAAAGCTCTATTTATTCCTTTCATTAACCTGATCTAATCCCAAGAAGTTTTTCATGGAACTTGCATTGAATTGATGAGTCTTCCTCTAGCCCCTCAACTTACCCAAAAGAGATGGAACAAATATAAATATATCCACACTTTACCCTCAGTCTTAATTTGTTCGAAGCTTGGAAGAGCTTAAAAACCCACCAGTGCCTCATGGAAAACTGACAAATATTCTATTTAGAGAGATTTTGGCTGCTTATGCCCTTGTTTTTCCTATGGTGTTCCCTTCCCCTGCAGCAAGGGCTCCTTCACATTGGGGACACGAGAGTTTTACTGACATTTGCTTAGGAAGGGCCCTGCCACTCAGCACAAAACACAACCCTGTTAGTGAGGCACTGTTCTCCACAACCCTTGATTGTGGTATGAATAGTCAGCTAAATTACATTCCCGCTTTTCAAGACCTCCCTACTCACCACAAAAGAAAGTCTTGCCACGCTTTTTTACTAAGAGAAATGTATTTATCAGATTTAATTAGTACGTTCTCCCTGACCTCTATAAAGTTCATCACAGGTTTTCCCCTGTTTAGTTTCATCCCCAGTTCTTTATAAACCCCAATTCAGAACCTACCTCCCAGAAACTAGATTTTTTCAATGGTCTTGATGCATAAGGTTAGACAGGAGGAAGACAGAACGTGATCACTGGAAGGGAAGTGTTCATTGAAGGAAGAAGAATCCCTCAAATTTTAAGCAAGGATCTTTGCGATGTCAGTGGCTGTTGGAAAAGAAATGGATGTATTTGATCTAGATCAACCTGGGAAGAACAGGCAAACATGCTGCACATCATAGCTTTATCTCTACCAGAAAGCAAACGTTAGCAAGGGTGCTGCTTTGTGGAAGACAGCAAGAGTATATAAGCAGATGGTGTTTGAGCATTTAACCACCACAATCCAGGCATGACTTGGCAATGAATATACTAGAGGCCTTGTTTACCCTAGAGCTTTGGACAGTGCAGCTGCTACTCCAGTTCTGGTAGAAATTTTCAAGCACAGGTATGCATGGTGAGGGGCAGGGATCACTGCAATGGATGGGCAAGAGGCAGTCTCAAATTCAGCAGTGCACTCTGTACACAGGCTCTTCAGACACTCTTCATTACTGGTCTGCATACTGAATCCCAATCAGGATAGTTGATGAGTGCATCATCTTCTGAGAAATAAGAAATATTTGGCCCACATAATCTCTTTCAATCAGCACTTGAGGGGCTGTCTTCTCAGAAGGAACCAGGAATGTAGATGTGTTTTAATTCCCCATCTGTAAACTTTATCCTACCCACATCTTCCTCACACATTACTTGTCCACTGTCTTCATGAGGCAGAGAAGTCAGTCTTCAATAGATGCCTGTCTTTTCTTCTGTCCATGATGAAAATAGCCATGGATGTTTGGAGATGCTACTTAGACATGTCTAAACATAGGAAGAGAGCAGGATGGTCTATACAGGAATAGAAATTAGTGAAATAACCAATAACTCCACATTCTCATGCAAGGACATTAACCTCTGAATGAATTGCCAGTGATTTGGTCTAAGCCTATTTCAATAAATGTCCTCCTTGGGCATAAAGACCAATAGGAACCTGACAGAACTCTCATTCTGTACTGAAAATCCCATGCCCTGACCTCCAAAATCAGACCCAAGTATCCTCTGTTTCTTAAGCAGCCAACCAAATATAAACAAATACAAAAACAAATCCAAATTGCCTTAATGTCATGTTGCCTACAGTGCAATGGTGAGGTGATCCCTTGCCTCCCATTACCCACCCCAATAATTCTTTTATATGGAGTGTGAAATAATTAGAAGCAGCAAAAATAATTTAGGAAACAAGAAGAAGCTAATTGTATAAGCTTGTTTGGGGAAAACACAAAGGACAAAAGCAAACCCGGTAGAGATGCTGACAGATACAGTACTGGTATACTAAAGTCCACACATGTATTAATAATAAGCTAACTAATGGTCCCTTGCACAATAAACAATGAATTTACTACACAGCAGAGAAGATCATGGCTTGTGAAGCAAGAGAGTTTAATATTGTGTCCAGTCCAATGACTTTACACTGTGTTTACGGAGAGACCAAGGTTTCAGAGTGCAGCTCTGCGAACCCAAAAATCTCCAGCCTAGCAATGCTGCTGATTACATCCTCCAGATCCAGGCAAGTCACAATGGAACTCAGTGCCCACCTTCCAAAAGTGTTAGAACCATGGACCAATAAGTAGCATTACTCCACAGCAGCACTGCTCAGGCCTTTAACTAATGCTGTGGCTCAGTCTTCAGGGATGAAATTAATCTTCCTGTTTCAAAATGCAGGCCTTCTCAACTGAGCTAAAGGATGCTCTCCATCAGCAATGGAAACAATTGTTCATACCTAAGATCCTTTTTCTTTCCTCAGAGCATGCTGGCAAGACAAGAGGTGATCTTGGCTTAGTAAATGGGGAATCAAGGTATGGGGTCAATTGGAAAGCTCACTGAAGATCACAAAAGAGGCTAAGGGT
>Ga0181612_170314_pt1 | contig 12258 bp, 12 predicted proteins | sample HoacroProtozoa21_FD_119630 | JGI IMG/M metagenome (GOLD analysis project Ga0181612, IMG submission 119630) | Hoatzin crop microbial communities from Cojedes, Venezuel. Combined Assembly of Gp0051906, Gp0051904, Gp0051908
AACACACTGATAAGCGACAATGTAACTTCAACCTCCAATTAACCTGCCCTTTCACCTATTAAATGTAATCACACTTTTACTCGTAGGTTGAACATAAACTGCACTATACTTTGTAATATTGTTAGTATTCATGCTTTGTTAATGAAATTTGATCAGCGTGTTAAAGATGTGGAATTTTTGTAGTTAGCTCACATCTGTTGTCAGAAATAATTAGATCAGGTGGTAAATGACAGCGCCTGTCCCAACAGATGCTTTAACATTGTGAGTAAGAATGTCCTAAGTGTCTCTTTGAATAATGCCAAACTTTTCAGTTAGGAGTGTATTTGCCTTGAGGTTTCAAAGTGGAACTTTTGGAGCAATCTGACATAGTCCCAAACAGGAGCATGTGTGACTTTCGCTTCCAAAGTTACAGGAAAAGAGTAACTCCTTTCAAGATGATTATTAATAATGTTTTGTCTTAGAAAGGTAGAATATAATGTTAGCAAACTATCCCAATATGGCTTCATTTTAGCATATATATACATATTCCCGTTAAAACACAAAAGGCATTACATTATGCATTTAAGCATATCTCAGACAATAAATTACACTTCACTCTAATGATCCCATTATTCAAATAAATGTGCTGACTGTCTGGGAAAGAGATTCTTGTATGGCAGTGTTTTCACTGGACAGTCATGAAATAATGCTAGCTTTTTGCAAATTACAGCGTCTGCTACATATGCTCTTACTCCTCTGCTTGTATTTCAAATAACACACTTCTTTAGTGAATTTACTGCTTATGTAAGCACTGTAAAATGCACTATAAAAGCATCTCTTCCATTCTTTTTGCACAATGTCAGTAGCACAGAGATAATAGCAGTACGTTGATTTCCAGGTCTGTTTTGGAACGACACTTTCATGCTGCTGGATCCATATGGTTCTGTGTACAACAAGAACTGCAAGAATGCCTTCAACCAATTCTCTGAAGTGTTTTATCCCTACAAACTGTAGTGGAATCACGAGTGTTCACCAGAGTGGCAGTTCCTGCCCAAGTGCCTTCTAACCACCTGGAGGAGGGGTTCAGATGCACATGCTGAGAGCTAGCAGAGAGCATGCTCTCTGTTGCTAAAACCTCATGCAAAGATGCAAGTTTATTTAGTAATTTTGGTGGTAGAAAGAAAGACTGTTCTTTGTGCATGCTCAGAGAGAAAGATCATAGAATCACAGAATCATAGAATTATAGGATCATAGAATGGTTTGGATTAGAAGGGACTTTAAAGATCGTCTAGTTCCAACCCCCCTGCCATGGGCAAGGACACCTCCCACTGGACCAGATTGCTCAAAGCCTTATCCAACCTGGCTTCCTACACTTTCAGGGAGGGGGCAAAGAGTGGTCTTTCTCCTGTGTCTGCCAGCTGAATGGCAATTAATTTTTCTCTTCTTTTTTTTGCTAGGCATCTGTCAGAGTACTTTCTGGGTGCATACGTTTAAAAAAGCCCCTATTAAATTTGATAAAACCAAAAGAAACCTGATTCAATTATTGTAATTAATCCCCTAACCATCTTATTCATGAATAGAATGAAAAAGCACCTACATGTGTTCGTATACCTCCTTCTGACTAAAAAGACCTGTTTTCTTACAACTCCTAACCCATCTAGAAAATCTCAGTGTTCCTGTTTTTTCATGTTAATATGCGTATTGTTTATCTGTTACAGATAATTATCTCATTACCTTTGAAATTTAGAATGCCAGAGTTATGCTCTAATAACACCCCTCTAGAGTCAAGAATAACGATTATACCAATTTGAAAGATGGATAACTGAGGCATAAAGACATCAGATAGTTTCTTCACATTAAGGCAGCTGAAATGGAACAACTGAATCCAAAGAACATATTGTCAGCGGGTCACCTAGATTTTGTCTACGCTAATCAGAGAGAAGGGAGATACTTCCAGAGGTTATAAGGATGACAATACCATAAGCGTACACCCATTGAAGACGTGTTTCTCTTTCCTTTGAAAGTAGAAGGGATTGAGGCAGACACATTATTTAGGTAAAATGAAGTCTTTACAACGCAACTCCCTTGAAATTCCACGGAATGTCTTCAGTGGGTCATGACTCAAGTCTTTTGCGTCCAGAATTCTGGATCAGCTCCTCCTTTGTGCTCAGTTACAACTATTTACACTTGGGAATTCACACAACAGCAGTCACATGATTTTGGCTCACTTCCTTCTAAGCTGGAAGATTCTGATCTATAAAGTGCAGAAAGAGTAATAGCATTTGGAGTAATAAAGAGGAGAATAATCATCTGAGGATGATACTTCTGTGACTCCATTTTTCTCTGGCTGCTTTATCCTTATGTAAGTCAGGAATAAACATGAGAGTGGGCATTTATTGCGGGTCAGAAGCATCCTCCATGAGTGGATACTTACAGTGACAACAAGTTCCTGGTCTGGAAATGGGAGTAACTCTAACTGCCCTTTAGCATAGTGTTATGTCATATTTGGTTACACATATATGACAACACACCCCAACATGACACCTCAGTGCAACATATTGGCTTAGTGTGAGGAGATGAAGCATAAATGGAAAGTGACTGGCTAGGAAAGTGATGTATCATGCCCCAAACCAGAACTTGCAAAGAAGAAAAAGGACAGGATTCAAACCTTATCAGAAAAGGCAGAAAGATGGTCAAAACATTTATAGGTGCAATCTTGCATATAAAAATTAGTAGAAAGAACGTCATTGTTAATTTCCAGAAGCATGCAGGAGCACATATATAGTGAAATAGAGTGTTGTTTATGCATAAGTCGCTAAAAACATGCAAATATCTGTGCATGATATTCCACACATCATTCACCTAGTAAGGCCAAAGGGAGGGGAAAGAAGTTCAGTACAGTGTTTGCATACAAGAGTCGCAGGATCAATATGCACTTAAGCTTGCTATGTCGTATAGCAGACTGTGCTAGGACACTGCTGGCAGGGAATATGCTGTCTATCTTCTCCTTTGAATGTAAAGTTTTATATTGAATGCTCAGTGACATGCTCAATGTCATTCGTGGGCAACACTGCAACCCCTCCATAGCTAAGGATTTATGCCAAGAAGCAGCAGATTTAAGTATGAGAGACAATGTAGAGCTGCCTAAAGAAGATAGAAAATGCAGAGCAAATAGAAAAATGTGTGATTTTCCTACTTACAGCACAAGATTTGACATGTTTCTCCAAAAACTGCCAATATTTTGTCAGGGAGAGAACTAGGCCAGTCCCGATTACATCAGGAGTATGATTTTATTATCATACCTTGGGGTGACTGAAAAAAAGATAGTGCAAAAGTTGTATCATATCAAATGACAGACCCTTTTGGAGACAGAAAACAAAATTAATAGTCTCATCTCTGCAGTTCTCTTTTGTCATTATTTTGTGGACTATTTATTAAGGAGCCATGTCTGAAAATATTACTAGAAAATGTTTCAGTCCAATGAATATCACTTCTTCTCCAGACTTGAAATACTGGAAAACTTCAGTATCTTGGTGTATGGTGACTGAATGATCCTCACAAAGAATTATTGATCAAAGTGCATGAGCTTTGTGTAGTTTTTAATCAGTTTTCTATAATCAAACACTCTAGTTGCTTGAACAGCTTGAAAAGATTAGAATTAAAATTTAAAAAAAAAAAGAAATAAAAAGAATCATTCTGGGTATTTCAACTTGTACTCAGTTCACAGTCTAGTTTATTAAAACTAACAATTTTTCAAAATAATTTCAGTTGATGTAGTTCTAACCTTCATTCAGCTTAGCTTGAGGATATTGCCAATTTCTTTTACACAGAGCCAATCTTAACCCATAGCCCACAAGTTCTTCCATTTCTTTCCATAAATATACATTATTATTGTTGAATAATGGGATCTGTAAGTTGAAAAAACCTTATTTTATATTATTTTTCTTGTAAAAAGTATCCTGTAGGATATTGTCTTCATTGTTGCTCTGTAAAATCTTACTTTCCCATATGCTGTCATTTTCACTCATGAAAAAAGCCATTTCATTTTTTTTCTTTCAAAAGAGTAGTAGAAATCAGTGTAGGTTGGGCTTTTTTTTTTCTAAAGAAGTCTACGTCATTCATTTACTAACTCTTGAAGTCAGACAAGGTGTGCAGAAGTGCTTTATGCAGTTAGTATGATAAATTTCAAACAGTACTGGTAGAGGAATGGAAGTAATGGAAAAAAAATTCACAAATATATTATCCCAAAACTTTAAGGAAACCATATATATTAAGTTCTCTTACCCACTCCAGAAAAAGAATAAATGACAAATAAATATTTCAGGAGTAATTAATTAATATAATTTATTTAAAATTTACCTATGCCCTGATCCAAAGTCTATTGAAATAATTGATCTCACTTCTGCCTGTTCAGTTGCATAATGAAATGCACAAGAAACCCCAGTGTTTGATAGTCATGCTCTCTTCACTTATGTCAACTTTTAATTCAGTTTAAAGAGTTCTTTCAGGCGCTAAATATTCCCTTTTATTTTCAGCTTCCCTATGCCTTCAGTTTTCCTGCACAAAATTTTTTACAACTTAAAATGATTATAATTCTCAGTGTATGTGACACCATTTTTTTTTAAATATTCTGATAGTACTTTATACTTTTTGTTTAACTGAATCAATAATTAGATCACAATTGTCTCTTTTGTGGCTGGATTAGTAGCTGATTTATGTTGATCATAAATATGTGAAAGTTTGTCTACTTTGCTTTTCCATAACTTTATAATTAAACCTTCATCACTGTGAAAAACTGTGGGGTGATTCTTTAAGTGTGCATAGATTTAAATAAGAAATGAAATATGTCTCCAACCGAGCACAAGAGCAAAAGGCAGTAAAGTCCCTTATAACCAAAGCTCAGTAGATAAGCCTTCAAGTAGGATGTGGGAGTGTGGAATTAATTTCCTTTCTGACAGGAACTGGAGAATGTCTCCCATCTGGTTCAGTCACTCCTTAGATCTGTCTACATTAGGGTACTTGCATTGCCTACAGATCATTTCATTTTACTTGTAGGTCTATAAATGGAATGGAGATATCACAAAGTTCTGCGCACCTAACTTTTACAACAGCCAGATTATGCAGTAGCTTATATATGAAATACACAAGGAGTTTTACGACAGAGAACCACAAAAGCCATCACACACCTCAGTAAGTTATGATAGGAAAGAAGAAAGAGTAAGGAAAATAATGGGTTTTCACACCCTTTTTAGTGTCTTTCTGTTAGGTTTAAACTATTTCTTTTTTATTCAAATCATAGAAGGGGTAGTAATTTTTCAGGGAGGAGCAAGTTTAACTAACCAGCACCTCAAGGGCTAGGACATTCATTTAGGATGTAGGGCACCACCTTTCAGTTCCTTACTCCACCTGAAGCAATTTAAGCATACTCATTTTAGAAAAACCAGGGTAGTATACGTATATTTATTCAACAGCTCAAAGAATAAGCATGTATTGTTTCAGCCTAGTCAAAATAGCATTTGCCTGAGAGAGAGGTAAACTTGAATCCCATTCCTGATTCCAAAGGCCTGTATTTTTATCTGAAGTATTTAATGGAGCAGGGGCCGGATGTAGAACCAGAGTATTCCCAAGTGATTTTTTTAAGTGTAGTCTAAAGTCATGTTCATGTTATCTGGTCCAATGAGTGCTGAACTACTGCATGTAATGTGTAGCTATCTTCAGGAAGGTATTCAGAATACCTCAGAGTGCAGTAATATAAGTATTTACAGGGGAGATCTGATTACAAATCTTTGCAGCCAGAAAAAGAAGTTATCTCCACCTATTCTCTCTCGCCTTGCTGTGGTCTTTAACATGTAGCTATTGAAACACGCACGGTTAATGAAAGAGGCTTTGGACTTTTGTATCTCGATTAGAGACAACTGTTTCTCCTCAGTCCATCCTAAACTATTTGCAGGGCAGCTCTGCTTTACATCTGAAGACATAACTCCCTGGTGCACTCAGGGCATGTAATTAGTGAGGCTGTTCTGAGCATGCAGTGTAACTGAGCAGCACATCTGCAGTAAATCTAGTGCATTGACCTATTGTACCGATGATGTCTCCTTTTAACTGGGAACTTCACCTTTCGCTTCAAGATGATGTTTCTCTCTCTGCTCTGTAGAGTGAGTCATCTACATCCACAAGAGTGTCAAAGGCTGAGCCAAAGTCCTCCACTTGGCATTTTTTATAATCTGTGTTAGCGTCTATTCATTCAATACTATCTTTGGCTGTTAGTATCTTTATGTGACTGTCCCCAGAAGTCTTATGAAGTGCTTTGTATCTAGCTTAAATACTTGCTGCATTGCTAAGTACCGTGACACTTCCGTCCTTCTGTAGATTCAGCCCCAGGTGTCCCAGACAATTTAAATATCTGATGTAATTTTCAACACACACAAAAATCCATGACTACTTTAGACCTCTCATATTGTTCTTTCATTAAAGATGTAAATCAAATTTCATACGAAATAAAATTATGCTGCTTATTTCAGACTACTTTCATTACTGATTTTTTCCCCCATCAACAATTCAGGTCTCGAGAGTACTGGTGGAAGTGGTTGCTTAAAGCATTCAAATCTTAATCCGTGTAAACTGCTTAGAAGCAAGCAAGTACCTTATAAGTATTGTTCAAATTACAAAGAGCCCAGGGCTAGAAACAAGAAGAATGGAAGGATGAATATGTCCAAAGATTCTGCATCCGTTCCTTTATTTCTTCTTCAGAAAATTTTCTAGATTTAACGGCAACTTTAGTTCAGAATATAGGGCAGGATTCATGTAACCTTTTTTTTGATTGAGCAAAGAATATTTTTGTGGAAGTATGTTTAAGTATACATATAAAAGCATATACATACAGATCGATAAACACAGGGATAAATTTTCAGGTTAGAATTCTGTCAAAAATGGACAAGGCAATAGTTCTCATATTCCTCCGGAATGCACAAGAAGAATGAACAAGGTTTTGTACTTTCTAATTCAGAATCTCCATATTCCACAATCCATTTGAGTGAGCATATCATACCATTAGTTATTCTGCTGGCAGCGTTTCTCCACATCAAACTGGTCTTTATATACATAAAAATTAATTCAAAAAGATTTCCGAAGCCTAGTTGCTCATCTCTCAGGTGAGATAAAAATTGTGATGTGGGAGTTTTCCTGTACTGCTGTCAAATGTTTGAAGGTTTTGCGTGATGCCAAAGTACCTTTGCAGCATGTCTGTAAAAAGATTGATCACTCTTAAAAATCAGGCCCTAAATTCTTATTTTATAAATTTATACCTAAAATTATATGCAATACATTTATAAGCAGAAATGTGTGTGTGTTTTATTGGATAAGTACCTCATCTCGTTTTCAGTTTCACCTCAGAACCATTCAGCTTTGCAGTTCTCTCAGCTAACTTGCTCTCTTGATGACGTTCTTTTTCAGATAAGAAGCTCTGCATAAAAATAATTGAAAGACTACTATGGTGATTCCATTGCCTGATTTTTTAGGTTTTTTTTTGTCTGGGATCTCAGTAAGACATAATTTAATGTGATTTGATATGACATGAAGCACAATGTTGTGGGTGAGAAAAATGGCATGGTAATTTTTCACCTAATTGTAATATGTAAATACTTACAGTTAAAAAAAACCCAAATTTCTCTGAATGAAATAATTAACATTTAATAATAGTTATGATTACTTGTTCTGTATAGTAAAATAAATTTTTGTGTGTTTTTTTCCCTTATGCTGACATTTGCTGATTTTCATGGTGTGGTTTAGGAAAAAAAAAGATAGAGCCTTAAAGTGAGATTCATGAATGCATACAGTTTTTTTGGACTTGTAGCTGAAACATTTTTAATTTATAATACTTTCTTATTGGGTACCAAAGATATTTGTCATGTTGTAGAACATTTCAGCTACTTTATCAGCCCTTACATTCAGAATAAATCTTTTAGTTTCCCAAGACTTTGTTTTTTGGAGATGGTATAAATCAACATACATCCATTAAGTACAGTAGAATTAAGCCAATTATATTAGTTGAAGTTCTGACTAATATGCTGTAAGCAAGGAGTTTCATTTAAGCTTTCAGGCATGCTCAATACAAATTTTCCCTAAGATTCCCCCTGTGTTTCACAGTTAAATATCTAGAAGTAAGATTATGGCCCAACATCTATGAGAGGGCTTTTTAGATTTCTTTTCATGTGTAACAGGTTTTGTAGGCCAAGTCATTCAGTTTTCCAGATGTTCAAGATAGCCTCCTTAAGAAAATAATTTGTCCTATCTCGTAGCTGTCAATGGAAAGAAAGTGAAAGTGTAACTACTGCAAAAATAATGCTGTTCCAGGTTAGTTGAGGACAGAGTTTCATAACAATAGTACTTAATAAAATTATGGTAGGGCACAAGCTGATGTTCAGTCCTTCGCATCTGCTAAAGATGGTGTCATGTGAAGGGGAAGAAGATATAATGGAGTTCACTTAGAGAACTTTTCCGTGCAGAAGAAGCAACTGATTTTTCATATGTTAATTTTTCATCTACAACATTTAAACTTCTTTAAACCTTAAACCTGAGCATATGTTTCTATGCTACAAAGGCAGGATACAAGACTTCCTTTCAGAAAAAGAAAAGCAGCAACAGCTTTGTAGTTGGATTCTATAGGTCCCTCAGCACCTCACAAATTCTTCTTCTCAGATACAGAGACCTTTGATATGCTTAAATTGTAGCTTCCTGGACATATTTTTGATAACCTTACTTAGTGGTTTAGTAATTCCACAATCAATATTTTTTCATTAAAAGTGGTTCTTCAGAACTTTTTCCTGAATAGACAAGGACAACTATAATGAAATGAAAACTCAGATAGATGTGCACTATGACAGAATATAAAAGTACGTAGGAACTAAATATCCTCTACTGAATCCATTTCCTCATTCCTCCATAAGGAAAATGAGAAAGGAGCCGAAGCTTTAGAAAAATGTGACAAGCACCTGTTTCATCCTCAAAAGTTCTGACTATAAGAAACTAAATTTATGATACTCTTTTGCGAACTATTGTTCATTTTAAGGCAGTAATTTATAGGTTTAATCATACACTAATGAAAAATGCGCTGTCCGAAATCTACTTCAATATGAAGCCTTACAGCCAAAGTCTATTATACAGTGTGATCTCCATCCAATGAACATTGAAAAGTGACTCCATTTTAATCAACAGCTTCCATCTGTTAGTCAGAAATGGTAAAATTTTATCTATTGAGTAGATTCATACACTTTGCATCTGCTTTTGTTAAAAAATCAAGTCACTAAATATTACACATTTCATAATAAGTCCGGAACATGGAGAAGATTCAGAAAGACTGTCAGGTAAGACCTGACAGAGGTAAACCTCTTCATTCATGTCAGAACTCAGATGTGGCCTTGTTTTAATGTTGATTCAAATATTTCAGGACATACAAAATGCACATGAGCAATCTCTCTCCAACTTTCATTTGAAAATAACTAAATTACAAGAAAAGAGTTAACACTAAAACATAGAAAACCAAGCTGCAGAGCAAAAGTAGCCAAACTTCTGTTGGCTGGGATTTACTGTCTGCCTAATGGTTGCCCTGGGGGCACAGATCAGGGTTCAAGTCTCCACCAAATACAAATGAACCACATTAAAAGGCATTACTCTCAGCCCTGAGAGGTGTGTAAAAATATGCTCCAATTTTAGATGCTACAGATTCAACCTGTCCACGTGTTTGGTTATGAATTGTCTTTGTTTTCCATGCTTAGTTCGACACAGTTCATGATTGAGGGTCCCTACGTACTACTGGGAAAAAAACATTGATATCAGTTATTGAAAATATATCATTTATTTTAAAAATAGTTTTTCCCGGTGAAAACAGCTCCCTTGCCATTCATGACTCAGTACCTGGGGCAGACTTGTAAAAATCAACACAACTTCAGGCTTCCAGCAAATCAGAGACTACTGTAAGGTCAGAAGCAAGTCGGAATAGACATTTTCAAGCATCCTTGCAGCTGATGCCAAAATAGAGTGAGTCAATTTCAGCAAAGGGAGCCTATCAGATGCATTAATGTTAACAACCTGTGAAATACACAGGTTATCATGTGGTGAAGCCAATGTGAGCAGCTGCAGAAGCAGCAGGGGCAGCAGCAGCAACAGCAGTTGTAGCCATATGCGGAGAAGAGTCCCTGGGGAGTGTCTGAGGGTGTTTCTGGCCCCCCAAAACCTTTGGGCTGTGTGTATGGAGGGGCCGGGTAGCAGGCAATGGGTCTCATGAGAGGAGCAGGGGACAGTTAAGTCGTACCAGCAGCCCCCACAGCCACTTCAAACCATAGGAAGCCACTTCAAACCAGCTCCGAGGGAGCACAGTGACCAGGGAGAGCAAACAAAAACAATCAAAGCCTGAGGGGAGCAGCACGGCAGCTTGTGCGGAAGGGTGCAAGAAGCGCAGCACACTCTGCCAGTTGTAGGGCTGCTGCCTCCTCTGCTCACCCACTGGCTTGCGCTGCTCCTCTGGCAGTCACACCAGCTAGCTGTTGTCTGTGCAAACCTACCCAGAAGCTTGAGGTCTCCAAGGAACTAGAAAGGCTTATTAGACAGTGCTTTAAGATCGTCAGAAGTACAGTAGCAGAGACCACGTGAGGGCTGCAGCAGCCAGGAACCATCTACATAGCCAGGCTAACCCAGGATAAGTGTAGGTGGCCACCCAGATAGAGCTTCCTATCAGGGAAGCTGCTGTCTTGGTGGAGGGCTGTAAAGTCCATACCCTACAGGCCCTCGTGGAGGAGGGTGGAAGCTCCACCTGTGCAAGGTGTGCTGTTGTGGAGGCACTCAGGCAGCGGAGGGGAGGAGCTGCAAGAGGAATTCAGCAGGTTACACTGTATTTTTGGGAGTGGGAACAAAAATTAGAGCATTCAAGGAATTGCAAGAAGTATTAGGGCACCACGAAGCTGACCTCCAAGGACTACCAGAGAAAGAGTGTCAACAACGAACAGCACCTTGGAGAATGAGGCACCATGATCACCAGTAACTCATGGCATCAGGATACCACTTCACCCATTACGTACTAACCAGCAAAAAATATGAAGTCTTGGCTATGGATTAATCCAATGAGCAAGACTGACAGGCAGAAACCAAAGTTGCAAAGGAAGCAGAAGTCAATGCATCTTGCAGAACAACATCTGGCTTCGTGGCTGGTGTCATCACAAATGCTTTGGATTCTGTGGTGATGGGATGTTATTTGACGAATATAGGCTTTTGGGGAGAGATGGGATCCACCTGTCTAGAAGGGGAAGGAGAATATTCTCTGGCAGATTGGCTGATTTAGTGACAGGGGATCTGGTGACAACTGACATGGAGAAGGCTGAGGTACTCAACAACGTTTTTGCCTCATTTTTCACTGGTAATTGCCCTTCTCATATCTCTGGAGTCCCTGAATCTCAAGGCAGGGACTGAGAAAATGAATTCCCAGCCGTCGTAGGATGAGATTAAGCTTGAGATCATCTGAGGAACCTGAATATATACAAGTCCATGGGACCTGATGAGATGCATCCCAGAGTCCTGAGGCAACTTCCAGATGAACTGACCTGCCAGAAAGGAGGTAGATGCCCCATCCCTGGAAACATTCAAGATCAGGTTGGACGGGGCTCTGAGTAACCTGTTCTAGTTGAAGATGTCCCTGGTCAATGCAGGGAGGGTGGACTAGATGACCTTTAAAGGGCCCTTCCATCCCAAACTATTCTATTATTCTATGATTCTATGTAGTTGTTAAGCTACTTTCCATCATATTTTAAAAGTCATGGTTGTCAGACAAAGTCCCCAGTGACTGGAAAACAGGAAACATCATGCCGATTTTTAAATAGGGTAAAAAGGAGGACCTAGCCTCAACTCTTTGCCTGGTAAAATCATGGAACCGATTCTCCTGAAAGCTATATCAAGGCATATGGATGACAGGGAGGTGACTAGAGACAACGAACATGACTTTAAGGGCAAATTGTACCTGACTAATCTGGTGGCCTTCTATGACGAAGTGACTTCTTTAGTGGATAAGGGAGTAGCAATGGATGTCATCTATTTTTGTAAGGCTTTTGACACAGTCCCACACAACATCCTTCTCTCTTATTAGGAGATCTATAGATCTGATGGATGGACTATTTGGTGGATCAGGAATTACAGAATCACAGAATCGCAGAATCACAAAATGGTAGGGTTTGGAAGGGACCCCTGGGGAACATCTAGCCCAATCCCCCTGTCAAAGCAGGGTCACCTACAGCA
>Ga0181612_125600_pt1 | contig 12257 bp, 20 predicted proteins | sample HoacroProtozoa21_FD_119630 | JGI IMG/M metagenome (GOLD analysis project Ga0181612, IMG submission 119630) | Hoatzin crop microbial communities from Cojedes, Venezuel. Combined Assembly of Gp0051906, Gp0051904, Gp0051908
GCCCCGCGGGGAGGGGAGGCCGCGGCCCGTGGGCCCCGGGATGGCGGAGGGCCCCGCGCTGCATTCCCGGCGCTGGCGCGGCCCGCCTCCGTCACAGCGGGCGGGGGGCGGTGGCGGCCGGCGGCAGTCCGTGGGGCTGCGGGATGGGGGAGGCCCCCGCGCTGCCTCCCGGGCGCTGGCGCGGCCCGTCTCCGTCGCAGCGGGGGTTGGGAGTTGGTGGCCGACGGCAGCCGGTGGCGGAGGGCGAGAGGGCGAGGCGTTTCTGCTCACCGGCTGCCTTGCCTCGCAGCTCTGCCGCCCGCCCGCCATGGAGGAGTACCACGTGCTGGAAATGGTCGGCGAAGGCTCCTTTGGGCGCGTGTACAAGGGGCGCCGGAAACACAGCGCCCAGGTGAGGAGAGGGCTGTGGCGCTGGGGATGCATTGCTGGGGGCTGGGGGGTTCCGGGGCCCTGCCACGCCTTTGGGACTCATTCATTTTTCTGCTGACGTTCCTGGCCAGCTCCTGCTGGCACAGAGTCATTCGGGCTCGAGGGACCTCAGGAGGTCTCCAGTCCATCCCCTGCTACAAGCAGGGCCAGCACTAAATTCAGATCCTGTGAAACCTCAAGGACAAACATCCACAACCAGCGCTTGACTATACTTGGGGTGAATGCTTTTTCCTTATATCGAGTTGAAGCTCTCCTGTTTCAGTTCGTAATCCCTGTGTTATCCTCCCATGTGCTTCAGCCCCCTCACCATCCCGGTGGCTTCTGCTATGCCCACTCCAGCCTGTTGATGTCTTTCTGGGCCAAAAATTGGCCACAATATTGCCAATGTGGTCTAAGAAGTTCCAAACAAAAGGCAATAATCACTTCCCTCCAACTCCTGCCTGTTGCTACAGCCCAGGGTGCTGCTAGTGCTCCTCACTGCCAGGGCATGCTGCTGGCTCATGTTAGGCTTGCTGTCCACCAGCATCTCTAGGTCCTGTTCCGTGCTTCTGGCAGTCCTGGTTTTGTGTGCACTCACTGATTAAATTTCTTTGCTTTAAAGGCCAGCGTGCAAAGTATTGGGAGCACCTGTACTGATGTGCAAGGACCTGGGGGGAGCCCCAGCTCCTAGGGATCCAGTGAACAAATGTCTTGTTTGGTGTGCTCAGCTGGAAAATGCTGAGTCCTGTTTGGATTAAATGCAGCCTCTGCCAGGGTAGATAGGAGCCTGGTCTGATCCCATCTTTGCCTACTTTGAAAGGTGGTGGCCTTGAAGTTCATCCCCAAGGTGGGGCGGTCTGAGAAGGAGCTGAAGAACCTGCAGCGGGAGATTGAGATCATGAGAGGCCTCCATCACCCCAACATCATCCAAATGCTCGACAGCTTCGAGACCGACAAGGAGGTAAAGGGGACTACTCTGGGCAGATGCTTTTGCTTGACTGGGACAGGGGAACGAGGGCTGGCCCTTGCTGTCGTAGGGACTTCTTTCTCAGGAGATGCTGGTGACACCCTCCCAGGGCCTGGTCAGTGTTTTGCAGAGCCCTGCAAGATGTGCCGCATGGGGAGCCAGCACCTATCCGGGCTGTGTGGGGTGCACTAGGTCATGTGCAGAGGTGAAGGAGCTGTGCGCGGGGTGTGCGATGCAAGAGGAGTGGTTTGGGATCACAGGATGAGGGTGACTCTTCAGTCACCTCATCAGGCTCTTCAGAGACTGACTTTTTACTGATTTAAGCTCTCATGGAGACAGTATGGTAAGAACGGACTGAACACTCTGCTATGGGACATGAGGGCATGAAATAAAGTAATTGGGCAGCAGATTCAAAACAAGCTCAAGGGAGTGATTCTACCCACTGCGCTTGGAAGTTTGCATTCTGGGCTTGTCCTGTCCTTCCCTCTTCCCTGGTTTCTGCTGGCGGTCGAGATAAGGACAGCCATAAGGCCTCTGCTAAGTGCCTGGCTCTCTCTGCAGTGCAGCCACGGGGGCTCTTTCCCACCCCAGGTCCCAGCCCAAGCTGATGGGCTGTACATGATGACACCCCAGCATCTCACTCATGTGTCCTATCCTGCTCTGTCCCAGTCCCCAGAGCATGGTGAGGACACGGCTGGGTGCATGCCTGATGTCACCATGCTGCTCTTCCCTCCAGGTGGTGGTGGTGACTGACTACGCAGAGGGGGAGCTCTTCCAGATCCTGGAGGACGATGGGAGTTTGCCCGAGGACCAGGTAACTGCCATGGCAGTGGCCACACAGCTACGGGCTGGAGAGAACGGGATTTGTCTGCTTGCAGGCAGCGGGATTCTGCTGTGGGCCAGGAGACATCAGGAGGCTGAAGGTGCCTCTGGGGCTTTACCTGGCAGAGCTTCTGAAGGGGGTGGAGAGGGGGCCAAACTGCACTGGGGGACAGTGGGGTCCAGCAGGGACCTCAATTTCCCTATTCCCACTCCAAGGACCATAGCACCAGGCTGCTGCCTCGGCCATTGGCCTACTCCAAGGCACTGCTGGCCCAGACAGAGCAAGAGCAGGAGTGGGGGTACTGGGGAAGCCAGGCTGTAGGGGACCTCATGGTTGTGCCAGCTGGTGGTACCATGGGACACAGGGTGAGGCTGCTGTGTCTCCGGCAGGTCCAGACCATAGCTGCCCAGCTGGTCTCTGCTCTGTATTACCTGCACTCCCACCGCATCCTGCACCGTGACATGAAACCCCAGAACATCCTGCTGGGCAAAGATGGCGTCGTCAAGCTCTGTGACTTCGGGTGGGTGCTGGGGGCCAGCTTGAGGGGGACACTTGGATTCAGGGCAGCCAAGAGGTGTCCTGGGTGCTGTAGAGGAGAAGGGGGGAGTGTGGAAGGGGACCTGGATTCTGTGTGTATGTAGAGGTTGAGCAGGGATGGGGGATTTTGGACTCCGGAGGGGAGAAGTGTTGGTAAACTCGTAGGGATCTCCCTGGGAGCTGTACTGGATGTTTCAGCCTGAAGTGACCATATGTGCTTTGCTCTGAGCAGGTTTGCCCGTGCCATGAGCATCCACACCATGGTGCTGACCTCCATCAAGGGCACCCCGCTGTACATGTCCCCTGAGCTGGTGGAGGAGCGGCCGTATGACCACACGGCGGACCTGTGGTCTGTGGGCTGCATCCTATACGAGCTGTTTGTGGGTACCCCTCCCTTCTACACCAGCAGCATCTTCCAGCTCGTCAGCCTCATCGTCAAGGACCCCGTCAAATGGCCTGCGGCCATAAGCCCAGTCTTCAAGGTAAGGGTGAAGGCCCTGTCTGTGGGGTGAGATCTGTTAATGTGGTAGCAGCTTTGGCCTTGCCTGCTGCCCTGCTGGGTCACGCCAAGGTTTTATGGCTCCTAGCAGGGATTTCAGAACAGAGAGGAGGGATGAAAGCCGGGCCTCCTGGGAGAGGGCCGTTAGCACTGCTGTCCATAAGCTGGGAAACTGGGGCCAATAGCAGAGGAGTAATTTACTGAGCTGGGAAGTTTCTTCCCATCTGCCCGCTGCACTAGAGCTTCTCCCTTCCCAGAGCCAGGCAGGGAACGCAGCCTTCTGGGTGCCCGCACTGGGGGAGGCCGGTGGGTACACTGTGCTCATTGGCGGGTGCTGAGCGTGTGTTGGTGACCTTGGTGCTGTGCTGCCCTGCAGAGCTTCCTGCAGGGACTACTGATGAAGGACCCCCGCCAGCGCCTGTCATGGCCAGAGCTGCTCTCTCACCCCTTCATTGCTGGGCGGGTTACTGGTGAGTACCAGCTCTTCTTCCAGTGCTGGCAAAGTCTTTTTCCTCCTCCTACTGCCCCGAGGTTGGGAGTACCACCCTGCCCTGCTATTTTTACTACCCTGGTCTTTGCATCCCTCCTCTCAGCTTCCTCCAAGCACCGATCCCTAGCTCCTGCCTCTGGGATGCTCTGGGTCCCCCCAGATTCCCCTGGGATCCCAGAGCCGATCACTCTCCCTGTGTCCCAAGGGAGAGCTGCTGCTGAAGCTCTCCCTTTGTCTCCCCAGTGATTGATGACACGGAAGAGCATGGGATCTCAAACCCCTTCACCACCAAGCTGTCCCCAGAGCTGCAGGCCCTGAAGGAGCAACAAGCTCATTCCCTGGCCCCCAGGAGCGGCCAGTCCAGGATCCTGAGAAAGGCCCGTCAGAAGATGGCCGAGGAGGCACAGAAAAAGGTGGAAAAGGTGGAGGAAAGAGTGGGGTTCCTCCGGCTGTGTCCAGCAGTGAGGGCAAAGGAGGGGGTATCTGAAGTGTGACCTGGGGGGAAAGACAGAAGGTATATTGGTACCTCACCAGGCTGGGGTGTCAGCCACAAACAAAGCAGAACGTGGGACCCTCAGGGTGGTGGGGTCTCGGGGACTCATCTGGCTCTTTAGTAACTCTGCCCTGACCAAGCTTCTCTGCCATCACCCAGGGGCAACTGAAGGCAGGTGGTGCATCTGCGAAGGACTCTGGCAAAGGATGCCCAGGGCATAGGCCCAGAGCAGCTCCTCAGAAGGCAGCGCTCCTGGAGGGGGAGCCACCTGCTGCTTCCAATGAGAAGAACCCAGGTGTTGCGCAAGGAGAGAGCAGCCTGACAGAGTGGGAGTTGGAGGAGCCTCCTCCCGACCCCCGGTGAGGGAAGGCTGAGGCTGGGACAGGAGTTAGAGGGGAAGGCAGGGTTGTTCACTGACTGCCCTGTTTCCTTGGCCAGGGAGCACAGCATCACTCGAGACTATGAGCAGGAGTTTCCTGGAGCAGGTGCCCCTCCACAGCCTGGTGCTGGCAGGGCAGAGCCCCGGGGCAGGCGCAGCATTGACACCGTGGACCTGGAGAGTGAGGTTAGACGGTGTTTTGTGGTGAGGATAGCACGGCCCAGTCCCCAGGGGCTGGTATAGAGACTGTGGGGCAGGCAGTGTCTGTGGCACCAGTCCTCTCTTCTCCATGACTAGGAGCTGGAGAGTGACGAGGAGTGGCAGCACCTGATTGAGGCTACTGAGCCCTCGGCCCTGCAGCTCAGCACTCCATTGAGCCTCCTGAGGGAGCCGGCCTTCCGGCACCGTGCCCAGGCCCGCCTGGCAGACTCTGCTCAGCAGGTGAGTGATGGCTGGCCCAGGCACCTACAACTGGGGACAGGGATGCTTCCTTCTTCCCCAGGATTGGGTTGGGAGCATTGGGAGAGTCCTCAGTCCAGTCAGCAAGGAGATCCTCTGCTTCTTCAGGAGCCGGAGCTGTCTCATGCACTTAGCTTGCCATCTGGTCTCCTGCTGTCCTCTGTCTGAGGGGGTGGAGGGCTGCCCCACGGCTGATGGAGAGGCCAAAACTGCTGCTGATCATGAGCTCTTCTGGCTTCTCTGTGTCCAGGTGCTGGAAGGGATGCTGGAGGGAGCTTCCCGTCTCCGTCCCGTGCTCCGTGTTGTGGGCAACCTCCTGGCTACCCGATGTGACTCTGAGCTGCTAGACCACTTCTGCCGAGAGCTGAATGTGCCTCTGTCCCTGCTTTGTCTAGCCAAGCAGATCCTGGAGAGTGGTAGCACCAAGCAGGTGGGTGTAGGACCCCAGAGAAATTTGAGCTCCTTCCAGCCCTGTAGAGTGCTGGTGCTGAGAAGGCCCTGGTGTTCTGCTGGAGCTGGCTCACAGGACCAGTGTCTCTTCCAGGCCGCCTTGAGAAGGGGGAGGTCCTGGCAGGGAAGGATCCTGCTGCGGTGGTGTTGGGATAGTTAGCAGACAATCCCCAATTGCTGTTTCTTTCTGGATCTTGCAGCAGCCCTGGTGTATCACAGTGTTGGCAGACCTCCTCATGGTGACCACAGTTTATTTCAGCAGTGAATGCAGCCTGGAGGACAGTGAACAGAAGGACAGGTAGGGACAACCCTCTGTGCGCTGAGGTCTCTTGCGGCCACTGTGGCAACCCAGTAGTAGGTGGCAGGGTGGTGTTCTTACTCTGTGGCTGGAGCTCACTCCGTGGGGAAGCATCATGGACTAAGTGCTTCATGCCATGTCGCTGTGCTCGCAGAGGAGCGCTTTCCATTAGTGGGGCTAATTAAGGGGAAGGCACAGCTGAGTAGAGTCCGGTTGTGCTGCCTCCTGGCACTAGCTCACAGTGCTAGTGTGTGCTGCCTGCTCCGTTAGCCAGGGCCATGTGGGCCTGGGCACACACTGTCCTCACAGCCAGTGTTTCTCTGCTCTCCTCTGCCCCTGCTGCCTCCCCCAGCCTTCAGGCCTTTCGGGAGAGTGCCAGCTGCTTCCTAGCCCTGCTGCCGGAGCTGCTGGCTGAGCCAGCCGACAGCGAGATGCGACTCTGCCAGCAAAGCCTCCTGGTAAGGGTGCCCCTGTCTCCCTTCTCCCCACTCTCTCCCCCAGGGATAGAAGCTGTGGGGCTGGGTGTGTGTGTCAGGGGAAGCGCAGGCTGAGGACCCTGCTCCCAGCTGTGGGATCTGATGCATTCTGTTCAGGGCAGGCTGTCTCACCCACCAGGGTACTGTGGGGGATGACATGCAGAAAGGACCTCTCTGTGAGGGCACCTTCCCTGGCTGTGCCTCTGCATATACCCCTCTCTCAGCCAGGGTTACTGGCTCCCACACAGTAATCTGCCCAGAGAGGACACTTAGGGGTCCCTGAAGCTCCAGCACATGAGTCCTTCTCCCATCTCTACTGTCCCCCCACAGCCTCCTACCCGACTGCCCTTCCCTCTCATCTCACCCTTGATCTACAGTGATGGCCCCACTGTGTCTCCCCCAGTGCTTCACCCTGCTCTGTGAGAGCCTGGATGCAACGTGCCTTTCCATCTCTGCCTCCTTCTATGCCAGCCTGCGAGAGGAGCATCAGCCCCTGCTGAACAGACTTCTCCAGGGATCCATCCTGGAGCAGCCTGCTCTGCGAGGTAGCGGTGGTGGCAGCTCGCCACCTTCTCCTAGGGTTTCGCCTCTCCCTCCTGCCCTTGGGCTCCCTCAGAGCGCTGACTGCCATTGCAGTGCTGTTGGCCGGGGAAGGTGGCTGAAGCTTATCTGCCAAAAGCCCTGCTAACCAGGGCTCTCATGTTCTCTCCCTCAATCCCAGATCTTGCCCTGTTTGTGCCACAAGCCTGACTTTTCCTCTCTTGGACTCCAGCCCCATCTTGCTGCCCCTCAGCATCCCTCACCCTTAGCACATGTCTCCTGAACTCTGTCCCTGTGCAGGTGCGGTGATGGAGGCCAAGTCTGCCCGTGACCAGAGCCCACGTGTGGCAGACCTCTTCATAGCTGCATTGGCTGCTGCCTGCAGCATCCCCCTGGAGAGGAATGGCTGTCGGGAAGCGAAGCAGCAGGTCAGGCCAGCTCTCTGCATGGTGAGGTGTGTTCCCCACCAGGACAGCAGCCCTTTGCAGGAGGGTCTCTTTTTCAGCAGTAGAGTGGAGGGCTGGTGTCCTCCAGCTTTGGTGGCTGCAGGGCTGGTGTTTGCAGGCTGCGCCTTCCCAGCCAACAGCTGAGCTTCAGGAGTCTAAGGACTCCTAAGTCAGTTAAGAGACTTACGCTTAGCCCATCCCACAGTTCAGATCCTGAGTAAAGGGCTAGGCAATGCAGAGAAAACATGAAGAATTCTTACATGACATTGCTATGAAGTGTAGGAATTCTGAAACTGAATGGACAATAAATAAGAGGGAAAATGAAACTACAGATTTACATTTGATCCTTTAACTCGACTCTGAGTCAACAGGGAGGGAAGCAGAGGAGGAATCTCACTTTGCTCATCCCAGCTCTGGGACTGTGCATCAAAGCTGTGCTGGGTCACAGTAGATGGGCATCCCTATGTAAATGCAGGCAACATGCAGGAAGCAGATGCCTTCTTTTATTAACTTGTTGCTAGCATTAAACTCCTTAAGTCTATGCAATGCTTCAGGTGCTCAGGGTGCAAAACAGGCTGATTTCTGCAGGTCGCTCTGGAGGTAGCTGAAAAGCTTATGGAGGGAGAGAGCCAGCAGCTTGGGAGGCTGTTGGGGAGACTGGAGCACCCAAGCTGCTCCTTGAACGTGCTCAAGGTAATGGCCCCATCCTTTTATCTGGCTGTCCCCAGAGGTGCCTAGACCTTTGGTCTGGGGTTTGGAGCATGGGGAAGGGGGAACTGTGGGCTCAGCGCTCAATGACTCCCATCTCCCTGGTGTCAGTTGTTGAATAAACGGGGTGTGACTAGGGTGGGCCTGGTCACTGTGTCCCTGTCCAGAGGGGCTGGTATGCATCTCTCCTCTCTGTCTCGCAGATCCTCTACGCTGGCTGCCATGCCAGCCCGAGCCTGTGCCAGCACCTGGGAAGGAGCCAGCGACTGTGGGGCTCCCTCATGCAGCTCTCAAAGGGCGAGGTAGGACAGACCGCAGCCCCGGTGCTGGGGTAGGAGTGTGGGCAAGCAGGACACATTCCCCTGAGTGCTGCTTAGACCAGGCTGTGGGACGTGTGGGGAGAGGAGTTTGGGGGAGCTTAGTTTGGAGAGTGCAGGTCTCCTCCAGGGCCCAGAAACATTCCCTCCCAGCCTTGCTGTCTCCCTGTGACTCCTGCTCCCTTGGCAGGTCCCCGTGGCGGAGGTGGCCCAGGGGACAGCCTGCGAGGCCTCCCTTGACCTGCTGGCCCTGCTCACCCTGCAGCTCCAGACCTCCCCTCCCAGGTAAGTACCTGCTTTCATGGGTGGCAGAGGAACACGTCCTGCCCTGAACAGTTCTCTGCCTCGCCCTGCCGAGAGCTGGGCTGTGCTCCCACTGAGTCCCCAGATCCAGACAGACCAGCAGAGTGCTGGGCAGTGTTGGGGGTGCTGGGGATGCGGTGAGGACCCAGCGTGGACAAGGAACCAGTGTCCACTCCTCCTGCAAGGTGGCTGCTTCCCAGCTCTGGGGATATTTGGATGCTGCTGCTCTGTGGGATGTGAAGCTGTGGGAACACAGTGCCTCTCTCCTGGTCCCTGTTTCAGGCTTGAGGAGATGGTTACACTGGCCATGGATCTCATCACCCAGTCTCCTGTTGTCCCCCTTGTGGTAAGTCTGCCCCCCCTGCCAGAGCCGCCACTGAGAGCCCTGAAGAGCCCCACATCCCGTTTGGGCCTTGCTGTTGCTTGCTCAGGGTGGGATGGGGGCAGGCGCAGCCTGGCTGTCCCTGCCCTCGGCCGAGGGACACAGGCTCAGCACGGAGCAGGCAGGTGGGCAAGTCCCAAAGGTGCTGAGCTCTCCCCGTCCTGCAGGGTGCTGCAGCGTTCCTCCTGGCACAGCTCAGTCAGCACAGGGTGGCCTTGGAGCTCAGGGGAGAAGAGATCCTACCGGTGGTGACAAACGTGCTGACAGCCCCTGCTGAGGTACGGGATGGGGACAGAGGAGCAGGGGAGCCATGCTGTCCTCCCACCGTGGAGGTGTGCAGTCAAAGACGGGGTCAGAAGGGTGCAGGTGAGGTGCTGCTGCCCTCAGACCCAGCACCCAGCTCCAGCCTGTCCCCTGCTCCCCTGACAGCTGCATCTCCCCCCGCCAATGGGTGCTGGTCTCTACGACGGGATCTTTTTCATCCTGCTGAAGCTCCTTGCCCAGGTACCAGCCTGCCCGGCCCCTGCCGAAAGGTGTGGGGGCAGAAAGGCCTGAATGTGGGTTGGGGATGGAGGCTGAGGCAAACCAGGGAACAGGCAGCTTTGCCTGAGCTGTGCAGCCCTGTGAAAGTCACCTGATGTCCCTGGGTTGTCTGTGGAGCTCTGGAGGGTTGGTGGGAGGGTAGTGGGCAGGGATGGGTGATTCGTGGGTACATCAGTGAAAGAGGACAGAGTTGTTCATGGACTGGCACTGTCAGCAGGTACAGCAGGGCTGCCAGCTGCCTGTCCCCCCTCTCCCCCTCCTGGGCCACGTTTGTCCAGCCCTGACCTCCCCAGGACCATGGGGCTGGCAGGGACGCAGACCAGAACCCCGGGGAGCTCTGGGGGCCAGGATGCCCCCCCCCAACAAATGTCTCCCCATCTTTAGGAGGACGTGGCCATGGAGCAGGGCTTTTCTGCCTCGGAGCTGTGGAGTGTGGTGTGGCATTGTGTTGCTGTGGTGCTTCGCGTGGGCAGTGACAGGGCAGTGCCAGAGGCAGATCCCCCAGGGGCCGGTCACCCCATGGCAGAGCTGGACTGGAACCTCCTCTCCCCTCAAGGTAGGAGCTGCAGGACAGCAGGGCGTCTGCCTGGGACCCTGCTCTGCATCCTGTCCTCAGACCTGCCCACGCCTGTCCGCGTCAGCACCTGGTTCCTGAGGCCAGAGGGGCTCAGGGGGCTTCTCTTGAGGGTTGCCATTGTGTTCCGGGGAGAGAGGGTGGCCTGGCCCATGCTGTGCCCAGGTGGCAAGAGCTCAGCTGAGCTGGCTGTGTAGGAACAAGAAAAAGGTGTCTGTGCCGCAGGGGAATATTCGCTCTGGCAGACGTGACCACCGCGGGTGGAGATTGGTCTGGTCTCAGGCAGTGAAGCCCAGAAGCAACCCTGGAGCAGCCTTGAGGCAGTACAGGCAGACAGAAGAGAGGAGACTTTGCAGCCTTCCCTAGCTTTGCCTCTCTGCTGCGCTGTTCCCCCTGCAGGCACCCTGCTCTTCCTCAGCCTGGCCCTCTTCGTCTTCACTCGCGAGCCCCACTGGTGCCTGCCTCAGCTCACCCAGTCCCACGGCGTCCTCGTGGTGACGCTGAAGAGGCTGCTGTCCCCTGGCTTCCTGGCCTGCCTGGCACAGACGTGAGTTGGGAGGGCTGAAGCCAGCAGAGCTCAGCTGCTGAATGGGGCTTGGACATGAGCAGAGGGACGAGAAGTTCCTGACCTGGCACTTGCAAGGCACAGCTCACCTGCAGAGCCTCTCCTTAGAGCCTGGCATGGGGAATGCTCTCTGCCTCTTCCCCTGATGTTTTTCTGATCACCTCTGTGTTAAGCTCTCTCTCTCTCTCTCTCTCTCACAAATTCAGACAAGCAGGAGAGGATGGGGACCCTGAGCTTGTCCCAGCTGTGGTGATCCAGGCCTGCCAGCTCCTCTGTTTCCCTTTTGCCCTGGATGTGGACGGAGACACCTTAGCACTGGTCGTGGAGGCTGTGAGAGATGCCCAGATCCCTGCCCAGCTGCTGCAGGTACCCTCTTGGCCCTGTTTCTCTTCCACCCCCGTACTGCAGAGAGACCTCCCCACATCGCAGCCCCTGATGCATGGCACCACTTCACACCATGCTGGCAGTTTCTGTCCACGCAGGGATGTCACCTGGGTGCCGTGCAGCCCTCGGGGTGGCTTGGCCGGCAGCTGAGCTTTGCACTGACCTGCTGGCAGCCTTCAGCTGCTGCTTGGCTTGGTCCACACGTGAGGACAGCACACTCAGCACCGCTCTCTCTCCTTTCTCCTTAGGTCTGCTCTCACCATCTGCCCTCCTCGTACATCGAGCTCCCCATGAGCCTCTTGTGCCACCTCGTTGTGTCTGATGAGCAGGTCATCGACCAAATGGTGAGGGCAGCCGCTGCCTCAGAGCACATCGTTGCCTTCTTGACGTCTGCCTTGTTTTCAGACAGCCTCACGCTCACTGCTGATCTCCTGTCTCTCTTGACCCACGTGGCTCGAGCCTGTCCGGAGCACCTGCCCTTTCTCCAGAGGATCCTGAGGAGCTCGGACATGGCCGACCAGCCGCTGACCCGCCTGCTTGGCCACCCACAACACCTGATACGAACCAAAACTTGCAACCTGCTGGGCAACCTGCTCCGACACGGCCACAGCTTTCCCCAGGCGCTGCAGGGCCAGCCCGCCTTGCTGGAGAGCCTGCTGGGGTGCCTGGCGGACCCGGAGGAGAGCGTGCGCAAGGCAGCCAGCTTCGCCGTGGGCAACGCCGCCTATCATGAGTCCTGCCCGGCCGGGGCCCTGGGCAGGGCTGTGCCCAGCCTGATGCGGCTGCTGAGCGACGCGCAGGCCAGGACGCGCTGCAACGCGGCCTCGGCCCTCGGCAACTTAGGCTGGCGCCAGTCCGAGCTGGGGGACCTGCTGGTGGAGAGCAGAGCCCCCCACGTCCTGCTGGAGGTGGCCTGCCGGGACCCCCGGGAGAGCGTGCGGGAGGGAGCCCTCGTCGCGCTGCGGGCCCTCAGCTGTCACCCCAGGACGCAGCAGGTATGGCACAGGGAGCTCAGCTCCTTCATGGGACATGATGGGGACAAGCAGCCAGGCTGGCGGGTGACTCCTAGAATCATAGAATGGTTTGGGGTGGAAGGGACCTTGAAGATCATCTGGTTGCAACCCCCCTGCCATGAGCAGGGACATCTTCCACTAGACCAGGCTGCTCAGAGCTCCATCCAACCTGGCCTTGAACACTTCCAGGGAGGGGGCAGCCA